>Ga0206103_100706_pt1 | contig 14939 bp, 17 predicted proteins | sample 1B5Ametagenome_FD_148638 | JGI IMG/M metagenome (GOLD analysis project Ga0206103, IMG submission 148638) | Enriched microbial communities from leaf-cutter ant dump, University of Wisconsin, Madison, United States - 1B5A | ecosystem: Environmental > Terrestrial > Nest > Insects nest > Nest dump... | reverse complement strand
CGGTCAGGTGGTGGTGGAGATCAGCGATGACGGCAAGGGAATCGACGCCCAGGCCGTAGCCGCCAAGGCCGTTGAGCGTGGCCTGCGCACCCCCGCGCAGGTGGCGGACATGAGCACGCAGGACCTCCTCCACCTCGTCTTCCTCCCCGGCTTCTCCACTGCCGACCACGTGACGAACGTGTCCGGCCGTGGTGTGGGCATGGATGTGGTGAAGACCAAGGTGGAAGCGATTGGCGGTGTGGTGGACGTCCAGTCCACTCAGGGCCTGGGCACCACGTGGCGCATGCGCATTCCGCTCACGCTCGCGATCATGCCTGCGCTCACGGTGGAGTGCAATGCAGAGACCTACGCCATCCCGCAGGTCAACCTCCTTGAACTGCTCGCCGTGGATGACAAGCAAACGGGTGTTGAGTACGTGGGAGAGGCCCCGGTGTACCGCCTGCGCGGCCAGCTGTTGCCGCTCGTGGACCTGCGCGATGTGCTCGGCTCCCCCACACGCGAATCGCTTGTGGCAGCCGTCATTGCCGTTGTACAGGCGGACGGCGGACGCTTTGGCCTCGTCGTTGACCAGGTGCGCAACACGGAAGAGATCGTGGCCAAGCCCATCGCAGCGGCCGTGAAAAACATCGGCCTCTACGCCGGTGCCACGCTGCTGGGAGATGGCTCCGTTGCCCTCATCCTCGACATCCCGGCCGTTGCCCGCCGCGCCCTCGATACCGACCTCCAAGAGGCAGTCGCGAGCGCACAGACCGAGCACACGACGTCCTCGTCCACCGAGCCGATGCTCGTGGTGGGTGTGGGCGATGGCCGCCAAGTGGCGATGCCGCTCGGCGCTGTCACCCGGCTCGAGCGTCTCTCGGTCTCGATCATTGAGCAGGTCGCGGGTTCGGCCGTCATGCAGTACCGCGGGCGCATCACTCCGGTGGTCGACCTGGCCCGCCTGCTTGGCGACGGTGGCACTGATCGCGAAGAGCTCGCCGTGGTGGTGTGCACGCGCGGCGAGCGCACGGTGGCGCTCGTGGCGAACGAAGTGGTGGACATCGTCGAATGCGCCGTTGCGGACTTCTCTGACGTGTCCGGCTACGGCCTGCTCGGCTCCACGGTCATCAAGGACCGCGTCACCGAGTTGCTCGACCTACACGCGGCCGTGACCTCTGCCGACGCCAACTTCTACGACGCGGAAGACGCCGAGCTTGTGGGCGCTGGATCGGAGTTCTGAGATGCAACACCAACTTGCGACGTTCAAACTCGACAACCGCTTGTACGGGGTTGACGTGGAGCGGGTGCAGGAGGCGCTTCGCCTTCACAACCGCACGCGCGTGCCACAGGCACCCAAAGAGGTGGCGGGGCTCGTCAACCTCCGCGGCCAGGTTGTCTTGCTCGTTGACCTGCGCGCGCGCCTGGGGCGCGAACCGTATGCCGACGATGACGAGCCGATGATGGTGGTGGTCAAGGTAGACGGCGAGCCCATCTCGCTCCTGGTGGACCAGGTGGGCGACGTGCTTGAGCTCGATTCTGACCAGTTTGGCCCTCCGCCGCCCACCCTGGAGCCGGCGCTGCGGGACGTGGTGAGGGGTGTCTATTCACTCGAGGATGGCCTGTTGCTGTCGCTCGATGTGGATTTGGCCGCACAGGTCTGAATCCCCCTTTATCCATCGGTCCCGTGACCGATGAGACCCACAAGGGCACACGAGGTGCCCCCACAAGGAGACACGATGTCGAAACTGCGATTGCTGGTGAGCGCGACTGCGCGTATCCGCCTACCTCGCCGGGACGATATTGGGATTCAGCTCAAGATCATGGTGGCGCTTGTGCTGATGGCGATGCCGGCATTTGGGGCGTCGGTCGCGCTGGTGGCGGTGGGTACATCTGCCGCACAGGACGCGCGCGCGATCGCAGATAGCCAGGCAGACGTCATCCAGCCGGTGTCGAACTTGCGCACGCTCTTTGCGCTCGAACGCCTCAGCCTTGACCGCCTGGTCTTTGCCACGGACAGCACCACCCACACCGACGCGGTGGCAGAGGTGGCGAGCATCACCAACCAGATCAAAGAGACCACCGACCTGCTTGACGAGCAGGACATCGTCGCCTCGTCCCCCATGTGGAAAGAACTCAAGCTTGCGCGTTCGGAATGGATGACGTTCCGTGATGGCACCTTGATGCCGCTTGCAGTGGACGGAGATCTGGCCGGCTTTGCGGAGGCGGAGGCCACCACCGCAACGCGCGTGCGGACCACCGTTGACGTTGCGCTCACCCAGTTCGAAAACACCATGAACGAGCAGATCGCTGCCGATGTCACTGCTGCTGAGCAGAGCGGCAGGCAGGCGATGATCGTGGTGTCCATCCTGCTTGTGGTGGGCATCGTGGTGTCCACGGTGGTGGGGTGGAGCGTGGCACGTGGAGTGCGCAAGCGCGCCGCCGCGATGGGAACGGCCATTGAGGCGATGGCGCGAGGCGATCTCACGCACGACGCTGGGGTCAAGGGCCGCGATGAGATCGGCCAGATGGCCGAGCAGCTCAGGAACGCGCAGGCTCACCTCAAGAGCGTCCTCACCGACGTGGAAGAGGCAGCCGCCACGGTGGCCGCCGCGATTGAGGAGATGTCGGCCGCTGGCCGCGAAGTCACCCAAGGCTCCCAGCAGACCGCCGCCAATGCCGGGCTCGTGGCGACCGCTGCAGATGAGGTGTCCCGCAACGTCGGCACGGTGACCCAAGGCGCTGAGGAAATTGACGTCTCCATCCAAGAGATCGCCCACAGCGCCAATGAGGCCGCGCGCGTGGCGACCGAGGCCGCCCAGGTAGCGGCCACTACCAATGACATCGTCACCAAGCTGGGGCGTTCGAGCGAAGAGATCGGCGATGTCATCAAGGTGATCAGCACCATTGCGTCTCAAACGAACCTCCTCGCCCTCAACGCCACGATCGAAGCGGCGCGTGCTGGCGAAATGGGGCGCGGCTTCGCGGTGGTGGCGGGCGAGGTGAAGGACCTCGCTCAAGGCACCGCAACGGCCACGGATGACATCTCGCAACGCATCGAAGCGATTCAAGAGGACACGGAATCGGCCGTTGCCGCGATCGCGCAGATCACCCAGATCATCGAATCGATCAACGAGTTCCAGACCACCATCGCGGCAGCCGTGGAAGAGCAGACCGCGACGTCAACGGAAATGCGCCGCGGCGTATCCGTTGCTGCGGAAGGTTCCGCCTCGATTGCCCAATCGATCACCGACGTGGCCACCCAAACCGCGTCCTCGGTTGAGATCCTCACGTCCTTTGACGCCTCGATCAATCAACTCTCGTCTCTGTCCCACACCCTGCGCTCTCGCGTAGCCGAATTCGTGTTCTAGGCGGTTCGCGATGTCCTCAATAAAGGTGCTCGTGGTTGACGACTCGATTGTGGTTCGCCGCATCGTGTCCGACGCTTTGGCTGAGGACCCCCGCATTGAAGTGGTGGGCGTGGCACAAAACGGCTCGATCGCCCTCCACAAGGCGGCCGCACTGAAGCCGGACCTCATCACGATGGATATCGAAATGCCGGTGATGGACGGCATCGACGCAGTCAAGCAACTGCGCGCGCGTGGCGACCGCATGCCCATCATCATGTTCTCCACGCTGACCTCGCATGGAGCGTCGGCCACGCTCGACGCGCTCGCGGCGGGCGCCACCGATTACGTGACCAAGCCCACGCATGTGGCGGACCCGGCCGAGGCCATCGGCGTCATCAAAGAACAACTCTTGCCCAAGATCAAGGGACTCTTCCGCGCCCCCAGCGCGCGAAGTGAGGCAGCGCGACTCCTGCCCACGCGGGGGCCTGTCCGTGCGCCCAAGGCCGTTGTTGTCGGCTCCTCTACCGGCGGGCCTGAGGCGCTGTCCAAAATGGTCGCGGCGTTCGCGCACCCGCTGCCCGTGCCCATGCTGATCGTCCAACACATGCCGCCGTTGTTCACCGCCCAACTTGCCGCCCGCCTTGACCGCACGGGACCCAACAAGGTGGTGGAGGCGAAGGGTGGCGAGGTGCTCAACCCCGGCACCATCTACATCGCTCCCGGGGACTTCCACATGGAGGTCAATGACCGGGCTGGGCGCCCGCAAGCGGTGCTCAATCAGGGGCCGCAGGTGAACTTCTGCCGCCCTGCCGTCGATGTCCTCTTCAAGTCCGCTGCGGCTGTCTATGGCGGCAACCTCCTTGCGGTGGTGCTCACCGGCATGGGCTCGGATGGGCGGGAGGGTGCGCGCGCGATTGTCGAGGCCGGCGGTCGGGTGATCGCGCAAGACGAAGCGACGTCTGTTGTGTGGGGTATGCCCGGCGCAGTGGCGACGGCCGGCCTCGCCCATGTTCTTGTCCCCATCAGTGAGGTTGGCCCCACCATTACTCGCACCATCACACCCCAATCGAGCCGGCGGGCGGTGACCGCGTGACGCTCACCGATGACGCTTTCGACTTTGTTGCGACGCTGGTCCGCCAGCGCAGTGCCATTCAGCTAGAGCGTGGCAAGGAATACCTTGTTGAATCGCGCTTAGCGCCGCTTGCACGCACCGCTGGTGCCACGGACGTCGATTCGTACGTGCGCGCATTGCGCCATGACGTGACCAAGCATGACCTGGTGGTCGAGGCGCTCACCACCAACGAGACCTCGTGGTTCCGCGACGCCAATCCGTTCTCGGTGCTTCACGCCACCGTGGTGCCTGATCTTGTGGGGCGCGGCCGCCGTGACGTGCGCATTTGGTCAGCGGCATGTTCGAGCGGGCAGGAGCCCTACTCGATCGCCATGACCTTCTCTGAGCACTTCCCCGCGTTGCGGCCGCAGATCATCGCCACCGACCTGTCTGAGCTCATGCTTGACCGTGGCCGTGCGGGCGAATACACCCAGCTGGAGATCAACCGGGGCTTGCCGGCGCCCATGCTCGTCAAGTACTTCGAGCGCGAAGGCGCCACGTTCCAGATCACCCCGAGCATCCGCAATCAGGTGCAGTTCCGTCACCACAATCTGCTCGAACCGGCACCTCCCGGCGGCCCGTTCGACATCGTCTTCCTGAGAAACGTTCTCATTTACTTTGACGTCGCAACCAAGCGCGACGTCCTCCGCCGCGTGCGCATGTCTATGGCACCTGACGGATATCTCTTTCTAGGTGCTGCCGAAACGACGATAGGTGTCGATGAGACCTGGGAACGCATCCAGATCGGCAGTACGTCCATCTACAGGCCTCGAGAAGGGAAGACGCGATGAAAGCCCTCGTCATCGACGATTCGCGAGTGATGCGAAAGATCGTCGGGGGGATCTTGGTGGATGCCGGCTTTGAGGTTGTCGAAGCCGCGAACGGCCAAGAGGCGCTCGACCAGATGACCCTGAACGATGACATCACGCTGTGCTGCATCGACTGGAACATGCCCGTCATGTCCGGCTTCGAGTTTGTGGTCGAGGTGCGCAAGCACGCGCAGTGGCGGGACGTGACGCTGATGATGGTCACCACGGAGGGTGAACAGGGCCAGATTGTGAGGGCCCTCGCCGCCGGAGCCCACGAGTACGTCATCAAGCCCTTCACCCCCGAGGTGATTCTTGACAAGCTCCAGTTCCTCGGACTGGTCGAAGTGAAGGAGACCGTATGACCAGCCACGGATCGTGGGAGCCGCTCAGCGGCATGGATCCCGTCATGACCATTGCGCAGGACTTGTTCGCCACAATGATCGACGGTGAGCCCGGGCATTTGTCACCATGGATGGGTGACACCCCGGTGCTTGATGACCCGCGTTACGCGTGGGTGGACGTTGACGGCCCCGTGGTGACGCGCGTCATGTTGATGGCGGGCCGCGCCACAGGCGAGAACCTGACGCGGGCACTGCTTGCGATGGAGGCCGACGAGCCCGTCTCTGACGCCGACTTCGCCGACGCTGTGGGCGAGATCGCGAACGTTGTAGGCGGGAACGTGAAGTCGCTCGTGACAAACCCGGGCGCATTGTCGCTGCCGGTTGTGGGGCGCGACGAGCCAGATAACTCGAGCGCGATGCGGATTATGGCAACGTACTTTGGATGGAAGGGTGCGCCGCTGGGCGTGAGCCTGTGGGCATTGACCTAGGAAGCGCGGGCCCTCAGCCCCGACGTACCAAGGAGGAAGGTGATCGACATGTTGGTCGTAGTCGCCGATGACAGCCGCGTGATGCGGCAGATCGTGATCCGCACGCTCCGGCAAGCGGGCTACGACTGGTGGGAGATTGAAGAGGCAGAGAACGGTGCCGACGCACTCGCGAAGATTCGTGAGATCAAGCCGGACTTTGTGCTCTCAGACTGGAACATGCCCGAAATGACCGGCATCGAGTTGCTGCGCAACCTGCGCGGTGAGGGCAATCAGACCCCATTCGCCTTTGTCACGTCCGAAGGCTCGGAGTCGATGCGCTCGCAAGCCGAGCAGGCTGGCGCGCTGTTCCTCATCTCAAAGCCATTCACGGCCGACGTGTTCCGTGACACCATCGACCCCTTCATCGCATGAACGCCAACGGTCTGAAGCCAACGCCGGTGCCCTCGGCGTTCGAGATTCGTGAGATCTTCCAGGGCTTGCTTGGCCGTGAGGTCACGTGGGAGGGCACGAGCCACCAGGTGGACCCGCTTGAGGGTGCCGTTGTTGGCATCTATGCGGACGACTTTGGCAACCTTGCCGCGCTCGTCTTGGCGGATGTTCCGCTTGTCGCCTGGGCTGGTTCGGCGATCGCGCTGTTGCCCCTGGCCGGTGCCGAGCAATCCGTCGCGGACAACCTCGTCACGCCTGCGCAGTTCGACAACTTCACGGAGATCCTCAACGTCGCTGCATCGATGTTCAACAAGCGGGACACGCCCCACCTCAAGCTTCAAGAAGCGTTCGCACCGCGCGAGACCCTGCCTGCGGAGGCGCAGAAGTGGGTGCTGTTCCCTGCGAGCCGCATCGATGGCACGCTCACGGTTCAGGGCTACGGTGCAGGCCGCATCTCCGTGGTGGTCGCGTACTAAAGCACTCGCGAAGGCTCACACCTTGTGCGGCTGGAACTCCCAGTGCCACGGCTCCCGCGGCACGTTCTCAACAAAGCCGTACTCCTTGGCGTGCTGACGCATCCACGCTTGTGCGTTCGGGTCAAGCGAAAGGTCAACCGCAAGGCCCCAGCCGTGCTGGCTGGTGCCCGGCTTGGCCGCCAGACCACCCTGCGAGTACAGGCCCTTCTCGTTGGCCACCTTCACCTGTGAGTCATAGGAGCGGTAGCCGTCGGTGATGCCAATGTGGACGCCGGCGGCCTGAGCGTCGGCCAATAGGCGATTGAGATGTTCAGCTGCCGGTCCCCAGATGCGCTGATTGGAGCCGTTGATGGCGCTGAGCGCGGACTCGGGAACGTGGCCGTTGCCGTAGCTCCCATAGGCCTTGGGGATGCCGCTGGTGTTGAGCAGCGCGGCTGCGTCCGCGAGCGACGTGGCGCCGCCCTGCAAAGACGCGAGGATGTCAGAGAACGCGGCGCCCTGGGAGAACGTGGTGAGAGCCCCAGCGCCGGAGAAGAGTGAAGCGGACGATGCGAGGGAACCAGCCGGACCCGTGACGGTCATCCCTGCTGAGGAGGTGGGATGCGTCGTCAACGAAGCGATGAGTTGATGGATCTGACCAATTCGGTGATCGATGGCAGCTACTGCCTCCATGCGGCCTCCTCTCGCACCGTCCAACGTCCCATCGTCCGCGCGGCGCGTGGCGTGAGAAAGAGTGCGCGTGGTGTGGAAAATGCCACCGGAGCGCCGTGTTCAACCCCGCGAACCCCACGCATCGTCTTTAGTCAGCGAGGCGGCCTGCGTGCTAGTCTTGCCCGGCGCGCGCGAGTGGCGGAACGGCAGACGCGCTGGCTTCAGGTGCCAGTGTCCGAAAGGGCGTGGGGGTTCAAATCCCCCCTCGCGCACGAATGGAAAATGGTCTCTGACCAGGAGTTTCAGGCTCTTGGTCGGGGGCCATTTTCGCGTCACGGGCTCGGGATCGTGCTGTGCGAGGTCGGGCCGTTGAGTGGCCCGACGACCGGGCACCGGTGCGCCACGACCATTCTGCAGTCTGCAGCGGTCCTGTCCAGGTGGGATCCACGCAGAGGTGGATGTCTCCGCATCGCGGCTGTCCGCAGTGTTCCATTCGCCTCACTGGAGGTACCACTCTGGGGACATGTGGGGGAAGTCTTGAGCATGTATGCCTAGGCGGCCGTCCAGCATGACGGCGACCGTCTGCTGTTGACAGATGGGTCCGGGCACGAGTGGCGGGTCAGGCCAACCGCTCTAGCCGAGTCGAGGAACTACCTTCGCTGATTCCTTGTCCGTCCGATGGCGTCGTTACCGCAGCAGATCTTGTGTCTTCGCAAACCAATGCGCATCAAGAGAACCCGACGTAGCATAGTCAGGACGGGATATGTGTGCCAAGGAGGCCCGCATGGGAAAGAAATACCGTATCGCCGCCATTGCAGCAGTTACGGGCGTGATCATTGGCATTATGTCGTCGGCCGCTATCGCCGGATACTCAGATTGGTCGAGTATGGGCTCGCACCACGGAATCAGTTACTCGGAGCGATCATACGTTGGGGTCAACAGCACACCCTACGGTGGCGGTCAGATCCAGGCATCGTCAAGTGCGCCACAGGGATATATGGGCATGTCTGCCTACCTCTATGTCGGTTCTGGCAGCACTTCTAGCGTGTGTGCCAGCGCCTCCCCCGCGTTCAACTCCACGCAGGTGACCGTCTTTTCGAGATCGGCGTCCGGCAATTGTGGCTCGAACAACTACAGGGCGGTTGGTTTCGGGAGAGCCTATAACTACGACGGCACCTACTCCATCCAACAGACTATCTACAGCCCGTACTACACGTGGTGAGGACAGTTAGGTGATCAACATGACTAGATTCCACCTGAGCAAGACGCCCACCTCGGTGCTCGTGTTAGTGATGCTCGCCTTGGGCCTTGGGTTAGGCGTGCTCATCGGCAACGCCGGGTTCGGGACTCAGCAGCCCGCTGTCGCAGCAGACCAGGCGCCTCCAGACACCGTCAAGTACCCACTAAGCACGAACGACAGAGGGCAGACGTACGGGTCGCTGATCGGGCGCGAAGAGTCGCCCGATCACCCAGACCTCGTTGCGGCGTATGGCGATAATGGCAAGCAAGGCTACGTGTACTACAACGACCTCGTATCGCCGAACCCAAAAAATGAAGAAGAGATGTTGGCACTGAATGCCAAAGCCACGCAAGAGGTGGTCATTCCTCTCTACCTTTCCGATGGCGTCACCCAGATCGGGACGTACACGATCAACAAGGGAGCAGTCACCACAGAAGGGTGAGGTGGCGCCTAATTCACGGTGCCAGCGAGACCTTGTTTGTAACGTTCTGAGCGGAACCCCTCGTGCAACGATGGGTGCTCAGGTCGAGTTTTGCGATGGCGAGAGCCGTGTGCTGCAGAGCATCTGCACGCATGAGGTGTTCCCCATGGAGACCGGCCTCCAACTACGGGCGTCGTGCACGGCACGGTGACTCGCGCCATGGCGCGTCGCTACGACAAGACGGCACCGCTACGCCGAGATGTTCCGGCTCATGAGGTAGGCGAAGCGGGCCTTGAGCCGTGAGTCTAGGCGACGGCGTGGCGAACGGATAGGTGATATCTGATCTGCGGTGCCATGCGGCGCTGGTAGAAAGATGCGCATCATTCCCAAGCCTTATCCTCGCGAGTTCCGGGAGGACGTCAGTGCTGTCGCCCGCCGCCGAGAGGGCGGTGAGGATCAGGCAGATCGCGTCCGATTTCGGGATCTCTGAGGCCACTGGCTCCGCGCCGAGGATGTCGTAGCGGCTCGTAAGGCCGGAGTGACCGTGGCGGAGGCCGGGGAGACCCGCGACTTGAAGGAACGCGTCAAGCTCCTCGAGCAGGAGAACGCGGTACTGCGTAGTGCAGTCCCATATCTTTCTCAGGCCCAGTTGCCGGGAAAACGTACGCCCCGCTCGTGAGTGAACTCGTTGCTGACCTTTCGCCGTCGCCGTGACATGTCGGGTCCTGCGGCTCTCCGGCCAGCCTTACTGCCTCTGGCGGGCCGGTCACGTAAGCGACGCCGATTGAATGGCCGCGCGCAGTACCGTCACGTTCGAAGTGGCGGACTCGTCGCGCGGCAGCGTTGTGCTCGGGGAGTCGATCGGATCGACGGCATATACGCCGCTCGCCACATCACCGGCGCTCGTCGCACTTTGCCGGTTAGTAGGCCGCTGACTCTCTTCCAACGCGGAGATGCCTACGATCCCAGGCGTCCTGCACCGCCTGTCGAGCTGATCGAGAACTTCTCCAGGTGTTGCCCCTCAGAGATCGGGGCTTTTCCTCATTCTTGCGACACGTCTAGCCCGAGCTCTGGACCCCGTCGACGTACACCCAGCGGCCCTCGAGCCGCACAAACTCGCTCACCTCGCCCAGCGTCTGGACGGCCTCGCCTGGCCGCACGAACTGGGCGGCGAAGGTGACGGTGCCCACGGCGTCGTCAGGGCCGCCGCCCTCGGTGCCGAGCACCTCAAGGCCCAACCATTCGGTGTCATCAAAGCCAAGAGCACGCGGCCGACGCTCGGGGTGCCACGTGCGCAATAAGTGCGGTCCGTCGCGGCGCACGTAGGCGGTGTAGCGCGAGCGCATCAGCTGCTCAGCCGTGGTGGCCGGGTGCTCGTCACGCACGATGGAACGGCAGCACTCGCTATATGCGCGGCCGGTCCCGCACGGGCACACGGCACTCACTCTCGCCCGCCCACCTACGCCGCTGCCACGAGGTCGCGAACCCACACGCCGTCTAACTCATGGAAGCCAGCCTTGCGCAGGTACTCGGTATCCGTGGTGGCGTGTGGCACCACCCGGGCGCGCCGAATGCCAGCGGCGGGCAGAGCGTCGGACTCGCTGTAGACGAACTTGCCCGGGCCAAAATCCCTGAAACGCGGCTTCACCCAATCGAGCTCAATATCCGCCGTGCCATCCGCGTGGGGGCGAGCAGCGACCACCCCCACCGCCTCATCGCCGCGCACCACAAGAAAGGTGAGCCGAGCGTCGTCCTTGGTGTGCACAGCGAACTGCGGCGCAAAGTGGGCGATGTCCTCCGCATGCACCTCAAGGAGGTGATGGAGGTAGCGGTCCTCGGGCTCAAGCGGCACCACCTGGTACACGTGCGGGTCATTCGCCTCGCGGTACAGCCTGCGCAGCCAGTACACGCCAATAACGAAGATCGCGGCATTCATGGCAGCGAACGGCCACACCTCGATGATCGCGTTGTAGACGGTGGCGACGAGCGAGCCGATCATGTTCATCCACCGGAAGCGCAGCACGCGCGCTTGCATGAGCGAGACAACAATGAGGCCCGAGCCCACCCAACCAATGATTTCTAAGACCGTGTGCACGCATCAAGGGTACGTGGCCAGCCGTAGGCTCGAGGGGTGGTGAGCGACGCGGTGCGAGTGGATGTGTGGGTGTGGGCCGTGCGGCTTGCGAAGACCCGTTCGCAAGCGACCATCGCATGCCGCGCGGGACACGTACGCGTCAACGGAACCCGCGCCAAGCCCGCCGCACTCGTGCGCCCTGGGGACCGCGTGGAGGTCCGCTCGGGGGACTGGCCACGCGTGGTCGAGGTGCGTCAGCTCCTGCTCAAGCGCGTTGGCGCCGAGCCCGCCGCTGCCGCATACGTTGATCACACGCCGCCGCGCCCACCGCGCGAGGTCTCGGCCCCCGTCGCCGTGCGCGATCGGGGCAGTGGCCGGCCCACCAAGAAGGAACGACGCCAACTCGACCGGTTGCGCGGGCGTCCGTAACTGTCGCGCGGGCGCGGGCGCGGGCGCCGGTGACACGGCGCGATTAGGCTGTTCGTCATGCCTGAGCCCGCCACCGCCGACGTTGTGGTGGTGACCTATAACCCCGGCGCCACTATCGCGTCGTTCCTCGATTCGGTGGTGCGGCAACCGGGCGTGGCAAGCGTGACCGTGGTCGATAACGCGTCCCAGGACGGCGCCGCCGCGAAGGCAGCCAAGCACGCCAGCGTCGGCTTCATCGATACGGGGCGGAATGGTGGCTACGGCTTTGCCGCCAATCGTGGCGCAGAGGCGGGCACGGCGCCGTGGATTCTCATCTCCAATGCGGACATCGTGCTTGACGCCGGCGCGCTAGTCGCTCTTGTGGAGGTGGGCGAGGCGGACGCCGGCATCGGAATCGTTGGCCCGCATATTCGCGAGCTCGACGGTTCCACCTACCCCTCCGCCCGGCCTCTGCCCACCTTTGTGCTCGGCACGGGTCACGCGCTCTTTGGCCGCATGTGGCCCGCCAACCCGTGGACCCGCCGCTACCGCATCGCGCTTGATCCTGCCGGGCCCAACGTGACGGCGGGCTGGCTCTCCGGTGCCTGCTTCTTGGTGCGCCGGGAGGCTTGGGAGCGCGTGGGCGGCTTTGACGAGAGCTTCTTTATGTTCTTTGAGGACGTTGATTTGGGCCGACGCGTGGGCCAAGCGGGCTACCGATCCGTGTGGACGCCGCGGGCTGGCGTGACGCACGTGGGCGGGCACAGTTATCGCTCCGATCCGGCGCCGATGCTGAAGGCACATCACGATTCGGCCCGCCAGTATGTTGCGCGGGTCTACCCGCGATGGTGGCAGGCACCGATTCGTGCGGCCGTCACCGCTGGGCTGGCGATGCGGCAGCGAAGCGAGGTTGCCGCCGCACGTAGCGAGATCGCGGCCGCACGTAGCGAGGCACAAACTCAGGCAGACTAGGGCACATGCGAGGCATCATTCTGGCCGGTGGATCCGGCACGCGACTGCACCCCATCACTCTGGGAGTGAGCAAGCAACTGGTCCCGGTCTATGACAAGCCGATGATCTACTATCCGCTGTCCACGCTGATCCTGGCGGGCATCCGCGACGTCCTCGTTATCACCACCCCGCACGATGCCGAGCAGTTTGAGCGCCTTCTGGGGGATGGCTCGCAGTTTGGTATCTCGATCACTTACGCGCAGCAGCCCGAGCCCAAGGGGCTGGCGCAGGCCTTCACCATTGGTGCCGCGCATGTGGGCAACGACAAGGCCGCGCTCGTGCTGGGCGACAACATCTTCTACGGCCCTGGCCTTGGTTCCACGCTGCAGCGCTTCAATGACATCGATGGCGCCGCCGTGTTCGCCTACCGCGTTGCGGACCCGACTGCGTACGGCGTGGTCGAGTTTGACGAGAACGAGCGCGCCATCTCCATCGAAGAAAAGCCCACGCAGCCTAAGTCGAACTACGCCGTGCCGGGGCTGTACTTCTACGACAACGACGTAGTGGAGATCGCCCGCGACCTCAAGCCCTCGGCTCGCGGCGAGTACGAGATCACCGACGTCAACCGCGTTTACCTTGAGCGCAGCACCTTGCAGGTAGGCGTACTGCCACGCGGCACCGCCTGGCTCGACACCGGCACTTTCGACTCGCTCATCGAGGCGTCACAGTTTGTCCAGACGGTCTCGCACCGCCAAGGCATGAGCATTGGTGCGCCCGAAGAAGTGGCGTGGCGCCAAGGCTTCCTCAGTGACGACGGCCTGCGCGAGCGCGCCGAACAACTCACCAAGTCCGGCTACGGCACGTACCTGCTCAAGCTGCTGGACGAGGGCCGCTAGCGAGCAGCACGACCGCCTACGGCGTCGGCCAATACTTCGCTCGCGGCGAGGGCCCAGCGCTCTTCCCACGGCCCAATGCCGTCGATGCCGAGCGCCTCGTGCGCGCCGTGGCCCAGCACAGACCACGCCGGGCGGGGAGCGGGGCGCGGGAAGGCGTCGGACGTTGTGGGCTCCACGGTGCCCGCGATCCCGGCCGACGCCACAATCGCCTTGGCGAAGTCCAACCACGAGCACTGGCCGGCTGAGGTGGCGTGATAGGTGCCGGCAGGGGCGCCTGCGGCAAGGAGCCGCACGATGAAGGCGGAGACGTCACGCGTCCAGGTGGGCTGGCCAATCTGATCGCTAACCACGCTGATCGAGCCGCGCTCGGCCACGAGGCGCGCGATCGTCTTGGGAAAACACTGCCCGCCGCGTCCGTACAGCCACGCGGTGCGGACCACCACAGCGTCGGCCCCGGACTCGCGTACTGCCTGCTCGCCCGCCGCCTTGGTGCGCCCATAAGCGCTTGCGGGCTGGGGGGTGGCGTCTTCCGCGTATGGCTCGGTGGCGTTGCCCGCGAACACGTAGTCGGTTGAGATGTGGACAAGCCTGGCACCGTGCCGCGCGCACGCGGCGGCGAGGTTCGCCGGGCCGGTGGCGTTGATGGCGAAGGCGGTGTGCTCGTCCTCCTCGGCCGCGTCCACTGCGGTGTACGCGGCACAGTTGATGACCACGTTGTGCCCACGCACGGCCTGGTCCACGGCCACAGCATCGGTAATGTCCAGGTCGGCACGGTCGGTCAACGTCAGGTGGCGGGCGCCAGCGTCACGGAGGGCCTCAACAAGGTCTGTGGCAAGCATGCCGCCAGCACCGGTCACCAGAATGCGCGCGTTTGTCAGGGACACGCAGTCAAGGCTAGCTGGCGCATTAGGCTGGGTGAGAATCGCTGAACTGCAAGGGGAGCGCTAGGTGGAGTACCGAGAACTGTCGATCGCGGGCGCGTGGGAAATCACGCCACGCCAATTCGGCGACGACCGAGGCGTGTTCCTCGAGTGGTTCAAGGAGGCGCCCTTCGCGCAGCACGCCGGCCACGCGTTGGCGTTGGCGCAGGCAAATATGTCCGTCTCCGCTGCGGGAGTAGTGCGCGGCATTCACTTTGCCGACGTTCCCCCCGGCCAGGCGAAGTACGTCACGTGCCCCGCTGGTGCCGTGCTCGACGTGGTGGTCGACATTCGCGTGGGTTCGCCCACCTTTGGGCAGTGGGACGCGGTGCTGTTGGACGATGTGGACCGCCGTGCCATCTACCTGAGCGAGGGTTTGGGCCACGCCTTCATGTCGC
>Ga0206103_100705_pt1 | contig 14943 bp, 9 predicted proteins | sample 1B5Ametagenome_FD_148638 | JGI IMG/M metagenome (GOLD analysis project Ga0206103, IMG submission 148638) | Enriched microbial communities from leaf-cutter ant dump, University of Wisconsin, Madison, United States - 1B5A | ecosystem: Environmental > Terrestrial > Nest > Insects nest > Nest dump... | reverse complement strand
CTCGGTTGGTCCCTTCGCCTACCTCCGCCCGGGCACGGTCCTTGGCGAAGGCGGCAAGATCGGCACATACGTCGAGACCAAGAACGCGACGATCGGCGCCGGGTCCAAGGTGCCTCACCTCAGTTATGTGGGCGATGCAACGATTGGCGAACAGACAAACATTGGCGCCTCGACGATCTTCGTCAACTACGACGGCGTGACCAAGAGTCACACGACGGTGGGCGATCACGTACGAGTGGGCTCGGACAACACCCTCATTGCGCCGCTGGCCATCGGGGATGGTGCGTACACCGGCGCTGGTGCGATCATTCGCCACAACGTGCCGGCCGGCGCGTTGGCACGCAACTCCACTCCGCAGCAAGTGATCGAGGGCTGGGTGCGCGAACGCCGCCCTGGCACCCCATCTGCGGAGGCTGCCGAGCGCGCCGAACGCAGCGGCAGACTTTCGGAAGCCGCAAGCAGCGGCGAACCGGTATCGTCCCAAGAAGGCAACGCGACCAGAGGTGAGCAATGACGTCGGTGATCTCGAACGCGGGTGAGAAGCGGCTCGTATTTATGGGGGGCCGGGCGCACCCCGAGCTCACCGACGCGGTGGCCCGCGAACTCGATATCGAGCCGGTGCCCACCACGAGCTACACCTTCGCCAACGGCGAGTTGTACGTGCGCTTTGGGGAGTCGGTGCGTGGCGCCGATGCCTTTGTGCTCCAGTCTCACTCCGCACCCATCAATGAGGCGATCATGGAGCAGCTCATCATGGTGGATGCCCTCAAGCGTGCCTCCGCCAAGTCGATCACCGTGATCATGCCGTGCTACGGCTATGCGCGCCAAGACAAGAAGCACAAGGGACGCGAACCGATTTCTGCTCGCCTTATGGCCGACATGTTCCGCACTGCAGGGGCCGATCGCATCATGTCGATTGACCTTCACACCGCACAGATCCAGGGCTTCTTCAATGGGCCCGTCGACCACCTGTGGGCGATGCCTTTGCTCGCTCAGTACGTGCGCTCACGCGTTGCGCCGGACAACCTCACGATCGTTTCTCCCGACGCAGGCCGCGTCCGTCTTGCGGACCAATGGTCGGACCACATGGGTGCGCCGCTCGCCATCATTCACAAGCGTCGCGATCCTTCGGTGCCAAACCAGGTGAAGGTTCACGAACTCGTTGGTCAGGTCCAGGGCCGCACCTGTGTGCTGGTGGACGACATGATCGATACCGGCGGCACCATCATCCAGGCCGCTCTCGCCCTCTTTGAGAACGGCGCCAAGGACGTCATTGTCGCAGCCACTCACGGCCTGCTTTCGGGCCCCGCTGTGGAGCGTTTGCGCGATTCGCAGATCTCAGAAGTGATCGTGACGGACACGCTGCCCATCAGTGAAGACCGCCGCTTTGACAAGCTGACCGTGCTGTCAATTGCTCCGCTTATCGCACGCGCCGTGCGTGAGGTCTTTGACGATGGCTCGGTGACGAGTCTGTTCAACGGCAACGTGTAAGGCGCGGTGCTCAGCACCCGCATGTGTGGTTCGCCAGCACTGCTCGTGAGGGAGTAGACTGTTCGGGTTCCTCGGCGAGGCTGGCCCTCCATCAGGGCGGCGTGATCGACGCGGCAGATGGCCATTGGCCTGCCTCGCTGTGGCCGCCATCTGACCGTTTTCGAGGAGATTCTTTCAATGTCTGACATCCTGACGCTTGCCGCCGAGTCGCGCTCCGAGTTCGGCAAGGGCGCCGCGCGTCGTGCCCGCGCCGCTGGCAAGATCCCCGCCGTCATCTATGGCCACGGCACCGAGCCCGTCCACGTGCTGCTCCCCGCGCACCAGACCACTCTCGCGCTCAAGCACGTCAACGCATTGCTCACCATCAAGCGTGGCGACAAGAGCGACCTCGTGATCGCGCGTGACGTGCAGCGTGACGCAGTGCGCCGCACCATCGACCACGTCGACCTCCTCATTGTGAAGAAGGGCGAAAAGATCGCCGTCGAGATCCCGATCCACGTGGTGGGCGAGCCCTTCTCTGGCAACATCGCCGTGCAGGAGTACATGACGCTGCACATCTCTGCCGAAGCCACGAGCCTTCCCGATGGCTTCGAGGTGTCGGTTGAGGGCCTCACCGACGGCTCGCACGTCACCGCTGCGCAGGTTGAGCTTCCCAAGGGCGCCGAGCTCCTCACGGACCCCGAGGCCGTGCTCGTTGTGGTGACCGCCACGCGCGCACTTGCGTCCGCTGACGACGCCGACGCCGGCGCCGCTGCTGAGGGCGACGCAGCCGCAGAATCGGAGTAAAGACCACCGTGTTCGCCCGGCTCGTACCTTGGGGTGCGGCCGGGCGTTCGCGTAAGCAGACGCAGGAGGATGCGGTGACGAGCCTCGTCATCGGCCTGGGAAATCCGGGTCCCGATTACGCCGCGACGCGCCACAACGTGGGTCAGATGGTCGCCGACGAACTTGCCCGACGCTACGGCGGCTCCTTCTCGCGCGCCAAGAACAATGCGGTCACTGCCGCGATTCGCGTCGGCGGCGTTGCGGGGCACAGGGTGGTGCTCGGCAAGCCGCTGTCCTACATGAATCTTTCTGGCGGGCCCACGAAGGCGCTTGCCGATTACTACTCCGTACCCGTCGAGAACGTCATCATCATTCACGATGAGCTCGACGTCCCTTTTGGTGCGATCAAGCTCAAGCGTGGGGGCGGTTCGGCCGGGCACAACGGGCTGAAGGATGTGACAAAAGCCCTGGGTAGCCCCGACTACGTGCGGGTGCGCGTTGGTGTTGGTCGCCCCCCTGGCCGGCAGGACGCGGCCGATTACGTGTTGCGTCCGTTCTCTGCAGCGGAGCGCAAGGAACTTGACCTACTCATTGCCCTTGCGGCCGACGCCGTGGAAGACATCATCGAGAAGGGCCTCCTCGAGGCGCAGCAGCGTTTCCACTCAGCGGGATAGCGCTCTCTTACGCACGCGCTTGCATTTTGGGTGCCGCGTGGGTGGACAGGCCCCCGGTACGCCCGTCTACCATCGATGAAGTAGGCCCGCGCGAACCAGTGCGCGCCGCGCGACCAGTGTCCCAATCCCAACACCAAGGAGGGGTCTTAGTGACCTCAGGCCGCACCGCGTGGACCATCCCCCAATTGCCCCAGCGTCGGCTGGGTGCCGTGCTCTTCGACCTCGATGGCGTCCTCACCCCAACCGCTGACGTGCATATGGCGGCGTGGCGACGGATGTTCAGCGAGTACTTCGCGGCACATGGTGTCACGCCCGTCTATACGGATGACGACTACTTCGCGTACATCGATGGCAAGCCGCGATATGACGGGGTGCGTGCGTGCCTTGCCTCGCGCGGCATCGACCTGCCATGGGGTGATCCGAGTGATCTGCCGGGAGATTCAACGGTGTGCGCTCTCGGTAACCGAAAGAATGACGTGTTCAATGCGGTGTTGCGCGAGGAGGGCGTGGTCGCATACCCGGGTTCCGTTGCTCTCCTCGACCACGTGGAATCGCTCGGGGTCCCGATGGCCGTGGTGTCGAGTTCGCGCAATGCGGCCGACGTTCTGGCAGCAGCTGGTCTCGCTCACCGTTTCGACGTGGTCGTCTCGGGTCTTGTTGCCGCTGAGCAGGGCTTGGCTGGAAAGCCCTCCCCGGACACCTACCAGTACGCGGCGCGTCAGCTCGGCGTCGCTGAGCACGAGGCGGTCGTTGTCGAAGACGCTATCTCGGGCGTGCAGGCAGGTGCCGCTGGTGACTTCGCAGCCGTGATCGGTGTTGACCGGGGTGCTGGCGCGGACGATCTCCTCGCCCACGGCGCTGACATTGTGGTGACTGACCTCGGAGAATTGGTGGAGCGATGAAGGCGGCGCAAAAGGCGTGGGGGGACACGGCGATGACGGATTACATGGATCGGTTGCGCTACCCGGTTGATCCGTGGCGGCTCATTGAGACGTCGTTTGACCACACCGACATTGGCACGTCAGAGACCCTCTTTGCCGTGGGCAATGGCTACCTTGGCCTACGCGGAAACGTGGAAGAGGGCCACGATTTCAGCACGCATGGCACATTCGTTAATGGCTTTCACGAGACCTGGCCCATTCGCCACGCGGAAGAGGCCTATGGCTTCGCTCGCACCGGCCAGACCATCGTCAACGTGCCGGACTCCAAGGTGATCCGCCTCTACATTGACGATGAGCCCCTGTTGCTTTCGGTGGCGGACCTCGTTGAGTACAACCGCACTCTCGACCTGCGTGATGGGGTGCTGACCCGTGACCTCTTGTGGCGTACACCAGCCGGCAACCGCGTCCGCGTGCGTTCGCGCCGCATGGTGTCTTTCACTCACCGCCATCTCGCGGTGATGACCTTTGAGGTGACGCTCCTCGACAAGGAAGCGCCTTTTGCGATCTCCTCGCAGCTCCTCAACCGCCAGGCGGGTCTCGACGAGTACCGGTCAACGCCTGACCCGGGCGGTTCCTTTGATCCGCGCAAGGCGGAGCGCCTTCACGACCGCGTCCTGGTGCCCCGACTCCACCGTGAGGTTGATGGCCGCGTGGTGCTCGGCTATCAGACTGCGAACTCGGGCATGACCCTTGCCGTTGCCATGGAGCACCTTGTCGAGACAACGGCTGAGTACGAGCGTGTGAGCGAGGTCGAAGAGGACTACGCCAAGCACGTGTTCCGCGGCCGGCTCCAGCCAGGGGAGACGTTCACGCTGACAAAGGTGGTCAGCTATCACACGTCTGGAGTTGTGCCTCCGCGCGAGCTCGCCGACCGGTGCAACCGCACCCTTGACCGCATCGCTGCCGAAGGTGTTGACCGCCAGTTCCGGGATCAGCGCGAGTGGCTTGACGAGTTCTGGGAGCGCTCGGACGTCACCGTCACGGGCCAGGATGCCCTCCAGCAGGCAGTGCGATGGAATCTGTTCCAGCTTGCTCAAGCGGCTGCGCGCGGTGACGGCTCGGGAATCTCGGCCAAGGGAGTCTCGGCCTCCGGCTATGGCGGCCACTACTTCTGGGACACCGAAATTTACGTGGTGCCGTTCTTTACCTATACGTCGCCGGTGATTGCCCGCAATGCATTGCGTTATCGCTATCGGATCCTCGACGCGGCACGTCAACGCGCAACCGAACTGGCCCAACGCGGCGCCCTCTATCCGTGGCGGACCATCAATGGTGAGGAAGCGTCGGCGTATTACGCGGCAGGCACCGCGCAGTACCACATCGATGCAGACATCTCCTATGCGATCAACAAATACGTGCGTGCCACCGGCGATGACGAGTTCCTCGCGCGTGAGGGAATCGACATCCTTGTTGAGACGGCACGCATGTGGGCTGACCTTGGCTTCTGGCGCCAGGTGAAGGGCCATGAGCCCTCGTTCCGCATTCACGGTGTGACTGGCCCCGATGAGTACACGACGGTGGTCAACGACAACCTCTATACGAACGTGATGGCGCGCTTTAACCTGCGATGTGCCGCGGAGTCGGTGCGCAAGCTCGCACAGACATGGCCCGACCAGTACGAAAAGATGGTGCGCCGGCTCGACCTGCGGGACGAGGAGATCACGGAGTGGGAGCGCGCTGCCGAGGCGATGGCGATTCTGTGGGATGAGAACCTTGGTATCCACCCGCAGGACGCTCTCTTCAATGAGCGCGAGGTGTGGGACCTGGCGAACACTCCGGCGGAGCAACGCCCGCTCCTCTTGCACTTTCACCCGCTCGTTATCTATCGCTTCCAGGTGCTGAAACAGGCCGACGTTGTGCTTGCGTTGTTCCTGCAAAGCGAGCACTTCACCCTTGAGGAGAAGCGCGCAGACTTCGAGTACTACGACCCGATCACCACGGGCGACTCGACCCTGTCTGGGGTGGTGCAGTCGATCATTGCGGCAGAGGTGGGCTACCACGAACTTGCCAAGCGCTACTTCTGGGATTCGGCCTTTGTTGACCTTGCCAACCTTCATGCCAATACCGGCGATGGCGTCCACGTCGCATCTGCCGGGGGTGTGTGGTCGGCGCTCGTCTTCGGTTTTGGCGGAATGCGTGATCACGGCTCGATGTTCCACTTCGACCCGCGCTTGCCCGATGACTGGGAATCCCTCACCTTCCGGCTCACCCTGCGCGCGACGCGCGTGAGGGTGACGGTGACGCCTGAGGCGATCTCGTTCGATATCGAAGAGGGCACGTCGCTCACCGTCGATGTGCGCGGCACGCACCACACAGTGCTTGCCGGGGAGACGACGGTGGTGCCGCTCGACGGCCAGGGCCCGCGTATCGATGGTGTTCCCGATCCGGCAAAGTTCCACGGCACTTTGCGCGCCGATGGAACCGTCATCACCGCATCGATCCCACCCACCGCCACTGAGGTGGAGGCGATGGAGGCACCGTCAACGGAGTCATCGACCCCATTTACATGAGGGCCTACGATGGCTCGCAGCAACCGTGCTGGAGCGACCAATGAGGGGTAGGCCAAGGTGACCGAGCCGCCACACACTCCTCCAAGCATGCGTGAGGTTGCCGCGCTCGCAGGGGTGTCTCATCAGACGGTGTCGCGCGTCATCAATGGCCACCCGAGCATCCGGCCCCAGACCCGTGAGCGGGTGCTGCGGGTCATCGATGAGGTGGGCTACCGGCCCAATTCGGCGGCGCGCGCATTGGCCACGCGGCGGAGCAAGCGCATTGGCGTGGTGGTCGATTCGGCCATCAAGTTTGGTCCCAATGCGACTCTTCGCGGGGTGGAAGAGTCGGCGCGTGCGGCCGGCTACTCGGTGAGTTCGGTGACGGTGGGGGAGGAGCGTTCCGTCAGCGCAAACGCGGCCGTCGATCATCTGCTCGCGCAGGGAATCGACGCGGTATGCATCATTGCGCCACGCGCGTCATCGATGGACCTGCTTCGCTCCCGCATCTCCACCTTGCCTGCGATTGCCGTCACCTCGAACCCCGAGCCCGAGCTGCTCACGGCATCGGTTGATCAGGTGCTGGGTGCGACGCTCGCAGTGCGGCACTTGCTTGACCTTGGCCACCGGGAGATCGCGCACGTCGCAGGCCCGATGGACTGGCTCGATGCCCAGGGCCGTGCGCGCGGGTGGCGAACGGTTCTTGACGACGCTGGGCTCACCGTCCGTGACCCCCTTGTGGGGGACTGGACGGCCGATTCGGGCTATGCCCTTGCAGCGTCGGCGCAGTGGCCCACGGATGTCACCGCCGTGTTCTGCGCGAATGACCAAATGGCGCTTGGCCTCCTCCATGGGCTGGCCGAAAAGGGTGTGCGGGTGCCCGCAGACGTGAGCATTGTGGGCTTCGATGACTTGCCGGAGGCACGGCACTTCGCGCCGCCGCTCACCACGGTCCGGCAGGACTTCCACCACCTTGGTCAGCGCACAGTGGATGCGCTTGTGGCGGCAATTGAGGGGCGTGAGGCTCCGCAGCGCACGCTCATTGATCCGGAGCTTGTGGTGCGCAACTCCACATCTGCCGCATAAGACCCGAGCAACTGCGCGATTGTCGTTGACTCGGCGCGTTACCCGTGAGAATGTTAACGGTAACATTCACGAGGAAGGCGATCGAATGACCACTCGGGGCAGCGATAGTTACGTTGTTGGCATCGACTTCGGCACCCTCTCAGGGCGGGCCGTCGTCGTGCGCGTCAGCGATGGCGCCGAACTGGGAACAGCTGTCCATGAGTACGCAAGTGGCGTCATGGACACCACGCTCGTTGCAACAGGGGAGGCACTGCCGCCCGAATGGGCTCTCCAAGACCCCAACGACTACCGCGAGGTGCTTCGCCGCGCAGTACCCGAGGCCGTCAAGGCGGCGGGCATCGATCCTGCAAACGTGATTGGCGTTGGCACCGACTTCACCGCCTCGACGCCGCTGCCCGTTCTTGCCGATGGCACTCCGCTGTGTGAGGTTGACGGCTTCCGCTCGCGTCCGCACGCCTACGTGAAGTTGTGGAAGCACCACGCGGGCCAGGCGCAGGCCGACCGCATCAACGAGCTCGCCCGCTCACGCGCAGAGGCGTGGTTGCCGCGCTACGGTGGCTTCATCTCCTCGGAGTGGGAGTACGCGAAGGCGCTTCAACTCCTCGAGGAAGACCCCGAGATCTACGCGCGCATGGACCACTGGGTCGAGGCTGCTGACTGGATCATTTGGCAGCTGTGCGGCGAATACGTCCGCAATGCGTGCACCGCCGGTTACAAGGGCATCTTGCAAGATGGTGCATACCCAAGCGAGGACTTCGAGGCCGCTCTCAACCCCGCATTCCGGGGCTTTGCCACCACCAAGCTTGCCCACCGGATTGGCCAGCTTGGTGAGCGCGCTGGTGCACTCACCGCCGAGGCTGCCGCATGGACCGGACTGCCCGCAGGGATCGCCGTAGCCGTTGGCAACGTTGACGCCCACGTCACTGCCCCTGCCGCAAAGGCAACCGCGCCGGGACAGATGCTCGCCATCATGGGGACGTCCACGTGCCACGTGATGAACGGCGACCACCTGGCCGAGGTGCCCGGCATGTGCGGTGTGGTGGATGGCGGCATTATGGCGGGCTACTACGGCTACGAGGCCGGCCAGTCCGGCGTGGGCGATATCTTCGCCTGGTACGTCAAGAATCAGGTGCCGGGACGTTACGTCGATGAAGCCCAGCAGGCGGGGATCAGCGTCCACCAGTACCTCACCAACCTTGCCTTCGAAGAGCCGGTCGGTGCGCACGGCCTCATCGCTCTCGACTGGCACAACGGCAACCGTTCGGTGCTTGTCGACACGAACCTCTCCGGCGTGATCGTGGGCCAGACCCTCGCAACTCGGGCGGAGCAGGGCTACCGCGCACTGCTCGAGGCAACCGCCTTTGGCACCCGCGTCATCGTGGAGGCCTTCAATAAGTCGGGTGTGCCGGTCACCGAGTTCGTTGTGGCAGGCGGCCTACTGAAGAATCCGCACCTCATGCAGATGTATGCCGACGTGCTGCGCCTGCCGCTCAGCACCATCGCGTCGGAACAGGGCCCGGCACTTGGTAGCGCGATCCACGCCGCCGTCGCCGCGGGCGCCTACTCCTCCGTGGCCGAGGCGGGTGAGGCAATGGGCCGGGTTGAGCGTGGCAAGTACCAGCCAAACCCGGAGGCGGCCGACGCTTATGACGAGTTATTTGCCGAATATCAGGTGTTGCATGACTACTTCGGTCGTGGTGCAAACGATGCGATGAAGCGCCTCAAGGCGATCAAGCGAGAGGCGGTGGTCGAGCGTGTTCAGCCCTGAGATTGAGGCCGCAATCGCGGCCACGCGCAAGCAGGTGAGCGACCTTCACCAGGAGTTGGTGAAGTACAACCTGGTGGTGTGGACCGGCGGCAACGTCTCCGGCCGAGTGCCGGGTGCTGACCTTTTTGTCATTAAGCCGTCGGGCGTCATGTACGAGGATCTCACTCCCGAGAACATGATCGTGTGCACCCTCGACGGCCACAAGGTGCCCGGTTTGCCCGGCTCAGAACGCAACCCTTCGTCCGACACCGCCACCCATGCCTACGTGTACCGGCACATGGCCCACGTGGGCGGCGTCGTCCATACCCACTCGCGTTACGCCGCTGCGTGGGCTGCGCGTGCAGAGCCCATCCCGTGCGTGCTCACCGCCATGGCCGACGAGTTTGGCGGGCCCATCCCGATTGGCCCCTTCGCCACCATCGGCGATGAAGCAATCGGTCGCGGGATCGTCGAGACATTGACCGGGCACCGCTCCCGCGCTGTGCTCATGCAAAACCACGGTCCTTTCACCATCGGCAAGGACGCAAAGGACGCCGTGAAGGCTGCGGTGATGTGCGAGGACGTCGCATACGCCGTCCACATCGCCCGCCAGGGCGGCGAGCTTGTTCCCATTCCACAAGAGGCGATCGATGCGCTGTTCGACCGCTATCAGAACGTCTACGGACAGCCTTCGAAGGAGAAGTGACTCATGACCTCACGCAGCGTGCTCCCTGACCTCGATGCCCTTGAGGTGTGGTTCGCCACCGGCAGCCAGGAGCTCTATGGCCCCGAGACTCTTGCTCAGGTGGCTACTCAGTCTCAGGGGGTAGTTGACATCCTCAACGACTCGGGAGACATCCCGGTCAAGATCGTGTGGAAGCCCGTGCTCACGAGTTCCGATGCGATTCGCCGCCTCTTCCTTGAGGCGAATGCCAATGACAAGGTGTTGGGCGTTGTTGCCTGGATGCACACCTTTAGCCCCTCCAAGATGTGGATCGCGGGCCTCAATGTGGTGGCAAAGCCGCTTCTTCACCTCCACACGCAGGCCAATATGGAACTGCCGTGGGGCACCATCGACTTCGACTTCATGAACCTCAACCAGGCGGCGCACGGCGACCGTGAACACGCCTACATCGAGTCCCGCATGGGCATTCCGCGCACCACCGTGGTGGGTCACGTCAGTGACCAGGCCACGCGCGATGGCATCGAGGTGTGGACCCGGGCCGCGCTTGGCCGGTGGGCAACACAGAACATGAAACTCGCCCGCTTTGGCGACAACATGCGCTACGTCGCCGTCACCGAAGGTGACAAGACGGAGGCGGAAATCACGTTGGGCGTCCAGGTCAACACCTGGGGGGTTAACGAACTTGCCGACGCTGTGCACGCCGTGCCGGAATCGGCTGTCGACGACCTCATCACCGAGTACCTCGATCTGTACGACGTGGCGGATGTGCTCAAGCCGGGCGCAGATCGTCACGACTCGCTGCGCTACGGCGCGCGCATTGAAGCCGGCCTGCGTTCCTTCCTTGAGGCAGGCGGCTTCACTGCGTTCACAACGAGCTTCGAGGACTTGGGTGAGCTTCGTCAGCTGCCAGGCCTCGGTGTGCAGCGCCTCATGGCCGACGGCTACGGCTTTGGCGCAGAAGGTGACTGGAAGACGGCCGTGCTGGTGCGCGCCGCCGCCGTCATGGGCGTCGGCCGTCCTGGCGGCGCGAGCCTCATGGAGGACTACACGTATCACCTGGAGCCGGGCAAGGAACTGATTCTTGGCGCGCATATGTTGGAGGTGAACCCGGCGCTCTCGAGCGGCCCCGTGCGGCTTGAGATCGCGCCGCTCGGCATTGGCGGCAAGGAGGACCCGGTGCGGCTCGTCTTCACGGCCGACGCTGGCCCGGCTGTGGTGGTCGCGATGTCCGATGTGCGCGAAAGGTTCCGCCTGCTCGCCAACGTGGTGGATCGCGTTCCGTTGCCGGAGCCGATGCCCAAGCTCCCCGTCGGTCACGCCGTCTGGAAGCCGCGTCCCGACTTCCGCACGTCCACCACATGCTGGCTGACGGCTGGCGCCGCGCACCACACCGTGATGTCGAGCCAAGTGGGGATCAACGAGTTCCGCGAATTTGCACGAATGAGCGCGATCGAATTGCTCACCATCGACGAGAACACGACGATCGAGTCCTTTGAACGTGAGGTAAGGGCGAACGCCGCGTACTACCGGCTCAACCAGCCGCTGTAGTACGCACCGGGTCTCACGCCCGGGCCCCGTCGGGGTCCCGTTCCGCCGGGCTCACTGACCTGAGACGTTGCTACGTCGCCCCTGGTTCCAGGCGATAGGCACACGGAGTCAGTGAGACCCGGCGGGCCCGACTGCACCGTGTGCTTAGGATGGACATGCCGGAAAATCCGGTTCTTTGGCGTGCCCTGGAGGCATTGTGACCCGTCCCTTCGCGCCTCTTCTTGAGGTGTTGCCAGCGTCCCCTGTCATCGACGGTGAGCACGTGATTGCACCGATTGCGGGTGCAGCAGCCCTCCTTGCGGCAAGGGCGTCGGACGCTCCCGTTGTTGTCATCACTGCAACGGGTAACGATGCCGCCGCCTTCGTCTCCGAACTGGGCGCCTATGTGGATCCGCAGACCATCGCGCTCTTTCCCAGCTGGGAGACGCTGCCTCACGAACGCCTCAGCCCTCGCGCTGACACCGTCGCGACGCGTCTGGCCACCTTGCGCCGCCTTGCGCGGCCGGAAGAGGCCGCGGCTGAGACGGGTCTCCCGGCACCTCGCTTTGTGGTTGCCTCGCTCCGCGCCGCCCTGCAGCCACTCGCCCCCGGCCTTGACGCGCTTGAGCCGGTGCGGGTGCTCCCCGGCGAGCGCATCGACCTCACCGACCTCACCGAACGCCTCGCTGCCGCCGCCTATTCGCGAGTCGACATGGTGGAAAAGCGTGGCGAGTTCGCGGTACGAGGCGGGATCGTTGACGTCTTCGCTCCGACCGACCCCCACCCGATCCGCATCGAGTTCTTTGGCGATGAGGTGGAGTCGCTGCGCCAGTTCTCCGTCGCCGACCAGCGTTCGCTCAGTGAGGTTGACCGGCTGTGGGCACCGCCGTGCCGCGAGTTTGTGCTCACCGAGGACGTCCGCAAGCGTGCGGCTGCGCTCCAAAACACGCTGCCCAATGCCTCCGACATGCTTGCGCGCATCGCGGCAGGTCAGGCCGTGGAAGGCATGGAGAGCCTCATGCCCGCGCTCGTTGACCGGCTCGTTCCCCTGCCACGAGTGCTTCCCAGCGGCTCGCTGGTGGTGGCCCTTGAGCCTGAACGGCTCGCTCGCCGCGCGGAGGACCTCTACCGCACGGCTCAAGAGTTCTTGGCGGCGGCGTGGGTGAGCGCCACCGCGGGGGCCGACGCTCCGCTTGACCTCAATCGCGCGGCGGAGGCGTCCCCTGAGCGCGCCTTTGCACACGGCGGCTTCCTTGAGATGGATGAGTTGCGCGAGGTAGCGGCCGACGCTGGGCTTGGCTGGGCAACCATCGGCCCCTTTGGTCCTGCGCAGTCGCGGCACGCAGGGTTGAGTGACAACGAGTCATTTGTGGGCAGGACCGGCGCGGCCCTCGCAGCCGCCCGTCAGCGTCTTGCAGAAGGATGGCGCGTTGTCATTGCCGCTGCGGGCGCCGGCTCAGCGCAGCGCCTCGCAGAGCAATGTCAGGACGCAGAGGTGCCAGCCCGCGTCACCGACGTTCTCGCGGCCGCTGCCCCCGAGGGAGTCGTCGAGATCGTCCCCGGTGTTGCCGCCCACGGCTTCCACGCGCCCGATGCCCACCTCCTTGTCCTCACCGAATCGGATCTGACCGGCCGCGCGACAACTGTTGCGGGTCCCAAGGTGAAGGTGCCGAGCCGCCGCCGCAACGTCGTCGACCCCCTCCAACTGCGACCAGGTGACTTTGTTGTCCACGAAAGCCACGGCGTCGGCCGCTTTGTTGAACTGACAACGCGCACGGTGCGCGGTGTGGAGCGCGAATACCTCGTCATTGAATATGCGCCGTCAAAACGCGGCGGCCCGGCGGATCGCCTCAGCGTGCCCACCGACCAACTGGACCTTGTCACCAAATATGTGGGCGGGGAGACGCCCGCCGTCAACAAAATGGGTGGTTCGGACTGGGCGAAGACGAAGGGGCGTGCGCGCAAAGCAGTCAAAGAGATCGCGGCCGAGCTCATCCGCTTGTACAGCGCGCGCATGGCGTCGAAGGGCCGCGAGTTTGGGCCGGATACGCCCTGGCAGCGCGAACTCGAAGAGGCCTTTGCTTTTGTGGAGACGCCCGATCAGCTGAGCACCATCGACGAGGTGAAGGCTGACATGGAGAAGCCGGTGCCGATGGACCGACTCATCTGCGGCGATGTGGGCTTTGGCAAGACCGAGATCGCCGTGCGTGCTGCGTTCAAAGCAGTACAAGATGGCACGCAGGTGGCGGTGTTGTGCCCCACCACGCTGCTCGTCAAGCAGCACGTTGACACCTTCTCGGAGCGCTTCGCGGCCTTCCCCGTCAAGGTGGCGGCGCTTAGCCGCTTCCAGACGGACGCCGAGGCTCGCGAGGTGGTGGAGGGCCTCGCCAAAGGTGAGATCGACGTGGTGATTGGTACACACCGGCTCATCACGGGCGCGGTGCGCTTCAAGCAGTTGGGGCTTGTCATCATCGATGAAGAACAGCGCTTTGGGGTGGAGCACAAGGAGACGCTCAAGGCGCTGCGCACGGATGTAGACGTGCTGGCGATGTCTGCCACGCCCATCCCGCGCACCTTGGAGCTTGCCGTCACTGGGATCCGCGAGATGTCGACCCTCGCCACCCCGCCCGAGGAGCGCCACCCGATCCTCACCTATGTGGGTCCTCAAGAGGACGCACAGGTGGCGGCCGCAATTCGCCGCGAACTCATGCGTGACGGCCAGGTGTTCTACATCCATAACTCGGTGAAGACGATCAACCGGGCGGCACTGCACCTGGGCGAACTCGTGCCGGAGGCGCGCATCGCGGTGGCGCATGGCCAGATGAGCGAGAAGCAGCTCGAGCAGGTGATCGTCGACTATTACGAGGACCGTTACGACGTCTTGGTGTGCACCACGATCGTCGAGACGGGCCTCGACATCACGAACGCGAACACGTTGATTGTGGAAAAGGCGAACACCTTTGGTCTGAGCCAGCTCCATCAGCTCCGTGGCCGCGTGGGCCGTGGGCGCGAGCGTGCGTACGCCTACTTCTTGTACCCGCCTGACCGCACTCTCACGGAGACCGCGCACGAGCGTCTGCAGACGATCGCGGCGAACACTGACCTTGGCGCTGGCATGGCGGTGGCAATGAAGGACCTCGAGATCCGCGGCGCGGGCAACCTGCTCGGTGCGGAGCAATCTGGCCATATCGAGGGTGTTGGCTTCGACCTCTACATTCGGATGGTGGGGGAGGCGGTGGCGGGCTTCCGGGGTGAAGGTGAGCCCGAGCGCGCCGCTGTCACGATCGATTTGCCGATCGAAGCGCATATCCCCACCGAGTACATCGAGCACGAGCGCTTGCGCCTCGAGGCGTATCGCAAGATCGCCGACGCTGACAACGAAGAGGATTTGCAGGCGGTGGCGGACGAACTCGATGACCGCTACGGCGCGATTCCCGAGCCTGTGTCCAACCTCTTCGCGGTGGCACGCGTGCGCCTCGACCTGCGTGCGGCGGGAGTGACCGATGTGGTGTCACAAGGCAAATACATCCGCTTTGGC
>Ga0206103_100703_pt1 | contig 14968 bp, 14 predicted proteins | sample 1B5Ametagenome_FD_148638 | JGI IMG/M metagenome (GOLD analysis project Ga0206103, IMG submission 148638) | Enriched microbial communities from leaf-cutter ant dump, University of Wisconsin, Madison, United States - 1B5A | ecosystem: Environmental > Terrestrial > Nest > Insects nest > Nest dump... | reverse complement strand
CCGAGCTCATCCGCGGACCCGCACGCTCCGGACCGTGGAAGACCGTCGAAGACGTCGAGCTCGCCACCCTGGGCTGGGTCCACTGGCACAACACCCAGCGCTTGCACGGCTACCTCGGCGACATCCCACCGACCGAGTTCGAGACGAAGTTCTACGCTGCACAAGGGAGCGACCAGGCCCTGGTCGAAATCCCATAGCCCGAGTCTCCACCGAACCCAGGGCGGTTCAAAGCCGCACAGCCCCTCGGAATGGGAATCCGGAGCTTCACCGTCGCTCGGTCATCCGGTGCCCTCGCGCTGGCACCAGCGACCCGACACGGGCGGCGCTGGCTGTACCTCGCCGCCGAAGTCGACGCCGCCGCGGCAGAACGCGCTGCGGGGCGTGAGCGCGGCCCCTGCCGTGTGACCGACTGCCCGCTACGGGGCACCCAGGGGCGTGACGGGATGTGCCGTGAGCACGCCGCCCTGGTGGAGCAGCTCGGGGCGCGGGTGGAAGAGCTCCGTGGCCGCCCATCGCCGGTGCGTAGCCGCGGCCTCACTCCCGCTGAGCGGTTCGCATCTCGGGTGCGCCCCGCCCCGACCGGATGCGAGCTCTGGGTGGGTTCCCGCACGAGCGGCTACGGGCACGTTCGCGACGGCGCGGTCATGCGGAAGGCGCACATCGTGGCGTTCGAGCGCACGATGGGCCGGCCGGTCCAGGAGGGCATGGAACTCGATCACGAATGCGAGGAGAAGTTGTGTGTGCGGGTCGGGCCGGGGCACGTGGTCGAGGTGACGCACCTGGAGAACATGCGCCGCCTGGCTGCTCGCTTCCGAGCCCGCAAGGCCGCCGAGCAGGCCAACGTGCTGCCCTTCCGCACCTCCTCCTCGAACCAGACCCCTGCCGAGAAGGTCACCCCAATGCCCTGCGCTGCGTGACGCCACTGCCTGCACTCGAGACGGAACGACCCGCCCCCGATGGCCTAGGGGCGGGTCGTCCTGCGTGCAGGGTGGGTCAGGCCGCTGCGAGCCAGGTCGACTCGGCCGGCTCGATGACGCCCTCGGGGCCCACCACAGAACCGAGCTTCCACGACGCCGTGAGGTCGGGCCGGACGGCCGGTGTGGGTAGGCCCGCCGGGGCCTGACGCGGCAGCCACCGGTCCGTCGACCAGGCCTCTGGTCCACCCTCAGCAGCAGGCGCTGGTACCCACAGCTGGATACGCACCTGCCCATCCGCGGTGGCCATGATGCCGCCAGTCGGGCGAGAGCGATGCCGAGCTGCGAGCATGCCTCTGCGAGCTTCTTCGCGGTTGCCATGGACCCCACGTGCCAGATCTGTCCGCGCCCCGCGCTCTGGTACGCGGCGATGACCTCGCGGTAGGTCGAGACGCTCTTCCGGGCGCGCTCGAGTTCCACCGCCCACGCCACGGCGCCACCGCCACCCACGCCGCCAGCGATCCCCTTTGGGGCGACGGCCACGAGGTCGGGCGGGTGCACACCGCCGCCGACCGGGCTGAGTGCGGTTGTCCATGCGACCATCGGTAGGCGCCCCGCCCGCCCGATCTTGCTGGGCCGCTCGACACTCAGAATCTCCCTCTCGGCGACGATGTCGAGCCCGCTGCGTCGGTACCAGCACGCCAGGTCCGCGACCGCCGCCGTGTGGTCTGCGGTGGCGGCGGATGGTCGAGGTGCACTCAGGCTGATGGGATCTTCGTACCCGGCCACGGTCCACGACCAAGCTGCCCGCGCACCGGCGCTGGTGGCGACGTACACGACGGTCGACATCGCACGCACTGCACCAGTGGCGTCACGTAGGTGCAGGATCACCGGGGCGGTGCGGATCATCCCGGCGTCTGTCAGTCGTCGCAGGCTCGCCCGGACGGTCCACGGGCTGGCACCGGTCCAGCCAGCGCAGTGCATCGGGCGGACAGCGGTGAACCGGGTCGCGAACCTAGCGAGCTCGATGTCGATGGGGAGAAGAGAAGCGGGTGTCGGTCGGGTCATGGTCGTGCCTTCCGTTGCGGTCTGACGGCGTGCCGTCACGACGGCACATCCGGCCCCGACCTGCTGGCCGACGCGGTCGACGGTACGTGCCGGCCCATACAGAACTGCCGACCCCGGGGCCGACCTCGGTGCCCGGGGGGTGGGCATTGAGGTCCAACAGCCGGACAGGGCCCTGACCTGCGGAAACGCTGCTTCGTCCCACCGACGTTCAGACAGCAACTCCTCGGTGATGGTTGGGGTGTGCTGGCGGGTGCCGGTTTGCGCAGCGCCCCTCGTCACTCGTGGCGGGCTGGTCTGCGGACCGTGACCCGGGGGCTGCCCGTGCCGGTGCGCTCCTGTGCACGTCGGTGGATCGCGTGTTGATCCGCCCGGTCGGGTGGCCGGTGCGGTCGGGAGGCTCCTGACCACGGTGTCGGTCGACCAGAGCGGTTCGTGCCGGTGCGGTGCGCGGCGGTTGCTGGTCGACCAGCTCGGTCCGGCAGGTGGTGCGGTTGAGAGCTGCTCCGGACCGGGGGTGGCGGTGACGTCGGTCGACCAGAGCGCGGGCCGGCGGGGTGGCGGTCAGGACGGTGGTGGCTCCCGCTCCGGCTGACGGCTTCGGGAGCGGGTACGCGACTGTGACGACATGAACCCTTTTGGGGGAATCCTGACCCGGTCCTCGACCCGTTCCGGGCGCGATCACTACCTTGGCGGCAAGGACGGAGGTCGGCGGGCCTCAAGGCGCGGGGGTGGTGTGGTGATCGCTCAACCGTTCGTTGCGGTGCACCGGGGCCAAGTGGTGAACGACCTGCTCCGCGACCTCGACGACGTCACGGCGACATGCACGCCCCGGGTCGTCTACCTCGAGGCACCGCTCGGCTGGGGCAAGACGCGGATCGTGCAAGAGTTCTACGCGCGCCTTGCCGCGACACAACCACGCCCGGCGTACTGGCCTGTGAGCTTGACCAGTGAGGAAACGCCTGATGCCAGGGCGCTGCACTTCCAGCGCAAGCGGCTCAGACCACGCCCGTTCGTCGTCGACTCGGATGTGCGCCCTCCGTGGATCTGGCTCGCTATCGAGGTAGACCAGTCACTGTTGCCCCGCCCCGACGAGATTCACCGCTCACTCGTCGAGCAGCTCGAACCGCACCTGTTTGCGACGCTGCGCATGCAGAAGTTGGGCACAGCCGCGCTCCGTCTTGCTGGCGGTCTGTTGTTCACGCTCGTCGGCCTACCTCCGACCGTGGAACAGATCGCCGACCTGCTCGACGTCTCGAGGACCGCCGCCGCGGACCTGAGAGGCACCTGGAGTCGCCAGATCACCGTCAACGGCGCGCCTCCTGTGTCCGAGGGTTCGGCGCGCCTGTGGAAGTTGTTGTCGACCGTGTGGGGATCGGACGGCAGGGGCGGGCCGCCGATCATTCTCGTCATCGAGGACGCGCACTCGCTATCGCAGCAGTCCGTGGAGTTGCTGCGCACCGTGCTCGCGGCACGACTCCCGTGTCTCGTGGTCGCGTGCGGCTGGCCCCTCGGCGATAGCGAACGGCACGCACCAATGCGCGAGCTCATGAGTGACGCTCCTGAAGGTCTGCGTGTCCGTTCGCTGGAGCGCGTCGGTGTTGATGACGCGCGCGAACTCGTCCTTCTGCTGCACCCTGGCACGCAGCAGAACGTCGCTCAGGCGCTCGCTGAGCGGTGCGGAGGCAACCTGTATGCGTTGCGTCTGCTCCTGGTGAACCAGCAAGCGGTACCCGGCGAGCCGTTCGACGCGGACCCTGAATGGCTGCGACAGGTCGATACCGATCTGCATGCCCAACTTGCCCAGATGCTCGACCAGACTTCTGCTGCGGCGCGTACCGCACTCGCGGCCATGGCCGTAGCTGGCTACCGCATGCCTGAGCAGGTAGCTGCAGCTGTCATGGTCGCAGTCCCGCCTGCCAGCCTGGACGCCGCCACCGCGACCGACTGGGTCCACCGCGAGACGCCGTTCGCCGAGCTGGTGACCTTCCTCGAGCCGATTCGCCAGGAGGTCGCGCTCGGTTACGCCGACCGTCGTCTGCCGTCACCCATCCGTGCTGGCATCCTCCGCAGAGGGCTCGACACGGTGCGCATGATGCTCGACGACGATGTCCCGGACGTTGACCGCGATCTGCTCCACGTCCTGCATCTATCTCTCGCGGAGCGCGTAGTCGATCGCGACGAGGACGCGCTTGCTCGATCTGTCGTCGCGCTACTCCTGTCGTTCTGGGAGCAGCGAGCGATGATCGCGATGCAGGTACTCGAAGCCCGGAGTGACACCCTCGTGCGCCGTGACCGACTCGGGCCCGAAGCGGCCGCGGAGCTCGCCCTCGTGCGCGCCCAGTCCGTTCGGCATATTACCGAGCGCTACGATTCCCGCTTTGTTTCGAGCCTCGATCAAGCCGAGGCTCTGGTCACTCGTGTGGCCGATGACCGGCCCGACCTTCTGGCACAACTGCGCCTAGAGCAATCGCGCTTGCACCGAGCACACTGGCTGCGCGAGCTCCGCGATCTCGACCGGGCCAGAAGGGAAGTCGACGAGGCTCTTGAGATCGTCGAGAACCTCGGGGACTCTGCTGGCGAGCGACTCCTTCACTCCGCGAGGGGGTGCGAGTACAGCCAAGTCGCCGCAGAGGGTGACCGTCGACGGGCGAAAGGCATGGCCATCGCCGAGTCCGCGCGGGTTTCTGCACTTGCTGGCGGTCCGACGACAGCGTCAATCGGGTCCTTGGCCGAAGCGGCCCACATCGCAGCGCGCGTTGATCTGAATGAAGGGATCGCGCTGTCGCGTCAGGTGTTGGACGCGAAGGCTGACCAGTTGGGGAGTCTTCGCCACCCGAATGTCGCGATCAGCCGTAAGGACCTCGCCGTGCGCCTGCTGCGCACCAACGACGAGGCGTACATTGACGAGGCGCTCGCGCTCATCGACGATGCGCTCGGGGTTCTGATGCCTGCCTACGGCCCCGATCACAGGTCGGTCCTTAACGCGAAGCAAGCACGATCATATGCGCTCCAGCGGCTCGCGGCGCGCTACTGGGGAATCGGCGACGTCAGCTCAAGCCTTGAGTGCGCGCGGGAGGCTCTTGCCGTTGCAGTGGATGTACGCGCTCGGCGCGAGCAAATTGCACCCGAGGCAGAGTTCCTGCTGAGCGATGAGCGAATCGCGCTCGCGACAGCGTGGTCAGGTGATCCAGCCGGTATCGCCAGACTCTACGAGGTGCTCAGGGCTCGCCGGGAAGACCGTCAGCAGCCCCCTGAGTTGGCGGAGGTGCGCTGGCTCGTGCGTGACCTGGCGGCCGCCCTCCGAAGGCACGATCGCGCAGGCGAAGCGGCACAACTTGAGCAGGCCTACTCAGTGCAAGCATGACCGTCTGCGTTCCGCGTGCGACATCGGTGACCGGCTCCGGCCTCGACGGCGATGTGGGAAGCGCGGCGGTTCGCCCTGCAGCCCTTCGGGTGCAGCCGAGAGGTGTACGGGCGGTTGCTACACCCCTGACGTCCCGTCTCGTTGCGACGAGGTCCAGGAGGGTAACGACGAGCTCGCGGGTGTGGCCGCTGTCGGTCAGGGCCCGGGTGCCGAGTGGTCGGCAGCCGAGCGCTCTGTGCGGAAAACCGCAGCGACTGAAGACGGTCGATCTACCGGAGTGACGTCGCGAGTTGGAGACCCCGGCCTGGAAGGGGTCGTGATTCCCGCCCCCCCAAGTCGCCACCGCGCACGCCGCAGACCGGATGAACTGCGCGACATCGTCCGAACTGGCCCATGGGCGCTGGGAGCGTCGATACGGTGTCAAAGCCGTCTTGCGCCTACGCACCCGAATGGACCCTCGATGTCGCTGCTGTCCAAGTTGCTCGGACGCACCACACCAGCCGCGCAGCCGCGCACCGCACCCGTGTACTCGGTCTTCGACACCGAAACGACCGGACTGTCCCCGCACGACTGCCGCATCATCGAGATAGCGATCGTCCGCCTCGACGCGAACGGGCACGTCATCGACGAGTGGGCGTCACGCTTCAACCCCGAAGGCCCCGTCTACGGCACGCACATCCACGGGATCACCGACGCGGACGTGCGCAACGCACCGCTGTTCGCCGCCCAGCTCGCGCAGATCAACGCTCGTCTGGCTGGCACGGTCCTCGTGGCGCACAACGCCCGGTTCGACATGGGCTTCCTGCGCGAGGAGTACGCACGAGCCGGCTGGGTTCTCCCGCCAGCGCCTGTGGTGTGCACCCTGAACTCATCCCGGCATTACCTGCCGGGTTTGGACCGGCGCAAACTCGCCGACTGCTGCCAGGCGTCCGGTGTCCGGCTCCAGGACGCTCACTCGGCGCTCGGTGACGCTCGGGCCACCGCAGGAATGCTGCAGCGCTGGCTGCCGGTGCAACCGGCCCACCCGGCGTTCAGCGAAGCGCACGAGGCTCGCATTCAGGTGCCGTGGCCGTCCGGTCCGACGTACCCGCCCGGTCAGGTTCCCCGCCCCGCAGCCCCGCCGCGTCAGCGCTCGACGAGGCCTGCCACACGCCGTCCGGCGAAACCGTCCGCGCCTGTGCCATCGCGGGTGCTCGCGTCCCGGCTGCGGGAGCTGAACTTCCGGGTCGAGGCTGACGAGGACACACCGGACGTCACCGGGGTGGAGCTGTACGTCGACAAGCTCCTGGATTTCCTTGCCGACGGTGTCCTGACCGACGACGAAGCAGCAGGTCTGCGTGACCTGGCCGCGCTGTACGACCTGGACGATGACACGGTCGCTCAAGCGCACCAGACGATGGTTCGCGGGCTGGTTGCGCTCGCCCTGCTGGACTCGAAGGTCAGCTCGGTCGAGAAAGCGGAGATCAACCGGCTCGCAGAGCAGCTCGGTGTGCCGAACTTGCTTGTCTCTGAGCTCTTCGGCGAGGTGCGCGCGTTGCGTGAAACGGCTCTCGCGGCGGACCTGCTGCCGCTCCCGGAACCGTGGCTGCTCGGCGAGCCGTTGCGTATCGGGGACAAGGTCGTGTTCACCGGCGGTGACCCTGCGGTGCGTGACAACCTCGAGGAACTCGCTGGACGTCTCGGCATCGAAGTGATGTCGAGCGTGTCCCGGTTTACGACGATGCTCGTCTCCGACGGGCTGGTGAGCAACAAGTCTTCGAAGGCCGCTGAGCTCGGAACGCGTGTCGTGACGTTCCAGGACTTCGCCGAACTGCTCAAGTACCGCCAGCCGGCCGGGTGAACCCCGGGGTGGCAGGTCAGTTGGACTTGCTGCCCGAACCGGACGGCTTCGGCGGAACAGCAGGCGGGGTCCGCGGAGGCCGAACCACTGACGGTGTAGCGGACGTCGGTGTGTAGCCGCGTTCCTCGTACCGTCCGGGCTGAGGCCGTGTCACCTGGCTCTGGCCCGGACGGATCATCTTGTCGTCAGCCACGCTGCGGTTTCTCCTCTTCCTTCTGCTTCTTCGACTTCGGCGGCAGGGGCACAGCGGCAGGCGACTTCGGTGGCCCGCCCGGTTGGCTGATCTTGATCGTCGGGACGTAACCGGCGGTCTCGCGGTCCTGCTGCGCTGGCTCGTCAGTCATCAGCGGACGCCTTCTGGGTCGGTGGTGTCGCCGGCGGTGTCGTCGGTGGCTTGTTCGGCCGGGTCACCTTCGACGTCGGCACGTACCCGTGCTCCAAGCTCGTCGGCGACGGATGCGACGGTTCCGCCGGCCGAGGCTTCTCAGGTGAGGTCACGAGGTCGCCTTGCCCTTCGCTTCCTCCATGCGGCGCACACCCTCAGCGGTCGCGGGGATCTTCGGCGGCGTGCCCTTGTTCACGATGACCTCGCCGTCGGGGCCGAACCCGGCATAGCCACCGGACGGCGGCGCGAACCACTTCGTAACCGGCTGCGAACGGGCCTTCTCGCGTCGCTTGACCATCAGTCTCCTCCGGTTCCTCGGCTTCCTCAGTATCGGTGTCGAACGGGATGAAGTCCACGGTCACGGCGTTGGTGCACTTGATGACCATGCCTCCAGGGGCGTGGCACACGTTCGTGAACGTGCCATCGCTCTCGATGACCCACCCCTGCTCGACGAAGATCTCTTGCGGGTATGGGTACGAGCTCGCGTACGACGACCCGCCGTAGTACCCGCCGTACCAGCGTCCACCTTCGAGTTGGACACGCACCCAGCCGGCTTCGCCCTTCTTGAACGCCCAGTCCCACGCTGTTGGCACCGGGTTGTACGGGCGACGCAGGTGGAACACGTCGAGAAGCCAGCCCTTGACGACCCCGACCCACTCCGAGCTGACCGCCCAGTAGACAACCTTGGCGGCCACCCACGGGATCAGCAGACCGAACAACACGAACGCTCCGGCGAGGAACTGGACGTCGCTGAGCGCACGGTCCGGGTCACGCACGTACTCGACGACAGTGCTCCCCAGGAACAGCGCGTACAGGCCGCCGAAGGTGACGGTCGCAGCGATCGCGTGCAGCACCTGAGCGCCGAACTCCCGCTGCTCAGGGTCAGGGCCAGCAACAGCCCGCTTCGACACCTGGTACACGAAGCCGGGCACGACGAGCGTCAAGATGACGGCGGCCTGAACCCATGTCTCGGGGATGATGCGCTCCTCAGGTGGTGGGTGTGCGAGCAGGTCAAGGTGGGCGGGCTAAGGGGTGTCAGCTCCCGGTGTTTGGTCGTGCGCAGCGCTTGGCCCAGCATCAATCTTGCGTTGCAGCGCGCGAAAATTCTCGACCTCCGGGCGCGAGAGCATGCGTGTCCGGCTCCAAACGACGCCACTGGCCGGACTGAGGCTCTCGGAGGCGCCCGCTGTCGACGACGCCCGACGAGCAGCGACTGCTGATCGCCAAGTCCACGTCAGCGGCGTCGTCGGCCAGACGCGGAGCACCGAGTCCGCCGGTCCTGCGCGAGGTGCTCAGCTACCTCGTCCCCGATCTGACACTGGACCCCTCCACCGCGGTCAAGGTGCGCGCGTCCGAGGAGTCCTTCGAGGAATGGCGGTCAGCACTCCGCGATGTGCAACGCGAGGCCGCCACGCTAAGCAGCGAGGACGACCTCAAGCAGCTCGTCGAGGACCGAATGCGCCCGCAGGTCGAAGCGGTAACGAAGTCAGTCAGCGTGAGCGAGAGCTTGCGCGCCACTGCCGGCTCGACCGTCGCAGCCGCCGTGATCGGGGCTGGCACGGGTCCGCTGACCGGCGCAACGCTCAAGGGCAGCATCGCTGGCGCAAGCGCGGCAGCGGTCGCCACCTGGATCACCAACGCGTATCGAGCGCGTCGACGGGACGGGTCGTCCGCTGTGATTGCGGCGCTACTCCGAAGCCACATCCGCTGACGGGCTGACTCACCGCCTCCCTGGTCTCCGCAAGGGCGGTGGTGGCGGGGTTGGGGCGGGGTGCGTGAGTCGGTGCCGAGCGGTCGCGGCGATCTGTGGGTCTGGGTCGAGGGCCAGGACTTCGAGCGCCGGACCGGGGGTCAGGGCGTGCTGGACGACGAGGGCGCGGATGTCCGCGTCGGTGTGGGTGGCGTAGCGGCCGACGACACCGGATGACGCCGCCGGATGGGTCAGGACAGCCGCGATGAGCTCCGCGTCAGCGTCCGGGTCCTGGTAGCCGGGAGCCAACGCCGCGACGTCGTCGGCGGTGAGCATCGGATCGCGGAGGGCCTCGAGGATCTCGGTCGGGGTACCCCATGCTGCGACCGCGTACGCGGTGGGTCTGGGTGGGGTGCGGCGGGGCATGCGGCCAGCGTGCGCCGTGTTCGAACAGGTGTGCGGATTAGGCCTCTGACCTGCCGGTTTGCCACGCTAGCGTGCTAGACTTCGGGGAGATTCTCACATCGTGAGATGGAAGTTTGAATCGGGGCAAACCGCAACGAAGGGGGCGAAGTGCCATCCCGTTTGTGGTGATATGCCATGGTTCATGGCGATATAGCACGATAGTGTGCTAGGCCCTGGAAGCGGGGCCAGCCTCGGTGTCTATACGGTGACGGACATGCAGAAGATGACCCCCCTCACTGACCCGTGACGGACGGCGGGCCTGACGCCCGCCTCGACCCGATCATCGCCGAGTACGGCTGCCGTCTGGTCACCTATGCCGAGTTGCGGATGGTGACAGGTTACGGCCCGGACCTCTTCCGCCGAGCCGCCGCCGGGCATCTGACCCGCTACGGGAGCGCAGCCCGGCCGCGCTACGAGTTGGGGGAGGTGCTCGACTACCTACGCACCCCCCGGCCCAGGGCGACGCGCGCGGACCTCACCGGCCAGGGCCCGAAGTTGGGCCGCAGCGGCCGGGTGCCCTTCGCGGCGTGACCGGTGCTGTTAGTCCGAAAACCGTCGAGCCGAGCGCTAGCCTCATCCGATGCCCAGCGCCCCGGACCCAGCGCCCACCGCCTTGAAGACGGTCGCGGTGCCGGGCTCCATCTACCGGCAGAAGGGCCGCGACGGGTACACGGTCATCGCGCCGTACACGGACCCGGTCACCGGTCGGCGGCGCACCCGCTCACGGACGGCGCCTACCCCTGAGGTCGCGAACGACCTGCTGCTCGAGCTGAACGCGACGAGCGCCGAGGAGCACCACGAGCAGGTTGCTGCGCCGACGCTCTTCCGCGAGCTGGCGTCTGACTGGCTCACCGAGAAGGACCCGCGCTACGACCGCCGTGGCGCGCCCGCGGATCACCTGTTCACCGAGCCCGTCGTGGACGACGTCACGTGGCGTGCGTACGCGAGCGAAGTCAAGACGCACCTGATCCCGCGCTGGGCGACCTGCCACTCGAGGACCTCACGCGCGCACGGGTGCAGGCGTTCCTCACCGAGCTGCCGCACCGTGAGTCTCAGATGCACACGGGCCAGGCGATCTCGCGTTCGATGGTCACGAAGGTCTATCGCCGCTTGGCGTCGATCGTTCAGTACGGACGCATCAACGGGCAGATCGCTGGCGATCCGATGCTCGGCAACGGCCTGCCCGCCCCCGTGCGGCGGTCCACCCGGCACGCAGCAGAGGTCACCGCGACGGACCGGGCGCTCGAGCAGCGTGAGGTGGACGACCTCGTGGCGTGGCTGCGGACCACGTACCCGACACACACGGCCTACGGCACGCGCCTTCGGCTCGGTGCAGAGACGGGCCTCCGGCAGGCCGAGGCCTGCGGGCTCACCTGGAACCGCGTTGACCTCGAGCGCAGGGTCATCACGGTGCACCAGCAGCTCGTACATGAGCCTTGGTCGCACGGATGCGGGCCGCTCGACCTGGCGACCGGGCTCACCCCATGCACGCTCGATGCGCGTCGGGCGACGGGGGAGCGTCGCCTCCCGCAGCTGTCCGCGTACCGCTGCCCGCTGCGCACCGGGGGAGCCTGGTGGATTGACCAGGACACGAAGAGCCACCAGCAGCGCCTGGTGCCGATGACGATCGACCTGGTGGACGAGCTCGGTGCGCTGCGTGAAGGTCGAAAGGCGCCGGCAGGTGACGCCCGGGCGCTGTCGCGGTCGCGATCCCGTAGTCGCTACCCGGTCGAGCACGCCGACTTGGTGTTCACCGCGGCCAGGGGTGGGCACATCTCGAAGAGCCTCGACAACACGACCTGGCACTTGGCGTTGGACGGCGCCGGCGTTCCGTCCCAGGACCGCACGGTGCACGCTCTCCGGCACACGGCTGCGACCTCGTGGATCAGGGCTGGGGTGCCGCTCCCGACCGTGCAGGTGCTCCTAGGGCACTCTTCTCTGCAGGTCTTGCAGCGGTACTACGGCGGGGTGCAGGCAGCCAGCACTGAGGTGGCCGACCAGCTCGCGGACTACCTGGCGCGGGTCAGATCCGCGAACCAGTGACTTGCGTGAGACGGCACCCCGCCGGTAGGGCTCAGCGGCAACTAACATCGAACTAACACGGCCGATTCTGCGTCGTCGAACGGGCCATTTATGCAGTTCAAAGCCCTGTGCCTCGGCGGTCTTGAAAACCGTTAGGGCGGGACCTCTCGTCCTCAAGGGTTCGAATCCCTTGCCCTCCGCCATGTGACGACTCGGGACATCGTTGGAACCGCCCGGGTCTCCACCGCGCCCAGGCGACTCATGACACGGCGTTCGCGGCGTCAAGGAGAGCGGCCATCGCTCGCTCAGCCCGCAGGAGGTCCTTGGTCGACACCGTGGCTGCGGCGTACCCAGCGAGAGTCTTCAGACTGAGCAGGACCGCGAGCGCCCGAGCGGCATCAGGGTCTGCCTTCTTCAGCAGCGCGACGGCGTCCTGATGTCGCTCGCCTCGGTGATGGACACCCAGCCGGGTGCAGCAGATGACGTCGGACGCCGCAATCCCCGCGTGCACGGCGAGCGTCACGAACGCGTCTGCGACATCGCGGGCCTCATCGGCTAGATCGAGCGCGTCCCTGGCGGACCTGGCGAACTGACGCGCCTTCGTGAGTCGTCCCGCTCGCGTCGTGGCGTCACAGTCGACGGTGCTCACCGGACCTCCTGCCCGCAGTCGCGGTGCCTCGCCGACGGCACGTCGATGAACCTCCGGTCTCCGTGGAGCGGTAGGCCCTCGATGCGCACGCGCTCGACGAGCGCTGAGTCGGCGGCGGCGGGGAACATCTCCTCGTCGATGCAGAGCGCCCGCGCGTCGTTCCCGGTCCACCGCGTGACGGACGCTTCCAGGGCCGCGACCTGCGCGTCCCACCACTCCTGTCCGGCGGATGTCGGGCGCACCAGGAAGATGTCGACGTCGGAGTCAACCGTCGCAGTCCCACGTGCCCACGACCCGAATAGAGCGGCGTACACCGGCTGTGCGGACCAGGTGCGCACCAGGTCGACGATCCGGTCACGGAGCCGCGAGGGCAGCGTCGCAAGGTCGATGATCGGCTCGGCCGCGACGTGCTCCCGGTTCAAGCTGTACATCACAGCCGCGTTGCCGACGCTCGTCGCCGAGACGATGCCCTGACGCGCGAGCCGCTTCAGCACCTTGCGCACGCCGTCGACGGAGGCGTCCGGGATGAGCCTCTGCAGCTGACCGGGCGTGAAGGACGCCTGCGCACGTGCGAGGCGCATCAGTACGTCACCGTCGAGCGTCGGCGTGACGACCGCGAGCGGATGTCCTGCGTCCATCGAACCCCACCTCCACCGTCGACGATAGTCGATGCGTGTCGAAGATAGTCGTAAAACGTCGATGATCTGCGAGGTGCAGCCGGGGTCGACGCGTCCATGGATGCCGCCGCCGGTGCCCATCTTCACAGTCGAGCGTGTCACGGCGCTGGCGTGCCACATCGGTCCGGCGTCGCACTCGGACGGACGATCGGGGTTGTACGCGCGAGCGATCGGATCGACGTCCGCATGCGCGTCGGCCGGCGAGACCGAGGCGAGCTGCACGTCTGTGACGAACCCGATGTCGTCGTCCGCCCCGCGGGAGTGCCGGAACGCCTCGCAACCGCCGGGGGCAGGCTCGGCTCAGCCGGTGGGGCGAGGGGGTGTGGTGCCGCGTCGGCGACGGACGCCGACGACCGCAGCGACGAACGCGTAGCCGATGAGGACGGCGGCCACGAACCGCCACGTGGACAGGTGCGGGAACCAGCTCATCACGAGGATCCCGGTGAGGGCGCCCCCCGCGCTCCACGCGAGGTCGGTCAGACGTTGCCGCCTGCTCGGCCCCTCGGGTCCCCGGTACGCGCTGGCATCGATCGGTCGCATCCCCCTCATGCCGCGGAGCGTAGCGGCCCGTCGCGGCGCTGCGCGCAGGGGCGGGTGGACGTCGTCGTCGGAGAGTGGACTTTCTCCACCCGGAGCGGGGGCAGGTAGCGTCGGGTGGGTGATCGACGGTGCCGGCGGTGAGCGGGTCGTCGCGCTGACGTTCGACGACGGGCCGGGGCCGCACACGCGGTGGCTGCTCGACGAGCTCGCGGCGCGGGACGCGCGCGTGACGTTCTTCCTCCTGGGTGAGCACGTCGCCGCCGACCCGGCGACCGTCCGGGCGGCGCACGAGGCCGGGCACGCGCTGGGCAACCACTCGTGGAGCCACCCGGACCTCACGACCCTCACGCCCGACGAGGTGCGCACGCAGCTCGCGCGGACGGCCGACGCGGTCCGCGCCGCGGCGGGCGTCACGCCGATCATGTTCCGGCCGCCGTTCGGCACGTACGACGACGCGCTGCTCGCCCTGGTCGCGGAGCGCGGCGACGCGACGATCCTGTGGGACGTCGACACGCGCGACTGGGACCACGACGACACGGAGCAGACGACCCGGATCGCGCTCGACGGCATCCGCCCGGGCTCGATCGTCCTCATGCACGACCCGCGGCGCTCGACCGTCGCCGCCGTGCCCGGCCTGGTTGACGCGCTGCAGGCGGACGGCTACCGCCTCGTCACCGTGCCGGAGCTCCTGGGCTCGGGGCTCCGCGGCGGACGCCTGTACCGCGACGCCCGGTCCGTCCCGGAGGTACCAGGCCGCTGAGGGGTCCGGCCGCGGACAGCAGGTCGCGACTGTGCATCGGTTTCGCTTCTCACCCCCGATCCGGGCCTGGCGGGGTCCCGCGTCCGGCAGGATGTGCCGCATGCCGACCACTCCCGCCCCTGCCCGCGCGCGCTCCCGCAGGCTCCGACCGCTCGCCCTGCTGGCGACCGCCGTCGCCCTGGTGCTCAGCCTCTCGGGCTGCGTGAAGCTCCACATGGACCTGTCGTTCCACGCCGACGACACGGTCGACGGGACCGTGATCCTCGCGGTCAGCAGGTCGCTGCTCGAGTCGACGGGTGCGTCGATCGACGACGTGCTCGGCGAGGAGGACCCGTTCGGCAACGAAGCGGCGTCGTCGAAGCCGTACGAGGACGACGACTACGTGGGCAAGACGTACACGCTCGTCGACCAGTCGCTCGAGGACTTCGGCGACGAGGACATGAGCGTCACGCACGAGGACGGGAAGTTCGTCGTCGACGGCACGCTCGACCTGTCGAGCGGCGAGGACACGCCCGGCCTGTCGGGCGGTGACATCCGGATCGCGTTCACGTTCCCGGGCAAGATCCAGTCCGCGAACGGCGAGATCGACGGGTC
>Ga0206103_100702_pt1 | contig 14969 bp, 10 predicted proteins | sample 1B5Ametagenome_FD_148638 | JGI IMG/M metagenome (GOLD analysis project Ga0206103, IMG submission 148638) | Enriched microbial communities from leaf-cutter ant dump, University of Wisconsin, Madison, United States - 1B5A | ecosystem: Environmental > Terrestrial > Nest > Insects nest > Nest dump... | reverse complement strand
AGGTGACGTACGACGAGCTGCGTCCGAGCATCGCGCACGCGTACGAGCACATCGCCGAGCAGGTGAGCGTCCCCGGCTTCCGCAAGGGCAAGGTGCCGCCGCGCATCATCGACCAGCGCGTGGGTCGCCCGGCCGTCATCGAGCACGCCGTGAACGAGGGTCTGGGCGGCTTCTACGCCGAGGCGGTGCGCGAGAACAAGCTGCGTCCGCTGGGCCAGCCCGAGGTCGAGGTCACGAAGGTCCCCGGGCTCGTCGCGGGCGAGGAGGACGGCGAGCTGCACTTCTCGGCCGAGGTCGAGGTGCGCCCCGAGATCACCGTGCCGGCGCTCGACTCGCTCGCGATCGAGGTCGACGGCATCGAGGTGTCCGACGAGGACGTGGCGGGCCGCCTGGACGCGCTGCGTGAGCGTTTCGGCACGCTCGTCGGCGTCGACGCCCCGGCTGTCGAGGGCAACTTCGTCGTGATCGACCTCGTCGCGAAGATCGCCGACGAGGAGGTCGACTCGGTCTCCGGCGTCAGCTACCAGATCGGCTCGGGCAACATGCTCGAGGGCCTCGACGAGGCGCTCACCGGCCTGTCGGCGGGCGAGACGACGACGTTCGAGACCGAGCTCGCCGGTGGCGACCACGCGGGCGAGAAGGCCCAGGTCACCGTCACGGCGACGAGCGTCAAGGAGCGTCAGCTGCCCGACGCGGACGACGACTTCGCGCAGCTCGCGTCGGAGTTCGACACGCTCGCCGAGCTGCAGGACGACCTGCGTGAGCAGGCCGGCCGCATCAAGGTGCAGAACCAGGCCGTGCAGGCGCGCGATCTGCTCGTCGAGAAGCTCGTCGAGCAGATCGAGATCCCCGTCCCGGCGGGCGTCGTCGAGGCCGAGGTGCACCGTCACCTCGAGTCCGAGGGTCGGCTCGAGGACGACGTGCACCGCGCCGAGGTCACCGAGCAGGCGCAGGTCGCGCTGCGCAACCAGATCCTGCTCGACACGCTCGCCGAGCAGCTCGAGGTCAAGGTCTCGCAGCAGGAGCTCATCGAGTACCTCGTGCAGTCCTCGCGCCAGTACGGCATGGACCCGAACACGTTCATCCAGACGCTCGACCAGGGCGGGCAGATCCCGGCGATGGTCGCCGAGGTCGCGCGCTCCAAGTCGATCGCGGTCGCGCTGCGCCAGGTCAAGGTCACGGACCCGTCGGGTGCCGACGTGGACCTGTCCGACTTCATCGGGACCGACGAGGACGACGCGGCCGACGAGCAGGACGCCGCCGCGCAGGCCGCTGCCGTCGCGGACGCGGCGGTCGACGCCACGGCCTGACCGCCCGCAGGACCATCCGGCCGGGACGCCCCGGTCGCGACGAGGACCCCGTCACCGCACGCCGGTGGCGGGGTCCTCGTACGTCCGACGAGCGTGCGCGGGCCGACGAGCGTGCCGCGGGCTCGGCGTGCGCTCGTCGGTGCGGCCGTCGGTGTGGCCGACCGCGTGGGCTGCGCCGACAGCGAAACCGGGTCCTGTGCGGGGCGGATCGGGGGTCGCCGGGCGTTAGTGTCGCTGCGACGCAAGGACGCCGCTTCGAACCAAGGAGCCTTCGTGAACGACTTCCCGGCCATGGCCCGGGCCGAGTCCCCGGGACTGGGCCTCAACGACCACATCTACAACCGGCTGCTGCGCGAGCGGATCATCTGGCTCGGCTCCGAGGTGCGCGACGAGAACGCCAACGCCATCTGCGCGCAGATGATGCTGCTCGCCGCCGAGGACCCCGACAAGGACATCTGGCTGTACATCAACTCGCCGGGTGGCTCCATCACGGCGGGCATGGCGATCTACGACACCATGCAGTACATCAAGCCGGACGTCGCGACGATCGCGATGGGCATGGCGGCCTCGATGGGTCAGTTCCTGCTCTCGTCGGGCGCGAAGGGCAAGCGGTACGCGACGCCCCACGCCCGCGTGATGATGCACCAGCCCTCGGGCGGCATCGGCGGCACGGCGACCGACGTGCGGATCAACGCCCAGCTCATCCTGCACATGAAGACCGTGCTGGCCGAGCTCACCGCGCAGCAGACGGGCAAGACGCTCGAGCAGATCAACTCCGACGCGGACCGCGACCGCTGGTTCACCGCACCCGAGGCGCTCGAGTACGGCTTCATCGACCACGTCGTCGAGGCCGCGAGCTCCGTCGCCGGTGCCGGCGGCACCGCCTGAGCAGCCGGCCCCGCCGCCCCTTCGACCTCGAGGAGTTCCGTTGAGCACCGAGTCCCAGTTCATCGCCCGCGCGGGTGCGCTGGCCGGCGGCTTCGGCCGTCCGGCGGCCGCCGCGCCGTCCGCCCGGTACGTGCTGCCGCAGTTCGAGGAGCGCACGGCCTACGGCTTCAAGCGTCAGGACCCGTACACCAAGCTGTTCGAGGACCGCATCATCTTCCTCGGCGTGCAGGTGGACGACGCGTCGGCCGACGACGTCATGGCCCAGCTCCTGGTGCTCGAGAGCACCGACCCGGACCGCGACATCATCCTGTACATCAACTCGCCCGGTGGCTCGTTCACGGCGCTCACGGCGATCTACGACACGATGCAGTACATCAAGCCGCAGATCCAGACGGTGTGCCTCGGGCAGGCGGCCTCGGCCGCGGCCGTGCTGCTCGCAGCGGGCACGCCCGGCAAGCGGCTCGCACTGCCGAACGCCCGCGTCCTGATCCACCAGCCCGCGATGGAGGGCGGCGGCTACGCGCAGGCGTCCGACATCGAGATCCACGCCAACGAGCTCATCCGCATGCGTGAGTGGCTCGAGGAGACGATCGCGCACCACACGGGCCGGGACGTCGAGCTCGTCCGTCAGGACATCGAGCGCGACAAGATCCTCACGGCGCAGCAGGCGCTCGAGTACGGGCTCGTCGACCAGGTGCTCGCGAGCCGCAAGGGCGCCCGGCCGACCGTCGTGGAGCCGACGAGCTGACGTCTCGACGGGCGCGCGCGGACTGCTCCGTGCGCGCCCGTCGTCGCACCCCGGGACCTGCGCTGTGACCCTCGTCGACGAGGCGCGAGGGCCGGAAGTCCTTCTCGAATCGCTTCGATCTGCCGATTGAGGTCGAGATAGGGAGAACACGCCGCGACACGGCGCGGGGTACGCCTGACAGGGCGTGCGGCGTAGTGTCCAATGGAGGACCGGCCCCGGCCGGGACGGAGCTCGACAGCAAGGACGCAGGCCGCGAGGGGCGGCACCGCGCGAGGAAGGGACGGGACGTGGCTCGGATCGGAGACGGTGCCGACCTGCTGAAGTGTTCCTTCTGCGGCAAGTCCCAGAAGCAGGTCAAGAAGCTCATCGCGGGACCCGGGGTCTACATCTGCGACGAGTGCATCGAGCTCTGCAACGAGATCATCGAGGAGGAGCTCGCCGAGGCCAACGAGACCGGCCTGGTCGAGCTGCCCAAGCCGCGCGAGATCTTCGAGTTCCTCGAGCAGTACATCATCGGCCAGGAGCGCGCGAAGCGGGCGCTGGCCGTCGCGGTCTACAACCACTACAAGCGGATCCAGGCGGGCGAGGGCGTACGCCCGGCCGACGACGTCGTCGAGATCGCCAAGTCGAACATCCTGCTCGTCGGCCCCACGGGAACGGGCAAGACGTACCTCGCCCAGACGCTCGCACGCATGCTCAACGTGCCGTTCGCGATCGCCGACGCCACGGCGCTGACCGAGGCCGGCTACGTCGGCGAGGACGTCGAGAACATCCTCCTCAAGCTCATCCAGGCCGCCGACTACGACGTCAAGAAGGCCGAGCAGGGGATCATTTACATCGACGAGATCGACAAGATCGCGCGCAAGAGCGAGAACCCGTCGATCACGCGTGACGTCTCCGGCGAGGGCGTGCAGCAGGCGCTGCTGAAGATCATCGAGGGCACCACGGCCTCGGTCCCGCCGCAGGGCGGCCGCAAGCACCCGCACCAGGAGTTCATCCAGATCGACACGTCGAACGTCCTGTTCATCGTGGCGGGGGCGTTCGCGGGGCTCGACGACATCATCGCGGCCCGCGCCCGCAAGCGCGTCGTCGGGTTCGGCGCCCCGCTCGTCGAGGCGCACGAGGAGGGCGACCTGTTCTCCGAGGTCCGCCCCGAGGACCTGCAGAAGTACGGCCTCATCCCCGAGTTCATCGGTCGGCTGCCCGTCGTCGCGGCCGTGGGCAGGCTCGACCGGGATGCGCTCGTGCGCATCCTCACCGAGCCGCGCAACGCGCTCGTGAAGCAGTACCAGCGGATGTTCGAGATCGACGGTGTCGAGCTCGAGTTCGACGACGAGGCGGTCGCCGCGGTCGCCGACCAGGCGCTCCTGCGCGGCACCGGTGCGCGTGGTCTGCGCGCGATCCTGGAGGAGGTCCTCCAGCAGGTCATGTTCGACGTGCCGAGCCGCGACGACGTCGCCCGCGTGCTCATCACGCGCGACGTCGTGCTCGAGAACGTCAACCCCACGCTCGTCCCGCGCGAGAAGCGTCCGCCGCGCGAGAAGAGCGCCTGAGCGCGAGCCGCGGCGCTTAGGATCGGCCGCGTGAGTGAGCCTTCCGACCTGCCCGTCGTCGTGTCCCACGGCGGGGCCGCGACCGAGTCCACGGCTGGGTCCGCGACCGAGTCCACGGTGGGGTCCGCGACCGGGTCGACGGCTGGGGCCGCTACTGGCTCCTCGGCTGGGTCCGTTACTAGCTCCGCGGCTGGGGCGCCTGCCGGCTCCACGGCTGGGGCCGCTGCTGGCTCCGCGGCCGCACTCGTGGGCGGTGTCGCGGCCGTCCCGACGAACGACGAGCCGGCCGGCCTGCCGCCCGAGCTCGCGCGGCTGCGGCACAGCATCGACAACATCGACGCGGCACTGATCTACCTGCTCGCCGAGCGGTTCAAGGCCACCAAGCAGGTCGGGGTGCTCAAGGCGCGCCAGGGCCTGCCCGCCTCGGACCCCGGACGCGAGGAGCGCCAGGTCGCCCGCCTGCGCGCGCTCGCCGACTCGGCGGACCTCGACCCGGTGTTCGCCGAGAAGTTCCTCGCGTTCATCGTCGAGGAAGTGATCCGCCATCACGAGGCGCTCGCGCAGGATCACGCGTCGACCGACTGAGCGCTCGCCTCCCGCCCCAGGGGTGGCGGGCGAGGCGAACGTGCGGTTGGTTAGGAGAGGTCAGCGAGGCTCGGAGGAAGCGCGACCGCGGGGTCGTCGTCCGTGCCGTCCCCCGAGGGGAGCGGCGACGTGCGAGGCGCCCGGTCGTCGTCGATCCGGGCACGTCCACTGCTCGGTCCACGACCCCGTGGACACCAGGAGGTTGCCCATGGACCTGCACTGGCTCAAGCCGCTGCTCGGCCGCCCGGCGCCGTTCACGACCGTCTTCCTCGACGCGACCCGAGCCGAGTCGGCGGGGGAGTCGGAGGCGGCCGACCGGTGGAAGGCCGCGCGTCGGACGCTCGAGCGTGACGGCGCGCCCACGCAGGTGCTCGACGAGATCGGGGACCTCGTCACGGTGCCGACCGGTGTGCGTGAGCCGCACGGCCGGGTCGTGGTCGCGGACGCCGAGGGGGTGGTCGTCGACCGGGTCGTGAGCGAGCCGCCCGCGCAGACGGTGGCGACGTTCGGGCCGGTGCCCGACCTGCTGCCGGCGGTCCGTGCCGCCGACGAGGCCGTCGAGCTCGTCGTCGTCGCGGTCGACCGGACGGGTGCGGACCTCACCTGGAAGTCCGCGGGCGGCGCGCGTGCGGGCGCGGGCGGTGCGGACGACGAGCCGGTGCGGGAGACCGTCGACGGCGGTCACGACGACGTGCACAAGACGCGGGAGGGCGGGCTGTCCCGGCGCAGCCAGACGCGCGCCGAGGACTCGTGGCACCGGAACGCGGAGGCGGTCGCCGAGTTCCTGGACCGGAGGGTCGCGGAGCGGTCGCCCGAGATCGTCGTCGTCACCGGCGACGTGCGTGCGGTCGCCATCGTGTGCGAGAAGGTCGGGCAGCAGGTGCGCGAGCTCGTCGTGGAGGTGCCCGGCGGGGGACGCGGCGGGGGCGCGAAGGGCGACGCGTTCCGTGCGCGCGTGCGTGCTGCGGTGGACACGCACCGCGCGCGTCGGCGGCAGGCCGTCCTCGACCGGTTCGAGCAGGCGCTCGGCCGCGGAGACGGTGCGGTGACCGCGCTCGACGACGTCGTGGAGGTGCTGCGACGGGGGCAGGTCGCGGAGCTCGTCGTCGCGGAGAGCGGGCTCGGTGCGCTGCAGGAGCGTGAGGTCCTCGTCGGACGTGAGCCGCTCGAGCTCGCGACGACCCAGGCGGACCTCGACTCCCTCGGTGTCGCGGACGCGCGCCGGTTCCCGGCGATCACCGCGCTCGTGCGTGCCGCGCTCGGGCAGGACGCGGGGATCACGTTCACCGCGGACGGCGCCGACGTCGTCGACGGGATCGGGGCGCTCCTGCGGTGGTCGGACGACTCGACGCCGAGCGAGCAGCTGCTCACGCAGTCGGCCGACACCCACCGCGTCCGCACCCCCTGACCCCCCGCACCACACCCACGACCCACGCCCACGCGCGACGACGCCCGTCCGCTCGCCCGTCCACCACCCGCGAGCGCCACAGATCGGTGTCGAGCGCCACGGCTCTGACCGGTGCGCTCGCACACGTTCTGTGGCGCTCGCGGGGGGGCGTGGGTGCCGCACGCGGGGGGTGGTGGGGGTTCTCGCGGGGTGGTGGGGTGCGTCTGGAGTGTGCGGGGTCAGCGGGCCGAGCGGGCCTGGATCTCCTCGCGCTGGAGGCGCAGGACCAGACGGAACAGCGCGTCGCGCGTCGGCTCCGTCAGGTCGAGGAGCTCGCAGCCGTACCTCCAGCCCCAGGTCGCCTCCTCGACCCGCAGGACGCGGGCCCGCAGGTCCACGGCTCCCGGGTCCACGGGGAGCGTCAGGCGGACCACGTCCCCGACCGCGAGGCTCGTGGTCGTCGCGAACCGGATGCCCGACGCGCTGACGTCGACGACCGTGATCCGGGCCGCACCGTCGAGGTCGCCGGTGGCGTCCTCGAGCGCGGCGATGCACGCGATCTCGCAGTAGGCGCGTGCGGCGGAGCGGCGCTGCTGCTGCGAGACGAGGTCGCGCACCACGACGCTCACGTGGTCGTCGCCCAGCCCGCCGAGGAGGCCGTCGTAGCGGCACTCGCCGCGCACCGGGTCGAGCACGGTGAGCTGGACGGCATCGCCGAGGTGCTGGTCGGCGAGCGGGTTCTCGACGCGGGCGAGCAGGACGCCGTCGTCGTAGTACTCGACGAACCCCACGGTCGAGGAGTACTTCCCGGAGACGTGACAGACGGCGAGCTCGTGCATGTGCCCACCGCCTCGTGTCCGTGCGTCCGTGCTTGCCCACGGGCCGCGGCGCGCGTGCGCCGCCTCCCGTGGGGATGTTCTACACCATCGGGCGACCGTCTTCTCGTCGGGTGGCGGGTGAGCGGCGACGTGACCTGCGGTGACGCGACGAGCGTCAGCGATTGTCCGCCGGACGGCCGTCATCCGGACGAGTGTCCAGGTAGAGCTCGTCGATCTCCCGCGCGAAGTCCTTGAGCACGAGCGCACGCTTCACCTTGAGCGACGGCGTGAGGTAGCCGTTGGCCTCGGTGAGGTCGATCGGCAGCACGACGATCTTGCGGATCGACTCCGCGCGGGACACGGCTTCGTTCGCCCGGGCCACCGCGCGGTCGAGCGCCTCGAGGACCGCGTGGTCGGTCGTGGCGGCCTCGACGTCCATCGCCGGTAGCCCGTGGTTCGCGAGCCAGCCCGGGAGCATCTCGGCGTCGAGCGTCACGAGCGCACCGATGAACGGCCGCTGGTCGCCGACGACGACCACCTGGCTCACGAGCGGGTGACCGCGCAGGCGGTCCTCGAGCTGGGCCGGCGCGACGTTCTTGCCGCCCGCGGTGACGATGATCTCCTTCGACCGACCCGTGATGCGCAGGTAGCCGTCCTCGTCGAGCGTGCCGAGGTCGCCCGTGCGGAACCAGCCGTCGACGAGCGCGGCCTTGGTCGCCTCCTCGTCGTGCCGGTAGCCGCGGAACACGTGCGGCCCCGAGACCCAGATCTCGCCCGAGTCGTCGACGCGCAGCCGCGTCCCGGGGAACGCCGGGCCGACCGTCCCGACCTTGATGAGCCCCGGCCGGTTGACCGCGGTCGGTGCCGTCGTCTCCGTGAGGCCGTACCCCTCGAGCACCTGGACGCCGATGCCCCGGTAGAAGTGCCCGAGCCGCTCACCGAGCGGAGCGCCGCCCGAGATCGCGAACTCCGCCGCGCCGCCGAGCGCCGCGCGCAGCTTCGCGTGCACCAGGCGCCCCGCGAGCCGGTGCTGCGCGCGCAGCGCGGCGCTCGGGCCGGCGGGCGTGTCGAGCGCGCGCGAGTACGCGATCGCGACCTTCGCGGCCCAGCGGAAGACCCGCAGCGACACGCCCGACCCGGCCTTCTGCTCCGCCGAGTTGTAGACCTTCTCGAACACGCGCGGGACGGCGAGGACGAACGTCGGGCGGAAGCCCGCGAGGTCGGGCAGGAGGTTGCGCGTGTCCGGGGTGTGGCCGAGCACCGCGCCCGACGGCACGCACAGCACCTGGATGAACCGCGCGAACACGTGGGCGAGCGGCAGGAACAGCAACGTGCGCGAGTGCGGCTGCGCGCAGACCTCGCCGAGGCCCTCGACGCCCAGCAGCGTGAGGGAGACGAAGTTCCCGTGCGTGAGCTCGACGCCCTTCGGGCGGCCCGTCGTGCCCGACGTGTAGATGATCGTCGCGAGGTCGTCGGGTCCCGCGAGGGCGCTGCGCCGCGCGACCTCGTCGGCTGCGACGTCCGCCCCGGCCGCGACGAGCGTGTCGAGGCCGCCCTCGTCGATCACGAGGACCTCGGTCAGGCCGGGCAGGTCGTCGCGCACGTGCCCGACGACCGCGGCGTGCGCAGGCGTCTCGACGACCGCGAGGCGCACCCCGGCGTCCGCGCAGATCCAGCGCACCTGCTCGGCCGAGTCGGTCTCGTAGACCGGCACCCCGACGGCGCCGGCGGCCCACACCGCGAAGTCCAGCAGCGTCCACTCGTAGCGCGTGCGGGACATGATCGCGACGCGGTCGCCCGGCTCGATGCCGCGCGCCACGAGCCCGCGGGCGACCGCGCGGACCTCGTCGGCGAACGCGCGGACGGTGACGGGGACCCAGCCGTCGGCCGACGAGCGCTCGATCAGCGTGCCGTCCGGGTCGCGGGCGAGGCGCTGCGCGAGCAGGCCCGACAGGTTGTCGGGTGCGCCGGTTCGTGCGAGCGGTGCACCGGACGCGTCGGCGGTGGCTGGGGTGGGGGTCATCTCACTCTCCGTCGGTCGGGGGCCCGTCGGTCGGTCGTGACCCTACCGCCTGGTCACGCGTGCGGCCCGGGCTTGTTACCCACCGGTAGCCCGGGTCTGTCGGGTACGCGTCAGAACTCCTCGTACACGGCCGGGTCCTGGCCCCGGATCCGGCCGTCCGCGCGGTGCAGCGCTGAGATCGCCGCGACCTCGTCGGCCGAGAGCGCGAAGTCGAACACCGCGAGGTTCTCGCGTCGACGCTGGGCGGAGCCCGACTTGGGCAGCGGCACCGCGCCGAGCTCCACGTGCCAGCGCAGGACGATCTGACCGGGGCTGCGCCCGTGCGCGCGCGCGATCTCGACGACCGTCGGGTCCTCGAGCACGGTCGAGCCGCGACCCAGCGGGCTCCAGGACTGCGTGAGCACGTCGCGTGCCTCGTCGGCGCCGCGCTGCTCGACCTGCGTCCACCGGGGGTGCAGCTCGATCTGGTTCACGCTCGGGAGCTCGCCCGTCGTGCGCTGCAGCGTGTCCAGGTGCTCGGGCAGGAAGTTCGACACGCCCACCGACCGGACGAGCCCCGCGTCGCGCAGCGACAGCAGCGCCGCGAACGCCTCGGCGTACAGCCCCTGACCGGGGTTCGGCCAGTGGATGACGTACAGGTCCCAGTGGTCGAGGCCCGCGCGCAGCAAGGACTCCTGCACCGCACGCACCGCGTCGTCGTGGCGCTGGTAGCGCCCGGGGAGCTTGGACTGCAGCACGAGCTCGTCGCGTGCGACGCCGGACTGCCGCACGCCCGCGCCGACCGCACCCTCGTTCTCGTAGTTGTAGGCCGTGTCGATGAAGCGGTAGCCCGCGGCGATCGCGTCGGCGACCGCGTCGCGCCCCTCGAAGCCCTTGAGCGGATACGTCCCGAAACCGATCGCGGGGAGCCGGAGCCCGTCGCGGAGCGTGCGGGTGGGGACGTCCTGGGGGACGTTCTGGCGGAGGTCGGGGGAGGTCATGGCTGCCACGCTACGCGCGGGTCGCGCCGGGAACGACGACGCGCCGCCCCCGGGTAGGAGGCGGCGCGTCGAGGACGAGCGGTCAGGAACCCCGCTTGACCGACTCGCCGAGCTCGGCGTCGAGCGCGACGGGCTGCTCCGCCTCGCCCGCGACCAGCTCGAGCGTGCCCGTCGCGCGGCCTGCGGCGCGCACGTCGTCGAGCGCGGTCTCGACGTCGGTGAGCTGTGCGGCGGGGACTGCGAGCCGCACCGCGAGGATCTCCGTGCGCATCGAGACCTTCGCCTCGGACTTGACCTTGCGGAGCGCGGCGAGCGCGGCGCCCGCGTGCGTCACCGTCGTGAACGAGGCGTCACCCGACGCGTCGCGCAGCGGGGCGGCCTCCGGCCACGGCGCGCGGTGCACCGAACCCTCGCGCCACCACGACCAGACCTCCTCGGTCGCGAACGGCAGGACCGGGGCGAGCAGGCGCAGCAGGACGTCGAGCGCGATGCGCAGCGCCGCCCGGGCGCTCGTCGCACCGTCACCCGTGCCGTACGCGCGGTCCTTGACGAGCTCGAGGTAGTCGTCGCAGAACGTCCAGAAGAACGTCTCCGTGAGCTCGAGCGCGCGCGTGTGGTCGTACGCCTCGAGCGCCGCGGTCGCCTGCTCGACGACGTCCGCGAGGCCCGCGAGCATCGCGCGGTCGAGCGGCACCGTCACGAGCGACGAGTCGAGCGAGGTCTCGGGCGCGCCCTCGTCGTCGGCGCCGAACGACAGCGCGAACTTCGACGCGTTGAGCACCTTGATCGCCAGGCGGCGGCCGATCTTCATCTGGCCGACCTCGAACGCCGCGTCCGTGCCGAGCCGCGCGGAGGCCGCCCAGTACCGGACCGCGTCCGAGCCGTGCTCCTCGAGCAGGCCCATCGGTGTGACGACGTTGCCCTTCGACTTCGACATCTTCTTGCGGTCGGGGTCGAGGATCCACCCGCTGATCGCGGCGTGCGCCCACGGCAGCGAGCCGTGCTCGAGGTGCGCGCGCACGACCGTCGAGAACAGCCACGTGCGGATGATGTCCTGACCCTGTGGGCGCAGGTCCATCGGGAAGACGCGCGCGAACAGGTCGGGATCGGTGCGCCAGCCGCCCGCGATCTGCGGCGTGAGCGACGACGTCGCCCACGTGTCCATGATGTCGGGGTCGCCGACGAAGCCGCCCGGCACGCCGCGCTGGTCCGCGGTGTAGCCCGCGGGCACGTCCGACGACGGGTCGACGGGGAGCTGGTCTTCCGACGGCACCAGGGGGGAGTCGTAGTCCGGCTGACCGTCCGCGTCGAGCGCGTACCAGACCGGGAACGGCACGCCGAAGAACCGCTGCCGGCTGATCAGCCAGTCGCCATTCAGGCCGCCGACCCAGTTCTCGTAGCGCACCTGCATGAACTCGGGGTGGAAGTCGAGCTCGGCACCGCGCGCGAGCAGCTCGCCGCGCAGCGCGGCGTCGCGACCGCCGTTGCGCAGGTACCACTGGCGCGACGTGACGATCTCGAGCGGCTTGTCGCCCTTCTCGTAGAAGTTCGCCTTGCGCTGCGTGGCGGTCGGCTCGCCGTCCAGGTCGCCCGTCTCGCGCAGGCCCGCGACGACGGCCTCGCGCGCCGAGAACGTCGTCTTGCCCGCGAGCTCCGCGAACCGGGCGCGACCCTCGTCGGACGCGATCCACTCGGGCGTCTCGCGCACGATGCGACCGTCACGCTGCACGACCGAGCGCGTCGGGAGCTGCAGCTCGCGCCACCACTGCACGTCGGTGAGGTCGCCGAACGTGCAGCACATCGCGATGCCGGCACCCTTGTCGGGCTCCGCCGCGGGGTGCGCGAGGACGGGGACCTCGACGCCGAACAGGGGAGTCGTGACCGTGGTGCCGAACAGGTGCTGGTAGCGCTCGTCGTCGGGGTGCGCGATGAGCGCGACGCAGGCAGGGAGCAGCTCCGGGCGCGTGGTCTCGATGTGGACCGGTCCGGCGGCGCCGTGGAACGCGACGCGGTGGAACGCGCCCGGGTAGTCGCGCGCCTCGAGCTCGGCCTGCGCGACCGCGGTCTGGAACGTCACGTCCCACAGGCCCGGCGCCTCGGCCTGGTACGCCTCGCCGCGCGCGAGGTTGCGCAGGAACGCCTGCTGCGCGACGGCGCGGGCCTCGGCCGAGATGGTCTGGTACGTGCGGGACCAGTCCACCGACAGGCCCAGCCGACGCCACAGCGCCTCGAACTGGCGCTCGTCCTCGACCGTGAGCCGCTCGCACAGCTCGACGAAGTTGCGGCGGCTGATCGGCACCTGGTCCGCCGCCCTGACGGTCTTGTCCGTGCCCTCGTGCGGCGGCGTGAAGTCCGGGTCGTAGGGCAGCGAGGGGTCGCAGCGCACGCCGTAGTAGTTCTGCACGCGACGCTCGGTCGGCAGGCCGTTGTCGTCCCAGCCCATCGGGTAGAACACCTCGGCGCCGCGCATGCGGCGGAAGCGCGCGACGACGTCCGTGTGCGTGTACGAGAACACGTGACCGACGTGGAGCGAGCCCGAGACCGTCGGCGGCGGGGTGTCGATCGAGTAGATCTCCTCGCGCGTCTTCGTCCGGTCGAACGCGTACGTGCCGAGCTCGGCCCACCGCCGCGACCAGGACTCCTCGAGACCCTCGAGCCCCACCTTGTCGGGTACCCGGCCGCCGGTCCCGGTGGACGGCGCGGCGGTCGGCGCGGGCGTCGGGGCAGGCGTGGTGGGGATGAGGTCGCTCATGACCGCCCATCCTCCCAGATGCGCCGCCCCGTGCGGCACGCGTCTCGCGCACGTCCCGCGTGCGCGGGCGACGCCGCTGACCGCCCGGCCCGGTTCGGGGGTGTCGCATTTGGTACCGTCTGCCGTCGCGAGCGACGGTGCGCACGTGGAGCAGGGAGCGTGATGGACGACGCGATGCAGCTCGAGACCGGTGCGGTCGCCGCCATGGCCGGCCAGTTCCGCAGCGTCGGCCTCGAGCTCGGCCGGGCACGGGACACGTTCGAGTCGCTGACGTCCGTCGGCGTGGAGCCGATCGTCGCGGTCGCCGCGCGCACGGCCGACCGCTGGGTCGACGGTCTGCGGGTCGCAGCCGTCGCGATCGTCGAGATCGGGACAGAGCTCGACGCGTGCGTCGCCGCAGCGCGAGACCGTGACGAGGCCACCGCCGTCGTGTTCCGCGAGATGGCCCGACCGTGAGCGACGACGACCCCGTCTACGCGCCCGCGATCCGGCGTCTGTGGTCGCTGCTCGACGACCTCGACGAGCACGGGTTCTCGCTGAACCCCCTCGACCTCGTGGACAACGTCGCCGCCGCCTGGCGGCTGCTCACGGACGCCACCGCGGTCCTGACACGACGACCGCCGGGCGACCCCGCAGGGCTCGTCGTCGCCGCCACGGCCTGGGGTGCGCTGCAGCAGGCGCTACGAGCCGCGGTCGACGATGTCGACGCCGAACGCGTCCGCCGCCGCGCGCACTGGACCGGAGCCGCCGCGTCCGCGTTCGAGCGCACGGCGTACCGCCTCCAGGTCGCGCTGGAGGACGCGAGCGGCGGCGCTCGTCGGGCCGCGGTCGCGCTCGACGACCACGCGACCGCGCTCGCTGCCGCACAGCGCCGGCACGACGACGTGGGCGCTCTGGTCGCCGAGGCCGGCCACGACCTGTCGCTGCCGTTCCACCTCGACGACTTCGTCCGCCACCTGCGCGACGCCGTCACGGCCGCGATCGAGTCGTGGCAGCAGGCACAGGTCGCGGCAGGCGAGTGCGCAGCCGTGCTCCGCGCAGTGTCCGCCGCGATGCCCTTCCCCGAGGGGCTCGCGCCGGGCGTGCGGGCCCTCGACGCGACCGGGCTGCACGGGCCGGGCTCCGGGTTGCGCCCGCTCGCGCCAGGTGTGCTCGGACGGGCCGAGGCGGCGTACGAAGGGCTCGGTGCAGCAGACCGGGCGGAGCTCGACGCGCTCGTCAGCGCCGCAGCATCCGACCAGCACCGTGCCTGGTTGCTCGCCGCACTGGCGGCGGGGCATCCCGTGGCGGTCGTCGCGCGGTTCGCGTCGGCGATCGACGGCTGTCCCGTCGCGTCGGCACAGGGCGAGCCGACGATCGGCGACGTCCTCGACCCCGCGCGGCTCCTGGCCGCCGAGGACGGGACGTTGCGGCAGTCGTCCGGCACGACGTGCGGGTCGTCGTCGCTGGTCGTCGCCTCGCTCCTGCGCGACCCGCTCAGGGCGCTCTGGCTCACCACCGGCTACGACGCGGTCGACGGCACCGTCGACTCCCGGGAGCCGGTCGACAGGTTCCGTGAGCTCGAGACGGCGATGAAGGCCAGGACCGACGACCCGCGCATCGACCCCGACGGTGGCCTGTCACCCGACAACCTCTCCGCGTGGTGGCCGGCCGGTCTCGGTACGTCCCCGTGGGCTGCCGCTGAAGAGCTCGGTGTGATCGCCCCGCCCGGCACCGCCTACCAGGTCCACCTCGTCGACAGCACCTCGTCCGACGACCGCGCCGAGGCGTTCGCGCAGCTGGTCGCCGCCACGGACGCGGGCGACGCCGCCGCGCTCTACGTCGGCGACCGCACGAGCCCGCGGCACGTCGTGCTCGTCTACGGGCACGGCGACGGGACGCTCGACGTGTACGAGCCGGGCGCGGGGGAGACGAGGACCGTCACG
>Ga0206103_100701_pt1 | contig 14975 bp, 13 predicted proteins | sample 1B5Ametagenome_FD_148638 | JGI IMG/M metagenome (GOLD analysis project Ga0206103, IMG submission 148638) | Enriched microbial communities from leaf-cutter ant dump, University of Wisconsin, Madison, United States - 1B5A | ecosystem: Environmental > Terrestrial > Nest > Insects nest > Nest dump... | reverse complement strand
CCACGCGAGGTCCTCCTGCCGCCAACCCCGCTCGACCCTCCCGGCCCGGACGAGGACGCCGAGCAGGCGCAGCCACTCCGCCGCCTCCCGGTTCACCCCGACGCGCTGACGTCCCACGTTACCCACAATACTCCGCGGCCAACTGTCCTAAAGCCGAGAGTAATGCGCCACCGTGTCGTACGGCGCAGCGGGGTCGATCGCGTCCTCGCCGTCCTCCGAGCGCTGCAGACCGCGATCGCACTCGTCGAGGCGGCGCTCTCACCGGCCGACCGGACCACGACGGGGCCGACGTGCGGTGTTCGTCCCGGGGTCGGGGGCGGTTCACCCGGTGTTGGGGCTGGTCCGGCAGCGTGCGGCCGTGCACAGAGCTTCCCTTCCCCCTGCCCTGGTCCTTCCCGCGCTCGCGGCGCTCGCCCTCGGTGGCGTCGTCGCCCTCCCCTCCGCCGCGACGGCCGTCCCCCGCGCCGACGTGCGCATCACCGAGCTCGCCTACGGCGGCGGCATCACAAGCGCCGACGGTGACGGCGAGTACGTCGAGATCACGAACGTCGGCACGTCCGACGTCGATCTCGGCGACTGGACCTACACGGTCGACGCCCAGGTCGCGCCGCTGACCGACCTCGCCGTGCTCGCCGCGGGCGAGTCGGCGCTCATCACGGACGTGACCCCGGCCGAGCTCCGGGCCGAGTGGGGGCTCAAGGACTCCGTCAAGGTCGTGAGCAACGGCGGCGTCACGCTCAACAAGGGCCCGAAGACGCTCGCGATCACGGACGGCGACGGCAACCGCGTCGACGAGCTGACGTACGCGTCGGGCTTCCTCCCCGGCAAGGGTGCGTCGGCGTGGGTCGACGCCGCGCACCTCGGTGCCGCGACGGACACGACCGGCTGGACGATCTCGAGCGTCGACGATGCCGAGGAGAGCTGGACGAGCGCGTCCGGCTCGGTGGGCTCACCGGGCGCCTCGACGTTCGGGGTCCAGGACGCGGCGGCGGTGCGCACCGGAACCGACGACGACGGCAGCACGCCGCCCGCGACCGACCCGCACTGGGCGGACATCGTCATCAACGAGGTCACCTCGGACAACGACGGCTTCACGACGAGCCCGCTGCCGGACCTGTCCGACGGCATCGAGCTGTTCAACACGGGTACGCACGACGTGGACGTCACGGGCTGGAAGCAGATCGACTCGGGCGCCGCGGGTGCGGCGGCCGTGTTCTCGGGCGGACTGTACGTCGACGGCGTGCTGTCGACCGTGATCCCCGCGGGCGGCTACGGCGTGTTCCAGTCGACCAAGGGGCTGGGCTCCGGCGGCGACGCCGTGAAGGTCTACACGCCCGACGGCACGCTCGTCGACGAGGTCGCGTACCTCGCGGGCCAGGCCGGCGAGGACGAGGCGGTCAACACCGACCACACCTACCGCGCGCTCGCACGCTGCCTCGACGGCGGGGACACCTGGCTCGAGGTCACGACCGCGACGTTCGGCTCGTCGAACGACTCCGCGTGCGCCACGGGCGTCCCGCCGCTCACCGGTGGCGCGGGTCCCGAGGCCGCGTGCGACACCGAGGACGCGGGCAGCGCACCGGGGACCGTCCCGGCGGGGGCCGCCACGTGGCCGGGCAGCGCGACGCCCGTCACGATCGACGCGGTGTGCGCGTGGGTCACGAGCGAGTCGGGGCAGGACCTCAGCGGTCTCGCGTTCGACCCGAAGGACGCGGACGTCCTGTACGCCGTGAAGAACAAGAGCCACGTCTGGCGCCTGCTCCGCGACGGGGACGCGTGGGTCCCGGACACGGCGCTCGGGTGGTCCACGGGCAAGGACCTGCGGTTCCCCGACGGCGGCGGCATGCCGGACTCCGAGGGCCTCGCGGTCGGTCCGGACGGGGCGATCTACACGACGACCGAGCGGGACAACGATGCGTCGAACGTCCCGCTCGACTCGATCCTGCGCTTCGACCCGACGACCCCGGGCTCGACGCTGACCGCGACCGACCAGTGGGTCCTCACCGACGACCTGGGCTTCGCGCCCGGCGACTCGGCGGACGCCAACCTCGGCTTCGAGGGACTCGCCCACGTGCCCGACGCGTTCCTCGTGCACGAGGGCTTCCGCACGGACTCCGGCGAGCTGTACGACCCGGCCGCCTACCCGGGCGCCGTCGGCGGCGGCCTGTTCCTCGGTGCGGTCGAGAAGACCGGCCACCTGCGCGCGTACGTGCTCAAGGCGGACCACACGTCCGTCCGCGTCGCCGACATCGCCTCGGGCCTCGCGGGCGTCATGGACGCGTCGTTCGACGCGGACCTCGGCGCGCTCTGGGCGCACTGCGACAACACGTGCGGCAACGCGACCGCGCTGCTCGCGATCGGCGCCGACGGCCGCTTCACCGTCGACCGCACCTACCTGCGCCCCGCCGGCCTGCCCAACTACAACCTCGAGGGGTTCGCGGTCGCACCGGCCTCGACGGCGGTCGACGGGCAGCGCCAGGTCCTGTGGGCCGACGACGGCAACCGGTTCGGCCACTCGCTGTGGGCCGGCACGCTGCCGGTCGACCTCGGCCCGGTCGGCGGCGGGTCGGACGACGAGCCCGGTGACGGGTCCGGCGACGAGCCCGGTGAGGGTTCGGGCGGCGGGTCCGACGACGAGCCCGGTCACGGGTCCGGCGACGGCTCGGACGGCGAGCCGACGACCCCGGTCAGCCGGGTCACGCTGCACACGTCGGTCGGTGCGGTGCACGCCGGCGGGCGCGTCACGATCACCGCGGGCGGTCTGGTCCCCGGCGCACAGTACGTCCTGACGCTGCACTCGACGCCCGTCGAGCTCGGCCGCGCGGCCGCTGCGGCCGACGGCACGCTGTCCCTCGCGGCGACGATCCCGACGAGCACGCCCGCGGGCAGGCACACCATCACGCTCACGGCCGCGTCCGACCCGACGACCGTGCTCGTGTCGATCCCGTTCGTCGTCGCGGCGGCGGACCCTGCGTCCGACGCCGGTGCCGGTGCCGGACGGCTCGCGACCACGGGCGCCGACCCGCTCCCCTGGGCCGTCGGGGTCGCCGCGCTCCTGCTGGCCGGGACGACGCTGCTCGTGCTGCGCCGCGGCGGGCTCGGCCGGCTCAGCTGACCGTCGGCTCCCGTTCGACCGAGGCGGCGGGTCGGGTGACAGCCCGGCCCGCCGTCGGCGTCCGCGCGTCCTCGTCGGACGTGGTGTCCGGGAACGCCAGCGGGACCGGTCGCGGGACCGGGACGACCGTCCGGTCCGACAGGCCCAGGACCGTCAGGACCTGCGACGCCTGCTCCGGGACGTTCCGCAGCTCGCACGGCAGCCCGAGCTGCTCGCACGCCATGCTGCACTGCACGAGGAACGCCACCCCCGAGGAGTCGATGAAGGTGACCTCCGCCAGATCGACGACGACGGGCTCGTCGCCGGAGACGACCCGACGCATCGCCCGGCTCGCGTCCTCCCGCAGGGCCGCGTCGATCTCTCCCGTGAGACGCACCCGCGTGCACCCGTGCTCGTCGTGAACCGTGATCGTGCCGTACGCGCTCATGCTCGCCGTCCGCTCCGACGTCCGAGCCCCGTCTCCGGGGCGGCGCGGGCTGCTGCACGCCATGGGGTGCCCGGCGCCGTTGCCGGGCACGTCCACTGTGCCACACGTCGGGGCGAACGTCGCTATCCGGACGGAACGCCCACGTGCCCACCCTGGGGACGGCGCTCGTCGGGAGGGGCCCGGACAGGGCAGGATGACGCCCCGGAGCACCCGACCGAGAGGTGGAGCATGGCCGGCGGACTTGCCGCACTGCTGGACGACATCGCGACGCTCGCGAAGCTGGCGGCGTCGTCGGTCGACGACGTCAGCGCGGCCGCGGGGCGGGCGAGCGCCAAGGCCGCGGGCGTCGTCATCGACGACACCGCCGTGACGCCGCGCTACGTCCAGGGCGTGACCCCGCAGCGCGAGCTGCCGATCATCTGGCGCATCGCGAAGGGGTCGCTGCGCAACAAGCTCCTGTTCATCCTGCCCGGCGCGCTCCTGCTGAGCCAGATCCTGCCCTGGCTCCTGACGCCGATCCTCATGGTCGGCGGGACGTACCTCGCGTTCGAGGGCGCCGAGAAGCTGTGGGAGGCCGTGACCGGCCGCAGCCACGCGAAGGCCGAGGTCACGGTGACCGAGGAGGGCCCGCAGGCCGAGACCCGCATGATCACCAGTGCGGTGCGCACCGACTTCATCCTGTCGGCCGAGATCATGGTCATCGCGCTGGGCGAGGTGACCGACGAGCCGCTCGTCTCGCGCGCCGTCATCCTCGCGGTCGTCGCGCTCGCCATGACCGCGCTCGTGTACGGCGTCGTGGCCCTCATCGTGAAGATGGACGACATCGGGCTGCGCCTCGCGCGCACGAGGCACGGCGCGAGCGCAGCGGTCGGACGCGGGCTCGTCGCGGCGATGCCCAAGGTGCTGTCGGTGCTGTCGTCCGTCGGCGTCGTCGCGATGCTGTGGGTCGGCGGGCACATCCTGCTGACCGGTGTCGACGAGCTCGGCTGGCACTGGCCGTTCGACCTCGTGCACCACCTCGAGGACGCCGTGCACGACGTCGCAGGCGTGGGGCCGTTCCTCGCGTGGCTCGTCGAGACGTTCGCGTCCGCGGTCGTCGGGCTGCTCGTGGGTGCGGTGGTCGTCGCGGTCGCGCACGTCGTGCACCGCGTCCGGCACGGCGCCGACGACGACGAGCACGGCGGCACCGACGAGCCTGCCCACGACTGACGACGGGCGCTCGACCCGGTCCTGCGGGGCTCAGGTCTGCCGGCTCAGGCCTGCGGGGCTCAGTCCTGCGGGACGAGGTGCACGGCGACCACCGCGATGTCGTCGTCGGGGTCGCCGCCGGGCGTGAGGCTCGCGAGCAGCGCGTCGACGAGCAGGTCCGGGTCCACCGTGGCGGGCGGGTGCGCCGCGACGACGGCCGCGGGCACGAGGTCGTGCACGGCCGACACGAGGCGGTCCAGCCCGCGCCGCAGGTGCTCGCCACGGCGCTCGACGAGACCGTCGGTGTAGAGCAGCAGGGTCGAGCCGCGCGGCACCTCGCGGACCGCCTCGGTGCGCCGCGCGTCGGGGTCGAGGCCGAGCACGAGCTCGGGCGGCGTCTCGAGCAGCGTCACGTCCCCGTCGGGGCCGACGAGCAGGGGCGGCAGGTGCCCGGCGTTCGTCCAGCGCAGCGTCGTCGTCCCCGCCGCGCGCTGCTCGGGCGTCTGCTCGAGCCGGAGCACCACGGCGGTCGCCATCGCGTCGGCGTTGAGCGCCTTGGCGGTGGCCTCGAGCGCGCTGAGGATCTCGGCGGGCGCCGCACCGGTGGTGTGCGCGATGCCGCGCAGCAGCGTGCGCAGCTGGCTCATCGAGGCCGCGGCGGGCGTGTCGTGCCCCATGACGTCGCCGATCACGACGACCATGTCGCCCGCCGGCTGCAGGAACGCGTCGTACCAGTCGCCGCCCACCTGGGCGGCCTCGGCGGCCGCGACGTACCGCACGACGACGCGCAGGTCGTCGGGCTGGGTCGGCGCGGACAGCAGCGAGTGCTGCAGCGCGACGGCGATCTCCCGCTGCCGCTCGTACAGCCGTGCGTTGTCGAGCGCCATGCCGGCCCGGTCCGCGAGCTGCACGAGCAGCGCGATGTCGGCCGCGCTCAGGTCGGGGTCGTCGCCGTCGACGAACATCGTGATCGCCCCGACGGTCCGCCCCCGGGCGCGCATCGGCACGGCGTACGCGGTGCGGGGACCGAGCTCGCGCAGCACGTCGCGCGCCTCGCCGGTCAGGACGTGCCCGATCGACTCGGCAGCGTCGGGCACGACCACCGGCTCGCCCGTGCGCAGCGTCGTGAACAGGTACGCCTCGGGCTGGAGCGCGTCGATCCGCAGCGCGGCGTACCGCTCCACGGTGTCCTGCAGCGCGGGGTCCTCGTGCCACGCGACGATGTCCCGCAGCTGACGCTGGTCCTCCGACATCGTGATGAGGCACCACGAGCCGAGCGCGGGGACGAGGTGCCGCGCGAGCCGTCGGACGGCCTCCTCGGTGTCGAGCGTCGAGCTCAGGTCGTCGCTCACGTCCGCGAGCAGCGCGAGGCGTCGGGACGTCTGCTCGGCGAGCTCGAGCGCGCGGTCGACCCGGGCCTCGGCCTCGAACCTCGCCGCGAGCTCGGTGAGCGCCGCCGCGTCGTCGGACGGCCCGACGAGACCGGGCTCGACCTTCTCGGTCATCCGACCTGCTCGGTCATGGTCGCGCCTCCGTCCGCGCGGCACAGCACCGCTACCGCAGGATAGTCGGCGCGGCAGCACGACCCGTCACCCGACGGTGATCGACGACGAGCAGCACCCGCTCCCGGCGCACTAGGGTCGTGCGTGGGACGCCGCCGCGAGCCGACCGGGTTGAGAGCACAGCCCGCGACGACCGGCCGACGGCGCTCCTGCGCGTGGAGGTTGCGGTGCCCTTCGATTCCGAGGCCCTCGTGGGTCGCTACGCCTACTCTCCCGGCGTCCCGACCGGGGACGCCTCCGGCGCGACGTCGGCGGGCAGCACCCGCTGGTGGTGGTCCGAGGAGATGTTCGCGCTGCACGCCCTCGCGCCCGGTGACGTCGTGCCCTCGCGCGACGTGCTGCTGCGCCACGTGCGCCCCGACGGGCGCGCGGCCGTCGAGGAGGCCCTCGTGCGCGGCGAGCGCGACCTGCAGCCGTTCGTCGTGCCGTACGTGCTCGTCGACGTGACCGGTCACGAGCGCGCGGTGACGCTGTGCGGGGCCGGCGACGCGCGCGCCGACTCGGTCGTGGTGAGCGGCTTCGTCGTGGAGGCGACGCCCGTCGAGCGCGCCCGCGTCGCGAGCGAGGTCACGTCCGGGCTCGAGCAGGCCATCGCGTCGCACGCGACGATCGACCAGGCCAAGGGCGCGCTCATGCTCGTCTACGGGATCGACGGCGACACCGCGTTCGAGCTCCTGCGCTGGTGCTCGCAGCAGCGCAACGTCCGGCTCGCGACGCTCGCGGGCCGGCTGCTCGCCGCGATCGAGGACACCGGCGGGCTCCCGGCCGACGCCCGCGCGCGCATGGACGAGATCATCTTCCAGTCGTTCACGGACGTGACGGGTGTCGTCCCGGCGTCGGACCCGACGGCGCTCGACGTGCGGACCCAGGTCGTCGAGGGCGTCCCGGTGCTCACGGTCCGCGGTCCGGTCGACCTCGCCACGTCGGCCATGCTCACGACCGCGGCGGAGTCCGTCGGCGTCGAGGCGCGAGCGAGCGGCGCGCTCGTCGTCGACCTGCGCGAGGCGTCGCACCTCGGCTCGGCCGCCGTCTCGGTGCTCACGACGCTCGCGCGGCGCAACCGCAGCCACGGCGTGCGCGTGCGGGCGGTGGTCCTTCCCGGGTCGACGCTCCTGCTCGCGTCGAGCGACCTCCTCGAGGTGCTCGTGCGGCCCAAGGACCCCACGGGTTTCCTCACCTGAGCCGACGTGCCACGCTCGACGGATGGACGACCCGCGCTCGGGGAGCACCTCCGGTCGCTGGCGGGCCGGCACGCCCGCCGGCGACGTCGGCGGGACCGGCGCCGCCTCGGTGCAGCGGGCGCTCCTGCCGTCGAGCGTTCCGCTGCTGCGCACGGTCGACCTGGCCGCGGCGTACAGCGTCGCGGGTCAGGACCAGGCCGCGGGCGGGGACTGGTTCGACGCGACGGTGGCCCCCGACGGGCGGCTGTGGCTGCACGTCGGTGACGTCGTCGGGCACGGGATCGACGCGTCGGCCGCGATGTGCCAGATGCGCGCGGTCCTCGCGGCGCGCAGCCTCGACGGCGCCGGGCCGGGCGAGGCGCTGGGTTCGCTCGACCGGTACGCGCTCGTCGCCGCGAGCACGTTCGCGACGACCGTGTGCCTCGTCGTGCTCGACCCCTCCTCCGGGTCCCTCGAGTACGTCACGCGCGGGCACCTGCCCCCGCTCGTCGTCGGGCCGCACGGGATGCGCGCGCTGCCGCTGACGCACGGCGGTCCGATCGGGGCCGACGGCGGCGGGACCGTCGGGACCGCCCGCCTCGCGGACGACGAGGGCGTCCTGCTGCTCACGGACGGGGTCGTCGAACGCACCGGCGCGACGCTCGACGCGGGCCTCGCCGAGGTGGCCCGCACGGTCGCGCGGCTCGTCGGCGAGCGCGCACCGGTCGGCACCGAGGCGCCGACGGCCGCGGCGCCCGGCCTCGCGGAACGTCTCGCCCTGGGCACGCTGCACGCCGCGCCCGGTGCCGCCGACGACGACGCGACCGCGCTCTGTGCGCTGCGCCGACCGGCCCCGGCCGGGCTCGACCTGACCGTCGCGGCCGAGCCGACGAGCCTCGTCGCGGTCCGTCGGGAGGTCGACCGCTGGGCGCGGCTCCTCGGCGTGCCCGACGACGACCGCGCGCTGCTCGTGCTCGCGGCGAGCGAGACGACCGCCAACAGCATCGAGCACGCGTACGGCCAGGACGAGGCGCCGGGCCCGGGTGCCGTGCGGGTCTCCGGCCGCCTCGACGACGCAGTGCTGCGGCTCGAGGTCGCCGACGACGGCCGGTGGCGGCCGCCGACGCCCGACCCCGGGGACCGTGGGCGTGGCCTCGCGATGATCGCGGCCGGGGGCGCCCGGCTCACGATCGACCGCTCCGGCCCGGGCACGAGCGTGCGGGTCGAGCTCGACGCGCGTCGTCCCGTGCGGATCACGGTCGCCCCGCACACGACCCCGCGCGTCCCGGCCGCCGCGACGAGCCGCGTGGCGACGGACGGCGGCTCGGTCGTCGTCGACGGTCCGCTCGACACCGCCGCGTCGGTCGCCGCGCTCGAGCGGGCCATCTGGCGCCAGTCGCGCGGTGCCGCCCTGCCCGTCACGATCCACGTGGGCACGGGCACGTTCCTCGGCAGCCTCGCCGTCAGCGCGCTCGCTCGGGTCGCGCGCGAGGGGGCCCGGCAGGGCGGCTCGGTCGAGATCGTCGTCCCGCCCGAGACGTCCGCGGCGCTGACGCTCGCGCTCGCCGGGACGCCTGCGTCGGTGCGACCCACCGCCGAGGGGGCGCCGACGCTCTGACGTCGGCACCAGCGGACGTCACCGGGCTGCGAGCTCGAAGAACGGAGGTCCGCAGTCCGCCGTGGGGTGGACGAACGTGTAGGCGTTCGCGTCGAACGACGCGAACCACTCGTCCCACGTGCACGGCTCGGCCCCCGCGCCGCTGGGCCCGGCCGGGAAGATCACCGCCGGCACCCCGTGCTCGCCGGGTCCGCGTGCCGGGACGAGGGCGGGCCGTCCACCCTGCCGCTCGACCCACGCCCGGATCGTCGCGTGGTCGTGCGTCATCGTCCGTCCCGCGCCACCGGACGTCGGGCCGGGACCGGGTACCGGTGCGGGCGTCGGTGCAGGTGCCTCTCGGGTCACGTCGGCACGTTCCTCGTGGGTCGGGGGAAGCGGGGTGAGCACGTCGCGGCCGGGTGCGGCGCGCACGCTCGCGAGGTGCCCGCCGAGGTAGCCGCTCACGCTGAGCACCCCGGCGCCGACGACGGCGGTGAGGACGCCCGCGGGCCGGTGCCCCCGGCGGCGCAGGCACCACGAGAGCCCGTACAGGGCCGTGCCCGCCACGTTGAGGCCCGCGTGCACGGCACCGACGCGACGGACCGGCTCGTCGTCCTCACCCGCCGAGCGCCAGTCGGCGAGCCCGGACAGCGCCGTCGGCAGCGCCGAGAGGACCCCGAGAGCGACGAGCCGGTCCGCTGCTCGTCGGCCCGCGACCGGCGCGAGCAGGTCGAGCGCGCTCGCGGAGGTCCAGAACCCGATCGGCAGGTCCGTGAGGAGGGGGTGCGCGGGGTGCCCGAGCGGCACGCCGCGCAGCACCGCTGCCGCGCGCGGGTGCGCCAGGACCGCACCCGCGACCCGGCCGAGCAGGTGGGCGGGCCCGTCGAGCCGCGCGCCGGACTCCAGGCGCGCGACACGGTCGCGCAGCGCGCGCCCGGTGCGGGACGAGACGGTGGTGTCCGACATCGGCGCTCCCGGACGTGGGCTCTGGACGGCCGGCTTCTGGACCGTCCCCATCGTCACCCGCACGGGCGTCTCACGCACGCGGGTGGCGAGCGTCGCGTCTCGTCGCGCGCCCGCACCCGCCCTGTGCCTACCGTCGGACGACGCGGTCAGGACGCGGCCGCGACCGCCGCCGTCCGACGCCCCGCCACCACGCGTCGGGACGCGGCTCGTCCCGAAGGAGCCCGCCATGAGCGACGCCGTCCGCCCCGCGCAGCAGCAGGAACCGCCCGGTCTGACCGAGCCGATGATCCCGCGCCCCGACCACGGCGAGCACAGCTACACCGGTCACGACCTGCTCACCGGTCGCCGCGCCCTCGTCACGGGGGGCGACTCCGGGATCGGTCGGGCCGTCGCGATCGCGTTCGCCCGGGAGGGCGCCGACGTCGCGATCTCCTACCTCCCGCAGGAGCAGGAGGACGCCGACGAGACCGCGCGCTGGGTCCGCGACGCGGGGCGCGAGTGCGTGCTGCTGCCCGGGGACCTGTGCGACGAGGAGACCGCGCGCGGGGTCGTCCGCCAGGCCGTCGACGCGCTCGGCGGGCTCGACCTGCTCGCCAACGTCGCGGGCTTCCAGATGGCGCGCCGCGAGTCGTTCGACGACCTCACGACCGAGGACCTCGACCGCGTCATGAAGACCAACCTGTACGCGCTGTTCTGGGTCACGCACGAGGCGGTGCCGCACCTGCCCGAAGGGTCGGCGATCGTGAACTGCTCGTCGATCCAGGCGTACCAGCCGTCGCAGTCGCTCGTCGACTACGCGGCGACCAAGGCCGCCATCAACAACCTCACCGTCAACCTCGCGGCCGAGCTCGGACCGCGCGGCATCCGGGTCAGCGCGGTCGCGCCCGGGCCGATCTGGACGCCCCTGCAGCCCGCCACGCAGCCGCCCGAGAAGGTCGAGACGTTCGGTCGGGACACCCCGCTCGGCAGGGCCGGCGAGCCCGCCGAGGTCGCGCCCGCGTTCGTCTTCCTGGCGTCCACCGTCACCGCGTCGTACGTGTCCGGGACCGTGCTCGGGGTGACGGGCGGCAAGCCCGTGTTCTGAGCCCGCGCCGACGTGCGGGACCCCTGTCGCGCGCTTATGGTCGAGGAGCCGCAGCGGTCAGGACGAGGCCGCCCGGACGGCGGAGACCCACCGACGAGACCGCGTCGCCGCGCGCTCGTCGGACCGGAGGTGGACGCGAATGGGCACGGACGACAAGCTCGAGCACAAGGCCGACGAGGTCGCCGGGAAGGTCAAGGAGGGGGTGGGCAAGGCCACCGACGACCGCGGCCTCGAGACCGAGGGCAAGGTCGACCAGGCGAAGGCCGAGGTCGAGCAGGCAGGCGACAAGGTGAAGGACAAGGTCGAGGACGCGTTCGGCTGAGCCGACCCGAGGAAGACCCGCACGTGAGCGAGCGGCGAGAGCCCCGCGACGCCGGGACGGACGCCCTGTGCGGGCGAGCGTCCCGGCCGCGAGCGGGTCGTCCTGCGTCCGGGCGCATGTTCGGTGCAGCGTCGTCGGTCCTCGCCGTCACGCTGCTCGGCGGCTGCGCGTGGGGGCCGTCCTCGGCCGACCACGCGGCCGCGGACCACGTCGCGACGGCGCTCGACGAGGCGGCGTCCGGAGTCGCGGTCGCCACGGTCGTCGTCGAGCTCGTCGGACAAGGTCGCACGACGACCCCCGTCGCCGATGTCACGCTGCGCGACGCGATCGCTGACGTCGCCGGCGCCCAGCGCACCGTGGCCGACATCGTCCCGACGCGCGACGTCGCCGCGCTGCGCGCCGACGCGGTGCAGGCGGTGGCCGACGCGCTCGTCGCGGTCGCCGACGCGCGCGCCTGGGTCGACGGCACGTCGTCCGACGACGAGGCGGGCGTCGCCCGGGCGCTCGACGACGCGGCCCGCACGATCGACGCGGTCGGCCAGGACCTCGGCGGATGAGCGGAGGGGGCGCGTGAAGAAGCTCTTCGCGGTCGCGCTCGGCGTGCTCACCGCGATCGGCGGGTTCGTCGACATCGGCGACCTCGTGACGAACGCCGTCGTCGGTGCGCGGTTCGGCATGTCGCTCGCGTGGGTCGTCGTCGTGGGCGTCGTCGGGATCTGCCTGTTCGCGCAGATGTCGGGTCGCGTCGCGGCGGTCAGCGGCCGGGCGACGTTCGAGATCATCCGGGAACGGCTCGGTCCGCGCGTGGGCGGCGCCAACCTCGTCGCGTCGTTCCTCGTCACGATGCTCACGCTCACCGCCGAGATCGGCGGCATCGCGCTCGCGCTCGAGCTCGCGAGCAGCGTCGAGCGGCGCCTGTGGATCCCGTTCGCGGGGCTCGCGGTGTGGCTCGTGCTGTGGCGCGTGAAGTTCTCCGTGCTCGAGAACGCCGCGGGCCTGCTCGGGCTCGCGCTCGTCGTGTTCGCGGTCGCACTGTTCCAGCTCGGTCCCGACTGGGACGAGCTCGTGCGGCAGGTGACGCACCCGAGCGTGCCGCCGGACGAGGCGGCGCCGACGTACTGGTACTACGCGGTCGCGCTCTTCGGTGCGGCGATGACGCCGTACGAGGTGTTCTTCTTCTCGTCGGGCGCGCGCGAGGAGCGGTGGACGGTCGAGGACCTGTCGACGTCGCGCGCCAACGTGCTCGTCGGCTTCCCGCTCGGCGGCCTGCTGTCGCTCGCGATCGCCGCGTGCGCGACAGTCGTGCTGCTGCCCCGGGGCATCGAGGTGACCTCGTTGTCGCAGATCACGCTGCCCGTCGCGCTCGCCGGCGGCAAGTTCCTGCTCGCGCTCGTCATCCTCGGGATCGTCGCCGCGACGTTCGGCGCGGCGCTCGAGACCGCGCTGTCGACGGGCTACACGCTCGCGCAGTTCTTCGGCTGGTCGTGGGGCAAGTACCGGCGGCCCGCCGAGGCGGCCCGGTTCCACACCGCGATGCTCGTCGCGGTCGTCGTCGGCACGCTCGTGCTGCTCACGAACGTCGACCCCGTGGCGGTCACCGAGTACTCCGTCGTCTTCTCGGCGATCGCGCTGCCCCTGACCTACCTGCCGATCCTCGTCGTCGCGAACGACCCCGAGTACATGGGCGAGCACGTCAACGGGCGCGCGACGAACGCGCTCGGGCTCGGCTACCTCGTCGTGATCGTCGTCGCGTCGCTCGCGGCGATCCCCCTCATGGTCGCGACGGGGGCCGGCGGATGAGCCCGCGCCTGCGCCGGGCCGAGCGCGCCTCGACGCCCGAGGAGCCCCTGCCCGCACCGCCGCGGCCCGCCGGGCGCGTGCTCGACGCGCGGCTGCACCTGCTCGACCGTCAGGTCGTCGACGCGGACGGCGCACCGGTCGCGGTCGTCGACGACCTCGAGCTCGAACCGCTGGTCACCGCGGCGGACGACGGGTCGGCGGGCACGGCGGACGGCGTCCCCACGCTCGTCGTGACGCACCTGCTGTCCGGTCCCGTCCTGCTCACGCGCGTGCTCACCGGTCGGCCGCCGCACAGCCGCTGGCACCGCATCGCGTGGCGGCACGTGTCCGACGTCGGCACCGTGCTGCGGCTCGGGCTGCAGGGCGACGCGCTCGACGTGCTGTGGATCGAGCGGTGGCTGCGCGAGCACGTCGTCGGACGCATCCCGGGAGGTCGCCGTGCTCCTGAGTGACCTGCTCGACGCGCGCGTGCTCGACGCCGACGGCCGGGCCCTCGGGTTCGTCGTAGACGTCCGGCTCGTGCTGGACGCACCGCCCGGCGGCCTCGACGGTGCCGCGCCGCTCGCGACCCCGCGCGTGCACGCGCTGCTCGTGAGCCCGCGCACCGGGACGTCGTTCCTGGGCTACGAGCGCACGAGCACGAACGCGCCCGCGCTCGTCGCGCGCTACCTGCGGCACCGCCACCGCGGGACGTTCCTCGTCCACTGGACGGACGTCGCGGCGCCCACCGCGAGCACGATCACCCTTCGCCCGACCTGGACCCCCTGGTCCCCGACCCTCCCCCTCCCCCTCCCCTGACCGCCCACCCCCTGACCGCCCCCACCCCGCGAGCGCCACACATCGGCGTCCAGCGCCACGCCTGTAGGGGGTGCGCTCGACGCCGATGTGTGGCGCTCGCGGGGGGTGGTGTGGGGGTGGGGTGGGAGGGGGTGGGTCGTCAGTGGGCCGGGTGGCGGCGCTCCAGCTTGGCGCCCTCGACGTCGACGTCCGGCATGACCCGGTCGATCCACGACGGCAGCCACCACGCCTTGTCGCCCGCGAGGTGCAGCACCGCGGGCATGATCAGCATGCGCACGACGAACGCGTCGAGCAGCACGCCGAACGCGAGCGCGAACCCGAGCGGCCGCACGAACGACAGGTGCGAGAACACGAACCCGCCGAACACCGAGATCATGATGATCGCGGCGGCGGTGACGACCGCGCGTCCGGCGTGCAGCCCCTCCATGACGGCCCGACGAGCGGGCGCACCGTGCGCGTACGCCTCGCGCATGCCCGACGTGAGGAACAGCTGGTAGTCCATCGCGAGGCCGAACAGGATGCCGACGAGCAGCGTCGGCAGGAAGCTCAGCACCGGACCCGGGTTCGACACGCCGAACACGTCGCCGAACCAGCCCCACTGGTACACGGCCGTCACGCCACCCATCGCGGCGAACAGCGACAGCACGAACCCGCCGGTCGCGACGACCGGGACGAGGAACGAGCGGAACACCGCGACCAGGATGAACAGCGACAGGCCGATGACGACCGCGAGGTACACCGGCAGCGCGTCGGCGAGCTTCTCCGAGATGTCGATGTTGGCGCTCGCGCTGCCCGCGACCGCGTACGTGCCAGATCCGCCGTCGACCTCGAGCGCGCGCAGCGTGTGCACGAGCTCCTCGGTGGTCTCGCTGTCCGGGCCCTCGGCCGGGATCACCTGGAGCACGACCATGTCGCGCGCCTCGTTGGTCCCCGCGGGCGCGACCGCGACGACGTCC
>Ga0206103_100699_pt1 | contig 15056 bp, 10 predicted proteins | sample 1B5Ametagenome_FD_148638 | JGI IMG/M metagenome (GOLD analysis project Ga0206103, IMG submission 148638) | Enriched microbial communities from leaf-cutter ant dump, University of Wisconsin, Madison, United States - 1B5A | ecosystem: Environmental > Terrestrial > Nest > Insects nest > Nest dump... | reverse complement strand
CGCCGTATGCCCTGCCGGGAAAGTCGACCGGTGGTAAGTTCCAGCCGCTGTCGACGGCGACCAAGTCAGGCGTCCGCAGCGCGCGAGCGGAGTGGCGCCGTGACGGGGGCGAGGGGAGGTTCCCTCCTCGGCCGAGGATTCGCCGGGAGATCGAGGCGGAGCACTACTACCACCGTGCGTATCTGCGGTGGTCGCGCACAAACCGCCCACTGAACCTGCTCGTCGCCGTCATGCGTGCAGAGTTCCGCTGGACGCAGCCGATCCGCTCGTACGACCAGCTGATGGCGGCCCTGACCTAGAGGTTGTGGCTGAACAGGGACTCGGGCACCTGCTGCAGTGCGTCGCGCATCGTCGCGACCCAGTCGGAGATCTTCTCGCGGCTCTGCGTGGCCAGAGCGTCGCCGATCTTCCAGTCCGCCATGTCGGGATTCGGGCGTTCGGTCCCGTCGCACATCCACGACCATGCTTCGACGGTTGCCGCTGCGTCGTGGCGGATCTTCCCGACACCATTCAGGACCGCTGCGGGCGTCGGCTCGTTCAGGCCGTCGAACAGGTCCGCGAGGCGCCTCATCGATGGTTCGTTGAAAAGGTCCGGCGCGGCAGGGCTCTCGGTGAGGTACTCGAACAGCGCAGCGTCTTCCACCCTGCCCTGGAGGGCTTGCGACGAGATAACCATCTGTGTCTGCTGCCGAAAGATGAAGAGGTCCGTGTACTGGACCTGGCTCACGGCCATGTCCGCCCACCGGGCGACCTCGTGGATGCTCGCGGGGACCTCGCGCTCGTTCATGCCGACATCTTCGTGCGCGAGGGGACGGCACATCAAGGCGTTGCGATCTCCGCGCTAGCGCAAAGCGCTTGCTGACACGGCTACCTCGATGTCGAGTGCACCGGTTGACGACATCGGGCCCGCCCTCGGGCCTAGAGAGGCTTGGAGGTTAGCCCGTGGCTCTGAAGGCCGGAAGCCTGGTTAGCGTCGCCAACGGCGAGGTGCTCCTGGAGCGCCTGCAGTCTGGCGGCCCCGGGACCCTGAACATCCCCAAGGAGAAGATCTACGAGCTCGGCAACTACGAGTCCGTCGCGACCGTTCGCGACACTCCCGAGCTGACCTTCTCGCTGGAGTCGTACGACGTCTCGCTCGACACCGAGCAGGCCCTCGTCGACGCCACCACCGCAGACATGCTGCAGAACGGCATCGATCTCGCGAAGTCGAAGCCGCTCAACGTCGCGCAGAACTGGAAGCCGGGCAAGAAGCTCGCCGACCCGTTCCGTGCGGTCGCTGGCGTCGGGCTGCCGTACCTGACGATCGAGTCGGCGAGCTACCGGTTCGGCGTGCGCGACAACGCGACGCAGACGTTCTCGCTGAAGTCCGACTCGATCTACTTCTGTGGGTCGCCGGTCTACATCGACCGCTACCAGGGCTCCGGCGTCGCGGGCCAGACGTGCGTCACCACGCACCCCGGCCTGCCCTACACGGACGCCAACGGCACGCGTCGCATCCTCGCTGTCACGGCTGGCCTGAACCGCCTCACCGAGGGCCCCGACTACACGGTCGCGTACGGGACCCTGTCGGACAACGCGGCCATCGCGACGGTGACGATCACCCAGGCGGTGCCCGCGACCGAGTCGATCCACATCACCTACCACTCGCCGGACCCGATCGACTACCCGCAGACGGTGCACACTCCCGCGACGCTGAAGCCCGCCGCCGTCAAGGGCCGCGACATCGACATCTACGTCGGCGGCTACGACCCGGACGACCCCGTGAGCTCGGCAGCGAACAAGCTCACCGGCATCCAGGACATCACGATCGAGTGGCGTGTCACGCAGGAGGAGGAGCGTGAGATGGGCAACCCCAACGCCGTCTCGCGCGACTTCGACGTGCCGACGGTGTCGGGGACGGTCACGTTCCAGCCCCGCAACGTCAGCGACCTGATGGCCAAGCTCCGCAAGATCACGGGTGTCGTCGACCAGGACGCCGCGATCGGCCCGGACGTGGCAGCCCTCCTGCCGCTCGACGTCGTCATCAAGGACGCCGAGTCGGGTGGCGCCACGTTGAAGCGCTTCAGCATCCCGGATGCACGCTTCTCGGTGCCCGGCTACAACCCCCGCGTCGAGCAGAACGTCTCGCTCTCGCTGGAGTGGGAGTCGGACACGGGGGCGATGACGATCTACCGCGACCTCGGGGGCCCGGTCGTCACCGGCCTGTCGGCTGCGACCGGCGAGGAGGACGACGAGATCACGATCTCCGGCGTCAACTTCATCGGCGTCACGGGCGTCAAGTTCGGTGCCACGGCTGCGGCGGACTTCACGGTCGACAACCACCGCCAGATCACGGTCACCGTCCCGGCGGGGACCGGCTCGGTCGACGTCGCGGTCACGACGGCGATCGGCACCAGCGAGGCGAACGACGACACGGAGTTCACGTACGCCTGACCTACCGGTCCGGCGTGAAGGCCGGTCGAGTGCCTTGCAAGACGGGCCTCGACCGGCCTTCGTCGTAGGAACTGGGTAGTACCGGGATCAGGAGGGCCAGATGGCCAGCAAGGCGCTGCAGCGCATCCAGAAGATCTTCCAGCGCGGAGAGCTCGTCATCCTGGGCGAGGGCGACGATCGCGTCTTCCTGTGGGTCGCGAAGCTGAACGCGATGGAGAAGGAAGAGGCCAACCTCGACGGCCGCTCCGCCCGTGCCATGCGCATGCTCGCGTTCGACCGCTCGGAGGAAGAGCAGGCGTCCCTGCAGATCCTCCTGGAGCGCACCGACGATCGCGAGATCATGGAGGCACTCCTCAACCGCAAGGCGCCCGAGCTCTACATGCAGGCTGAGGACGAGATCCGCTCCGAGGACGCGTGGAAGGAGCGCCTGGAGGCGATCGACCGCGCGAGTCTCCTCGCAGACCGACCCGCCTCCGAGGAGGAGAAGTCTCTGGCGGTCGACCTGCTCCTGGAGTACCAGCGGGAGATCGAGAAGCGTCACCGCAAGGCGCTGCAGGCGGAGCGCCGGTCGTTCAACGACATGGACCGTGCCGAGCTGGAGGACGCGTACCGCAAGCAGTGGCGGGAGATGCTCGGCGCTACCGCCTTCCACGAGGCCAGGCGACAGACGGAACTCTGGCTCTCGCTGCGCGAGTGCACGGTGGACGTCGACGCGGATGGGCCGGTCATGTCGACTCTCGTCGTGGGGGAGCGGCTTCTGGACGAGCGGGCTGACGTGCTCTCCCTCCCGGACGAGGTCATCGCCCAGGTCGTCGCCGCCTTCGAGCGCGAGATGTCGGCCCGTGACGCGGGAAACTCGGACGCACCGGCGGCTTCCTCCGTGTCGTCGGTGCAGCGAAGCGTGGAGGAGGACTCGAAGCCCTCTACCCCGACGGAGATGTGACCAAGGCCGGTTGGGACCTCATGGAGGCGATCTCCGCCGCGATGGTCGTCCTCGGCTTCTTCGAGTTGCCTGCCGAGGACCAGCCGCCGGAGCACTACTGGCATTCGCGCGAGCTCGTCGATGAGTGGTTCGTCTCCGTGAAGGCGCGCTACGAGCGGAAGGCGAAGGGCCTGGAGTCGATCGAGACCTCTGTAAGCGAAGACGACTTCGTGAACGAGGAAGTGGCCGCGCTGCGCGGCTGAACTGGAACGGGGGTCGTTGCCGTGGCTGAGGCCGAGGACGTCTACAAGGTCAGCGCCGAGTACGACGGCAAGGGCGCGTTCGACCGGTTCGCCGCTGACCTCGAAGGCATCTCGACCGACGTCCAGAAGGCGCTCGAAGGACTGGTCCGCGCGGGCGCCCCCAAGGGCCGCATGGCCGAGATGGGCGGCGCCGCAGGCAAGGCCTACGCCGACGCTATCCGCACGGCGGTGACCAAGGGTCTGCAGTTCCTCGACGACTCGGTCTTCGGGAGCTCCGTCGCGAGAGGGTCCGGGCTCAGCCGGTTCGAGGGTGGTGGGCGCGCCTTCCGGCAGATGGAGCAGGCGGCCAACCGCCTGAAGAACCAGACGCTCATGGACACCTGGGGGCGCCCCAACCAGGACCTGCAGCGCTATGTCGACAGGCTGCAGGAGGCCGAGCGCCGGACTCGGCAGATCACGGCCGGGAACTACTCGCTCCTGGGCATGCAGGAGCGGCTGCAGCGGATCCCGACCTTCACCGAGCGCGAGACGCGGGCCCTGGCATCGGCCCCACTGTCGGACCGGACGCGCGAGGCCCTGGCTCAGGCATCCGCGCACACGATTGCCCCAACGGCCTACGCCGCCCCTCCGCCCAGGCCGTTCACGCCAGACCTTTCCGGTCGAAATGCACCGGCGCAACTGTTCGTCCGGGCGATCAACGACGAGTCGAACACGGCACCCGCCAAGCAGAAGTTCATGGACGCGGCCAACCAGTTCGGCTTGACTGCGTCCGAGGCCCGGAAGACGGCGGCCGACTACGCGGAGCTCGGGAAGCAGATCCGTGCGGAGGCTGCCGCGCACAAGGCGCAGCAGGAGGCGCTGCAGCAGGCGCGTCGCGCAGACCTGGACGCACGCACGACGCGCAACTCCCGGTCGGTGCAGATTCGGCCCGGCACAGACTCCTGGCGGTCTTTCGACGACCCCGAGATGCTGGCGGCGGCTGCGGCCGGGCAGAGGGCGACCTTCGGTTCGTACGAGTCGAACTCTCCGGCGGACGTACGCCGCCTGCGCGCTGCGATCCAGGAGCTCGGCAAGCTCCCTGTCACGCTGGAGAGTCTTGGCCTGAAGTCAGGGGAGTCGGTTCGCCTCGGCAGTGGCACGGCGGCGCGCCAGCGGCAGAACTACTACCTCGGCAGCTATCGGGAGAACATCGAGGCCACCCGGCTGCGAGAGCTGGAGGAGATCAGGACTCGCGGACAGCTCCCCATCACGGCGAAGTCGCTGGGGATCGAGCCGGGGGAGTCGGTTCGGCTCAACTCGACGGTCGGCGAGCGCCAGCGGCAGAACTACTACCTCGGCAGCTATCGGGAGAACATCGAGGCCACGGCTCAGCGCGAGAAGGCCGAGCGCGCCGCCGCCGTATCCGCAGAGCGCGAGCAGCGCGCGGCCGAGAGGCGTGCCGCCCGCGAGGAGGCGGCTGCCCGAAAGGCGGAGGCTGCAGCCAACACCCCGCAGGCCAGGTCTCGTGCCGGCGGGTTCAAGGACCAGTTCCTGTACGGCTTCGGCGTCGGGGACGACGAGCGGCCTTTCGGCGAGATGGTCGGCCAGACCGCTCGCATTTCGCTGTTCTACGGTGCCGCCTACCGAGGCCTCAGCCTGCTGCAGCAGGGGCTGGAAGGGGCCGTCCAGGAGACGCTCGCGTACGAGGACGCGCTGACTAACCTCAACGTCGTCACGGGCCGCGCGCGGTCTTCCAACGAGGGCCTCGCCACTGCGCTCGGCGACATCGCGACCGCTGCCGGGTTCAACCCGTCGCAAGGTGTTGAGCTCGGCGCACGGGCCATCGGCCTGTACGGCGTCGCCGACGCGAGCCGTGAAGACCAGGACCGGGCCCTCGATCTTGCCACCCGTGTCGCGACGCAGATGGCCCGGGTTTCGGGCGCGGACGCCACCCTCACGCAGACCCAGCTCGCAGGTGCGCTGCGCTCACTTGGGTGGGGCATCGAGCGACTGCCCGAGCTCCAGGACACCATCTCGTACATCTCGCGGCAGACCGGCCAGGCTCCCACCGAGCTTCTCGGCGCCGTCTCGAACATCGCGACCCTCGGTACGCAGGCGGGCTTCACGCCACAGATGCTCGCGGCCCTTGTGGCTCAGGTCGGCACGACAACCGGCCAGAACCCTGAGGCGACGGCTGGACAGTTCCGCCAGCTCCTGTCGCGCAACGCGTCGGAGATCGCCCCGAAGGCGTCCGACATCGTCGGGGTCGACCTGTCGGGCATGGACCTGCAGCAGATCTTCGCCACGGTCTCGCAGCTCTCCCTGTCGACTGACCAGCTCAACCGCTTCGCCTCGCTCTTCGGCAAGGGCGGGTCGCAGCAGGTTGCCACGATCCTGACGCAGCAGTACGGGACCGTGCAGTCCCTCGGCGCCCAGGCGCAGGACGCTCGCGGTTACGGGCAGGAGGCGTTCGAGCGGACGATGGACTCCATCGGCAACCGGCTCCGAGAGCTGGGCGCCCAGGTGGTCGGGTTCGGTGTCAAGCTCGTCGAGTCGGGTGTCGTCGACTGGATCGCCGCGATGGTCGTCGCGGCGCAGAACCTGGTCAACGCGGGCACGCGTGTGCTCGACCTCTTCAACGAACTCCCGCGCCCGATCCGGTCAATCGGCCTCGCGCTGGGCGAGCTCTATGCTACGGCTCTGCTGTGGCAGCGACTGTCCACGGGCAAGGCGGCGGGTGCACTGGCGTCCCCGTTCATGGCGCGCGCTTCGCAGGCGGTCATCGGGGCGGCGAACCTCGACTTCGGCAAGGTCGACTGGAAGAACCTGCCGAAGTCGATCGGCGACTCGGTCTCCCGCGCCACACGCCTGACGGGCGGTCGGGGAGCAGTCGTCGATCCGCGCATGAGCGCCAACCCGGTCCTCGGGGGGCTGCAGCGCCGCACTGGGCTCACGACCCTCGGCCTCGGAGTCGCGGCCGGGGCCGCTCTCTATGTCGCCGGGAGCGTCGGCTCGTCGTACAACACGAACCGGGAAGCCGCTCGCGCCATCGAGGAGAACCGGTCGGTCCTCGCGAGCGCTCAGGACGCGGCGAGCCTGCGCAATGCGGCGGCGCAAGCGCGGAACGCGGCTGACGAACTGCAGAAGCAGACGCTCTCTGGATTGGACGTCGGCGACTTCGGGTCCCTGCTCTCCTCGGCGTTCAACTCGATGACCCTCGGGTCCGACATCAGCGAGCTGAACAAGATCTCCGACAAGGCCAGCCAGGCCGCGGACGAGCTCGACAAGGCGCGGCAGGGCGCCGCACTGTCTTCCGACCGCTACTTCGGCGGCGACTTCTCGGGTGAGGGTATCGCTGCGGGCATCCAGGCGATGGCCGACTCCGGCATGACCGCCTCGCAGCAGATGGACGTCCTGCGCGGCGCTCTCGACCGAGTCGCATCGGGCGCAGAGAGCACCGCGGACGCCGTCGCGGTGCTCTCTTCTGCTCAGGTTCCCTACGCGTCGCGTCTCCTCGCGCGCGGAGTGAGCTCTGCCGTCGACGAGGCGAGCCAGTTCGCCGGGACTCGCGCTGACGCGCTCCAGGACGCGGCGAACGTGTACTTCCCCGAGAACCCGTTCGAGCACGGCGACGACAAGTTCCGTGACTCGCAGAAGCTGCTGAACCTCAGCGCGGACGCCCAGACCGCCCTGACTGACCAGCTCAACGGCGTCTTCGCCGATCTCCTCCCGACGCTCCTGAGTGACGGCGTCATCGACGACGACGAGCTCGCTCAGATCCGGAAGGAGGCGGTGGTCGAGGCCTCGCGGAACATCCCGGACCTGGGGTCTCTCGACCCCGAGACGGCCGAAGCGTTCCGCACGATGATCTACTCGCGGATCGCCGGGGTTCTGCGCCAGTTCTCGCCCGAGGCCGTCGCGACCGACCCCGCCGCGTTCGTGCAGACGTCCCTGGCGAGCGCTGAGGCGACAGCAGGCGCCCAGGCCCTCTTCGGCGGTTCTGCCGTCGGGGTTGCGACGAACAGGCTGTCCACCCTGCGGCGAGACCGCCAGACCCTCGTCAACCAGATCGCGACCTCCGGTACTCCGATCACCGGGGACCAGATCAACGCCCTGCGGGAGTTCGACAACGCGATCCGCGAGAGTGTGAACAACCTCGTCGACGCACGGATCGCGCGCGTCGACCAGCTTCTTGCGGTGACGCAGTCCAGCCTCGCGACCGACGACATCACGGGTCGTCTGCAGGCTGAGCGTGACGCCATCGTCCAGAAGCTCGACATCGCGCGCGAGCAGTCGAACAAGGACGCGGCAGCGGCGGCGTCTGCCGCGATGGGGCATGCGGAGTGGACCCCGGTCGACTCGTCCGTGCAGGACGCGCAGATCGCAGCCTTCGCCAACAACGAGCGGGCGATGGCGCAGAACGCGCTCACCACCCGCCAGTCGCAGCGGCTGTCGGGCGTGTGGGGGGGCGATGCGATCGGCCAGGCCGCCGCGCAGATCGCCAACGCACAGGACGCGCTCTCGCACGCGACTTCCGGTGAGTCTGCGTGGTGGGACGCGAAGGGCGCCCTGAACCAGGCTCAGTACGCCTACACCCAGGCTGTCGTCAGCCGCCAGAACGCGGAGGCTTCGGCGGCCGTCGCCGGCAACCGCTCGGAGCTCGTGCAGGCGCAGGTCTCGATCGCGAACGCGCAGCGCACTCTGGCGGCTCAGCGGGCAGGGACTGAGCCCTACTACAACGCCCTGGCCCAGCTACGGGAGGCTCAGGCCAGCCTGGCGACGGCAGAACTCGCCCAGAGTGACCGGCTGAAGCGGCTCAACTCGGACCTGACGGACCCTGTCGAGCAGGCGCTGCTCGACGTCAAGCGGGCCCAGGCGCAGCTCCAGCAGGACAGCCGCTCGGGCCAGGGAGCGGACATCATCGCGCAGGACCGCCTCGACCTGCAGGGCGCCGAGAACCAGGCCGAGGCCGCGGCGTTCAACCAGCGGATCTCCGACCTGCAGACGAACGAGCAGCTCGGTCGCATCACGCAGACCGCCTACATGAGCTACCTGCAGTCTGAGCACGACCGCCTGTCTGCCATCGCGGACCGGACGCGCCAGCAGCAGGAGCAGCTCAACCAGGTCGACCAGCTGATGAAGGCGGCGGCTGACCAGATCCAGGGTCAGTGGAACATCGGCAACATCGAGCTGCCGACGATTTACGAGGTCCGTCGCGCGATGCAGTCGGGTGCTCCGACGTCGGTCAACGACTACTCGAACTCGAACAACACGGTCACCGTCAACGGCGCCGACTTCCAGGCGGTCGTGGAGTGGCTGCAGCAGGCGCTCGGCACCGGCGCTCGTGTGGTGACACCTACCTCGACCCGGAGGGTGTAGTGGCAGTCCTGAAGTGGAAGATCGTGGACCCGTCGGACGCGAACCCGGCGACCAACACGTACAACTTCATGTGGAACCCGAGCGAGATGTCGTCTCCGTTCCCCGAGCGGTCGGTGACCGTCTCGTCGGCCGTCGCGCCTGACGGGCAGTCGGTTCTCTGGGAGGGCGCAACTCAGCCCGTGCAGTTCACCTTCCGGGGCACGACCCCGAACGCTACGCAGTACGAGGCGCTGCGCGAGTGGGTGTACGAGCGTCGGGGGCGCATGTACCTGTACGACCACTTCGGACGCCGGATGCTCGTGGTGTTCAAGAAGTTCGACCCGACGCCGGGGGCGAAGGCCAGGCCGGGGCGGTACTGGTACCACAGCTACACGGTCACCGCGCTCGTGCTCGCGATCACAGCGCCCACCGTCGGAGACGGGGGTTACGCCTGATGCGCCGCGTTCCTGAGCACTTCGAGAAGCTCTGGCAGGCCGGTGACTTCTCAGGGCCCAACAAGGCCACGCGTCGCGTCACGATCCAGCGACCGCTGATGCGGCTCGACTCGTTCGAGCTGATGACGACCTACCGTCGTGTGTCCGCGGTCTACGGCGCCGTGCCGTCGTCGAACCCGTACCCGTCGGGCATCGATCCCACCAAGGGCGAGCGCGTGACGCAGACGTACGCGGACTACCTGTTCACCGCCCCCGGGGCCCCGATGGAGCTCCCGAACGTGTCGAGCATCTCGTGGACCCGCTCTGTCGACGTCGACACCGCGCAGGCGACCATCGAGTTCTGGAACAACCAGCCGCTCCCAGTCGGCCAGCGCCCGAAGAACGGCGAGCTCGACCAGCCCGGCTACTTCTCTCCCGGTCGTGGCACTTCGCCGTTCTCGTCACGCTGGGACCACCAGCCGAACGACTGGACCGGCCTCCTCATGCCGGACAACATCCTGCGCACCTACGAGGGGTGGGGGAGCGACAACCCGGAGAGCGCCGGCATTGGCGGGGACGGCTACGTGCCGCCCGAGAAGGACTCGCGACTCGTCCTTACTGGTGTGTGGATCATCGACAGCGTCGAGATGACCGCACTCGGCAGCGTCGTCGTCACGGCGCGCGATCCGGGCAGGCTCCTGCTCGACCACTCCGCGATGATCCCTGTCATTCCTGACGACTTCTACCCGGTCACGTTCAAGGACTGGGGTGACAAGGTCACCGTTCTGTCGAAGCGCCAGGAGGACTACCGAGCCACCCAGGTCGACCGTGTGAACGCGACGCACCGGGGCTCCGGCAACGACCTGTGGCCCGAGAGTGCCTACACAGGAGCGAAGGTTTACGGGCACTCCAGCACTCATGCCCTGGATGGGAAGCAGCAGACCTACTACCTGTCGGTCGGCAACCCGAGCCCGGGGTACCGGTCGGCCTACGAGTACGTCGACGTCAATGTCGACGCGACGATCAGCGAGGTGCGCTTCACGACCGTCAAGTCTGGGTACAACGCGTACGTCTCGATCAAGACGCGCGACGGCTGGGTCAACGGCAAGACGATGCCTTACCGCCGGGACGGTCGCGGTCGGTACGAGGAGGGCGTCCCGTACGTTGCGTCGAAGGGCGGCCTGAAGGGCGAGGGTACCCACACGATCAGCTTCAAGCCGGTCGAGCGGGCGACGATGGTGCGCCTGTGGCTCGGCAACCTGCCGAACTTCGGGCTCCCCGGGGCGAAGTACCGCGCCGGGATCCGGGAGATCCAGGTCTGGGGTCCGCGTGCAGTCACGCGCAAGCGTACGGTGGTCGACTCGAACCAGGTCGGACTGACGCCGGGCCCTGCAGGATCGAACCCGGGCCGCTGTCAGGACTACACCGATATCGTCAAGCTCTTCTGCGCCTGGGCCGGTCTGTACTGGCCGCAGGGTGGCTACGAGGCCATGTCGGACGGCTCCATCCGTGCCCTGTCCCCGAAGAAGCCCGACAGGGTCCTCGGGGCGGGGGTGCAGGGTCGTGTGTGGGGCGACTTCCAGGCGACGGGGACCGCTCCGGTCGCGGAGATCGTCGCGAGCGCCTTCGACAAGAAGACACTCATGGACGGCGTCCGGTACGTCGCAGACATCCTCGGCTTCGGGTTCTGGTTCGACGAGACGGGCGCCGCTCAGTGGCGACTGCCCAACATCTGGGGCCGTGGGAACTGGATCAACGGGACGGCGAGCAGCCCGGGTCGTACGAACGAGGTCGTGACGATCGACGAGCGCAAGACGATCATCGGCCTGAGCGCGACGATCCAGTCGGCGAACGTGCGCGAGGGCGTGTTCGTCGCCAACCCGGTCGGCAAGTTCGCCGCGATGGTCCCCGGGTACAACCCGAACCCCACCGGGCTGCGCCGGGTCGGCGGCTGGACGGACCAGCACTTCGAGAGCGTCGACGAGGCCCGCGTCATGGCAGACCTCGTCACGGTGCGCCAACTTTTCCGCTACCGCCAAGATCGCATCACGATCCCAGCGCACCCGGCGATCCAGATCGACGACCAGGTGCGCATCTTCGAGCGTGTCACGTCGGAGGGGTACTACCACTACGTGCAGGGCATCTCGTCACAGAACGATGCCCAGAACGGACAGTGGACCTACACCCTGCAGACCCACTGGTTGGGTGACGACCCGAACGGGAAGTGGGCATTCGACAAGTCCGCACTGTCCTCCGTGACGATCGCGCATGTCGATGCGCTACAGGGAGGAACCGAGTACGTCCGGGCGGGGCTGGAGGGGTGATGGCGGCAACCTTCTTCGAGCTCATCGTCGCGGAGCAGGGGCGCAACGCGCAGCGCGAGACCTCGCGCGAGAATGCCGGTCGGCTGGCCTACTCGATCCACAAGCAGGACTCCAAGGGGGTCGGCTACTTCCAGGTGCAGAAGCCCATCCCGTTCGATGTGGCCTTCACCGAGGAGCCCGTCATGTTCACGGGTGCGGCGATCATCGATCCCGTCCCGGCTGGCTGGTACCCGCCCGCCGCAGGCGCGTCGGTCTGGCAGTGGCAGCGCAACCCGAAGGGCAACTACACGGGCGCCTGGGTGGCGTTGTGGGTCCGGATGGAGCCCGCCGACGCGGTCTCGCCGACTCCGCCGCCGATCCGGATCCAGCACCACCTCATGTTCATGGGCGACGCTTACAAGGATCTCGGTAACGAGGTCTCCACGGATGCCCAGCTGCTCAGCCCGCGCCGGGCCGGATTCGGGAGTTGACATGGCAGGACTGACCTCGCGCTTCCGGTTCAACAAGTTCGGCGGCGGTACGCCCGGGACGATCGCGGACAATGCCCAGAAGTTCACTGGCGCCGACCGCGACGCGATCGACCGCTTGCTCGCCCAGACGGAGCGCCACGACCATCATCTGCGCGCACCGAGCGCGACGCTCGCTACGGCACCGACCGCAGAGCTCGCTTCGGACGATGGCGTCCTGGTCGGTGGGGAGACCTACTACTACCGGTTCTCTGTCGTTGGTTCCGACGGTACGGAGACGGTCGCCTCGCCGGAGGTTGCCGTCGCCACCCCGGAGCCGCTGGTCGCTCCGGGCATTCCGGAGCTCTGGGTCGACAGCGTGAGCGCCGAGGGCGATCTGGCGGGGATCTACTACTACGCCCTGACGGCACTGCGGGGGGCTGAGGAGTCGATCCTGGGCCCGCTCGGCACCATCTCGGTCGTGGCGCCGGACGGAGCGGTGACCATCGGGCTCCCGGACTTCGGCGAGGCGGACGGTCTGCGCATCTGGCGCATGGGCATGAACGACCCGGGGTGGACTCGGGTCACCACGATCAACGCCGACGACGGAGTGACAGAGTTCGTCGACGACGGATCCGTCCCGCCCGACCCGTGTGCGTGCGATCCGGCGAACCTGCCCCCGACGGGGTTCAACAACGGCGTCGCGGTGTACCGCATCGAGGTGACCCTCCCTGAGGATGTCGACCTCAGCACCGCGTCCGCATGGCGCCTCTACCGGTCGACGGTCTCCGGTCAGTACGCGACTGCGAGTCTCGTCCACGAGGTCGTGGAGACCCAGGACGAGTGGGACGAGGAGTCGCCCCTCATGCGGTCCTGGAGTGACGTCGGTGACCCGCTGGTCGACGGCAGCCCCCTGGACTTCGAGGCCAACATGGCTTTCGCCCCGTACGTGTTCGACGGTGGCGCTGAGCTCCCGGACCCGAACGGCTACCCCGAGCGGTACCCGTTCCTGCTCGGCAACGAGCTCTGCGCCCTCGTCGACGGACAGTGGGCCCTCGTGGCGGGCGGAGGCGGAGGGTCGAGCGCTGCGATCCCGGGGCCGACCATCCTGACCAGCCCCAGTGGCGACCGGTTCGTGCTCACTGTCGACGACCTCGGCGCACTTGCCGCCACGCCGACCCTGCTTCCTGGCCCGCCGACCGCTCCGCAGAATGTGACGGTGTCCTGATGGCTCTGCCTGAGATCGCGTACGACGTCGACATCGCCAACATCGAGGCCGACGACGAGGACGTGCTCGCGACGTTCACCTTGGACGGGGGCGAGTGGACTGCGGCGAGCACCACGACATACCGCCTCGATGACGCCGGCCGCGCATACCTGGAGGTCGCAGAGCAGGGGCCCTTCACCTCGGTGTCTTTCGATGCGACCTACCCGGTGACGTGGGTGGTCGTCGGGACGTTCGACGTGCCGGACACCCTGTACACCTCCACCGGCCAGAACATGGCCGCCGTCTCCGGGTACATCAACGGTGTCGAGGACGGCATGGAGTGCACCTTCAACGGCGTCGCGGTGACCTCGCTCTTCGAGCGCGACTCGAAGGCTGTTCTGATCTGGACGGCCGATGGGGACACGAACGCGGCACGCGCCTATGTCAACGGGGCGCTCGTCTCGGAGACCACCCTCAGCCCTTACCTCGGCGCGCCGACTCCTACGGTCCTGCCGGGATACTCGAAGATCTACCGGGCCTTCGCACTGGACCACACGGTCGACCAGACGGAGGTCGACTCGCTGGTCGCCGAGCTACAGGACCTGTACTTCCTGGAGGACCGCACGGTGTCCTGGGAGGCCCCGGCCGCGACCTCCTCGCCCCTGACCGGGTACCTGGTCCGCTTCGTGGAGTCGGGTGTCGTCACCGACCACGAGGTCGCGCCGACCGAGACCGATGTGGTCGTGCGGTACGGCGGAGGGGACGCAGTGGTGGCGGTGTTCGCCAAGAGTGCGGCCGGGATCTCAGCGCCCGCAGAGACGACGCTGCCGTGAGCGTTCAGCACGTCGCCTACGGGGGAGTCCCCTGGTTCGAGCCCCCGGGTGCCGACTTCCTCCAGGTGTGGTCGCTCGTCGACTTCGGCTCCGGCTACTTCGGCGTACTTCAGGGTGTCAACGTGGGGGACGGCTCTTCGCCGCCTGCCAAACTCACCGTCTTGCACGTCTCGGACCCTTCGACCGTGCTGGCTTCGACCGAGCTGACCGGGACCAAGCTCTTCAGCGGGGCGGCGGTCGCACTGGGCCCTGGTCGGGCCGTCCTGTGTGTTGGAAGCGGGCAGTACGAGAGCGGCCCGGGGGTCTACCTCGTCGAGTTCGACTCCCGGGCGCGGACCTTGCGGCTCTCCGAGGTCCTACAGCTCCCCGCGGTGGACAACTTCACGCCGTTCTTCGTCGAGGTGATCTTCGTGTCCGGGGCGCCTCACGTCCTCACGTGGGACGTGAGCGGTCTGCACATCGTGCGCCTCACGGTCAGCCCGACCGGGCTCCAGGCGGGGCGTTGGAACCGCGTCTCCAGCTCACTCTTCAGCGAGGGTGTCGACAACGGGGTAACCACCTTCCATGCCGTCAACCAGGAGATCCGCGCCATCTTCTATGACGGTGGAGTTTGGAGCCCGGAGGGAACCTCGCCGATCGAGGCAAGGGTTGCCCGCTTCAGGGCCGACGGCTCGGGGCTGCGCGTCTCGCGAGTCTCCACCGGTGCGCAACCATCCTTCAGTAGTCGCAGAATCGGCAACCCCCACATCCAGGGCGAGACGGCACGCTTCCTGTTCGACGACTACGACGACGACGGTCTTGTCATCCGCGTCTGCGAAGTGACGAGGGATGGTGCCCGGGTCGTCGCCAGGCTCCGC
>Ga0206103_100684_pt1 | contig 15356 bp, 14 predicted proteins | sample 1B5Ametagenome_FD_148638 | JGI IMG/M metagenome (GOLD analysis project Ga0206103, IMG submission 148638) | Enriched microbial communities from leaf-cutter ant dump, University of Wisconsin, Madison, United States - 1B5A | ecosystem: Environmental > Terrestrial > Nest > Insects nest > Nest dump... | reverse complement strand
CCCCTGCGACTGCGACCGTCACCGCCCCTGCGACTGCCACTGTCACCGCCGTTGCCGCCGCCCCTGCGACTGCACTGCCACCGTCGGGCGCCCTTCAGCTGCCGCATGGGCGCTCGCCCGCGGCGTCCGGCCTGATCCGCCTACTGGCTTCTCCACGTGCCGTCGCGAGTTCGTCGGAGATTGTCGAGTTCGTCGGCGATGGTCGACGAACTCATGCATCTTCGACGAACTCGGTGGGGGTGGGGAGGAGGAGAGGCTGCTCCTGGCTCGTCGCTCGGTGCCGCTGCGCGTTGCGTCCGCTGGTGTTGACGCCGGGTGGTTGTCGTTCCTGCGCCGTGTTCGTCGGAGATTGGTGAGTTCGTTGGCGATGGTCGACGAACTTGTGCATCTGCGACGAACTCGCCGGGGCGGTGGGGTGGGCCTGCGGGAGTGGTGACTGGGGGAGTCGGGTGGCCGCAGAGGGAGGGATGCTGCGCTGGGGGCGGGTGGGGTGGCGAGGGTGGGTGTGTGGGTGTGTTGGTGTGGACGGTAGTGCGGCGTGCGTAGTAGTGTGTGATCCGCGGGGGAGGGGTCCCCGCGAGACGGGCGTCGGGTCCGGTGCTGGCAGGGGGAGCGCCGGACCCGACGCCCCGGACTCACGAAGGTGCGCCGCACGGGGCGCACGGACGAGCGCCGGAGGGTGCGGTGGACACGACACAGCTGCTCAAGGGGGTCCTCGACGTCGCGGTGCTCGCGGTCGTCGAGGACGAGGACGGCTACGGCTACGACGTGGTCCGGCGTCTGCGGACTGCGGGCATCGAGGACGTCGGTGACGCGTCGGTCTACGGCACGTTGCGACGCCTGTACGCGGCGGGCGCGCTCTCGTCGTACGTGGTGCCGTCCGACGAGGGGCCGCACCGCAAGTACTACGGGATCAACGCGCAGGGCCGCGCGATGCTCGAGGCGCAGCGCAAGGAGTGGCACGAGTTCGCGGGCACGATGTCGAGCCTGCTCCGGACGGGAGAGAACGCATGAGCATCACCGACACACCGCTCGGCTCGGACGTCGCGGACTTCGCGGCGCGGGTGCGTGCGGAGCTCGCGGACCTCGCGCCGGACCAGGTCGACGACCTCACGGACGGGCTCGAGGCCGACCTCGCGGAGGCCTGGGCGGACCGCCTCACGAGGAGCTGCGACGGGGCCACGCGGAGCGACGGCCCGAGCGGGACGGCGAACGACGCCACGGCGCTGTTCGGTCCGCCGGCCGCGTATGCCGCCGAGCTGCGCGCCGCGGCGGGGCTCGACCCGCGGGTGGTCCGGCGTCGGCCGGGCCTGCGCGGCCGGGTCGGTGCGCTCGTGACTGCGCCGTGGCGCGGTGCGGTCTCGCGCGCGCAGCGGCTGCTGGCGCGGTTGCGCTCGACGCGGTGGTGGCCGCCCGTCGAGGACCTGCTCGTCGCGCTGCGGCCGATGTGGTGGGTGCTGCGCGGGTGGATCGTCGCGCACCTGCTGCTGCAGGTCTCGGGGATCGAGCGCAACGGGCCGTGGTGGGTCCCGGAGACGTTCGTCGGCTGGGTGGTGCTCGTCGCGGCCGTCGTCGCGAGTGCGCAGTGGGGGCGCGGATGGTGGCAGGTGGGCGGCCGCTGGCACCGGGTGCTGGTCGTACTCAACGCGGTCGCGGTCGTCGCGGGGGTCGTGTTCGTGTCGTGGCTGCCGGGTCGGGAGACCGAGTACGTCGACGTCGAGATGGGCCCGCTCCAGGACGGCGTGGTCGTCGGTGGTGAGTACGCCGAGAACCTGTTCGTCTACGACGCCCAGGGCGAGCCCGTCGCGGGCGCGCAGGTGTTCGACCAGGCGGGGCGGCCGGTCACGCTCGGCATCGACTCGATCGGCGCTGCGGAGCACTGGGACGGCTCGGACGCCCTGCAGTGGCGCCTCGGTGGTGCGCGCGCCGACGGCACCGGGGTCTGGAACGCCTACCCGCTGCTGCTGTTCCCGGAGGCGGCGCTCGACGTGACGCAGGCGTGGGAGAACGGCGAGCTCGTGTGGCTGCACGACGAGCCCTGGGTCCCGACGTCGCCCGGCTGGCCGTTCGCGGCAGCGCAGGCGGTCACGGTCCCGACGGGTAAGGCGGTCACGGTCCCGACGGGTACCCCGACCCAGGCACCGGCCGACGATCCTGTCGGCACGCCGACGGACGCACCGACCGGCCACCCGGCCGACGGGCCCACGGCATCGCCGACGGGTGCGACCGCACCGACGACCGTGGTCCCCGGAGCCGACCAGGCTGCCGAGCAGCCCGACGCGGGTGCGACGACCGCCGCGACGTCGACCGGCGACGACGCCACGCCGGTCGACCCTCCCGGCGGCACCGGAGCGGCCGACACCCTGCCGACCGCTCCGACGCGCTGAGCGCCTCGGGTGTGAAGGAACTGCGCAGCGCCGCGGGTCGTGTCACCGGGTCGGGCACGGGGGCAGGGCACAATCGGGGGCATGTCCGCACCCCGCCGCCCGGTCGAGCCGCGCCCGGCTGACCGCCGCGACGGCGGGCCGGACCGGCGCGCCTCGTCCGGTCGTCCGCCACGCACGACGGGCGGCGCCCAGGCTGGGCCCGCTGCGGCCCCAGCCGCGGAGCCCGGCGCAGCGCCCGGTACGGCTGCGGGGTCGGGCGGGCGAGCGTCCGGCGAACGTCGCGAGCCGGCTCGTCCGACGAGGTCGCGGCCGGGACGTCCGTCGTCCGTGCGTGCGGCGACGCCGGCCCGAGGCGTGCCGCGGGCGACGTCGCGGCCCGGTGCGACGCGACCCGCGAACCGTGCGCCGGTGACGCCGCCGCGCGGCACGGCGCGGGCCGAGCGGGCGGGCGCCCAGCCGCCGCGGCTGTTCTCGGTGCGGGCGATCGTGCTCGGCTGCGTGGCGGTGCTCGCGTTCGTCCTGGTCTACCCGACGCTGCACACGTACCTCCGCCAGGAGGCCGACCTGCGGTCGTTGCGCCAGCAGGTCGACGCTGCGCGCGCGCGCAACAGCGACCTGGAGTCGGAGCTCGAGCGCTGGGACGACCCGGCGTACGTCACGGCACAGGCGCGCGAACGGCTGTCCTACGTGATGCCCGGCGAGAAGGCGTACCGGGTCGTCGACCCGGAGGTCGTCGAGAAGCCGGCCGACGAGCCGGCGGCCGACGAGCCACCCGTCGCGCAGACCGTCGTGGAGCAGCCCTGGTACACGTCGGTGTGGGACTCGCTCGTCGTCGCGGGCGACGAGCCCGCCACGGACGACGCGAGGCCGTCGAGCACGCCGACCCCGGGGTCGTCGGCCGAGCCGACCGAGCAGCCGACTCCCTGACGGCGGCCGCGGGGCCGGGGTCCCGGCGGCCGGGTCCGTCGTCCGGGCGGGCATGAGGGACAATGAGCGTTTCACCGCTCGACTCAGCACCCGACCAGGACGACGAGGACCCCGACGTGCCCACCACCGCGCCCGACGTGACCGCTCACGACCTGGAGGTGCTCGCCGAGCAGCTCGGCAGGCCGCCGCGCGGGGTCGTCGGGATCGCGGCGCGCTGCGTGTGCGGGCGCCCGCTCGTCGTGCGCACGGCTCCGCGCCTCGACGACGGCACGCCGTTCCCGACGACGTACTACCTCACGAACCCGCAGGCCGTCGCCGCGGTGAGCACGCTCGAGGCGTCGGGGCTCATGAAGGAGTGGACGCAGCGGCTCGCGGTCGACGCGGACCTGGCCGCCGCGTACCGGGGCGCGCACGAGGCGTACCTGGCCGACCGCGCCGAGCTCGGCGAGGTCCCGGAGATCACGGGCGTCTCGGCCGGCGGGATGCCCACGCGGGTCAAGTGCCTGCACGTGCTCGTCGGGCACGCGCTCGCGGCCGGACCGGGCGTGAACCCGTTCGGCGACGAGGCGCTCGCGCTGATCCGCGACACGTGGCGCCCGGACCGCTGCACCTGCTGACGCCGTCGCGGACGGGTGACGGGCGGCTCGCGGCGGTCCGGCCGGGTGCGAGGATGGGCCGCGTGACGCGAGTGGCTGCCATCGACTGCGGGACGAACTCCATCCGGCTCCTGGTGGCGGACGTCGACCCCGGTGCGGGGACGCTCGTCGACCTGGACCGGCGGTCCGAGGTCGTGCGGCTCGGGCAGGGCGTGGACCGGACGGGTCGGCTCGCGCCGGAGGCGCTCGCGCGCACGCTCGACGCGACGCGCCGGTACGCGGAGCTCTGCTCGGAGCTGGGTGCGACGAGCGTGCGGTTCGTCGCGACGTCGGCGTCGCGCGACGCGGAGAACCGGGCCGACTTCGTCGACGGCGTGCGGGCGCTGCTCGGCGTGGAGCCGGAGGTCGTGTCGGGACAGGAGGAGGCGGCGCTGTCGTTCCGGGGCGCGACGGGGGTGGTCGCCGCGCGGCACCCGGGCCCGTTCCTCGTCGTGGACCTCGGGGGCGGCTCGACCGAGCTCGTGCTGGGGGACGGGGCGCCCGAGGCGGCGCTGTCGATGGACGTGGGCTGCGTGCGGCTCACGGAGCGGCACCTGCAGGGCGACCCGCCGTCGTCCGACGAGGTCGCGGCGGCTCGCCGGGACGTCGCGGCGGCGCTCGACGCGGCGGCGGCCGTGGTCCCGCTCGGGCGCACGGTCACGCTCGTCGGGCTCGCGGGCTCGGTGACGACCGTGACGGCGCACGCGCTGGGTCTCGACCGGTACCGGCCGGAGCGGATCGACGGGGCGGTGCTGCCGGTGGCGACCGTGCTCGACGCGTGCGAGGACCTGCTCGGGGCGACGCGCGAGCAGCGGTCGGGTCTGGGCTACCTGCACCCCGGGCGGGTCGACGTGATCGGTGCGGGCGCGCTCGTCTGGCACGACGTCGTCGCCCGCGTGCGCGACGAGGTCGCCGCGGACGGTCGCGCGCTCACGCACGTCGTGACCTCGGAGCACGACATCCTCGACGGCATCGCGTTCAGCGCCGCGGAGCGTGCCGCGCGGTGAGGTGAACCGTTCAGGTTGCCGTGCTCAGGCGCGCCGCAGGGCGTCGAGGCTGTGACCGAGGTCACTGGGACCGGTACCATCCCACGCGTCGAACGGCCTGACCTCGGACGGGTCGCGATGGCACGATGTCCGGCAGTGCCCGAATGGGAACGTTTCCACGCGTCGTCGCGCGTGCCGGCGTTCGCTCGACCAGCTCGACCAGCTCGACGAGGAGCCCTCGCATGAACCAGCCCAACGTGGGTCTTCCCCAGGAACGACTGCTCGCCCGGCGCACGGTGCTCGAGATGGGCTGCGGGCTCGTCGGGCTCGGGGTGCTCGCGGCGTGCACGGACTCGAGCCACGGTCACCCCGTCCCGGGTCCGAGCGCGCACGGGACCGCGACGCTGGACCCCGCTCCCGAGCCGACGACCGGGCCGTGGGCCGCGCCGGACGAGCCGATGAGGTTCCCCGCGGGCTTCGTGTGGGGCTCGGCGACGTCGGCGTTCCAGGTCGAGGGCTCGACGACCGCCGACGGTCGCGGCCCGTCCATCTGGGACACGTTCGCGGCCCAGCCGGGCCGTATCGACGACGGCTCGACGGCCGACCCGGCGGCGGACCAGTACCGCCGCTGGGAGCAGGACCTCGACCTCATGCAGGACCTGGGGCTGCAGGCCTACCGGTTCTCGGTCTCGTGGCCGCGCGTCGTCCCCGCGGGGTCGGGCGAGGTCAACCAGAAGGGCGTCGACCACTACCGCAGGCTCGTCGACGGCCTCCTCGACCGCGGCATGCACCCGGCGATCACGCTGTACCACTGGGACCTCCCGCAGCCGCTGCAGGACCGCGGCGGGTGGACCGTGCGCGAGACCGCGGAGCGGTTCGCGGAGTACTCGGCGGTGATGTTCGAGGCGCTGCGCGACGTCGACGCGACGTGGCTGACGATCAACGAGCCCAAGACGACCTCGATGGTGGGCTACGCGGGCACCGAGCACGCGCCCGCGCTGGGGGACCTCGACGCGGGCCTCGCGTCGGTGCACCACCAGCTCCTCGCGCACGGCAAGGCCGTCGAGGCGTTCCGCGAGGTCGGCGGGCGCGGGGGCATCGGCATCGCGCTCAACCTCATGCCGGTGTACGCGGCTCCCGGTGCGGACCGCGCCGCCGCCCGGCTCGACGCCGCGGAGAACCGCCTGTACCTCGACCCCGTGCTGCTCGGCACCTACCCGGACGACGCGATCGGGGACGCCCCGGGTCAGCTGCACGGCGACCGTGCGGCGTTCGACGCGCTCGTGCTCGACGGTGACCTCGAGACGATCTCCCGGCCGTGCGACGTGCTCGCGGTGCAGTACTACGGCGTCGCGGGCATCGACAAGACCGGCGCGTGGCTGCAGCTGTACCCGCCGTCGCCCGCGGGCTGGCAGCAGGTGCACGCCGAGGGGCTGTACGAGCTGCTCGTCCGGCTGCCGCGCGACTACCCGCAGCTCCCGCCGCTCGTCATCAGCGAGAACGGGATCCCCGACCCGGACGCGCAGGGCCAGCTCGACGACCCGCAGCGCGTCGACTTCCTGCGCACGCACCTGCAGCAGGCGGCGCGCGCGATGGCGGAGGGTGTCGACCTGCGGCAGTACTACGCGTGGTCCTTCCTCGACAACTTCGAGTGGGCGCGCGGCATGACGCAGCGGTGGGGCATCGTGCACGTCGACTACGCGTCGCAGCGGCGCACGCCCAAGACGAGCGCGCGGTGGTACGCGCAGGTCGCGCGCGAGAACCAGGTGCGCCCCGACTGAGGCCCGGACCGCGCCGACGGGCCGGGCGGCACGCTCGTCGTGACGACTCTCACACGCGGTGAGGCGCGCCTGTGCGCATTGTCACCGAGCGCGGGGGTGGCCTGTTCTGTATACGTCGATACCGTTGAGGTATGCCTCAGTCTGCTTCCACGTCTGCCGACGCGCCGGTCGAGCCGGCGGCCCCGAGCCGCCCCGCCAAGTCGCGCAAGGTCCCGCGGGTCCTGGTGCTCGGCGGCGGGACGGTCGGCCTGTACTCGGCGCGTCGCCTGCGCAAGCGGCTCGGCCGCCGCGAGGCCGCGATCGTCGTCGTCGACCCTCGCCCCTACATGACGTACGCGCCGTTCCTCCCCGAGGCGGCCGCGGGCTCGATCGACTCCCGCAACGTCGTCGCGCCGCACCGCCGCGCGCTCAAGGGCGTCGACGTGCTGCAGGGCAAGGTCTCCCAGATCAACCACGCCGAGCGCACGGTCCAGATCACGCCCGAGGAGGGCGAGCCGTACTGGATCACGTACGACCACCTGGTCGTCGGTCTCGGCTCGGTCGCGCGCACGCTGCCCATCCCGGGCCTCGCGGAGCAGGCGATCGGCTTCAAGAACGTCGAGGAAGCCATCGCGGTCCGCAACCACATCCTCAACCGCATCGAGGTCGCGTCGTCGACGTGGGACCCCGAGCTGCGCCGTCGCATGCTGACGTTCGTGTTCGTCGGTGGCGGCTTCGCGGGCGTCGAGGCGCTCGGTGAGCTCGAGGACATCGCGCGGTACACGGTCAACCACTACAAGCAGATCGAGCAGGACGAGCTGCGGTTCGTGCTGGTCGAGGGCAGCCCGCGCATCCTGCCCGAGGTGAGCGAGGAGCTCGGCGGCTACACGCTCGAGCAGCTCCGCAAGCGGCACATCGAGATCCACCTCTCGACGTTCCTCAACTCGTGCGTCGACGGGCACATCGTGCTGTCGAACAAGCAGGAGTTCGACGCCGACACGATCGTGTGGACCGCGGGCGTCAAGGCCAACCCGGTCCTGCAGCAGTCGGACCTGCCGCTCGACCAGATGGGCCGCGTCACCTGCAACGCGTCGCTGCAGGTCGTCGACGCCGAGGGCGTCGTCGTCCCGGACGCGTACGCCGCGGGCGACTGCGCGGCCGTCCCGGACCTCGTCAACCCCGGCAAGTTCTGCCCGCCGAACGCGCAGCACGCGCTGCGGCAGGGCAACCACCTCGGTGACAACCTCGCGCGCGTCCTGCGCTCCGCCGAGGTCACGGAGTACTCGCACAAGAACATCGGGGCGGTCGCGTCGCTCGGGATGTACAAGGGCGTCGCGCAGATGTTCGGCCGGATCAAGGTCCGCGGCTTCCTCGCGTGGGTCCTGCACCGCACGTACCACGTGTTCGCGATGCCGACCGTGAACCGCAAGCTGCGCATCATGGCGGGCTGGACCGGTTCGCTCCTGCTGCGTCGCGAGGTCGTCCCGCTCGGCGCGCTGCACGACCCGCGCGCCGAGTTCCGCGCCGCGTCGGTCCCGCCGAAGCCGCGCGTCGTCGAGCCCGCCACGGCGGACCCGGAGATCGCCGGCGCCGGTTCCGGCCCGCGGGCGAAGTCGGCCTCCTGACGGTCGCCCGTCGTCCGACAGCACGACGAGCCCGGTCCCGCGCGGACCGGGCTCGTCGCGCGTCCGCCGTCGTGCGCCCGGCGGGGTTCGAACCCGCACTGGGCCGGGTTTAAGCCGGCTGCCTCTGCCAGTTGGGCTACGGGCGCGCGCGAGCATCCTCGCATCCCGGGTCCGACGAGCGTCCCGGGTCCCGACGAGCGTCCGGGTCAGGCGAGCCCGGCGGCCTGCTCCTGCTCCTCGATCTCGCCGGCCCACGCGCGCTTGCCGCGTCGCCAGCCCTCGTCGTCCGTGCCGAGCCGCCAGTAGCCCGACGCGGACAGGTCCTCGCGCGCGAGCCCGCGCTCGAGCCGCAGGTAGCGCCGGATCTCGCGCACGGCGCCGGCCTCGCCGTGCAGGAACGCGCCGACGCGTCCGTCCGGCCAGGGCACGGCGCGCACGTGCTCGACGAGCCGTCGGCCCGGCGCACCGTGGTCGGCGTGCACCCAGCGCAGCTCGACGCCCGCGGGGACGGTGAGCGCGAGCTCGTCGTGCGGCCCGTCGATCTCGACGAACGCCCAGCCACGCGCGCCCGCGGGGAGCCGCTCGAGCGCGACGGCCACGGCCGGCAGCGCGCTCGCGTCGCCGACGAGCAGGTGGTGGTCGACCGAGGCCGAGGGGGACCACGCACCGCCCGGCCCGACGACGAGCACCTCCTCGCCCCCCGTGAGCCGCGCGGCCCACGGGCCCGCGAGCCCCTCGTCGCCGTGCACGACGACGTCGAGCGTGAGCTCGTGCGCGACCGGGTCGAACGCGCGAACGGTGTAGGCGCGCAGGCGGGGCTGGACGCCGTCGGGCAGCCGGACCGCGTCGAGGTCGAGGCGGCCGTCGGCCGCGAGGGGGCGCGGGCCGTCGGGCAGGAACATGAGCTTGACGTACGCGTCGGCGTGCTCGACGGGCTGGAACGGGGCGAAGGTCGCGCCGCCGACGACGACGCGCACGAGGTTCGGGGTGAGCCGTGCGGTGCGCAGCACGCGGCCGAGCGCGGGTGCGGGCGTGCGGCGGGGTGCGGCGGGTCCGTCCGCCATCAGCGCGGCCCGGCGTCGAGGGACGCGTCGAGCGAGCCGTTGAGCCGGGTGAGCGCGTCGGCGAGCACGACGACCTCGTCGGGCGCCCACTGCGCGAGCACGTCGGCGTAGACCTCGGCCCGTGCGGCGCGGGTCCGCGCGAGCGCCTCGAGCCCGGCCGGGGTCGCCGTGATGACGGAACGACGACCGTCGGTCTCGTCCCGGCCGCGGCTCACGTAGCCCGCCGCCTCCATCTGCAGGACCTGGCGCGTCACGGTCGAGGCGTCGAGCCGCAGGTGGTCGGCGATCTCGTTGATGCCCGCCGGGCCGTCGTCGGCGAGCCGACCGAGCGCGAGGTAGGCCGAGCGCTCGAGCGTGCCGTCGAGGCGGCGGCTGCTGCGCCGGTTGCGGTCGGCCAGGCGCAGCAGGAGCGCGACCTGGCGCTCGACCTCGGCGATCGCGGGATCCATGTCCCCTCCTGGAGGCGTCGGGTGCGGCGGTGCGTCGGGGGAGGCGTGCGGGCTCAGCCTAGGTGTCCGGCCCGAGGCGCGGGTCCGCCGTCCGACCGGGGCCACTCCCGCCATGGGTGTATGATACAGGTAAATACTCCACCGTCGTCGTCCCGAAGGAGGTCGCGTGCGTCGCGACGAACCGAACCGCACCGCGATCCTGTCCACCGCGCTGACCGCGTTCTTCGCCATCGCGGGCATCGCCATCGTCGACCCGATCCTGCCGGTCATCGGCACCGAGCTCGGCGCGACCACGTGGCAGGTCGAGCTGCTGTTCACCGCGTACATCGCCGTCATGGCGGTCGGGATGATCCCCGCGGTCATGCTCACCGGGAGGCTCGGCTACAAGAAGGTCCTCGCGATCGGCGTGAGCGTCGTCGCGGTCGCCGCCATCGGCGCGGCGCTGACCGTCAACATCGGTCAGCTCGCCGCGCTGCGCGGTCTGTGGGGGCTCGGCAACGCGCTGTTCTTCGCGACCGCCATGGTGCTGCTCGTCTCGCTCGCGAACGACCGCGAGTGGGCCGTCGAGCTGTTCGAGACGTGCGTGGGGCTCGGCTTCGCGATCGGCCCGCTCCTCGGTGGGCTGCTCGGCAAGATCTCCTGGCGCGTGCCGTTCCTGCTGTGCGGGACGTTCATGATCGTCGCGCTCGCGCTGTCGCTCACGCGGCTCAAGGACCCCGAGGTCATGCCCGCGCCGCTGCGGTTCGCGGAGGTCTTCCAGCCGTTCCGGCGCATCGGGTTCGTCCTGCTCGGCATCATCACCGCGACGTACAACTTCGTGTTCTTCGTCGTGCTCGGCTACACGCCGGTCTTCCTCGGGCTCGACGTCGTCCCGCTCGGGCTCGTCTTCACCGCGTGGGGCGTCGGCCTCGCGCTCGGCATCCTCGTGATCGGCCACCGGCTCGCGCACCGGTTCGGCGCGGTGCAGACCGTCGGCTTCGCGCTCGTGGTCCTGCTCGGCGCGCTCGTCGGGCTCGCGCTGTCCTCCGCGACCGCGGTGACGATCGCCTGGCTCGTGCTCGCGGGCGTGTGCATGGGCATCGCCAACGCCAACCTCACCGACCTCGCGCTCGCGACCGGGTCGCCCGACCGCCGCGTCACGACCGGGGCGTTCAACCTCGTCCGGTGGGGCTTCGCCGCCCCGGCGCCGGTCGTCGCGGGGCTGCTCGCGGAGCACGTGGGGATGCGGGCGCCGTTCTGGGTGGGGGTCGGCGTGCTCGGCGTGGGCGTGCTGACGTTCCTCGTCGCGGGGCACGTCGTCGCGCACGGCATCGGTGAGCGCGTGCTGTGGTCGCGCGTGGACGCGCGGGCGCGTGCCGCCGAGGGCAGCGCCGAGGAGGCGCTCGAGCTCGTCTGACGACGCGGGAGACGACGACGGCCGCGCCCCTCCTCGTGAGGGGACGCGGCCGTCGTCGTCGGGGCGTCGTCAGGCGTCGCGGCGCTTGAGCAGCACGGCGGCGAGCCCGAGCAGCACCACGACCCAGCCGACGAGCACGGCGTAGCCGCCCCACGCCGACAGGTGGATGCCGTGACCCGCCATCGCGTTCATCGAGTCGATCGACTCCTGGCTCGACGCCAGCAGGTACCCCGAGCTCGAGGGCATGAACGGCCGGACGTACTCGAGCGGCTCCCACGGGATGCCGCGCACGAGGCTCTCGACGACGAGCATGAGGCCGAGCACGGTCGCGAGCGCGGCCGCCGAGTGCCGCAGCAGCGCGCCCACCGCGAACGCGAACGCCCCGATCGTCGCGAGGTAGAGCACGTTGCCGAACAGGCGCCGCTGCGACTCGGCGTCGCCGAGGTCGATGCTCGCGTCGAGCGAGCTCATGATCGGCGCCTGCAGGGCGAACGCGAGCACGATCGCGACCGCAGCGGCCACGAGGACCACCGCGAAGAGGATCACGAGCTTCGACCACAGGACGGGCGTGCGACGCGGGGCCGCGGTCACGCTCGCGCGGATCATGCCCGTGCGGTACTCACCCGTGATGGTCAGCACGGCGAGCACGACGACCGCGAGCGAGCCCATGTTGACCGCGAACTCGAACGGCGCCCAGAGCGCCTCCTCGGCCGACATGAAGTCCCCGACCGCGCTGCGCATCGGGAAGCTGATGAGGACGACGAGCCCGATCATCCCGACGACCATGACGGACAGCGTCCAGATCGTCGAGCGCACGGTCCAGAACTTGAGCCACTCCGAGCGGAGCTGACGGCCGAACGTCCAGCGGTGCGACGGTGCCGCGCTCGTCGGCGCGGCGGACGTGGTGACGGCGCTCATCGGTCGACCTCCTCTCCGGCGGGGGCGTCGACCGGGGCGCCGCCCTCCACGGTCGCCGAGTGGTACTCGACGGTGTCCTGCGTGAGCGACATGAACGCCTCCTCGAGCGAGCCACGCACGGGCGTGAGCTCGTGCAGCACGATCCCGGCCCCGGCCGCCGCCTCGCCCACGGCCTCGGACGTGTGCCCGACGACCGTGAGCAGCCCCGGCTCGGTGGACGTCACCGTGACGCCCGGGCCGGCGACGAGCTCGGCGAGCTGCGCGGCCTGCGGGCTGCGCACGCGCACCGAGGACTGCGTGCTCGCGTCCACGACCTCCTGCACCGGTCCGCTCGCGACGATGTGCCCGCGGCCGATGACGATGAGGTGGTCGGCCGTGAGCGCCATCTCGCTCATGAGGTGCGAGGACAGGAACACCGTGCGGCCCTGGCCCGCGAGGTACTTCACGAGGTTGCGGACCCACAGCACGCCCTCGGGGTCGAGCCCGTTGACCGGCTCGTCGAGGATGAGCGTGCGCGGGTCGCCGAGCAGCGCGGCCGCGATCCCGAGGCGCTGCCCCATGCCGAGCGAGAACCCGCCGACGCGCTTGCGCGCGACCGACTGCAGGCCCGTCATCTCGATCACCTCGTCGACGCGCGAGTCGCCGATGCCGTGCGTCGCCGCGAGCGCGCGCAGGTGGTTGCGTGCGCTGCGACCCGTGTGCACCGCCTTCGCCTCGAGCAGCGCGCCGACCTCGGTGAGCGGCGAGCGGTGCTCGACGTACGGTCGGCCGTTGACCGTGACGGTGCCGGCCGTGGGGCGGTCGAGCCCCATGATCATGCGCATCGTCGTCGACTTGCCGGCGCCGTTGGGGCCGAGGAAGCCGGTCACCTGTCCGGGCTCGACGCGGAACGAGATCCGGTCGACGGCGAGCTTGTCGCCGTAGCGTTTCGTGAGGTCGTGTGCCTCGATCATGCGGGATCCTCCCGTGGTTGGGGCCGCTCCGACCCTACGTGCCCGCAGGCGGGTACCGGCATCCGACCGCAGGTGGATTCGCGGCCGTGTCGGCCCGGACGCGGTCCGGCGGTGGCAGGGCGCCGGTCGCCGGTCGTCGGATGCCCGTCGGCGGGAACCGGACGCGCACCCGGTACGTTGTGTCGCACAGACCCGCGCCGACGTGGCGCCGGCCGACCTGGAGGACGCCGTGGCCAACCCCGTCTTCAGCAACAGCCCCGTCTTCGGCGAGAAGCGCCCGGGCGGGCGCGTCGTGACGCAGCCGCCCGTCGGCGCGCAGTCGACCATCGACGCCGCGACGCTCGACCAGATGTACGGCGCACCGGCCGCGACCTCGCGCGAGACCGGCCGCATGACGTACGACGACGTCATCGTCAAGACCGGTGGCCTGCTCGCGCTGCTGGTCGCGACGGGCGCGGTGACCTGGGCGGTCGCGCCGGGGCTGTGGATCTTCGGCGCGATCGTCGGCCTCGTGCTCGGGCTCGTCAACGCGTTCAAGCGCGAGCCCAGCCCGGTCCTCATCACGCTCTACACGGTCGCGCAGGGCGTGTTCCTGGGCGGTGTCTCGGCGTTCTACGAGGCGCAGTGGCCCGGCATCGTGAGCCAGGCCGTGCTCGGCACGGTCGCCGTCGCGGGCACCGCGCTGGTCGTGTTCAAGTCGGGCCGCGTCCGCGTGACGCCGAAGTTTACGCGCTGGCTCGTCCTCGCGCTCGGCGGCTACCTCGTGTTCTCGCTGCTCAACCTCGTCCTCATGCTGTTCGGCGTCGGCGGCGGCGAGTTCGGTCCGCTGCGCAGCGGCGGCCTGGGCGTGCTCGTCGGCCTGTTCGCCGTGGGTCTCGCGGCCGCGAGCTTCATCGTCGACTTCGACGCGGTCAAGCGCGGCGTCGAGGGCGGCGCGCCGCGCAGGCTCGCGTGGGCGGCCGCGTTCGGCCTCATCGTGACGCTCGTCTGGCTCTACCTCGAGATCCTGCGCATCCTCGCGATCTTCCGGAACTGACGCCCCGTCGTCCACAGGCTCCGTACGAGCCTCCGAGCCACCCGTCGACCTCGCTAGGGTCGGCGGGTGGCTCTCTTCGACCTCCCCCTGCCCGAGCTCGAGCGCTACCGCCCGGAGCTCGACGAACCCGCCGACCTCGACGACTTCTGGACGACCACGCTCGCGGAGGCGCGGCGGCACGACGTCGTCGTCGACGCGCGCCCGCACGAGACCGGGCTGCGGCTCATCGACACGACGGACCTGACGTTCGCGGGGTTCGCGGGCCAGCCCGTCAAGGCGTGGGTGACCCGGCCCGCGGGCAGCTCGGCGGAGGCGCTGCCGGCCGTCGTCGAGTTCGTCGGCTACAACGGCGGGCGCGGCTTCGCGCACGAGCACCTCGCGTGGGCCGCCGCGGGCTACGTGCACCTGCTCATGGACACGCGCGGGCAGGGTTCGCTGTGGGGCACGGGCGCTCACACGCCCGACGAGGCAGGCTCCGGCCCCGCGACGCCGGGCTTCATGACGCGCGGCATCGAGGACCCTGAGACGTACTACTACCGGCGTGCCATGACGGACGCGGTGCGCGCGGTCGACGCCGTGCGTGCGCTGCCGGGCGTCGACGCGGCCCGGGTCGCGGTCGCGGGGATCAGCCAGGGCGGCGGTCTCGCGCTCGCGGCGGCGGGGCTGTCGCAGGGGCTCGTCGCCGCGATGCCGGACGTCCCGTTCCTGTGCCACTACCGCCGCGCCGTCGACATCACGGACACCCACCCGTACCAGGAGCTCGTGCAGTACCTGTCGGTGCACCGCGGCGCGCAGGACCGCGTGTTCCGGACGCTGTCCTACTTCGACGGCGTGCACCTCGCGCGGCGCGCGACCGCTCCCGCGCTGTTCAGCGTCGCGCTGCGGGACGACGTCTGCCCGCCGTCGACGGTGTTCGCCGCCTACAACCACTACGCGGGGCTGGCCCCGCAGCGGCCGGGAACCGACATCACGGTCTATTCGTACAACCGGCACGAGGGTGGTCAGGGCTTCCAGCTCGACCACCAGCTGCGCTGGCTGGATGCGCTGGTCCGCTGACCACGGTCACCGTCGACGCAGCACGCACAGCACGACGCCAGCCACGCCCAGCACGACGCCAGCACAGACCGCGCAGCAGACCGCCCAGCGCCCAGCCGACCGCCCAGGGGGAGACCAGTGACCGAGACGAGCGTCGAGGAGTTCGCGACCGACCTGCGCACGGG
>Ga0206103_100677_pt1 | contig 15495 bp, 13 predicted proteins | sample 1B5Ametagenome_FD_148638 | JGI IMG/M metagenome (GOLD analysis project Ga0206103, IMG submission 148638) | Enriched microbial communities from leaf-cutter ant dump, University of Wisconsin, Madison, United States - 1B5A | ecosystem: Environmental > Terrestrial > Nest > Insects nest > Nest dump... | reverse complement strand
CCGGCCTCGAGCCGCGCGATCTTCGCCGCATCCACGTCCACGCAGACCACTTCGTTGCCGACCTCGGCAAGACAGGTTCCGGTGACGAGACCGACATAGCCGGTTCCGAAGATGGTGACGCGCATGCCTGCCCTCGCTGGCATCGCGGACGCGACGCCCCTTGCTGGCGCGGCACGCGGGCCGCGACCCGTCCCGCCGTGCGGCGGTGATGCTCCGGCTGCTACCGCCCGCCGGATCGGCTGCGGCCCCGGGGAGCGGGGCCGCGCCGGATGTCACGATCCCGCTTACTTGTCGCCCTTGGCGCCCTCGGGAGGCTCGATGCCGAGCAGTTCCACCTCGAACACCAGCGTGGCGTTGGGGCCGATCGAGCCCGGTCCGTTCTCGCCGTAGGCCAGGTCGGACGGGATGAAGAACTTGTACTTGGAGCCCACCGACATCAGCTGCATGCCTTCGGTCCAGCCCTTGATCACGCCGTTCAGCGGGAAGGTCGCGGGCTGGCCACGATCATACGAACTGTCGAACTTCTCGCCGTCGATCTTGGTGCCGAGGTAGTTCACCTTGACCGTGTCGGTCGCCTTCGGCTTGGGGCCGTTGCCTTCCTTCTCGACCAGGTACTGGAGCCCGGACGCCGTGGTCTTCACGCCGGGCTTGGACTTGTTCTTGGCCAGGAACTCGACGCCTTCCTGCTTGTTCTTGTCCGCCGCGGCCTTCTGCTCCGCGACGCGCTTGGCCTGCATCTGCTGCATGAATTCCTGGCGCACCTGCAGCGCTTCCTCCTCGGTCAGGGAGGTCTTCTCGCCCTTGAGGGTCGCCTCGAGCGCCTGCTCGAGCACCTTGATGTCGATGTCGTCCTTGATCTGCTGCAGGCTGCGGCCCATGTCCATGCCGACCATGGTGCTGACCTTGTTCTTGTCGATCTTGACGGCGGGCTTGGCGTCGGCGGCCGGCTCGGCGGCGGTCACGCTGCCCAGGGTGAAGCCGGCGGCAAGCGCGGCAACGAGGGCCTTCTGCACGAAATGCGTCATCTCTGCTCCTGATGGGGTGCCGGATCGGGGTTGACTTGGAATGCGGGCAGCGCGCCCGCCGGTCGGCCCGGCTCTGTGGTGATGCGGGGCCGCCTATTGTGTACGCGTGTTTTTCGCTTGGCAAACGCCGGCGCCCCGGCAGCGAGGGCCCGCACCAACCGGTAGCGATGGAATGAACAGGCCGTGAACCGCTCCGGCATGGAGGGTCGATGGTGTTGACAGTGGCAAATCTAGTGTTATAGTTACCTACAACACCACTTCATCATCTCGCCAGAACGGAGGTTGTCATGCACAAACGCCTGATCCAGCTGCTCGCACTTTCGACCTCGCTGTTCGCCACCGGCGGCGTCATCGTGTACTTCGCCCCGGGTGCCGCTCCCGCGCCCGTGATGCAGGCGGCCGGGACGCCGGTCCTGCCGACCACGCGCCTGCCGGCGGTGCATGCTCGAGTGCCCGCGTCGCAGCGGCTGCCGACCGTGGTCGTGCGCCCCACGGCCGGGGTGCCGGCACCCCGGAATGCACATGACCATGGTCCGCTGGAGGGCCTGGAATTCGACCTCGCGCAGCTCGGTTCCAACGGTTCATCTGGCGCATCCTTCGACATGCCCTACTATTCGTTTGGCCAGAGCTACCCGCGCGCCAACAAGGACTGACCTGCGATGAGCATCGCCTGGAACGATTCAACGCCGATCTACCGCCAGTTGCGCGACCGCGTGGTGGCCATGATCCTCGATGGCGTCCTGAAGCAGGGCGATGCATTGCCATCGGTGCGCCAGGTGGCGGCCGATTTCCAGATCAATCCGATCACCGTGTCCAAGGCCTACCAGGAACTGGTCGACGAGAACCTCGTCGAGAAGCGCCGGGGGCTCGGCATGTTCGTGACCGAGGGCGCGCGCAAGGCGCTGCTCAAGTCCGAGCGCGAGCATTTCCTGCGCGAGGAGTGGCCCGCCCTTTCCGCCCGGCTGCAACGCCTTGGCCTGGACCTCGCCACCCTGATGCAAGCGCTTCCCGCAGGAGACGAACGATGAGCGCCGTCGTACACGCCCGCAACCTCAGCAAGCGCTACGGCGCCACGGTGGCGCTCGACCGGGTCGATTTCGACATCGAGGCCGGCCGCATCGTCGGCCTGATCGGCCCCAATGGCGCCGGCAAGACCACCGCGCTGAAGGCGATCCTCGGCCTGACCGAGTTCGACGGGGAACTCACCGTGCTCGGCATGGACCCGCGTCGCCAGCGCGCCGAACTGATGCGCGAGGTGTGCTTCATCGCCGACGTGGCGGTGCTGCCACGGTGGCTGCGCGTGGGCGACGCCATCGAATTCGTCGCCGGCGTGCACCCGCGATTCTCCCGCGGGAAGGCCGAAGCCTTCCTCGCCCGTACCCGGCTGAAGCCCGGGCAGCGCGTGCGCGAGCTGTCCAAGGGCATGATCGTGCAGCTCCACCTCGCACTGGTGATGGCGATCGATGCGCGCCTGCTGGTGCTCGACGAGCCCACGCTTGGCCTGGACATCCTGTACCGCAAGTCGTTCTACGAGACCCTGCTCAACGACTACTTCGACGAGCGCCGCACGATCGTGGTCACCACCCACCAGGTGGAGGAGATCGAATACATCCTCACCGACCTCATGTTCGTGCGCGACGGGCGCATCGCCCTGGCGGCGACCATGGAGGCGATCGCCGAACGCTATGCGGAGGTACTGGTGAACCCGGACCAGGCCGACGCCGCACGCGCACTCGCGCCGATCAGCGAGCGACAGGTGTTCGGCAAGTCCATCTTCCTCTTCGACGGCGTGGAACGCACCCGCCTGGCGGCACTCGGCGAAGTGCACAAGCCCAGCGTGTCGGACCTGTTCGTCGCCATCATGAAGGACACCTACGCATGAAGACCCTTGCGCTCCTCATCAAGCGCGAATACTGGGAACACCGCGGCGGCTTCCTGTGGACGCCGGTGTGGATCGCCGGCGCGATGCTTGTCTTCACCCTGATCGGCATCCTCACCACCGAAGTGGTGAGCAGCGGCGTGACGATCAACGTCGGGCCATCACTCGACATGCTCCGCTCCAGTCTGGACGCCAACGACATCGCGCAGGCGGCCAACGCATTCGACCTCGCACAGATCACGGTCGCCGGGATGGTGGGCGTGGGCGTGTTCTTCGTCACCTTCTTCTACCTGCTCGGAGCGCTCTACGACGACCGCCGCGACCGCAGCGTGCTGTTCTGGAAATCGCTGCCCGTGACCGATGCCAGCACCGTAGCCTCCAAGGCGCTCACGGCCATGCTGCTGGTCCCGCTGATCGGGTTGGCGACGGCCACCCTCGCCTATCTCGGCTTCGTGCTGATCATCGTCGCCTGGACCGGACTGCACGGCATCAACGCCCTGCCCGCGATCCTGGCCGCGCATACGATCGGCATGTTCCTGCGCCTGTTCCTGCTGGTGGCAGTCGGGGCCCTGTGGGCACTGCCGACGGTCGGCTGGCTGCTGTTCTGGTCCGCATGGGCGCGCAGCAAGCCCTTCCTGTGGGCCGTGGTGCTGCCGGTCGTGGTCCTGGTCATGGACAGCTGGGTTGGCGCACTCGGCGCGCACCGCATCGGTGACGACCTGAACCTCGCGGGGCTCTGCGGCCGCCTGCTGTTCAGCATCATGCCCGGCAGCTGGATGCGCGCAGCCGGCGTGAGCGGCCTGCCGGACGTGTCGATCGGCATCGACGACGAGCACGTTCTCGCCAGCGTCGGCCCCGGCAAGGCGCTCGCCCTGTTCACCACGCCCGACCTGTGGATCGGCGTGGCCGGCGGACTGGCCCTGCTCGCCGCAGCGACATGGCTGCGCCGGCGGCGCATCGAGACGGCCGTCTGAGCAGCCACCAACCCGCGCTCCCGCCATGCGGACGGGAGCGCGGCGCGCGGATCAGCCGCCGTGCACGCCACCGCGGGTCAGGCTGAGCGGATCGAGCAGCGCCTTGAGTTCCGCCTCGGAAAGCCCGGTGGTTTCCAGCGCAACGTCCAGGATCGGCCGGCCTTCGCGGTACGCCTGCTTGGCGGTGGCGGCGCCCTTGTCGTAACCGATCACCGCATTGAGCGCGGTCACGAGGATCGGGTTGCGGTCCAGCGCTTCCCTGATCGTGTCGTGGCGCACCGTGAATCCGGCGATCGCCTTGTCGGCAAGCAGCCGCGACGAGCTGGCCAGCAGCTCGATCGACTGCAGGAGGTTCAGCGCGATCACCGGCAGCATCACGTTGAGCTGGAAGTTGCCGCTCTGCCCCGCGATGGTGACGGTCGCATCGTTGCCAATCACCTGCGCGCAGACCATCGCGACCGCCTCGGGGATGACCGGATTGACCTTGCCGGGCATGATCGAGGAGCCCGGCTGCAGCGCGGGCAATTCGATCTCGCCCAGCCCGGCCAGGGGACCGGAGTTCATCCAGCGCAGGTCGTTGGAAATCTTCATCAGCGCGCAGGCCAGCGCCTTGAGCTGGCCCGACATCTCGACCGCGGCGTCCTGCGCGCTGATGCCCTCGAAGTAGTTGTCGGCGGACTCGAACTTCACGCCGGTCATCTTCTCCAGTTCGGCAGCGATGCGCGGACCGAGCTCCGCGTCGGCGTTGATGCCGGTACCGACGGCGGTGCCGCCCTGGGGCAGGCGGCGCATGCGCTTGAGCGAATCGGCGAGCCGGGCGCTGGCCGAGCGGATCTGCGCCGACCAGCCGGACAGTTCCTGGCCGAACGTCACCGGCATCGCGTCCATCAGGTGCGTGCGGCCGGTCTTGGCCACCTTCCGCAGCTCGCGCGCGCGCCCGTCGAGGGTCTTGCGCAGGTGCGCCAGCGCGGGCAGCAGCTTCTCCGACACCGCCAGCACGGTGCTGACATGGATGGTGGTGGGAATCACGTCGTTCGACGACTGGCCATTGTTGACGTCGTCGTTCGGATGCACCGTCGTGCCGGCCTTGGCGCACAGGTGCGCGATCACCTCGTTGGCGTTCATGTTGGTCGAGGTTCCGGAACCGGTCTGGAACACGTCGATCGGGAAGTGCGCATCGAACTCGCCCCTGGCGACGCGCTCGGCCGCCTTGCGGATGGCCCGCGCAGGCGCCTTGCGCAGATGCCCCAGGTCGGCGTTGGCCTGCGCCGCCGCCGACTTGATCAGGCCCAGCGCACGGATGAATTCGCGCGGCATGGCAAGGCCCGAAATCGGGAAGTTGTCGATCGCGCGCTGCGTCTGTGCGCCATACAGCGCGTCGACAGGCACCTTCAGCTCGCCCATGCTGTCGCGCTCGGTCCGGAACGTGGCCATCACTCACCTGCTGGAAAAGGGGGGGCGCGATTATAGCGAGCGTCCCGGACCCGGCGAGGCGACGCCGCCGGGTGCTAGACTGGGCGGCCGTCGACTGACATCCCCCCGGATGCTGCAGAACCTGCTCTACGTCGTTGCGGCGCTGCTGCTGGTGTTCCTCAACGGCTTCTTCGTCGCCTCGGAATTCGCGCTGGTCAAGCTGCGCAACACCCAGGCGGCGGCCCTGGCGGAAGATCTGGGCTGGCGCGGGCGCATCCTGGTCGACGTGCACAAGCACCTCGACGCCTACCTGTCCGCGTGCCAGCTGGGCATCACCCTCGCCTCGCTGGCGCTTGGCTGGATCGGCGAGCCCGCCTTCGCGCACCTGCTCGCACCGCTGCTGTCCCGGCTTGGCGCGTCGCCCGACACCACCCAGGTGGTCGCGCTGGTGTTCGCCTTCACGCTGATCTCGTTCCTGCACATCGTGCTCGGCGAACTGGCGCCGAAGTCGCTGGCGATCCGCAAGCCGGAGCCGATGTCGATCTGGACCGCCCCGCCGCTGTACGCCTTCTACTGGATGATGTACCCGGCCATCTGGCTGCTCAACTGGAGCGCCTTCCGCATCCTGCGCCTGGCCGGCCTCGAGATCACCCACGAGGGTGACGAGGCCCACTACTCGCGCGAGGAGCTGAAGCTCATCCTGCACGCCAAGCGCGGCGCGCGTGGCGGCGAGGAGTACGCCATCATGAAGCACGCGCTGGACCTGCCGGATCTGGTGGTCGGCGACATCATGCGCACCCGCGACCAGCTCTGCGTCCTGCGCGAGGGCATGAGCCAGGCCGACGTGCTGGTCGAGTTCCGGCGCAGCGGCTACAGCCGCTATCCATGGTTCGACGAAGGCGGTGACCACGTGCTCGGCGTGCTGCACGTGAAGGACCTGCTGCATGCGATCGCCGAGGGCGGCTCCGGCAAGGATCCGGCGCTGCTGCTGCGCCCGCCCATCCTGCTGCCCCTGCATGCGCCGGTGCTGGACGTGCTCAGGCGGTTCCGCGCAGGGCACACCCACCTCGCGCTCGGGATCGAGGAATCGGGCCGCGTGGCCGGCTTCTTCACGCTCGAGGATCTGCTGGAGGTCGTCGTCGGCGACATCGAGGATGAACGCGTGCGGGGCGGCGCACCCACGGCGACGCGCGGTCCGGATGGCAGCTACCTGCTGTCCGGCGGCACGCCGATCTATCGCCTGGAGCGCCTGCTCGAACGCGACATCGACGCACCGGCCGATGTGAACTCGATCGGCGGGCTTGTCATCCACCGCCTGGAGCGCCTGCCGGTGGAAGGCGAGGCCCTCGCCTTCGACCATTTCGACCTTGTCGTGCGCACGATGGACGGCGCACGCATCAAGCTCGTGTCCGTGCTGCCCAGAATTCAATCCGACGAGGTATCCCGATGAGTTCCACCCTGACTGCCCTTTCGCCGCTCGACGGCCGCTACGCCACCCGGACGGCACCGCTGCGACCGATCTTCAGCGAAGCCGGCCTGATGCACCGGCGCGTCAAGGTGGAGCTGGCCTGGCTGGCCGCCCTCGCCGCGGAACCGGCGATCGGTGAAGTGCCGCCCCTGTCGAGCGGGGCGGCCGCCGTCCTGCACGGCATCGGCGAATCGTTCGGCGAGGCCGACGCGGCGCGCATCAAGGACATCGAGCGCACCACCAACCACGACGTGAAGGCCGTCGAGTACTTCATCAAGGAGAAGGTGGCCGACAACGCCGAACTGGCCGCGATCCGGGAGTTCGTCCACTTCGCCTGCACCAGCGAGGACATCAACAACCTTGCCTACGCCCTCATGCTGCGCGACGCGCGCGACGAGGTGCTGCTGCCGGCGCTGGACGCGGTGATCGACACGCTCCGTGCCATGGCGCACGCCCACGCCGCCCAGCCGATGCTGTCGCGCACGCACGGCCAGACCGCCTCGCCGACCACGCTCGGCAAGGAGCTCGCCAACGTCGTGGCCCGCCTTGAGCGCCAGCGCCGGCAGATCGCCGCCGTGGAACTCACCGGCAAGATCAACGGCGCGGTCGGCAACTACAACGCCCACGTGGCGAGCTATCCGGAAGTGGACTGGCCGGCCTTCGCGCGGCGCTTCGTGGAAGGGCTCGGCCTCGTCTTCAACCCCTGGACCACGCAGATCGAACCACACGACTGCATCGCCGAGATCGGCGACGCCATGCGCCGTGCCAACACCATCCTGATCGACTTCTCGCGCGATACCTGGGGCTACATCTCGCTCGGCTATTTCCGCCAGCAGCTCAAGGCCGGGGAAGTCGGCTCCTCGACCATGCCGCACAAGGTCAACCCGATCGACTTCGAGAACGCCGAAGGCAATTTCGGCCTCGCCAACGCGCTGTTCGAGCACTTCAGCGCCAAGCTCCCCATCAGCCGCTGGCAGCGCGACCTCACCGACTCGACGGTACTGCGCGCGCTCGGCACCGCCTTCGGCCACACCCAGATCGCCCTTGATGCCCTCGCCCGCGGGCTCGCCAAGCTGGAGGTCGCGCCCGAACGCCTTGCCGCCGACCTCGACGCCAGCTGGGAAGTGCTGGCCGAAGCCGTGCAGACGGTGATGCGCCGCCATGGCCTGCCGCAGCCCTACGAGCAGCTCAAGGCGCTGACCCGCGGACACGGCATCAGCCGGGAGGCGCTGCGCGATTTCGTCGGTACCCTCGACCTGCCAGCCGATGCCAGGGAGCGCCTCCTCGCGCTCACCCCGGCCGGCTACACCGGCCTCGCGGCCACGCTCGCGCGGTCCGTGTGACGGCCGGCGCTCGCACCGGCCTGCGGACGCGAACGGCCATGAAGCCCATGACCGCACCACGCCTGGATCCGGCAACCCTGCTGGCCGCGCTGCTCGCCTGCGCCACTCCCGCCATCGCGGAGGAAGCCGCGACGGCACTGTCCGCCGACGGCCGGGAAGGCGTGATCGCCTGCGATGGCCGCGACCTCACGATCACCGCATCGAATGCGACCCTCGCCTTCACCGGCCGCTGCAAGGCCATCCATCTGCGTGGCGACGATGCACGCATCACCATCGAGAAGGCCGAGCGCCTCGAAGCGGACGGCAACGGCAACCGCATCACCGCGCGCGGTCACGTCGGCGAGGTGCGCCTGGCCGGCGACAATGGCCGGCTGCGGCTTGCGCGCGTGGCCACGCTGCACGTCGAAGGCGACGCCAACCACGTCTTCGCGAAGAAGATCGGCCGCATCGAGGCCCGCGGCGACGGCAACCACGTGGAGTGGTCCGCCGGCAAGCCGGCCATCGACGACCGCGGCAAGGACAATACGCTGCAACCGGAAGCCTGACGGCAGGCGCAACCCGATGAACGGCCGACCGCAATGACGAACACTCCACGCGAACAGCACGCCGCCACGCCGCCCATCGAAGTGCAGGCGCGTCGCGGGCAGCCGCTCGGCATGTCGCCGGCGCGGTTCCTCGCTGACTTCTGGCAGAAGCGGCCGCTGCTGGTGCGCGGCGCCTTCCCGCGCTGGAGCGCCCCCCTCGAACCCGACGACCTCGCCGGCCTCGCCTGCGAGGAACTCGCGCTGGCGCGCATCGTCATCGAGCACCGCGCGGGTGGCGCGAAGCGGCACGGCGCCAGCCGCTGGGAACTGCGCACCGGTCCCTTCGCCGAGGACGACTTCGCCACGCTGCCCGAAACCCGCTGGACGCTGCTGGTGCAGGACGTGGACAAGTGGGATGCCGACGTCGCCGCACTGCTCCGTTCCTTCTCCTTCCTGCCGTCGTGGCGTGTCGACGACGTGATGGTGAGCTACGCCGAGGATGGCGGATCGGTCGGCGCGCACGTCGACCAGTACGACGTGTTCCTGGTGCAGGGGCTCGGGCGCCGGCGCTGGTCGATCAGCGTGGATCCCGGCGCGCCGCTGGCCTGCCGCGACGATACCGAGCTCAAGCTGTTGCGCGAGTTCGCCCCCACCCATGAATGGGTGCTGGAAACCGGCGACATGCTCTATCTGCCTCCAGGCGTGCCGCACCACGGCGTCGCGCTCGGCCCCTGCATGACGTTCTCGGTCGGCATGCGCGCTCCGGCGCGCGCGGAACTGCTGGCCGACCTCGCCGACCATCTCGCGGCGGAACTGCCCGACGATGCGCGCTACGGCGACACCGACCTCGCCCCGGCGCGCCATCCGGGGGAAATCGACGCCGCGGCCTTGGCGCGGGTCAAGGCCAGCCTGCCCTGGCTGCGCTTCGCGGACGAGGCCGGCGGCATCACCGATGAAGCCCTGCGCCACTGGTTCGGCTGTTTCATCACGCGCTATCGCAGCGCGCACCAGGCACAACCTCCGGCACGCCCGCCGGGCGCCGCCGCGTTCGCACGCGCGCTCGCCTCGGGAGCACGTGTGCGGAGGAATCCATGGTCGCGCGTGGCCTGGCTCCGCCACGACGGGGCGGCCTGGCTGTTCGTCGCCGGCGAAGCGCACCGCGCCTCGCTGCCGCTGGCGCGGCTGGTCGCGGCGAACAGCGAGTTCGAACTGGCCGGGGCGGCCGTCGATGCCGTCGACGAGGCGACCCTGCGGGCGCTGCTCGCTGCCGGGCACCTGGCCCTGCTGCGCCGTGCCTCTTCGCGGAGGGCGACATGATTGCCGATGATTTCCACGTCGCCACGGCCGACTGGAACGCCGAGATCGACGACCTGCGCCGTGTCCGCGAACAGGTGTTCGTGATCGAGCAGGGCGTGCCGGTCGACGACGAGTGGGACGCGCTCGACCAGGATTCCCGGCACGTCCTCGCCCGCGACGCGGACGGGCGCGCGATCGGCACCGGCCGCCTCACGCCGGAACGACGCATCGGCCGCATGGCCGTGCTCGCCGAGTGGCGCGGCCGCGGCGTCGGCGCGACACTGCTGCAGGCACTCCTGGATCAGGCCCGCACACTGCGCTGGGACACCGTGGAACTGCACGCGCAGACCCACGCGATCCGATTCTACGAACGCTTCGGCTTCGAGCCGTTCGGCGAGCATTTCGACGAATGCGGCATCGAACACGTGGCCATGCGGCGCTCGCTCGAACCGTTTCCACAGCGCGACGCCGTCGTACCCTCGCCCCGCCCCGCGGAACGCCTCCTGAAGGCATCGGACTGGCCCGGGGCGCTGGCCGCGACGACCGCCCTGCTCGACGATGCGCGTCGCGAGATCGCGATCTGGACGCGCGATCTCGACCCGGCGCTCTTCGACGCAGGCGATTCGCTCGACCGGATCAGGCGTCTGGCGCTCGGCGGCCGCGGCGCGCGGATACGCATCATGCTGCTCGATCCGCGCGCGCCAGTAGCGGCCGGCCACCGTCTGGTCCCGCTCGCGCAGCGCCTGTCAAGCGCCATCGAGGTCCGCGTTCCCGGCGAGGAGACCGACCGCCAGTACACCGGCGCCTTCGTCCTCAACGACCGGGGCGGCTGTTTCCTCCGCGCCGACGGCAGCCGTCCCGATGGCGCCGGCTCGACCTGCAATCCGGGCCGGCATGCGCAACTGCTCGGCCTGTTCGACGCCGCATGGGAGCGCGCCCTGCCCTGCGAGGAACTGCGCGTGCTCGGGATCTGAGCCCGTCACGTCCACGCCGGATATCGCCTCTGCGGCGCACGCGGCAGAAAAAGCCGGACGCGAGCGGCTATAATCCCCATGGTTGGGTCGGCCACACCGCAAGCGGCCGCGGCATGCATCTTCCGAGGGCGCGCGGCCGGCGCGTCTTTTCGTGTCTACGGGTGGCATAGTGAGCGCGAATTCCCCAGAGCCCAGTCTTCTCCAGCAGTTCGAGGCCTCGTCGGCATTCTCCGGCGGCAACGCCGTGTTCATCGAGGACCTCTACGCGCAATGGCTTGCCGATCCGTCGGCGGTGGCGCAGGAATGGCGCGAGGCCTTCGCCGCCCTCAAGGGCCGCGAGGCCGGCGACGTGCCCCACGGCGCGGCGATCGCGCGCATCGAGGCGGCCCAGCGCCGGGGAGGACGCCCCAGCGTGCAGGCCGCCGTCGAGAGCGCGCCCTCGCAGAAGCAGGGGGCGGTGCTCAAGCTGATCACCGCCTACCGGTCGCGCGGGCATCTTGCCGCGTCGCTCGATCCGCTGGACATGGCCAACACCTTTCCGGAGCCGGAGCTGGAAGCGCTCGGGCTGCTGCCGCGACCCTCCGCACCGGATCTCGATCCGGTATTCCACGGCCTCGGGCCGGCGGACTTCGATACCGAATTCAACACCGGCTCGCTCGGCGGACCGCAGCGGCAGAAGCTCGGCGCGCTGGTCGATCGCCTGAAGGCGACCTATGCGGGCAGCATCGGTGCCGAGTTCATGCACATTCCGGACGTCGAGCCGCGCCAGTGGGTGCACGAGCAGCTCGAGCGCGCCGGCGGCCGCTACGAGATCAGCGCAGACGACCGTCGGCGCGTGCTGGAGAAGCTGGTCCAGGCCGATGGCCTCGAGCGCTACCTGCATACCAAGTATGTCGGCCAGAAGCGCTTCTCGCTGGAGGGCGGCGACAGCCTGATCCCGCTTCTGGACGGACTCATCCGCCGTGGCGCGGACGACGGCATGAAGGACATGGTGATGGGCATGGCCCATCGCGGACGCCTCAACGTGCTGGTCAACGTGCTCGGCAAGCCGCCACAGAAGCTGTTTGCCGAGTTCGACGGCAAGTTCGACCATGCCGACGACCCGGGCCACACCGGTGACGTCAAGTACCACATGGGCTTCTCCGCGGACGTGAAGACGCCCGCCCGCACCGTGCACCTGGCGCTGGCGTTCAACCCTTCGCACCTCGAGATCGTCAATCCGGTGGTGACGGGCTCGGTACGCGCGCGCCAGACCCATCGACGCGACGAGCGACACGAGCAGGTCGTACCCGTGCTGATCCATGGCGATGCCGCCTTCGCGGGCCAGGGCGTCAACATGGAACTGCTCAACATGTCGCAGGTGCGCGGCTTCCGCGTTGGCGGCGCGATCCATGTGGTGATCAACAACCAGGTCGGATTCACCACCTCCAATCCGCACGACGCGCGCTCCACGCTCTACTGCACCGACGTCGCCAAGATGGTCAACGCCCCGGTGTTCCACGTGAATGGCGATGATCCGGACGCGGTGCTGTTCGTGGCGCGCCTCGCCTACGACTTCCGCCAGAAGTTCAAGCGCGACGTGGTGATCGACCTGGTCTGCTACCGCCGCCACGGCCACAACGAGGCCGATGAGCCGGGCGCCACGCAGCCACTGATGTACCGGATCATCCGCGAGCGTCCGACCGCACGCGAGCTCTACGCCAGGCAACTGGTCGCCGACGGCGTGATCGCCGAGGGCGAGGGCGAGCGCCTGGTGGAGGCCTACCGGGCAAAGCTCGAGGCGGGCACGCCGATCGCCGAGCTCGACACCGGCTTCCGCGACGCCTTCGCGGTGGACTGGGGCCGCCACATCGGCAAGTCGCTGGAGCAGCAGGTGACGACCGGAGTGCCGAAGGATCGCCTCACCGCGCTCGACCAGCAGATCCTTGCCATCCCCGCCGGCGTGGCGCTGCATCCGCGCGTGGCCAAGATCTACGACGATCGCCGCAAGATGGCCGCCGGCACCCAGGCGCTCGACTGGGGTTTCGCCGAGAACCTCGCCTACGCCACGCTCATCGCCGAAGGCTACGACCTGCGCCTGGTCGGGCAGGACTCCGGTCGTGGCACCTTCTTCCACCGCCACGCGGTGCTGCACGACCAGAACAGCGGCGGCGAGTACATTCCGCTGGCGACGATCCGGCCCGACGCCAACATCACCATCATCGACTCGCTGCTGAGCGAGGAAGCGGTGATGGCCTTCGAGTACGGCTATTCGACGGCCGAGCCCGGCACGCTGGTGCTGTGGGAGGCGCAGTTCGGCGATTTCGCCAATGGCGCGCAGGTCGTCATCGACCAGTTCATTTCTTCCGGCGAGGCCAAGTGGGACCGGCTCTCCGGCCTGGTGCTGCTGCTTCCGCACGGCTACGAGGGCCAGGGCCCGGAGCATTCGTCGGCGCGGCTCGAACGTTTCCTGCAGCTGTGCGCTCTGGAGAACATGCAGGTCTGCGTGCCGACGACACCGGCGCAGATGTTCCACCTGCTGCGCCGCCAGATGCTGCGCGACGTGCGGAAACCGCTGGTGGTGATGACGCCGAAGTCGCTGCTGCGCCACAAGCTCGCCGTTTCCACGCTGGACGATCTCGCCGGTGGTCGCTTCGAACTGGTGATTCCGGATTCCACGGCACGGGATCCGGCCCGCGTGCGGCGCGTCGTGCTGTGCTCGGGCAAGGTCTATTACGACCTCGTCGAGCATGCCGCGAAGAAGGACATCCACGACGTGGCCATCGTGCGCGTGGAACAGCTCTACCCCTTCCCGCGCCCGCAAGTCGGCACCGAGCTGGCACGCTTCGGCTCGGCCACTGAAGTCATCTGGTGCCAGGAGGAGCCCATGAACCAGGGCGCCTGGTACCAGATCCGCCATCACCTGCAAGCCGTCACCGGCCCGGAGCTGACGCTGGCCTACGCCGGTCGCGCGCGCTCGCCGGCGCCGGCGGCGGGCCACCTCGGCACCCACCAGGTGGAGCAGGCGGCGCTGGTCGAGCAGGCTCTGGCGCTGCCGGTCAGCTCCGAGAACGTCGCGGAGTAGACTCCGCGCCACTCCATTCGAACCACGCGCCCCGGGGCGGGCGCCTGTCTCCAGGGAAACATCATGTCGATCGAAGTCAAAGTCCCGGTCCTGCCCGAATCGGTTTCCGACGCGACCATCGCCAGCTGGCACAAGAAGCCGGGCGAAGCGGTGAAGCGCGACGAGAACCTCGTCGATCTCGAAACCGACAAGGTCGTGCTCGAGGTGCCGGCACCCGCCGACGGCGTGCTCAAGGAAATCAGGTTCGAAACCGGCGCCACCGTCACCAGCCAGCAGGTGCTGGCCATCCTCGAGGAAGGCGCGGTGCCGGCGGGCAAGCCCGACACTTCATCCGCGCCCGCCGCGGGAGCCACGCAAGCCGTGGCGGCGAAAGCGCCCCCCGCTGCCACCTCCGGTGACAGCGACCTGTCTCCCGCCGCGCAGCGCGTCGCCAGCGAGAACCGGATCGATCCCTCGCAGGTGGCCGGCACCGGCCGCGACGGCCGCGTCACCAAGGAAGACCTGATCAACTTCATGCGCGGCGGCCAGGCACCCGCGACACCGGTGGCCGGACCGCCGGCCCCGGCTGCTCCCGCCGCCAGCAACGGCGGCGCGCGCGCCGAGGAACGCGTGCCGATGACGCGCATGCGCGCACGCATCGCCGAGCGCCTGATGCATTCCAAGGAATCCATCGCGATGCTGACCTCGTTCAACGAGATCAACCTCTCGCGTGTCGCGGCCATGCGCAAGGAACTCGGCGAGGCCTTCCAGAAGACCCACGGCATCAAGCTCGGCTACATGAGCTTCTTCGTCAAGGCGGCCTGCGAGGCGCTCAAGCGCCACCCGATCGTCAACGCCTCGGTCGACGGCAACGACATCATCTACCACGGCTACCAGGACATCTCGATCGCGGTGTCGACCGACAAGGGCCTGGTGACGCCGGTGCTGCGCGACGTGCAGCACATGGGCTTCGCCGATATCGAGAAGGCCATTGCCGATTTCGCCAGGAAGGCGCGCGAGGGCGGCCTGACCCTGGACGACCTCACCGGCGGCACCTTCACCATCACCAATGGCGGAACCTTCGGCTCGCTGTTCTCCACGCCGATCGTCAACCCGCCGCAGAGCGCCATCCTCGGCATGCACACCATCAAGGAGCGCGCCGTGGTCGAGAAGGGCCAGGTTGTCGCGGCACCGATGATGTATGTCGCCATCAGCTACGACCACCGCATCATCGACGGCAAGGACGCGGTGCTGTTCCTGGTCGACATCAAGAACCAGCTCGAGAATCCGCATGCGATGCTGCTGGGCCTCTGAGGCCCGGCCGACCCAGGGGAACCGGGAACCACGAATGGAGGGCCGCGCCACGCAGGCATGCGCCATCAGCCCTTCGTTCCAGCGGGGAGCCGCGCACGCCGTCGCCTGCACGCCCGCCCTGTCCCGGTCCCGATTTCCCATTCCCGTGTGAGCAAATGAAATGAGCGAACAGAACTTCGACGTCGTCGTCATCGGTGCCGGCCCGGCCGGCTATGTGGCCGCGATCCGCGCCGCGCAGCTCG
>Ga0206103_100676_pt1 | contig 15511 bp, 11 predicted proteins | sample 1B5Ametagenome_FD_148638 | JGI IMG/M metagenome (GOLD analysis project Ga0206103, IMG submission 148638) | Enriched microbial communities from leaf-cutter ant dump, University of Wisconsin, Madison, United States - 1B5A | ecosystem: Environmental > Terrestrial > Nest > Insects nest > Nest dump... | reverse complement strand
GCCCACGAGCTGCGCCTTCTGCTCGACAATGCCGGGAAGCTGCCCACCGACCACTTGCGGCCAGAAGTAGCTGAGCTGGCGCAAGGCGGCAGCGTGAAAGGTGCGGGCCTGCACACCCGCGGCCCCGAGAGTGCGGAGGCGATGTCGCATCTCCCCTGCTGCCCGTGCGGTGAACGTGACGGCGAGCACCGACTGCGGGTTGTACGCCCCTACGCGCACTCCGTAGGCAATGCGGTGAGTGATCGCTCGCGTCTTACCCGTGCCAGCGCCGGCAAGCACGCAGACAGGGCCATGCAAGGCCACGGCAACCTGGCGCTGTTCGGGATCGAGCGCAGCGAGGATTTCATCGGCAGACATCGCCGCCATTGTGTCAGCCGGGGATGACGTCCATGCGCCTGTCCCCAGGGCTAGACACCGTCAGGGATCGTGCCACCAAACCACTCCTCGATCATTCGCCGCGCAATCGAGCCACGCGGCGCCGGAATGATCGCCCCCTGCGCAATCGTGTCGAGCAAGCCCTCTCGCGAGACCCACATCGCCTCAGAGATCTCGTCCTCATCAAGGATGAAGGACGGGTCATCGGTGACGGCGGTGAAGCCCACCATGATCGACGCGGGGAAGGGCCATGGCTGTGACCCCACATACATGAGATTTCTCAGGCGTAAGCGTGATTCTTCGTGCACCTCGCGGTGCACGGCCTGCTCGAGGCTCTCACCGGGTTCCACGTAACCGGCCAGGTGCGAGTATCGCCGTGGCGACCAGTACGACGCGTGGGCGAGGAGGAGTCGATCCTCCGGGTCCGTGATGGCGACGATGACGGCGGGGTCAGTACGCGGATAGTGCTCGCGTTCGCATGTCGCACAAAACCGCACCCAGCCGCCACGGCGTGCCTCGGTTGGCGTGCCACACACCGAACAGCGCGGATGATTCGAGTGCCACGTCGCGAGCGCCACGGCGGCCGACGCGAGCTCACGGTCGCGCGCAGCCTCTTCTCCCCGCAGCGAAAGTTCGCGAAACAGATCGCGCAGGGGGACCATGCGTTCGGTGCCGATGCCGTCGCCATCCTCACCAAAGCGTGGGTCCGCTGGCACCACCGCAGCGATGTCCCGATCACCGTCACGTCCCAGGTACATCCGCAATTCGGCCGGTGGCTGATCGGCAGGACGGACCATGAGGAGCCGCCCTTCCGCTGCCAAGAGCGCACCATTGGCCACGATGACGGCGTCCATCTCCTCGAGCACTGCGCCATCGCGCCTTTCGGCGGCACGGTCAACGACGGGCGGGTCCAGCAGCGGTTGCTTCACATGCTCACGCTACCTGCCGCGCTCTGCCCGCGCGAAGAGCCTGATGATCGGCGGCGTGGAACGTGCGGGAGGCGCATGTTTGGTCGTACGGTTGCTCCGTGCCCCGTTCGCCTCTCGCACTTGCCGCGCTCGCGTCAGTCGCCGTTCCTGGCCTCGACGTGTACGACGTGTTGCGGAGCCCGCACTCGGACACCGACTTTGATGTGGTCGTCGTGAAGGATTCGACGGGCCAGCGCTGGATTGTGCGCGCCCCGAATCGCGCGGCTGCGGGGGCAGCGCTCGAGGCCGAGGTGGGGTTGTTGCGCGAACTTGATCGCGCCCACCAGGCACACCTCATCAATTTCGAGGTACCGCGCCCCGTTGGCGCGGCGACGATGTCCGGCGAAGAGGGCGGCCGGGCAGTGGTCTACACCGAGGTGGGCGGCGCGCCGCTCGTGCTCGCGCACATGGACCCGGGGCCTGGGCTCGCCGCTTCCCTGGGACGCACTCTCGCCCAGATTCACGAACTCCCGGTCGCGATCATCGAGGACCAGGGCCTCCCGAGTTACAACGCGCAGGAGTATCGCGAACGACGCTTGGCCGAGCTTGACGCCGGGGTGGAGACCGGCCTTGTGCCACCTCGCCTCGCGGATCGGTGGGAGCGCAACCTCGAGAACGTCGCATGGTGGCGCTTTGAGCCGACGGTGGTGCATGGCGATCTTGGCGAACACCAGATTCTTGTTCGCGAGGGAATCGTGGCAGGAGTCATTGACTGGATGGACGCCCGGGTGGCGGACCCAGCCGATGACCTCGCCTGGCTCGCCGCATCTGCCCCCGACGATGTGTTCGAGTCTGTGCTCGAGTCGTACACGATGCACCGGCGCGAACTTCGTGACCCGCACCTTGCGGATAGGGCACGGCTTGCTTCTGAGCTCGCTTTGCTGAGGTGGCTGATGTACGGCGTGCGCACTGATAATCAGCACGTCATTGACGATGGCCGCGCCATGCTTGGTGACCTCGAGGCTTTGCTCTTCGACGCTTAAAGCTGCGCGAACTGGAGCTGATTGCGCCCGAGGTTCTTTGCCACATACAGCGCGCTGTCGGCCGCCTCGATCAGCTTTGCTGCCTCGACCTCATCGACGGATGCCCATGCCACACCGGCACTTGCCGTGATGCGGATTGCTCCTTCACGCGCCGGGACCTCGACCTCCGCACACGCGTCGCGGATGTGTTCGGCACGCTCCATCGCTTCATCGCGTGTGGGGCTTGGGAAGATCGCAATGAACTCTTCCCCACCAAAGCGTGCAACCACGGCATCGCCTGCAGCGACTTCCATCGCCTGCGCAACGGCCTTGAGCGCGCGGTCGCCCGCCGCATGCCCGTAGGTGTCATTGATCTCTTTGAAGTGGTCCACGTCGATGAGGACCACAGCGAGTGGCACCGCCTCTGCCTTGCACATGGCGACAACATCGGGCAAAACGTCGAAGACGTAGCGACGGTTGTGAATGCCGGTCCCCACGTCCCGTACCACCTGCTCAGCAAGTTCTGCCCGCAAGCGCTCGGTGGTGCGCGCCTCGTCGGCAAGGGCATCGCGAACGCGAATGAGTTCGCGGGTGCGCATCGCCTCTTCGGTGATGTTGCGCACGTGGATGAGAGTGCCGAGCCCGCGGCCTTTACGATCTTGGAGCTCGCTCGACGAGACGTCCACCACAAAGTTCTCGCCGTTGAACGAGACGTCCCAATGCCCGTGCGCCAAGAACACATCGGCAAGGTCGGGTGCGATCTCGGCAGGTCGCAAACCGTGGAAGGAGCCCTCAAAGCCGAGCTGCTCCATCAATTGGAGAGCACGCCGGTTGCAGTCGACAACGCGGTCAGACGTGTCAAGGACGAATACAGCATCGGTGAGGCTCCAGAACACCTCAACGCGGGCCACCGGGATGACGTCGGCCAGGCCGTCCTGGATCATCGACCTGCCCATAAAGAGCGCGGTCACGGTGAAGGCGGCAGGGGTGAGGTCAACACCACCGGCACCGTCATGCACAATCGTCACCACATTCGCCGCTGCCGGGAGGCACCACGTGGACAGCGTGAGGGGAAGGCTTCGCCTCGCCAGCGCAGGCAGGGTGTTGCGGGAGCCGATGAGGGCAACGAGTGACCCTGCCAAGAGCCCATAACTGACCGAGGCGTGGACCCAGAAGAGCCCGCCGTACGCGGCGTGACCGTCCTCCCCGAGCACCACCAGCCAGCCGTGGGTGGCGGGAATGAACGCGAGAACGAGCATGGCGGCGGGGTGGATGACAAGCGAGACGATGTCGAGCCAGGAGGGACGCCACGCGGCATTTCGAATCGCGTGCACAAGCACGCGGATGCACGACACCATGATTGCAACCACCGGCAGTGTCCACGCGATGGTGAACGTGGGATCGGCCGGGTCAGCGACATACGACGTGAGGGAAATGGCGCTCCATACAACGGTGCATGCCATGAAGGCGGCAAGCGCACTGCGTGCAAGCGTCCTGCGGGGCGTATTCAGTGATATCGCAATGAGCGTGAGGCCTGCGATCACGGCAAGTGCCAGCACCGTCACCATCATGATGGCCGCCACGGCACCCCCTGTTCCTCAGGCATCCCCTGCGACGGTCCAATCGACGCGCCTGCCCCCAAAATGAGGGGCACGCGATGTGATCTACACCTCGTTGTAAACGCATACAGGGCGGAATTACGCCTCGTGTCGACGCAGGAGGCTCTCGATCTCAGCGCGACTAAGGAGCCGCTCTGGTCGCACTGTCTCGTTCGTGGCCACGTAAAAGAACGCGGCATCGACGGCATCCGGGTCAATACCCTCACGCTCCGCCCACGCGATGCGGTACATCGACAACTGAATCTCGCGTGCCGATCGCTCTTGTGCGTCGCGCGGTGGGCGGCCGGATTTCCAGTCGACCACCGTGATCTTGTCGAGACCGCGTCCAGGGCCAAAGATTGCGTCAATACGCGAGCGAATCGTCACGGCCCCCAGCGGCAATTCAACCTCCGCCTCAACGTGCAATGGGACCCGTTCAGCCCATTCGCTCGCGAGGAAGGTCCGTTTGAGCGCCTCGAGGTCGTCATCCGCGGCGCGTTCCGCTTCATCCTCTTCATCCCACAGCGATGGCATCCCAAAGTGGCTCTCAATCCATGCGTGCAACACGGAGCCCCGCTGTGCGGCCGCACTCGGCTCTTCGGGGATAGGGCGGCGAAGCTGCATGGCGAAGGCCTGCTCATCTCGCTGCAGAGCGACAAGCCGCGAGGTGCTGAGGTGAGCAGGGATCGCAACGGGCACGTCTGCGCTCGCACGCTCCGCCCGCTCCGCAAGGATTGCGGCGAGCTCACGCGCGAGCGGCCACGAGTCGTCCCAGGCGTCAGTCACATAGGCGCTCGCCTCCACCACGCGTGCGGCGAGGTGCCGACGCCGTTGCTGATGGGCGGTGACGGGGCGCGGCCAGGGTGCGGTCACCTTCTCACGCACGCGCGGTTCATCGTCCGCCGGCTCTTCGACCCACGTCCCCCGGCTCACAAGAGCGCCGTCCAGCAGTTCATCCACATACGGGGATGGCTGACGCTTGCGAACTCCTGACGCGAACCACGATCCGCTGAGCAACACATGGGAACGCGCGCGCGTGAGCGCCACGTAAAAGAGACGCCGCTCTTCCTCGACTCGCCACACACCGCTTGCCTCCTTGAACAAGGCAATAGATTCCGCCAGGCCGCGGTGATCACGGGCATCGTGGAAGGCCCAGGCCGGGAGACTGTTGCGGTCAAGTCGAAGCTCGTGGGGAAGCTTACCCACGCGATCGAGCCATGCCGAGTCGCTGTAATGAGGAGTCGTTGCCGAGGGCACGCCCACCGAAGGGAACTGACCATCATTGAGTCCGGGAACGGCGACGATGTCCCATTCCAGCCCTTTTGATGCGTGAACTGTCAGCACCTGAACAGCGCTCGGATCGGGTTCGCGCACGGGCGCGTCAAGCCCGTTCTCTTCTGCGCGAGCGGCATCAAGCCATGCGAGAAAGGCGCCGAGGGTGGCATGTTCGGCCCCCATCGAGAAGGTCCGGGTGGCATCAACAAATGCGTCAACCGCGCGCCGCTCGGTCGCATCCGGTCGCGCCACCGCTGCTTCGATGTCGAGTCCCCACGCGCGTTCGGCGAAGAGCACGAGCTCGTTGAGCGGCAAATACGTATGGCGACGGACGGAGTCGACAACGGCGGCGAGCGCCTCGAGCCGCTCGTAGGCCGCGTCACTCAGGGTGCGTCCCTGTGCCGAGACCCAGCCCCGGGGTGGCAGTTCGGCAAGCGCATCGATGATCGCCGCATTGCCTTCCCGGGCATCACGTGGCCCGGCCAACTCCTGCGCCCGGTCATGGAGGGCGGCCAAGTCCCGTGGACCCAGCGCAAGGCGTTCTCCAGACAGAATCCGGATCAGCGCATCGCCACGGGACGGATCGTGCGCTACTTCGAGCAAGGCCAGCAGATCGGCCACCTCGGGGGTATCAAGCAAACCTCCCAAGCCGACCACCTCATAGGCGACCCCCGCGGCAGCGAGCGCATCGACGATCGCTTGCTGTTGGGCGCGTCGGCGACACAAAATCGCCGCCTCCACGGGCTTGTCGGGTCGATGGCCCAGCTCGGCGCGTCGGCCCTCGATGAATGCGACCACGGCGGCGGCCTCGTCCTCTTCCGTGAGGTGCCGGGACGCGACCACTCCCGGCGCCCGCCGGACCGGCTCGGGGGTACCGAGTTCTTCGGAGCGCGACCGCAGCGGCACTCCGGCCACCGCGCCCGAGGCGAGCGGCGCGACTACCGCATTCGCGGCGGCGAGGATGCTTGCTTCATTTCGCCAACTAACGGAGAGATGCCCGAGTTCAACCCGCGCGCCCCCAAAGCGCTGAACGAACTGCCGCAGAGCATCCGCTGAGGCCCCGCGGAAGCCATAGATTGCTTGGTTCGGATCCCCTACCGCCATCACGGGATGGGTGCTGCCAAAGAGGTGCGCGAAGAGGTCAAGCTGCGGCGGCGAGGTGTCTTGGAACTCATCAAGAAGCACGGCCACATAGCGCGAGCGTTCGATCTCTTGAACCGCCGGGATCTGCGCGAGCTTGACGGCAATATCCACTTGGTCGGAGAAATCGAGGAGCGAGTTGGCGCGCTTGCGCGCATCGAACTCGGCGATGAGATCGGCAAGGGAGATCAGCGATCGCACCTTGCCGACCACCCTCCCCAACTCCTGCGTAAAGGGGCCCGGTGCGCCTCCTTCCCGTTTGGGAAGTGCCTCCATGAAGGCAAGCGCCTCCGTTGCCCACGTGCGCAATTGGTCTGGCGTCACCTGATGGTCGCGTGCTTGAGCGGCAAGGCGCGGCACCGCCGCAATGATCGAACTCACCGCGGAGTCAGTGTCCACGTCGTGATCCCACGAGGAGACGACGGAGTCGGCCAGTTGCCACAGCGCGGCGTCCGTGAGGACGGTCGCGCCTGGGTCGACTGCCACGCGTAGACCGTGTTCTGCGGCAAGAGCGGCCGCATACGCGTTGTACGTCGAGACGCTCACGCGGGCGCGCGCCGGGTCCGCCCCATAGAGCGTCGTCACCCGCTGGTCCGCACGCTCAGCAATCTCGGCAGCGGCTTTGCGGGTGAAGGTGAGGCAGAGAATCTCGTCCGGCGAGATATCGCGACCAAAGAGCGCCCGTGCGTTATCGAGGAGGTAGAGGATCCGCAGGGACAACGTCTCCGTCTTTCCCGATCCTGCACCAGCGACAACGAGAGTGGGCGTAAGTCCGGCGCCAATGACGTCGCTTTGCTCAGCCGTGAGAAGACGATCCGGCGCGATCTCCTTGGCGATCTCTGCTGGCGGTCTCCCCAGACCATCGACGAGGCCTGCCTGCGTTGTCATGAGTCACTCACCTGCGCTCCCTCCGCGTGGGCGGGGCATGCACGTCGCACGGGGCACGTGTCGCAGTGCTTGTCCACCACCGCGGGAAACACCGCTCCCGTCATGAGGCCGACGACGTGGTCGAGTCGTTCCCGTGCCGCATCGGGATCGATGGGCGGCTGAGCCCGGCTTGCACCGGCCTTTCCGCTCGAGAGGTAGGCGAGCTCCGCACCCAGAGGGGTGTCGACGCCGTCCACGGCTCCCGAGGCGATGGCAAGCTGGTACATCGCCAGTTGCGGGTTCTCATGTGCCTCCGCCTGGCTTGGCATCGAGCGGCCCGTCTTGAGGTCGATTACGTAGGCGCCTCCGTCACGAAGCTCGATGCGATCGGCAACCCCACTCAGCACCGCGCGACCAAGCTCTGCGCGGAACGGGTGCTCGGTGCGTACGGTGACGTCAGCGCGCTTGTCGAGATATGCAGCGAGCCGCTCCGCCATGAGGCGACCGTTCGCATACGCCACGCGATCAGGCCACGTGTCACCCGCAAATTGCTCCGCCCACAGCCTGTCGAAGTCCGCGAGGATTTCCGTCGCACCGCCATGTGGATGGAGCTCGGCAAGTGCGTGGATCAGTGTGCCTACATGCTGCGCATCGGTAGCCTCACGGGTGCCTCCCACTGACTCGAAGGCCCATCGCAACGTGCATTTCTCGACCCATTCCACCTTTGACGGCGAGACCCGGATGGCTTCGTTCTCTTCCCAGAACGGCTCCACGGTGCTGAGGTCATGCGCGCCATGCCACTGCGCAGGGTCAGCGCCTTGCACTCCACGCCGGGCGAGTGCGGCGAGGACGTGGGCATAGGCCGGCTCATCCGGCTCGCCTTCTGCCCTCGCCCGCAGGTGAGCGACTGCGCTGCGGAGGTCCGCGACGGCACGCCGTTCAGCGGCGCGCTCGCGAGTCACCTGAGCGGCCGCTTCAATCGTTGCCATAAATCGCGAGGGGCGGGACTCGCCATCATCCACCGCGGTGACGATGAGCCGGGAACGCGCCCGAGACACCGCGACCAGCATTGCCCGGGCTTCGTCGTCAAGAACCGAGGCGCGCGCCGCTCGCACATCAGCAGGTCCGCTCGCGCGTTCCGCCGCACCGCGCCAACCGTCTCGCAAGGCCTCCGCCAAGCGCTGTGCGCCAAGGACCGAATCGCGCAATGCGAGATTGGGCCAAGCGCCTTCCTCGACCCCGGCGATCACCACGACGTCCCACTCGCGCCCCAAGGCCGCGGCGGGCGTGGCAAAGGACACCGCGTCCGCAGGGCTCGCGTGAGCACCGAGAGTGTCGGCAGCGAATCCCTGGCCCTCGAGGTAGCTGAGGAAGGTCGTGGCGCTGGCCTCGGGCAGGCGTTCGCTGAACGTCTGTGCGGCACGCAAGAGGGCAATGACCGCATCGAGGTCGGCATCGTCTCGCGCCGAACCGGCGAGTGCTGCGTCCCGCCATGTCTCAGCAAGACCAAGCGTGTGCCACACCGCCCACAGGACGGCACCCGGAGTAGGGAATGGCTCCTGCACCCGCACGGCAGCAGCCTGCACCGCGCGCGCGAGACGTTCAGCGGAGCGCGCCTCTTGTCCCGACACCGTTGACCACCGCTGCGGACTGTCGAGGGCGTCAAGCAACAGTTCGCCCGATGAGCGCGTGCCGCCGCCTGCCCGCTCCTCGCGCACAAGTTCGCGCCGCAAACGGCGCAGGCTGACCGGGTCAAGGCCAATGACCCGCGAGCACAACACCTCAATGGCCTGCTCTTCATCCCAGCGCTCACCGAGTGCGTGGCGCACGATTGCTAAGAGGGGGGCAACGGCGGGTTCACGATGCAAGGCCACGCCTTCGCCGTTCGATTCGCACGGGATGTCGACGCCAAGAAGATCAGAACGAATGGCTCGCAAGGTCGCGGTTGAGCGGGCAATGACCACCATGCGTGACCAGGGCACTGGCGAGCCATCAAGCCCGTGACGAGCACGGCGCAGTTCCGCCGCGATCGCACGCGACTGCCCATAGCGATGCGGTGCCGTCATGACGAGCACGGATGCCTTCGCGGGCTCTGCGGCATCCATCGCGACCCGCCGTGCGAGCTCGCGCGCAGAACCAGCGCCCTTGACTCCAATGGTCATCGCGAGCGCCGCACTCACTCGCGCCAGCTGACCGCTCTGGCGGTGATCGTGCGTCAGCTCGATGTGCTCGGTTCCGGCTGTAGCCGCAGCATCGCCCAGCAGCGCGGGCACTGCGCCCCGGTAGCCCTGCACGGATTCATCGGCATTGCCCACAAGCACCACACGCGTACCGCTCTGCGCAAGGAACTCAAGCAGACGCGCCGCCGCAGCGGTCGCGTCTTGAGCGTCGTCAACAATCACAAGGTCGAGCCCCGGCCGCGTACCAACAACCTCGCTCTCCCAGTCAAGCAGTGCATCCGTGGCGCGCGTCACGATGGTGGCGGGGTCATAGCGCTCACCTTGATCAAGCGGCAGCCCCTGCAAGTCGACGATGTCGAGGTACTCCTCGTACAAGGTGGCCGCAGCAACCCATTCCTGCCTGCCAGCGGCGCGACCAAGCTCCGCAAGCCGGTCCGGACCCACACCAGCCTCGGCCGCCCGCATGAGCAGGTTGCGCAGCTCCTCCCGAAAGCCCGGCAAAGCGGTCGCTTCGATCGGGATATGCGCTCCCCAATGAAGTGGCGCGACGCGTCCGGAGGCGTGTCCTTCCAGGATCTCTCGCAGTTTCACGTCTTGTTCGGCACCCGTGATGAGGCTGGGCCCCGGCTTGCCTAATTGGCGTGCCCGGGCACTGAGCACCGAGAATGCGAAGGATGCCGCAGTACGTGCGAGCGGGGCGGTTGTGACAGTCCCAATTGCGCGCGTCACGCGGTCTCGAAGCACCGCCGCCGCTGCCCGGGAGGGCGCCAGGACAAGAAGCCGTTCGGGCGCGATTCCCCGCGCCACAGCGTCGGCCGCTGCCTGGACAACAAAGGTCGTCTTGCCCGTCCCCGGCGCGCCCGTCACCACCGCACGCTCATGCGATCGCACGATGTCAAGCGCGCGCAGCTGGTCAGCGTCCGGGGCAGGCTCTGCAGCGGACGCCGCTGGCGTGACCAGGCGTAATGCGCTCATGGCCCTATCCCACCACGAGCCACTGACGTCGAGGCTTTAACGCGGCGCTGTTGATGCGGGCGATTGTGTGGGAGTGGTGACCTCAGTCTCCACGGGTGCATCCGGGAATGGCCACGGATTTGGCTCGCAGCCTTCCGGAAGCTCCTCGTACTGATTGACCATGACATCAGCGCGGCCACCCGCACACGTGACATCGGGGTTGCCTGCGAGGTGTCCCAAGCGGTGGAGCAACAGGAACTGGCGTGCGGCCGTGTAGTCGTCGCCAAATGCCGCAGCCCCCGCGGTCCAGTCGTAGATCGAGACCACCACGACGCTGTCATCGGCGCAGACGTTCTCGCCCACGTCGTCGAGGTAGCCGGTACCCGCAACGGCCGGCGGCATCGCGGCCGCCGGGCTTTCCTTCGCCGCAGGACTTGGGCTCGGCGATACCGGCACCACGGGACCCGCGAGAACGGCGGCGTGGGCATCGGGGCACATCGCGGCGGCGGTGTAGGGGCTGACGAGGATCACTCGATAGTCAGCCACGCCGTCGGTGTGGACGTATTGCACGGAGTCACCCGAGCCCCACGCGCGGTTGTCATTGAGCACGTCCATCACGTAGGAACGGAAGAGCACGGGATCGGCGCGCACTCCCTCTTCAACGGCGACTGACACCCAGCGAATATCGCCTTCGGTTGGTTCCGCTGTGCCGGCACCGCCCACCACATTGAGAGTGCCTTCGCCCTTGAGATCGACCTCCGTTGTCACGATGCCCGCATCGCGATCATCCTGATCGAGAGTGCGCGTAATGGGGCGTATCGGCGGCAGCGAGGGCGTCCCCAGGTCATCGATGACGGGAGAGGCGCTTGGGGATGGGCTCGCGGACGGCTCGGCTTCAAGCATGTCGGGCAAATGGGCGGTGAACCAGCCCGCACCCATGCCAAGGCCGAACGCAAGAACAATGACGGAAGCGGAGACCACGAGCCCAGGCAGGGTGATTCCCCTGCCCGCGAAAATCCCGCCAAACCGCCGAAGCACCCCCCTACGATAGGTGATCGTCGCATCAGCACGGTTCAGGAGGTCACGTTGGAGATCCGCATCGGCGTACAGAACGTCAGCCGGGAACTTGTTGTTGAGACTGATCTATCGGCAGACGCCGTCGCCACCTTGGTGGCCGACGCTGTGGCTGGTAGCACGCTCGACCTCACCGACACGAAGGGTCGCCGCGTCGTGGTGCCCTCCGGTTCGATCGGTTATGTCGAGATCGGCGAAGAGAACAAGCGCTTCGTCGGCTTCACCGCGTAAGCCACTGCCCGCGCAGGCGGGGCTTGTTAGTCGTCTTGCAACGCGATGATGTCATGCGCCACCTCGACCACATCGGCGAGAGTGAGGTGCGTGACGTCGATGCTGCCGCCAATCTCGTCATAACCAAGCGGCTCGAGCAAGGCGAACTGTGAGTCAAGTAAATCGACCCCGGCAAAGTGGCCTTCATTGATGCTGCGCCGGTGCACGCGCTCCGCGATGACGGACTGCGGAGCGACTAAATGCAAGAACACCGTGGTACCGGCGCGCTCGCGAATCCGATTGCGATAGGACTTGCGCAAGGCCGAACACGCGACCACGGCGTCCGGGTGCGTTGACAGCCAGGTACCCACCTCATCGAGCCACGGCCAGCGGTCCTCTTCGGTGAGTGCGGTGCCCGCCGCCATCTTCGCCACATTGCTGGGCGAGTGGAAGTCATCGCCATCCGCAAACACATAACCAAGCGATGCTGCGAGTTCGCGGCCCACGCTTGATTTACCGCATCCTGTCACACCCATGACGACCACCCTCATACGTCCAGGGTAGGCCCTTCCACACCTCACGCGCTGCCGCACAGCCGTGCGAAGCGCCCGCACGGTAGACTGAGCCTGACCAGAGGTTGACCGGTCGCATGTGAAGCGCGGCGCGACGCCGCACCAGCAAGGGTAAATGCGCGATCGGCTCCCGTACCGCCGCACGTCGTTGCACCCCATCTTGAGGACACATGACTGACCAAACCTTCGCCGACTTTGGCGTGAATCCGCTCATCGTGGAGTCACTTGCCAACGCTGGCATCACCTCCCCCTTCCCCATTCAAGCGATGACCTTGCCGGTGGCGCTCCAGCGTCACGACATCATCGGCCAAGCGAAGACGGGAACCGGTAAGACGCTCGGTTTTGGCGTCCCGTTGCTCCACCACACGGTCTCCCCCGGCGAGCCCGGCTATGACGAGCTGGGCGATGGCGCTGGCAAGCCGCAAGCGCTCGTCGTTGCGCCCACTCGCGAGCTTGCCGTGCAGGTAGCCGGAGACCTCGAGGTAGCATCTAAGAAGCGCTCCACCCGCATCCTGCAGATTTACGGCGGTCGCGCGTACGAGCCGCAGATTGAGGCGCTCCGCAACGGCGTCGACGTGGTGGTGGGGACCCCCGGCCGCCTCATCGACCTGATGAATCAAGGCCACCTCGACTTGCGCTGGGCGCGCACCGTGGTGCTCGATGAGGCCGACGAGATGCTCGACCTCGGCTTCTTGCCAGACGTTGAGAAGCTCCTTGCGGCCACCCCTGCGGCACGCCACACAATGCTGTTCTCCGCCACCATGCCCGGCCCCGTCGTGGCGCTCGCCCGCCGCTACATGACGCAGCCCACCCACATTCGTGCGTCGGATCCCGATGACGGCGGCGCCACTGTCAAGGCAATCAAGCAGGTCGTTTACCGCGCCCACGCGCTGGACAAGGTCGAGGTGCTCGCGCGCATCCTGCAGGCGCAGGGCCGCGGGCTCACCATTGTCTTTGCCCGCACCAAGCGCACGGCTGCGAAGGTCTCCGATGAACTTCGCGAGCGCGGCTTTGCGGCCGGCGCCATTCACGGTGACTTGGGCCAGGGCGCCCGCGAGCAGGCGTTGCGTGCATTCCGTTCGGGCAAGATCGACGTTCTTGTCGCCACCGACGTCGCCGCACGTGGCATCGATGTTGACGACGTCACCCACGTGGTCAATTACCAGTGCCCCGAAGACGAGAAGACGTACGTCCACCGCATTGGCCGCACCGGCCGCGCAGGCAAGACGGGTACCGCTGTCACCTTTGTTGACTGGGATGACATCCCGCGCTGGGGCCTCATTGACAAGGCGCTCGACCTTGGCTTCCCGGAGCCCGTGGAGACCTATTCGTCCTCACCCCACCTCTTCACCGATCTCGACATCCCCGAGGGCACCAAGGGCAAGCTCCCCCGCGATGCCCGCACGCGCGCTGGGCTTGATGCGGAGCGCCTTGAGGACTTGGGCGAGACCGGCCGCAAGCCGGCTGGTGGCAAGGGCGGCGGTCGCGGCGGTCAGGGAGGCCAGCGCGGTCAGGGCGGTCAGCGCGGTCAGGGCGGTCAGGGCGGCCAGGGTGGCCGACGCTCGGGTCAGGGGCGCGACAACGCGGCACCGCGTTCGGACGCGGCTGGAGCGCCGGGCGGCGGCGACCGCCCCGCACGTCAGCGTCGGCGGCGGCGTCGCCCCTCCGGTGAGGGCGGCGCTGCGACAGCGTCGGCGACGCCAAGCGAGTAACGGCTTCACACGGTGAAGACGCGCGCCATCACTTAAGCTCCGGCGCGTCGGGTCAGCCTGTCGAGCAGGCCCCGGCGCACTGCCGGCCATTCGTGAGCAAGGATCGAGTACACGACGGTATCGCGCAGGATGCCGTCCGGCATGATTCGGTGCGCGCGCAACACGCCATCTTGACGCGCACCCAGGCGCTCGATCGCAGCGCGCGATTGCGCGTTGTGCCAGTGGGTGAGGAGCGCGACAGCGACGCAATCAAGCTCATCAAAGGCGCGGGTAAGCAAGAGAAGCTTTGCGGCGGGATTGATGCCTGTGCCTTGGGCGCGCTTCGCGATCCACGTCGAGCCGACCTCAACTCGCCGATGCGCCGCTTCAATGTCCATGTAGGTCGTCATCCCCACAGCTTTGCCTGTGGCGGGATCAATGACAGCCCATGGCGCCATGCGCCCTTCAGCCTGGAGACCAAGGCGGCGCTCAATCTCCGCCTCCATCGCGTCGGGTGCAGGAATTGACGTGTACCACGTGCGCCACAACTCGCCCTCGGCCGATGCCTCGGCGAGGTCACTCGCATGCGCGAACGACAGCGCCTCAAGACGCACGAGTGGGTGTTCGAGCGTGGGTGTGGCTGCGAAATCCATGCGGCGACACTACCGCCTGACACCACCGCGAGCGTCCTGCAGCCGTGCGTAGTTCGCGGGCGTGGTGAGGTTCTCGCCAAGCCGGTTTTGTTTGCCGTCGCCGTGATAGTCCGACGCTCCAGTCGGCACGAGCGCGAGGCGTTCGGCAATGCGGGTGAGCCGGGCACGCTGCATCGCAGAGTGGTCGCGGTGACCGATCTCTAGCCCCACCATTCCGGCCGCCGCCATCGACTCAATGACGGAGGTGGGCACTACGCGACCCCGGCCATCGGCTCCCGGGTGCGCAAACACAGGCACCGCACCTGCCGTGCGGAGAGTGCGGATCGCGTCGTTCACCTCGGGCGCGTAATGCGGCACGTAGTACGCGGAGTTCCCGGCGAGCACCTCCGCAAAGGCGGCATCGCGATTTTCAAAGATCCCTGCTGCCACCATCGCATCCGCGATATGCGGCCTCCCCACCGTCTCTGCGGTCCCCGCATACATAAGCACGTGATCCCATGTGAGCGGGTAGTCGGCACCGATCTTCGCGACAATCGCCTGCGCCCGCGCAATACGCGCATCCCGGGTGAGGGCAAGCATCTGCGCAACCCCCGCGTCGGCCGGATCGGGCCAGTACGCAAGCAGGTGAACCGACACCCCGCGGCTGCGGCATGAGACCTCAATACCGGGAACAAAGTCGATGCCCAGCGCCTGCGCGGTCTCCGCCGCTTCCTCAAGCCCCGCCACCGAATCGTGGTCGGTGAGCGCCACAACGTCGAGATCGGCGTCGGCTGCGGCACGCATCACATCGGCCGGGCTTTGCGTGCCATCTGACACCAACGAGTGGGTGTGAAGGTCAATGCGCACAATCCCAGGGTACGTGGGCCGCAACGCGCCGCTCACCTGCCTCGATGGAGGTCCCGGCCCAGCCGTGCCACGATAGCCGCGTGGACAACACCGACGCAGCACCCGAAGAGCTGAACAAGGCGCGCACCACGCGTCCCAGCACCGAC
>Ga0206103_100671_pt1 | contig 15633 bp, 14 predicted proteins | sample 1B5Ametagenome_FD_148638 | JGI IMG/M metagenome (GOLD analysis project Ga0206103, IMG submission 148638) | Enriched microbial communities from leaf-cutter ant dump, University of Wisconsin, Madison, United States - 1B5A | ecosystem: Environmental > Terrestrial > Nest > Insects nest > Nest dump... | reverse complement strand
TTTTTAAAGAATGATCCCAGATAACAAACAAAATCCGACCCTTTTTCAGGTCGGATTTCCAAGGATGTCTCTATTATTGCCTAATTATCAAGGACGGCCACATATATACCTCCCGTCACTTCCACTACCCCCACTCACCCCAATTCCTCCCCCACTCCTAATCCTCCAGCAAATTCCCCAAAAGCGTAAACCTCAAAAACAGCGAAATCAGGAAGAAAAGAATAGCCCAGTTCAGATACTGGTAATAATAATCGGTCATATCGTACACCCGGGAGCTTTCCGCCAGGTTTTTTTCCAGGTGGTCAATCTGCTCAAAAATACGGGTAAGCGCGGTGTTATCCGTAGCCTGGAAGAAGCGCCCTTCCGGTCCGCCGGCCAGCATACGCAGCGTCTTTTCATCTACCACCTCCTGGTTACCCGGCTTACCGATGGCAATGGTGTACACCCGCACCCCGAAAGACCGGGCCAGCTCCAGGGCGGTTTCCGGCGGAATAGCACCCGCGGTATTATCGCCGTCACTGATAATGATGGCTACTTTTGACTTCCCGGATACATCCCGTAATTTGTTTACACAGGAAGAAAGGGCCATCCCGATGGCTGTTCCGGAAGTTCTGATGAGGTCTGTACTAAGGTCTGCGAGGTAATCTTTCAGGGCTTCGTAATCAGTGGTTAAAGGACTCAGCGTGACCGTCTCACCGGCAAACGCCACCAGCGCGATGCGGTCGTTTACTCTTCCTTCAATAAAACTCCTGCCCATATTTTTTGCAGCCTCCAGCCGGTTAGGCTCCAGGTCGTCGGCCAGCATAGAGTCAGAAATATCCACGGCAATGGCAATATCCACCCCTTCGGTAAAGTTTTCCGAACCTGAAACAGGAAGCTGCGGCCGGGCCAGGGCCAGAACCAGGCAGGCCACCCCTGACATAAAAAAGAGAGGAACCAGGAAACGAAGCCGCACCAGCAGGCCCCGGCTTTTGCCGAGATCCTGTACCGACAGCAGGAGGGTTTGCTTCCGGTGAGAGCTGAATACCCATTTCAGGAAAAAGAAAAAAGGCACCAGCCCCAGGAGCCACAAGAGATAGCCGTTAGCCCAGTAAAAAGAGAATAACGTTTCAGGATAAAACCACTCAAGTGAAAACCAGCTCATTTATTCCTGTAAAAATCTACTGCATTCCGCACGCTCCCGTGTTCCAGCAGCAGTGCATGAGCCGTGGCATGGTCTGTCCCGGTTTCATTCATGATCATCCGGGTTCCGCGCTCCACCAGCTTCTCATTGCTGAGCTGCATATCTACCATTTTATTGCCCCGTACCTTCCCCAGGCGAATCATAAGGGTAGTAGAAATCATATTCAGCACCAGCTTCTGGGCCGTACCTGATTTCATACGGGTAGAGCCGGTTACATACTCCGGGCCCACTACTACCTCTACCGGAAACTGTGCCTGCGCAGCCACCGGGCTGCCGGAGTTACATACCACGCAGCCCGTAAGCAGCCCGTTTTCATTGGCAGCTTTCAGACCACCCACCACGTAGGGTGTACGGCCGGAGGCGGCAATTCCCACCACAATATCATCGGGTCCGGGGTTATACTCCCCGATATCTTTCCAGGCCTGTTCCGGGTCGTCCTCGGCATTTTCCACGGCTTTACGGATGGCCGGATCGCCCCCGGCAATCAGCCCGATCACCAGGTCAAAGGGTACTCCGTAGGTAGGCGGGCATTCTGAAGCGTCTACCACTCCCAGACGGCCGCTGGTACCTGCACCGATATAAAACAGGCGGCCGCCCCGCTGCATCCGCTCCACCGCCCGGTTCACAAAATCCTCTATCTGTGGAATCACCTTTTCCACTGCCAGGGGCACCGTCTTGTCTTCCGAGTTGATTCCCTCCAGGATTTCCCGTACCGTTTTTTTCTCCAGGTCGTTATGCCGGGAAGTGGCTTCGGTAGAAAGCCCTTTTAAATCGATCCCGCTCATTTGAAACTTTCGCTATAGTATTTATAAAACAAAGGAATGGTCTCAATTCCCTTCATAAAATTAAACACCCCGTAGTGTTCATTGGGCGAGTGCAGGGCATCTGAATCCAGGCCGAAGCCCAGCAAAATAGATTTCAGCCCGAGCTCTTTCTCAAACAGCGCCACGATGGGGATACTTCCGCCGCCCCGGGTAGGTACCGGCGTCTTTCCAAAGCCTTCTTCCATGGCCCTAAAAGCGGCCTCGTAGCCGGCAGAATCAGTAGGTGTCACATAAGGCTGGCCCCCGTGGTGCGGTTTTACTTTCACTTTCACAGTAGGCGGCGCTATGGCGGTAAAATGTGCCGTAAAGAGGTCAGATATCTCATTCCAGTCCTGGTCAGGCACCAGGCGCATGGAGATTTTGGCAAAAGCCTTAGACGGAAGCACGGTTTTGGAACCTTCTCCCGTATAGCCGCCCCAGATACCGTTTACATCCAGTGTAGGCCGGATCGAAGCCCTCTCACGGGTGGTATAGCCTTCTTCTCCGCTCACCTCGGCTATTCCCAGGTCTTTCTTATATTCTTCCAGGTCAAAAGGTGCCGCTTCCAGGGCATCACGCTCTTCGGCGCTCAGCTCCTGAACTTTGTCATAAAACCCTTTGACTGTTACTTTACCATTTTCATCATGCAACGAAGCAATCATCTTTGCCAGCACATTCACCGGGTTAGCTACTGCTCCCCCGTATACCCCTGAATGAAGATCGCGGTTAGGGCCTTCCACTTCCACTTCCATATAGGCCAGTCCGCGTAGGCCGGTTTCTACCGAAGGGATATCGTTTCCGATGATAGAAGTATCGGATATCAGGATAATATCGGCTTTAAGCTTTTCTTTGTTCTGCTTCACAAATTCCCCCAGGTGCTCCGAGCCTACCTCTTCCTCTCCCTCAAACATGATCTTCACATTACAGGTAAGCGCATCGTGCTTCAGCATGGCCTCAATGGCTTTTACATGCATATAGATCTGGCCCTTATCATCGCAGGACCCGCGGGCAAAGATGGCGCCTTCCGGGTGCACGGGAGTAATTTTAATCACCGGCTCAAAAGGGGCGCTGTGCCACAGTTCCAGCGGGTCTGCCGGCTGTACGTCATAGTGGCCGTATACCAGGATCGTGGGGAGCGAAGGGTCTACCTGCTTTTCGGAGAATACAATGGGGTGACCGGAGGTAGGACAGATCTCAGCCGTGTCCATTCCGGCATCCAGGAGCTTCTCCCGGATATATTCGGCGGCCCGCAACATATCCGGCTGATGCCGGGAGTCGGCGCTTACCGAGGGAATTCGCAGAAAGTCAAAAAGTTCGTCCAGGTAGCGTTGTTTATTCGATTGGATGTATTCGTTCATGTAATTATGTTTTTTATTTTAAAACGAGGGGTATTTGCCCGGGTTTGCTTCACTCATCAGTTCATACACCACGTCAAACACGGTTTCGGTATTGGGTTTGGAGTAGTAATCCCCGTCGTTTCCGTAGGCCGGCCGGTGGGCCCGTGCACTGATGGCCCGCGGCGCTGAATCCAGGTAGTGGTACGCATCCTGTCCTTCCAGCACCTGCTGCATCATGTAAGCGGTGCACCCACCCGGCATATCTTCATCAGCAAAAACCACCCGGCCCGTTTTTTTCACCGAATCCAGGATTACATGATGGATATCAAAAGGCAGAAGGGTCTGCACATCAATCACCTCTGCGCTGATTCCGAAGGCGGCCAGCTGCTCGGCTGCTTTTTCCACGATGCGGCACATAGACCCGTAGGTCACCACAGTAACATCCGAGCCTTCGCGGATAATCTCGGGCACGCCCAGCGGCTCACAGATTTCGGTCAGGTTGGAAGGCATTTGTTCTTTCACCCGGTAGCTGTTCAGGCTTTCAATGATCAGGGCGGGGTCATCGCCTTTTATAAGCGTATTGTAGAAACCGGCCGTCTTGACGTAGTTTCGCGGAACCACCACATGCAGCCCCCGCAGGGAATTCAGCATAACGGCGATGGGCGACCCGGAGTGCCAGATACCTTCCAGCCGGTGGCCTCGGGTTCTTACTATCAGGGGAGCCCGCTGTTTACCCACGGTTCTGTACCGCAGCGAGGCCAGGTCATCGGTCAGCGTGGCCAGGGCATAGTAGATATAATCAAAATACTGAATCTCTACAATGGGCCTCAGCCCTCTCATGGCCGCGCCTATCCCCTGCCCTATGATGGTGGTTTCACGGATACCGGTATCGGTGATTCTGAGCTCTCCGAATTTTTCCTGCAGGCCGGCAAAGCCCTGGTTTACATCGCCTATTTTCCCGATGTCTTCCCCGATGGCAAAAACCCTGGGGTCAGAGGCAAAAAGACCGTCAAAATAAGTATTGATGATGGTTCTGCCGTCTACCAGCTCGCTGTTTTCAGCGTATACCGGCTCTACCCGGCTCACATGCAGCGGAGAATACCTGGTTTCCGAGTATAAATGGGTATTGAATTTTTCACTGTTTACGCGCTCCAGCTCTTCCAGCAATTCCCTGCCCTTCTCACACGCTGCCTCATTCCCCAGGATCCGGATAAACATTTTCAGCGCGGAGATTCCTTCTTTACGGGTTTGCGAAGGGCCCGGCACCAGCTTTGCCTTTATTTTTTCAAAGATCTCCGGGTAGTCCGTAACGTGTACGGCGTTCTCTTTCACAAAATCAGCTACCCTGCTGTTATGGGTATCAATCTCTTTCCGATACTCTTCCCAGGCCTTTTTCCGTTCATTTTTAACAAAGGTCTCGGCTTCTTTTTCGATACGGGCGAGGTCTTCTTCCGACGCAATTTCATTTTCCAGGATCCATTCCCTGAAGCGGGGATTACAGTCAAAATCCAGCTCCCACTGCAGGCGTTCAGCCGGTTTATAGCGTTCGTGTGAGCCGGAAGCCGAATGGCCCAGCTGCTGCGTAATTTCTTCCACATGCACCAGCACGGGTATGTGTTCTTCACGGGCCAGCTTTTCGGCCTCCCGGTAAGCGCGGATCAGGCCGGGGTAATCCCAGCCTTTAACGGTAATGATCTGCAGGCCGTTTGTGCCGGGCTCTTTTTTAAAGCCGGCCAATGCCCGGGAAATACTTTCTTTTACGGTCTGGTACTGTATGGGCACGGAGATTCCGTAGCCGTCATCCCAGACGGAGATCACCAGCGGCACCTGCAATACGCCTGCCGCATTAACGGTCTCAAAAAACATCCCCTGTGAGGTAGAGGCATCGCCTATGGTGGCATAGCACACCTCGTTTCCTCTCTCCGAAAACGGGTTTTCACCCTGAAGCTCCGGGATATGACGGTAAAGCTTGGAGGCGTAGGCCAGCCCCAGGGACCGGGGAATCTGCCCGGCGGTAGAGCTCACATCCATCACGCTGTTTTTCATCTTCTTCAGCTCCAGCCAATCCCCGTTTTCATCTATCCAATGGTTGCCGAAATGGCCGTTCATGGCCCTTCCTCCTGAATGTACATCATGATCCAGATTAGCATGCGCATACATCTGGGCAAAAAACTGCTGCCAGGTCAGCCCGCCGATAGCAGCCTGCAGGGTCTGATCGCGGTAGTAGCCCGACCGGTAGTCTCCTGCTTTAAAAACTTTGGAAAGTGCTATCTGAGCCAGCTCTTTTCCGTCTCCGAAAATCCCGAACTTCGCTCTACCCATGAATACATCTCTCCGTCCTGTTACGCTGGCCACGCGGCTCTCACAGGCCAGCCGGTAGTCCCTGAGAATTTCCTCCGTAGTGAGACCAACATCTCTGAAAGTAGTGTTTTCAATAAGTATTTCACTCATAAGGTCTATTAATTAGATACGCGCATATTCAATGTACATGCCGTAAAATGATCAGGTTTCGTACGGTAAAGTTAACCTAAATTTTTTAAACTTTAAGGGTTTAAAGGCTTTGTTAACGTGCTGTTAAAAATTTTTATACTTCAAAAAAGCCTGTTTAATTTGTATCGTTATAGTAGAAACGACTGTATTAAACTAAAAACAATTAACGATGAAAAAATTATTTTTTACCCTGGTGGGCGTTCTTTTTTTCGCGGTAGCCTCTCATGCACAGGGAAAACTGAAGTTCAACAAAATGGTTCACGATTTTGGTAAAGTAAAAGAAGCAGGTGTGATCAACTATTCTTTTGAAGTAACCAATTCAGGCACTTCTCCTGTAGTGATCACGGATGTGAAGCCTTCCTGCGGATGTACTACTCCCGAGTGGTCTAAAGATCCGATCATGCCGGGTCAGACAAAAGCCATCAAGGTGGGATATGACACCAAAAACCGTCCGAATGCTTTTCATAAAACCATTACCGTAATCAGTAATGCTGAAAACAGCCAGGAGGTTTTAACCATCAAAGGAGATGTGATCCCTAAGTCTAAAACCACCGGGAAATAAGTCCGGCGAAAGAAAAATTTGGCGAAAGCCGTCCGAAAATCGGACGGCTTTCTTATTTTTAGGCAAAATACCAAATTTTCTGTTACATTCTGACCAAAACGCCTTATGACGATTCTTTGTATCTGTACCTATTTTAAAGGAGTGGAGTTTCTTCGCTCTGCCAAGGCAGAGGGGAATACCGTTCTCCTCCTAACCAATAAAAAACTGGAGCACAAGGCCTGGCCACGGGAGTGTATAGATGAGTTCTTTTACCTGGAAGATATCGAAAACACCTTCAGCACCTACCATACCATCATTGAGGGCACGGCGTATATTTTCCGGAGCCGGAAGATCAACCTCGTGGTAGCGCTGGATGACTTTGACGTGGAGAAGGCCGCCCTGGTGCGGGAGCACTTCCGGATACCCGGCATGGGACAAACCACGGCCCGTTATTTCCGCGACAAGCTGGCCATGCGTATGCAGGCACGCGACCACAGCATTCCCGTTCCGCAGTTCAGTGCCCTGTTTAATGACACCGACATCAACCACTACCTGGATACGGTTCCCGGCCCGTGGATCATCAAACCCCGGTCAGAGGCTTCGGCCACCGGCATCAAAAAAGTACTGAGCCGGGAAGAAGCCTGGGATCATATTAACCATCTGGGAGAAAAACGGCATAACTACCTGATTGAGTCGTTTAAACCGGGCGATGTCTTTCATGTGGATTCCCTGGTGTATCAGAACAAGATTATCTTTGAAAGATGCAGCCAGTACCTGAGCACGCCTTTTGAGGTAGCCCACGGCGGCGGTATTTTCCGGTCAGTGACCGTAGAGCACGGCTCCATAGACCAGGAGGCGCTTTCCCTGGTGAACCACCAGGTAATAGAGGCCTTTAATTTACGGTTTTCTGCCGTGCATACGGAGATCATCCGGTGCCACAGCGACGGCCAGTATTATTTCCTGGAGACGGCATCACGCGTGGGCGGCGCTCACCTGGCGGAGATGGTGGAGTTTTCTTCCGGCATCAACCTCTGGAAAGAATGGGCCAGGATAGAAACGGCCGTAGGCGATAACACCAAATACAAGCTACCGAAAGTCAGTAAGCATTATTCCGGGATCCTGATTACCCTTTCCGGGCATCAGCGTCCGGACATGAGCCCTTTCAATGACCCTGAAGTGGTATGGACCATGGACGACGAGTATCATGTGGGTGTAATAGTAAAGGCCAAAACACAGAAAAAAGTGATAGAGCTGCTGGACAAGTATGCCCGTATGGTCATGGATCTGGGCTACCATGCCTCAGCGCCGGCACCGGATAAAACCCTGCATTAGTGGATAAACAGGAGATCGTAATCCAGGCCGGGAGCCTCTTCAGGAAGCGCCTGGAAGAACTGGAGCAGCATATTCTTGCCGTACAGGAATCTGCTAACCAGGAGTCGAAAAGCAGCATGGGTGACAAATACGAAACAGGCCGGGCCATGGCCCAGAATGAAGTATTTATGCTCAGGACGCAGCTGGAAAACCTGAGGCTGGAATCCGGGAAGTTTGAAGCTACGGATTTCACTCCCGTACGTCAGGAATGTGCCGCAGGAAGCCTGGTACAAACGGAGAACGGGTGGTTTCTGCTGTCGGCAGCCCTGGGCAAGGTTCCGGTTTCCGGCGGGGCAGTGATGTGTATTTCGCTGGATTCGCCCCTGGGAAAAGCGCTGTCCGGGAAGAAGAAAGGAGAACTGTTTTCGGTGAACGGGAAAGAGGGCCGGATTTTGGAAATCAGCTGATACTTATTGCAAATGTTATATTCTAAATCAATAACGCTATGGAAATGGTATGGATCGTGAATGTTCTGGTAGCTCTCCTTAGTTTTTTAATATGGAGAAAAACACCTGCTTTGCTGGAGGTGCAATACCCGTTTGATTCTGAAGATACAAAGAAAACCGTGAATGCTGTCTTTACGATGAGCATTACGATTTTTTGCCTCAGCATTCTTCCCACTCTTACTTCGGGGCTTATAAGTTACCTGGTATTGGCGTTCACGGGACTGCCTCTTCATTCCTTCTCTGTATGGGCTTTTTATATCCCTCATGGTATGGTGCTTATGTATTTTGTATACCGGATATGTAAGACAGCGGGGCGGGAATTTATTTTTTAACGAAATAGCCTGCAGCTTCTTTATCCCTCCTTTCTTTGTGCCTTTTCTTTGTGTTCTTTGTGCAAAACATCTTTTTTAAAGGGTATAGAATGTATTTCACAAAGATCCCAAAGTTATTTTCACAAAGAACACAACGAATTACCCGGGTTTATTGGTCAGGAGACCAATATTCACCCTCCCTACGACTGAAGTCGTGGGAGAGCAGGGTAAATATAAGTTTATATCTGCTCCCATTGAGATTCAAAATACTCTGCTGTAATCACCTCACAAGGAAAGTTTTTAGTAAAAAAAGGATACTTAATGTTATTATCTGTCCAATATCCGTAATTTTCTTTATATGGTATCTTCAGAATTGCATCTCCAAAAGGGGTTAAGCCTATCTCTCTAACCGGAAGTGATTCCTTGCTTTCAAACTCTAATAACCAGAACTCTACAATACCTATTTTTTCATCATAGTCTGGATTCGCCTTTGGAATAAAAAAGGTTAGGATCTTTTCAAAGACAGATACTTTCCTGATTTCCCCATCACTCTCTATTTGTATCTTTAAATATTCCATAATGCTTCTTTATATGAATATCCTAGGTCTTTTCAAACGCTTTATTCCCGTGTGGATTAATACCCCTGGTAAATTTAAGTAGGTATTGTAAACAATATTCGTAATCTGCTCATTTTCATCACTTTTCAGCGCACCATTAGCATAATACGTATAACTGCCTCTGCCCTGCTTCACAAAATCTACTTCATAATTACCTTTCACCACCTCATTGACCGGGCTCAAACAGTTTCCTGAATATATGGCTCACTTTGAGTCAGAATATCTATTTAGCAGTCCTCTTATCTAACATCATATGATACCTGAACGCTCCAAAAACACCACCAAATAAAGTATACTGGACAGATCGTATGTAGAATCTCTCGCTTCCGATAAAATCTCCGGTTGTAAAGCAATAAAAGAGATAATGAGCATATGCCAGAAGGGCTCCCGCAACTATAAAAGAAAAACGGTTGAATTTAATGATGAGGGAGAGTGCATAAAATGCAGTTACAACAGGCCAGTAGAACCACGACTGAAAAGCGATAAAATAGAGCATATAAAATCCCAGAAAGCCCCAAAAATCATAATTTTCAGTACTACGCATTTGTCTTATAACCGGAATTATACTCCTGATAAAAGCATCCAGCAAAATAAAAACCAAGATTAAGTAAAAATATCTTAATGCTTTCTTCATCTGTAGAATTAGTTATCGTGTCCTGATTATCTTTTTAGATGGGAAGCCTTGTTCAGTTTCCCTGTCCTCCGGATTACACCTGCACGGTCAGGCCGTCATACGCCAGCTTTATCCCTTCCGGAAGTTCCTTTTCCACTTCATGATGAAGGCCCAGCTTGTGGCTGATATGGGTGAAGTAAGTGGTTTCTGCCTGCAGCTCCTGTGCCAGCGCTACCGCTTCAGACAGCGTAAAATGGGATATGTGAGGAGTGCGCTGCAGTGCGTTTAAAACCAGCACCTTTGAGCCCTTTATTTTTTCTTTTTCGGACGCTGAAATAAAATTGGCATCGGTAATGTAGGTGATATCCCCTACCCGGAAGCCCAGCACGGGGAGCTGATGATGCATGACCTCCACGGGGTGAATGGTGAGGTCACCAATGACAAACGGTTCAGTGCCGATTATATGTGTACTTACCAGCGGAATACCGGGGTAAGGATTTTCCTGGAAAATATACCCGAATTCACGCCGGATTTGATCCAGCACATGGGCGCGGGCATAGAGCGGAACGGCTTCTTTTTTGCCCCGCAGGTAGTTATAGGGCCGGATGTCGTCAAGGCCGGCGGTATGATCCTTGTGCTCGTGGGTATAAAGAACGGCATCCGGGCGTATTCCGCCCATTCGCAGCATCTGCTGGCGGAAATCGGGGCCGGTATCAATCACCACGGCGGTGCTCTCCGAACGGATGAGTACGGATGACCGCAGGCGTTTGTCGCGGTGGTCTGCCGACCGGCACACCTCACAGGTACAAGTAAGAACAGGCACCCCTGAAGAAGTGCCTGTTCCTAAAAAAGTAATACTGATCACCGTTTTTTACTTATCAGTGAGCTCTTTTACCACCATTACCAGCTTATCAAAATTGAGCGGCTTCATCAGCACTTCATTAAAACCGGCTTCTTTAAATTCTTCTTCCGAGTAGTTCCGGGCATTACCGGTGATGGCTACTACCGGCACTTTGGCTTTATCTTTATCGGCAAGAGCACGGATAGCTTTCACACTTTCCATACCATCCATTACGGGCATATTGATATCCAGCAGTATAATATCGAAATGGTCTTTTTGCAGCATCTGCAATACCTGTTCCCCATTTTTTACGGCTGTTATTTCAAAATTCTGGAATTCCAGGATCTTTTTTACCAGGTTCTGGATGACGGAACTGTCTTCAGCTATAAGTACCCTGTTTGGAGTAGGCATATCTTAAAAAATTTATTTCCTCAAATATAGGCCAAATATAGATTCTACAAAAGTACGGAAAGATCGATTTCCATTATTTTTTATATTTCCGTCAGATTATAATTAATTTTGGGCAAAAAATGCCAATTGGAAGTAATTGATCTCCTGCCGGACAAAAAAATTTATTTCGCCTCTGACTTTCATCTCGGAGCGCCTGATTCTGAAAAAAGCAGGCAGCGGGAAAAAATGATCTGCCGCTGGCTGGATGAAATCAGGGCCGATGCGCAGGTGGTTTTCCTGGTGGGGGACCTCTTTGATTTCTGGTTTGAATTCAAGCGGGTGATCCCGAAAGGTTACTCGCGCCTGTTCGGTAAGCTGGCGGAGCTGACAGATGCCGGCATCCGCCTGGTGATCTTCCAGGGCAACCATGACATGTGGATGCGTGATTATTTCACACAGGAATTCGGCGCTGAAGTTTACCGTGAGCCCCGGGAATACCTTATTGCCGGGAAGCGGCTGCTGGTGGGGCATGGCGACGGCCTGGGCCCGGGCGACCGCATCTATAAGTTTCTGAAAGTGATCTTTGAAAGTAAGCTGTGCCGCTGGCTTTTCCGGAAGTTTCTGCATCCTGACCTCAGCCTGTGGCTGGGCTATACCTGGGCCGGACATTCGTGGAAAAAACACGACAAGGAGGAAGATTACGAGAGTTTTGTTTCCAAAGAAAAAGAACTGTTATACCTCTACAGCCTGGAAGAAGAAAAGAAGACGCACCGCGATTATTATATCTTCGGGCACCGCCACCAGAAACTGGATATTGCTTTGACAGACCATAGCCGGTACATTAACCTCGGCGACTGGATCCGGTTTTTTTCTTATGCGGTTTTTGACGGTAATGAGGTACAGTTGAAGGATTTTGTCAGGGAATAAGTGAGTGCAGTACCGGGCTGGTACCGACTATAGGGCATCTCGATTACGCTCGGTTCTCGACTACGCTTGGTTCTCGACTACGCTCGAACTGACAAGTGGCGACGGCTCCTGTCAGTTCGAGCGTAGTCGAGAACCAAGCGTAATCAAGAACCAAGCGTAGTCAAGAACCAAGCGTAGTCAAGAACCTTTCAAACTACATTTCCCAGCCCTTCCGGTATTTCCGCGTTACAAACTGGTTAGCCTCTTCCATATTGGTGATGCGCATATTTTCACCGTCCCATAGCAGCTTTCTGCGGGCAAAGAACTCCCAGGCCCCTTTTTCATTCTGGCGGCGCAGCATGTAGCTCCGGATAGCCAGGTTACCCATCAGCACCGTTTCGGTCATCGGGCCCGCATAGTCAAATGACGAGGTCAGGCCTTTATGCTCTTTGCTGTTGAAGCCCGCCTTACAGGCATCTACCCATAGCCGCTGGTGACCGTATTCGGGTTCTCTTTCGCCGGCAGGCTCCTGCGGGAACTCGGTGGTGCCATCGTTCAGGTACAGCTTCGGCGTCATGGGCGAGCTGTCGTTGATATTGGTAGAAATGATCCCCTTCTCGCCGATCATCAGTACCCCGTTATTGCTGCCGGGCCCGCCGATGTCGTGGTCTGCCGGAATGATCTCCGGGTGCGGTGGCCTCAGCCCGCCGTCCATCCAGGTCATTTCTATTTTGGAAGCATTTTTCTTTGTAGCATTGAAGTGGAGCGTGATGATGGACGACGGAGGCGCACCTTCCGGGTTATAATCGGCATTCCACATTTTAGAAAATACCGAACCCACACTGCATTCCGCATCGGTAGGATACATCAGGCCCAGGGTACGGAACGGAATATCAATGAGGTGACAGCCCACATCGCCCAGGGCGCCGGTACCGTAATCCCACCAGCCACGCCAGTTAAAGGGGTGCATATTGGGAATATACGGGCTTTCTTCGGCCGGTCCCAGCCACAAATCCCAGTTCAGATCAGCAGGCTTCTGGCTGGCGTCGGGTTTAGGCATGGGGTTTCCCTGAGGCCACACGGGCCGGTTTGTCCATATCTGTACTTTTGACACCTTACCGATCTTACCGGAATCTACCCAGGCCTGAACGTTTTTCAGGAGGGGATTAGAAGCGCCCTGGTTTCCCATCTGGGTCACTACTTTATGCCTACGGGCCATATCGGTCAGCAGCCTGGCCTCGCGGATATTGTGGGTCATGGGTTTTTGCACATACACGTGCTTGCCCCGCTGCATGGCAAACGCCGCTGCCGGGCCATGCACGTGATCCGGAGTAGAAATGGTTACGGCATCGATCTCCTTCATTTCTTCCAGCATAATGCGGTAATCAGCGTACAGTTTTGCATTGGGAAAATCTTTTACGCTGGCCGATGCGCTTCCGGAGAAATCCACATCACAAAGTGCAGCCACCCTTTCTCTTCCGTTAACGGAAGCATTTTTGATATCACTCCGCCCCTTGCCACCGGCACCAATGGCCGCCAGCACCAGCTGGTCGCTGGGCGCAATAAATCCCGGTCCGCCCAGCACATGCCGCGGTACAATATAAAAGCCCGCAGCAGCCAGGCTTCCCTTTCGGAGAAAATCTCTCCTCGAATGGTTTGTTTTTTTCATAAGGTCTACAAATAGTTTTTATCAAATGTATAAAAAAGTTCTGAGTTCCGGGTACTTAGTTCCGGGTTTCGGACATTGTGGTACAATATGGTGTGCTGCTGCTGATTACCGGGCCTCCCTGATCTCTGCTTCTACAAGGATATTCTCCCACCGGATCTGCAGAACCGGTTTTCTTCTGCGGTTTTCAGTAATGCGGATACTCAGGCTCTCCTGCCGCTCAAGAGTCTTTTCAAAAGGAACTTTCACCCGGAGATAGTCACGGGAAGGATCATACCGGGTACCGTACTGGCCTGTTTCGGAGTTGAGAATGAGCGTCCAGTCTTTTTCAGACGGTACGGACCACAGGCTGTAGGTGCCGGCTCTGACCTTCTTTCCTTCCAGGAAGCAGTCTTCTGAAAAGCGGATTTCCGTAGCATCGCCGGAGCCTGTGCGCCACACGATGTTATAGGGTACCCGGTAACCGAAAATCCGGTCACTGCCGGCTTCGGCTTTGTTATACCTCACTCCCACCCCCAGCTGACCGATCTGCTTTTCGGATTCTTCGCTCTTATAGAGGTTATCCATGATGATCTTCAGTAAAACTGCCATTACGGCCAGTAATACCAGGGCCCAGAAGATGGTGTTGAAGAGTTTGTTCATGTGTATAAAATTTAAGCTATGAGCAGTGAGCTATGAGCGATGAGCGATTGGCTGGGGAACAAGAGCGGTGCCGCCGACCCGCCGCGTGGCTCATAGCTGTTTTATGGTAAACGTTTTTGATCCAGTTTCATTTAAAACAATGATTCCGGCATGGGCCGCCTTCATCTTTTCAATATAGCTCCGGCGGTTAGTGGCATCCAGGATCAGCTGCGTGGCCGGCATTTCTGTACCCGGCTCCAGGGCATTATGCGATACCAGCGTATAACGGGCGGGAGGTAGGGAACGTGTACGGGCCGCTTTCACCCAGAAGATATCTCCCAGCTCCGTCCGGATCAGTTCATTCTCCCCGTGAGCCACCGTTCCGGTAGCTTTACCGGTAATGCCCAGCGCATCATAATAATTCCGGAGGTGATATTTTTCTACGAGAGGCTCCCGAACCAGCGAGTCGGAAGATAAAAACACCGCCGACCGCCCCTTGACGAGGCTGACCCCGTACCCTTTCGGAATATGATGAAAAGTAAGCTCTGCCTGCCGGGCCTGGAAAATCCTTTTGCCCGTACCCCGGATCATCAGCACGGATAGCACAGCCGCCATGGCTCTCAGGAAAGCCACTCTTTTGAATTTGAGATATGCCTGAAAAAAAAGAATGGAAATATACATCAGGATAACCCCGGTCACCGACAGCGCCAGACCATACGTCACCGCCGCGGGCAGGGTATGTACGTAATATACACAGGCATTCATGGCTACGATCAGCCCCTTGAAAATCCAGCCCAGAACCAGGCCGGCCACCGGCACCTTAAACAGGAAGAGCAGCAGCAAACCCACCGGGAGCAAGGGCATGGAAATCAGGCCTACCACCGGGTTAGCCAGCAGCATGTAATTCGGAAACTGGTGAAAATAATACAGGGTAAGCGGCAAGGTATATACCTGGGCGGCCAGCGATACGGCTGTGGCTTCCCTCAACCACTGCAGGGCACGCTGCCGGAAATGCAGCTTACGGCTCAGCCAGGGATATAGCACCAGTATGCCCAGAACCGCCAGGTAAGAAAGCTGGAAGCCCACGTCATAGAGCCAGTCAGGCACGATCATCAGGAGAATAAGTGCCGAAAAAAACAGCGTATTGACAGAGTTCCCTGACCTTCTCAGGAAGATGCCCACCTGGAAAATGGTGAACATGAGGGTAGAGCGGCAAACGCTGGGACTAAGGCCGGTAAAAATGGCATACGACCATAAGAAAAACAGCACACAGGCAATGAAGGGCAGCTTACGCCGGTTCAGGAAAAGGCCGAATACGGCATTAAGCACCCAGAAAAGGATGGCAATATGCATACCGGAAACTGCCAGTGCGTGCACCGTTCCTGTATCGGTATACCACTGAAGGGTCTCCGTATCCAGCTCTGAGCGCATCCCGCCGATCATGGCCTCCGCTACGCCCAGTTGCCCCGGGCCGGTCAGTACCCGGCTGAAAACCTC
>Ga0206103_100664_pt1 | contig 15841 bp, 15 predicted proteins | sample 1B5Ametagenome_FD_148638 | JGI IMG/M metagenome (GOLD analysis project Ga0206103, IMG submission 148638) | Enriched microbial communities from leaf-cutter ant dump, University of Wisconsin, Madison, United States - 1B5A | ecosystem: Environmental > Terrestrial > Nest > Insects nest > Nest dump... | reverse complement strand
CGGACTTGGCCGAGCCGCCGGCCGAGTCGCCCTCGACGATGAAGATCTCCGACTTGGCCGGGTCGCGCTCCTGGCAGTCGGCCAGCTTGCCGGGCAGCGAGGTGATGTCGAGCACGCCCTTGCGACGGGTGAGCTCGCGGGCTTTCCGCGCGGCCTCGCGCGCGGCCGCCGCCTCGACCACCTTGCCGACCAGCGTCTTGGCCTCGCCCGGGTGTTCCTCCAGCCAGGTGCCCAGCGCCTCGTTGACGAGGCTCTCCACCACCGGCCGCACCTCGGAGGAGACGAGCTTGTCCTTGGTCTGGGAGGAGAATTTCGGGTCCGGCACCTTGACCGACAGCACCGCCGTCAGCCCCTCGCGGCAGTCGTCGCCGGTGAGCGTGACCTTTTCCTTCTTGGTCAGGCCGGAGGTCTCGGCATAGCCGGTCACCTGCCTGGTCAGCGCGCCGCGGAAGCCGGCCAGGTGCGTGCCGCCGTCGCGCTGCGGGATGTTGTTGGTGAAGGCCAGCACGTTCTCGTGGTAGCTGTCGTTCCACCACATCGCCACCTCGACGCCGATGCCGTCGCGCTCGGCGCGGATGGAGATCGGCTTGTCGATCAGCGGCTTCTTGGCACGGTCGAGATATTTGACGAACTCTTCCAGTCCGCCCTCGTAGTGCAGCTCCTGCGACTTCACGTCGGCGTGGCGCCGGTCTTCCAGCACGATGCGCACGCCCGAGTTCAGGAAGGCGAGCTCGCGCAGCCTGTGCTCCAGCGTGCCGTAGTCGAACTCGGTGACGCCCTTGAACGTGTCGGGCGAGGGCAGGAAGGTCACCTCCGTGCCGCTGCGGCCCTCATAGGTGCCGGGCACGCGGCGCTGCTCGTAGGTGCCGGTGACGGCCAGCGGCGCGTCGGCGTCGCCATGCGTGAAGCTCATCTCGTGGACCTCGCCGTCGCGGCGGATCCTGAGCTTGAGCCACACCGACAGCGCGTTGACGACGGACACGCCGACGCCGTGCAGGCCGCCGGAGACCTTGTAGGAGTTCTGGTCGAACTTCCCGCCGGCGTGGAGCTGCGTCATGATGACCTCGGGCGCCGACACGCCTTCGGTCGGGTGCATGCCGACCGGCATGCCGCGCCCGTTGTCGATCACCGTGCAGGAGCCGTCCGGATTGAGCACGACGGTGACGAGGTCGGCGTGGCCGGCCAGCGCCTCGTCGATGGCGTTGTCCACCACCTCGTAGACCATGTGGTGCAGGCCGGAACCGTCGTCGGTGTCGCCGATATACATGCCCGGCCGCTTGCGGACCGCATCCAGGCCCTTGAGAACCTTGATGGAATCGGCGCCGTAGGCGCTCGCGTCGCCTGGGAGGTTTTCGGGCGTTTCGGTCATGGATATCCGTTTCTGAGGCGGCTCGGGAAGGCCGGTCGGCCGAAGCGCCGAATCGCGGCGCGGAACATGCTTGAGATATAGGCGTTTGCGGCCTGTTTTCCAAGTTTCGCAGGGCATCGGCATGTGGGTTGCGGCGGCGGGCCGCGCCTGCGCCGCGTCGCCTTTTTTGCGCCGCAACATACCGCCAGCATCCTTTGCGCGCGCCGGCTCCGCGCCTACATTGGACGTGCAACCGCAAGGCCTGAGATGGACACCACGCCCGCCCCCTTCGTGCCACCGGCGCCGACGCCGCGCACCACGCCGCCATCGACGCTCGAGATGGTGCGCATCGTCTACCGCAACCCGCTCGAATTGTGGGGCGAGCCTTCCTACAACCAGCCCTGGATCTCGATCTCGGCCGGCATCGGCGGGCCACTGGTGATCGCCAACGAGCCGGGCCTGATCCGCCGCGTGCTGGTCGACAACGCCCGCAACTACAGAATGGCGCGGGTCCGCCAGAAGATCCTGCGGCCGATCCTGCGCGATGGGCTGCTGACGGCCGAGGGCGAGGTGTGGAAGCGCTCGCGCAAGGCGATGGCGCCGGTCTTCACACCGCGCCACATCGGCGGTTTCGCCCGGCCAATGCTGGAGTGCAGCCGAGCCTTCGCCGACCGTTACGAGGCCGGCGGGGTCGCCGACATGTCGCGCGACATGACCATGCTCACCTACGACATCCTCGCCGAGACGCTGTTTTCCGGCGAGATCGCCGGCGAGCCTGGCAGCTTCGCCCATCAGGTCGACCGGCTGTTCGAGACGATGGGCCGCGTCGACCCGCTAGACCTGCTCGGCGCGCCCGACTGGCTGCCGCGCATCACCCGCCTGCTCGGCCGCTCCTCGCTCGCCTTCTTCCGCCGCATCGTCGCCGAAACGATCCGCCAGCGCCAGGAGAAGATGCGCGCCGCGCCCGACGCGGTGCCGGCCGACTTCCTCACCCTGCTGCTCAGGGCCGAAGGGCCGGACGGGCTGACGCGCGGCGAGGTGGAGGACAACATCATCACCTTCATCGGCGCCGGCCACGAAACGACGGCCCGGGCGCTCGGCTGGACGCTGTTCTGCCTCGCCGAGGCGCCGTGGGAGCGCGAGCCGGTGGAGGCCGAGATCGACCGTGTGGTCGCCTCCGAGCCGGACCCGGCGAAATGGCTGGAGAAGATGCCGCTGACTCGCGCTGCCTTCGAGGAGGCGCTGCGGCTCTATCCGCCCGCACCCTCGATCAACCGCGAGGCGATCGAGGACGACGAGTATGGCGAGCTGAAGATCCGCCGCGGCGCGCAGGTGCTGGTCATGCCGTGGACGGTCCACCGCCACCGCCTGCTGTGGGAAAAGCCCGACGCCTTCATCCCGGCCCGCTTCCACCCCGGCAACCGCGACAGGCTCGACCGCTTCCAGTATCTCCCCTTCGGCGCCGGCCCGCGCGTATGCATCGGCGCCAGCTTCGCCATGCAGGAGGCGATGATCGCGCTCGCCGTTCTGATGTCGCGCTTCCGCTTCGACAGCCTGCCGCAGACGAAGCCGTGGCCGGTGCAGAAGCTGACGACGCAGCCGCAGGGCGGCCTGCCGATGCGCGTCAGTCGCCGCGGTTGATTTCTTCAGGAATGAGACATATTATTCCTTTCAGGTGAAAGGAAACATCATGGCGCCAACACAGCCCGCCCTCGACCTCGGCCCCGACCGCCAGGCGACCGTCGCCAAGGCGATGCTGCGCGCCGCCGACCTGCTGGGGCTCACCGCGCGCGACCTCTCGGCGGTGATCGGCGTTTCCGAGGCGACGCTGTCGCGGCTGAAGCACGGGCAGGGCGTCGCCGGCCTGTCGGGCAAGGCCTACGAGCTGGCGCTGCTGTTCGTGCGCCTCTATCGCTCGCTGGATGCCATCACCGGCGGCGACGACGCCGTCTCGCGCCGCTGGCTGCGCGCCGACAACACCGCGCTCGGCGGCGTGCCGGCCGAGCGCATCCGCTCCATCGACGGGCTGGCCCATGTCCTTGCCTATCTGGACGCCCGCCGCGCTCCGCTCTGAGGCGCGCCAGCGCGCCGGCACGGGCTGGCGGCTGGTCGAGGCGCAGCACCGCGTCTCGACCATGAAGCTGGTCGACACGCTGGCCGAGCAGGCGCTGCTGGAGGACGAGATCGAGCGCACCAAGCCGCCGGCTCCGCCCGAATGCGCCGGGCTGCATTACCTGCTCGCCACGCCCTTCCGCTACGGCCGTTATCCCGGCAGCTCGCGCTTCCGCCGCGAGGGCTGGTCGCCGGGCGTCTTCTACGCGTCGGAGGCGGTGGCCACCGCGGTCGCCGAGACCGTGTTCTACCGGCTGCTGTTCTTCGCCGAGAGCCCGGCGACCCCGCTGCCGCGCAACCCGCTCGAATTCACCGGCTTCGAGGCGGCCTATGCGGTCGAGCTGGGCCTCGACCTGACCCAGCCGCCGCTGTCGCGCGACGCGGCCGACTGGACGCGGCTCGCCGACTATTCGGCCTGCCTCGACCTCGCCGACGCCGCCCGCGAGGCTGGCGTCACGCTGATCCGCTACCGCTCGGTGCGCGACCCGGCCGGCGGGACAAACCTCGCCCTGCTCTCCTGCACGGCCTTCGCGGCCCCCGCGCCGCTGGCCCGTGCGACATGGCGCATCGCGCTTTCCGGCGCCGGTGCCATCGCGCTCGGCGACGCGCCGGGCGAGCGCCTGGGCTTTTCCTGGGCCGACTTCGCAGCCGATCCGCGCGTGGCGGCAAGAGCCATGGCCGGGCAGGGCAGGCCCTGAGCGGCGCTAGCTGCCTCCGTAGAAGAACAGCACCTTCAGATCGTCCCTGAGCACGAAATCCCTGCCGGACCAGCCGTCGCCGGTCGCCGTCAGCCCTTCGGGCACGCACAGGCTGGCGAAGGAATCCGTGTTGACGATCTTCAGGTTGAACTCGCCGATCGGGCCGTTCCAGTTACGGGCGGTGGTGAGGATATAGCCGACGGTGAAGGGCTGGGGCTGCGCATCTCCCGACAGTTTCTGCTTCACGGTCTCGTCGAGGCAGTAGTCCTTCGCACCCTCGCCGCCCGGATAGTAGGTGCCGTATTCGTTCGTCGCGCCGAAGCGCGGCGCATAGGAGATCTCGACCTCGGTCCGCCCCGGCGCGAAGGTCTGCGTCCATTCGTGGACGGCCTGGTAGGACCAGCGCGGGATCAGCCAGTCCCCGTTCTCGTCGACCAACTCCTCCGCCTTCAGCCGGGCGACCGTCGCCTCCGGCAGCCGCGCCAGCGCCTCGAAGGCTTCCGGGGTGGCGGCGAAGACCGGCACGCCCATCTCGTTCAGCCTGCCGGTGATGTTGGTCTCGCCGAGCCAGGCATATTCATGCGGCGTCGAGCTCACCGGCTTGCCGTCCACCGAGACCTCGAAGTCCATGTAGTTGCGGTCGTCGTCCTGGAACCCGTCCGGCGAATCGTCCTGCGGCACCCTGGCCAGCGGGAAGCCGATGGTCTCCTGCCGCGGCTCAGGCGCGGACGATTCGAAGACGTAGCGGACGCGGATCCTGTCCCAGCCGATCTCCAGGTCCTCGCGGGCGATCGAGATGTCCTTCGCCGGCTTGAACACCACGCCGCCGGCCGGAAACTCGGCGAGCGCGCCGTTGGCATAGGCGGGGGCGATGGCGCCGAGGAGTATCGGCAGGCAGATGGCGGCGGCGCAATTGCGTCTCATCTCCGCTCCTTTCGCTGCTGTTGCCGCCTCCCCGCGCCATCATCGGGGCAGAGGGCGGCACTTGCAAGGGACGCGTCGTCCGGCCACCTCAGCGTGTGGCCCGGATCATCCCCACCGCCTTCTCGGCGATCATGATCGTCGGCGCGTTGGTGTTGCCGCCGATCAGCGTCGGCATCACCGAGGCGTCCACCACCCGCAGCCGCTCCGTCCCGCACACGCGGAGCTGCGGGTCGACCACGGCGTCCTCGCCGGTCCCCATCCGGCAGGTGCCGACGGGATGGTAGATCGTGTCGGCGCGGGCGCGGATATGCGCCATCAGCTCGTCGTCGCTCTCGCGGCCGGTCATGTAGATCTGCCGGCCGCGATGCGGCTCCAGCGCGGGCGCAGCCATGATCGCCTGCGTGATGCGCGCGCCCTTGGCCAGAAGCGCGGCGTCGCGCTCGTCCGACAGGAAGCGCGGGTCGATGCGCGGCGCAGCCAGCGGATCGGCGTCCTTCAGCCCCACCTCGCCGCGCGAATAGGGCCTGAGCACGCAGACATGGCAGGAATAGCCGTGGCCGAAACGGATCTTGCGCAGATGGTCGTCGACCAGCGACACGAGGAAATGCAGTTGCAGATCGGCGCGCGGCAGCGCCGGGTCGGATTTCAGGAAGGCGCCGGCCTCGGCCGCCGGGCTGGTCAGCAGGCCGGTGCCGTCGCGCCGCCACTGGCGCATCGCGGCGAGGATCTTCAGCGTGCCGACCGCGCTGATGCCGACCGTGTCGGTGTCGGGCGATTTCCACAGCATGACGAAGTCGAGATGGTCCTGCAGGTTCCGGCCGACGCCGGGCAGCGCGTGGCGCACCTCGATGCCGTGTCGCTTCAGCTCGTCCGCCGGGCCGATGCCGGAGAGCAGCAGGAGCTGCGGCGAGCCGAACGCCCCGCCGGCCACGATCACTTCGCGCCGCGCGGTCGCCGTCTCCTCGTGGTTGCCGCGCCGGTAGCGCACGCCGTTCGCCCGCTTCTCCTCGAGCAGGACCCGCGTCGCCCGCGCGCCGGTCATCACGTGGAGGTTCTTCCGCTCCATCGCCGGGTACAGGTAGGCGGCCGCCGCCGAGCAGCGCTCGCCGCGCTGCGCGCCCTGCCAGAACTGCGTCACCTGGTAGAGCCCGGCGCCCTCCTGCTTCGGCCCGTTGAAGTCGTCGTTGAGGCGGATCTGGCTCTGCGCGCAGGCTTCGAGGAAGGCGCGGGAAACGGGCCGCGGCGACGGCTGCTCGCCGACCTGCAGCGGCCCGCCGGCGCCGTGGAGTGCGCTCGGCCCGCGTTGGTTCCCCTCCGCCTGGAGGAAGAAGGGCAGCACGTCCGCCCAGCCCCAGCCGGTGCAGCCGGCAGCGGCCCAGTCGTCATAGTCGGACGGGTGGCCGCGCACGTAGAGCATGGCGTTGATGGCACTCGACCCGCCCAGCCCGCGCCCGCGCGGCTGGTAGCCGCGGCGGCCGTCGAGCCCCGGTTGTGGCTCCGTCTCGAACCGCCAGTTGAGGCCGGGCGCGCGGCCGGGAACCAGCGCCGCCGCGCCTGCCGGCACGCGCACCAGAAGGTCGCGCCCGTCGCCGCCGGCCTCCAGCAGGCAGACCGTGACGGACGGGTCCTCGGTCAGCCGCGCGGCCAGCACGCAGCCCGCCGAGCCGCCGCCCGCGATGACGTAGTCGTATTCGGCCATGACGCCCCGCCCGGATCGTTCCCCCGCCGGAAAGGTGGACCCGGGCCGGCCCCGAGTCCAGCCGCTCAGTTGCGGCCCTGGAACAGGTCGGGCACATGCACCGGCCAGCGCCGGGGCAGCACCGCGACGAGGTCGAAGCGCACGGACAGCCGCGAGAAATCGGGCTGGCGGGAGAGCCACAAATCGGTCGCGCCCTCGATGCGGCGCTGCGCGGCAGGCCCCACCGCCTCCATCGCCGCGACCAGCGTCGGGCGCACCTTCACTTCCACGATCGCCACGAGGTCGCCGCGCCGCACGATCAGGTCGATCTCGCCGAGCGGCGTCCGGTAGCGGCGCGCGACGATGCGGAAGCCCTTGAGCAGCAGCGCCAGCGCGGCCAGCCGCTCGCCGCGATGGCCTCGCCGATAGTGCCGCAGCCGGTCGGCGGCCCTGGAACTGCCTGCGCCAGAATGGATCGGCACGATCTCTCCAGTTTATTTGCGCATGACGTCTATCCGAAAAGTCTGCAACTTTTCGGCGTCATGCTCTAGCCATCGCCCTTCAGCTCCAGCAGCCGGCGGTAGAGGTCGGGCTTCCTGCCGCCCGTCAGCCGCGCGGCTTCCGCCGCAGCCTTGGAAGCGCCCATCTCGGCCGCCAGCGACAAGAGCAGCCGGTCGACGTCCGCCGCGTCGGCGCTCTCGCCCGCCCCCGGCGGCGCCACGCAGACGACCACCTCGCCCTTCGGCGCGCCGGCCTGCGCATAGTGCTGCGCCAGTTCCGCCAGCGTCCCGGTGCGGAACTCCTCGAAGGTCTTGGTCAGCTCGCGGCAGACGGCGGCCGGCCGGTCGCCGAGGGCTTCGGCCATCGCGGCCAGCGCGTCGGCCAGCCGGCGCGGCGATTCGTAGAAGATCAGCGTTCCCGGCACGGCTTTCAGTTCGCCGAGCCGGCTCGCCCGCTGCCCCGCCTTCACCGGCAGGAAACCGGCGAAGAAGAAGGCATCCGACGGCAGGCCCGACGCCGTCAGCGCGGCGAGCGCGGCCGACGGGCCGGGGATGGGCACCACCGCGATGTCCGCCTGCCGCGCGGCCTCGACCAGCCGGAAGCCGGGGTCGGAGACGAGCGGCGTGCCGGCGTCCGACACCAGCGCCACGCTGCGTCCCTCGGCGAGTGCGGCGACCAGCTTCGGCCCCGCCTCGGCGGCGTTGTGCTCGTGATAGGCGACCGGCTTCTGGCGGATGCCGTAGCGGGAAAGCAGCACGCGGGTGACGCGCGTGTCCTCGCAGGCGAGCACGTCGGCCGCCGCCAGCGTCTCCAGCGCGCGCAGCGTGACGTCGCCGAGGTTCCCGATCGGCGTCGCCACCAGGTAGAGCGCCGGCGGCAGCGGCCGCGCCGGCATCTCGGCGCCGCCGACCATGAAGCTGCGGCGGTGGTCTTCGGTCTGCGCGGCCATCGGTCTCCCGTTCCTGCGGCGGTGTGTGCTGCTGACAACACAATGTCAGCAACCGGCCCCGGCCTGTCGGCGCCGGGGTGGCTTTCCCGTCCTTGCTTCTGTATAGACCCGCGCCCCGAAGGAACACACGCCATGTTGGCAATCACCGGCTCGCGCCGCAAGGCGGCGATCGCATTCATCCTGGTCACCGCCGCGCTCGACATCGTGGCGATGGGCATCATCATCCCGGTCCTGCCGCCGCTCATCGAGGAGTTCGCGGGCTCGCAGGCTGAGGCCGGCTGGATCAACGGCGTCTTCGTGGCGCTGTGGGCGGGCATGCAGTTCTTCTTCTCGCCGATCATCGGCTCGCTATCGGACCAGCACGGCCGCCGCCCGGTGATCCTGCTCTCCACCGTCGGGCTCTCGATCGACTACGTGCTGATGGCGGTGGCGCCGAACCTGTGGTGGCTGGCGCTCGGCCGCATCATCGCGGGCGTGACCTCGTCGAGCTTCACCACCGTCTTCGCCTACATGGCCGACATCACCCCGCCGGAGGACCGCGCCAAGGCCTACGGGCTGATCGGCGCTGCGTTCTCGGCCGGCTTCGTCGCCGGGCCACTGATCGGCGGCTTCCTCGGCGAGATCTCGCCGCGCGCGCCGTTCTGGTTCGCCGCCGCGATCAGCGGGCTGGCCTTCCTCTACGGCCTGTTCGTGCTGCCCGAATCGCTGGCGCCGGAAAAGCGCATGGCGTTTGCGTGGCGCCGCGCCAATCCGCTCGGCGCGCTGGCGCTGCTGCGCTCGCATTCCGAGCTGGCGGGGCTGGCCACCGTCACCTTCCTGCTGCATTTCGCCCATCACGTCTTCTCGGCCGTCTTCGTGCTCTATGCCGGCTACCGCTACGGCTGGACGCCGTGGCAGGTGGGCACGCTGCTCGCCATGGTCGGCGTGCTCGACATGATCATGCAGGGCCTCGTCGTCGGCCCGCTGGTCAAGCGCTTCGGCGACCGCGGGGTGATGGTCGCCGGCCTGTTCGGCGGCGCCGCCGGCATTGCGCTGATGGGGCTCGCGCCCACCGGCCTGATCTTCGTGGCCGCCATGTTCCCCAACGCGCTGTGGGGGCTCGCCATGCCGACGCTGCAGTCGCTGATGACGCGCCGCGTCTCCGAAAGCGAGCAGGGCCAGCTCCAGGGCGCCAACATGAGCGTCGCCTCGATCGCCGGCATCGTCTCGCCGCTGTTCTTCGGTGCCGTCTATTCGTGGTCGGTCGCCCCGGGCCTGCCGGTCGCCCGCTCGGGCGTGTCCTTCCTCATCGCCGCGCTCGTGCTGCTCGCCGGGGCGCTGCTCGGCTGGGTCGTGGCGCGCCGCGCCGGCCGCGAGGAGAAGGCCGCCGACGCCGTCGCCTGACGCGAGTCGGTGCGCCTGCCGGTGCATCCCGGCAGGCGCTTGCCGGCCGCTCGGCTTGACTTCCGGCCTCTGCGGACCGAAATATCGAACCATGACCTACGCAGCCACCATTTCCCGAACCTTCCCCCGGGTGTGCCCCATCGCGGGATTCTGACCCCCGGTCCGGCTGCCTTGCGCCTCCGGACCGCGGGGGCTTAGGGCGTAGCGGTCAGCTTCGATCTGTATTCCGCCTGCGTCGCCCGTCCGAGGCGCATCAACCCCCTGAACAGACAAGTTTCGCGCGCCGCACGCCTGTGCGCATGCGCGCCTTTTGACGGACGAAAGACATGAACCAGACACCCATCCGGCGGCGCAGGCCGCCCATCGTCATCGGCGACCTCGACCACCAGCGGCTGACGCGGCTGGCCTCGGCCGCGCCCGAATCCATGGCCGACGTGGCCGACGAGCTGCTCGGCGAGCTCGACCGCGCCCGCACCCGGCCGCAGGCGGGCCTTCCCGCCGGCATCGTGCGCATGGGCTCGCACGTCACCTTCCGCTCGGGCGACGGGCCTCAGAAGAGCGTGCAGCTCGTCTGGCCGGGCGAGGCCGACATCGCGCAGGGCCGCGTCTCCGTGCTGACGCCCATCGGCGCCGCCCTCATCGGGCTCACCGAGGGCCAGTCGATCGGCTGGGAGGACCGCTCGGGCCGCACCCACGAGCTGACGGTGCTCGCCGTCGGCCAGGCGGACGCCGCCGAGGCGCGGCCGCTCGCCGAGGCGCGGGCATGAGCCTGCGTCTCGTCTCCGCGCAGGGTCGATCGGGACCGCGCGCCTGACCCCCGGACCCGACGGGTCCGGGGGAGGGTGCTGATCCTGACATCCTGCATGGGCGGACCCCGCGTCCGCCGGGAGACGAGACATGAACCATCCGCTGCCCTGTCGGCTGACCACGAAGGACCACGCCATTCTCGAGACGCTGCTGGAGCGCTGCCCGGAGCCCGGCGGCGCCTATGCCGCGCTGCTCGCCCGCAAGCTCGCCGGCGCCGGCGTCTGGCTGAGCCACGACATCCCCGCCGGCGTCGTCACGCTCAACAGCCGGGTGCTCTACCGTGTCGACGGCGGCCCGGCCGAGACGCGCATCGTCGCCCAGAGCCCGGTCGGCGGCCCCGTCGTCGGCCTGCTGCTGCCGCTGACCACGCTGCGCGGCCTGGCCTTGCTCGGGCTGGCAGAGGGCGAGAGCGTCTCCTTCGAGGAGAGCGAGGCCGAGGTCACGCTGTCGGTGCAGGCGGTCGCCTATCAGCCGGAAGCCGCCCAGCGCGAGGCGCAGCTCAGCCGCGCCGCCCGAGGTCCCGCCCTGCGTCTGGTCCACAGCGCCTCCGGCCTGCCGGAACCCGCCCGGCCCTCCCGCTACGTCCTGTCCCACGGCTTCGACGACGACAACGACCCGGGTCCGTCGGCGGCCTGATCCGCGAACGGCCTTGGCGAATATGCAATAGTTGCATATATTCGGCATGCGGAGGTGCGCGTGCCGACGGTCCATCGCCTTGCAGGCTGCAAGGTCCAGATCTTTGCCGATGACCATGTTCCGCCGCACTTCCATCTCGTCGGCGCCGGCTGGCGCTGCTCGGTCGACGTCGCCACGCTGGCGATCATGGCCGGCCGGGCGCCGAGGCGGGAGTTCGAGGCTGCGATGGAGTGGGCGCGAACCAATCGCGCGCTGCTCCTCGAAAATGGAGCGAGCTCAATGAGCGGGATTGAGATGGTGGTCGCCGACCGTGCCTTGCCCTGCCTCAAGGCCGTCCGCCCGGTGGGCGCGCTCACGATCGAGGTTGAGTGGGCGTCGGGCAGCCGTGCCGGCCGAAGGGAAATCGTCGACCTTTCCCCGCTGATCGGCCAGTTCCGCCTCTACGCGCCGCTACGCCATGATCCGGTATTGTTCGCGACCGTGCGGATGGCAGAGGATGGCGGTGCCGTCGAATGGCGCGGCGGCGAGATCGACATGTCGGCCGAAAGCATTGAGCGGTTGGCCGCCGAACAGATGACAGCGGAGGATTTTCGGGCCTTCCTGGCGCGCAATCGCCTGACCCGGCAGGCGGCCGCGGCAGCGCTGGGCCGCAGCCTGCGCATGATCCAGAACTATGTGGAAGGCCAGCCGATCCCGCGCGTGGTGGCGCTGGCATGCCGGGGCTACGAGGCCGAACGGATCGGAATGCGGCCGGAAAGGCGTTCGGCCTGACCGCCTACGCCGCGAGGTCGGCGACGACCGCGTCGAGGACGATCATGCCGGAGGCGGTGGCGCGGAGGCGGGAGTTGCCGATCGGCTCGATCAGTCGCTCCTCCTGCAGGAAGCCGATGCGGCGCGACGACAGCGGCCGTCCCGCCAGCGCCTCGTAGCGCGCCACGTCGATGCCCTCGGCCAGCCGCAGCCCCATCAGCAGGAACTCGTCGGCCTCCTGCTCGCGCGTCAGCACCTCGCCGCCGGTGACGCCGTGGCCCTTGGCCTCGACCAGGTTGAGCCAGGTCTCCGGGATGCGCTCGGTGAAGGTGACGTGGCGGCGGCCGTCCTCCAGGAAGCGGCCATGCGCGCCGGGGCCGATCCCGACATATTCGCCATAGCGCCAGTAGACGAGGTTGTGCCGGCTCTCCGCGCCCGGCACGGCGTGGTTGGAGATCTCGTAGGCGGGCAGGCCGTGGGCCGCCGTCACCTCCTGCGTCGCCGCATAGAGCGCGGCCGCGTGCTCGGGGTCCGGCACGTCGAGCCGGCCAACCGCATGCAGCGCGTGGAAGGTCGTGCCTTCCTCGATGGTGAGCTGGTAGAGCGACAGATGGTCGGCCGCGTGCCCGATCGCCTGTTCGAGCTCCGCCGTCCACGCCTCCACCGTCTGGTCGGGGCGGGCATAGATCAGGTCGAAGGAGAGCCGCGGGAACGTCTCGCGCGCCAGCCGGATGGCGTGAAGCGCCTGCTCGACATTGTGCAGCCGGCCGAGGAAGCGCAGGTCGGGGTCGTTGAGCGCCTGCACCCCGAGCGAGACGCGGTTGACGCCGGCGGCGCGGTAGCCGCGGAAGCGGGCGGCCTCGACCGAGGAGGGATTGGCCTCCAGCGTCACCTCGATGCCGGCGGGCACCGTCCAGTTCGCCGCCACCGCCTCCAGCACCGCGCCGACGGTTCCCGGCTCCATCAGCGAGGGCGTGCCGCCGCCGAGGAAGATCGAGGTCACCGTGCGCGGGCCCGTGCGCCGGCGCAGCGTCGCCATCTCGCGCGCGAAGGCGGCGGCGAAACGCGGCTGGTCCACCGGCCGGTGGCGCACATGGCTGTTGAAGTCGCAATAGGGGCACTTGGCCGCGCAGAACGGCCAGTGGATGTAGACGCCGAAGCCGGGGTCGTTCGTCATGCCGATGCCAGCATCGCCGCCGCGAATTTCGCGAAGGAGAGCGCCCGGTGGGACAGCGGTTCGGCAATGCCGTTCTTCTCGTCGGCCTCCATCTCGCCGAAGGTGAGCGTATGGCCGAGCGGCTGGAAGACGGACCCTTGCCGCCGCGCGGCGGCCACACCAGCGTCCCCTCCACCTCGCCGCGGAAATATTCGGCGTGCCCGTCGGGCCAGGCGAGGCACAGCGTGGAGACGAACCGCCCCGTCCGCTGTGCAGGCCGGGTCGCGCCCTTCTCGCGCAGCAGGCCCTCGGTCTTTTCCATCGCCATCATGAAGTCGCGGCCCGAGCCGTCCGGCTTCTCGGCCCAATCGGCGGTGTAGACGCCCGGCTGGCCGTCGAGCGCGTCGATCTCCAGCCCCGAATCGTCGGACAGCGCCGGCAGGCCGGTGGCCGCCGCCGCCGCGAAGGCCTTGATGTAGGCGTTCTGCTCGAAGGTCGTGCCGGTCTCGGCCGGCTCCGGCAGGCCGTAATCGGCCGCCGACTTCGCCTCGAAGCCGTAGGGGCCGATCAGCGCGGCGATCTCCTCCAGCTTGCCCCTGTTGTGGCTCGCCACGACGATCCGCCTGGTGTCGAGAGGGCGCATCACGAGCTCCAGATGCGCGGCTCGGCGAATTCGAGCGAATTGCCGGCCGGGTCGCGGAAATAGATGGAGCGGCCGCCGGTCGCTTCACCGTCCTTGGGCGGCCACTCGAAATCGGCCTCGACCGCCACGCCGTGAGCGGTCAGATGCGCCTTCCAGCGGTCGATCTCGTCGGCTTGCGCCGCAAAGCACAGATGGCCGGGCCCGCGCGTGCCGTGCGGCGGCACGGGCAGCTTGGCGCCCGGCGCCGGCGGCCGTTGCGTCGCGGCCGGGTCGAAGACGAGCAGCACGCCCGTCCCGCAGCGGAAGAAGACGTGCCGCCCCGGCACCTTGGCGATCCTCGTCAGCCCCATCACGCGGCCGTAGAAATCCTCCGCCGCGTCGAGGTCGTCGGCATAGAGCGCCGATTCGAGGATTGCCGTGGGGGTCATGGCCGCCGCGCCCGCATCTATCCGATCGCCATCTTCTGCAGGTCGACCAGCCGCGCGATGCCCTTGCGCGCCAGCGCCATCAGCGCGGCGAACTCTGCTTCCGAGAACGGCTCGCCCTCGGCCGTGCCCTGGATCTCGACGATGCCGCCCTTGCCGGTCATGACGAAATTGGCGTCGGTGCCGGCCGACGAATCCTCGATGTAGTCGAGGTCGATCACCGGCTCGCCGCCGTGGATGCCGCAGGAGATGGCGGCCACATGGTCGCGCAGCACCCGCTGCACCGAGGTCATCTTGCGCGCCTCCATCCAGCGCAGGCAGTCGTGCAGCGCCACGAAGCCGCCGGTGATGGAGGCGGTGCGGGTGCCGCCGTCGGCCTGGATCACGTCGCAGTCGACGGTGATCTGGAACTCGCCGAGCTGCTGCAGGTCGATGACGGCGCGCAGGGATCGGCCGATCAGGCGCTGGATCTCAAGCGTGCGGCCGCCCTGCTTGCCAGACGAGGCCTCGCGGCGCATGCGCTCGCCGGTGGCGCGCGGCAGCATGCCGTATTCGGCCGTCACCCAGCCCTTGCCGGAATTGCGCAGCCAGGCCGGCACGCGCTCCTCCAGGCTCGCCGTGCACAGCACGTGCGTGTCGCCGAAGCGGACCAGGCAGGAGCCCTCGGCATGCTTCGACACGCCGCGCTCGAAGGAGATGGCGCGCATTTCGTCTGGCTGGCGCCCGGATGGCCGCATCTGTCGTTCCTCATGGGTCGTTTCGTGCCGCGGCTTGTAGCGGCAGGCCCGCGCCGACGCAAAGGAAAAGGCTCGCCCTCCCGCCCCGGCCATAGGGCGCGCTCGCTTGCGCCGGATCGGACGGCGACTATATCTTGCCGGCAAGGCGATCGGGGCAAGGACATGACGAAACCCGTGCTGGAACAGAACCTTCAGTCGCTCGACGCGCGCTCGCGCGACATCTTCCGCGCGGTCGTGGAAAGCTACCTGCGCGACGGCGAGCCGCTCGGCTCGCGCAACCTGTCGCGCCTCCTGCCGCACTCGCTGTCGCCGGCGACCGTGCGCAACGTCATGGCCGACCTCGAAAGCCTCGGCCTGATCTACGCGCCGCACGTCTCGGCCGGCCGCCTGCCCACCCAGCAGGGCCTGCGCTTCTTCGTCGACGCCTTCATGGAGATCGGCGACCTGTCGGACGAGGAGCGCCGCGTCATCGAGGCGCAGGTCAAGGCCTCCGGTTCCGGCCAGACGCTGGAGCACATGCTGACCGAGGCGAGCCAGATGCTGTCGGGCATGTCGCGCGGCGCCGGCCTCGTGCTCGCCGCCAAGAGCGAGCAGGCGCTGAAGCACATCGAGTTCATCCAGCTCGAGCCGATGAAGGCGCTGGCCGTGCTCGTCTCGCAGAACGGCGACGTCGAGAACCGCGTGCTCGACCTGCCGGCCGGCGTCACCGCCTCGCAGCTCCACGAGGCGTCGAACTTCCTCAATGCGCACATACGCGGCCGCACGCTGTCGGAGGCGCGCAGCGAGATCGCCCGGCTGAAAGAGGAGACCCGCGCCGCGCTCGACCAGCTCTCGCAGGACCTCGTCGAGCGCGGGCTCGCCGTGTGGGCGGGTGCGGAGGGCGAGGCGCCGGCGCGCCTCATCGTGCGCGGCCGCGCCAACCTGCTGGAGAACATCACCGCGCAGGCCGACCTCGAGCTGCTGCGCCACCTGTTCGACGACCTCGAGACCAAGGAGGGGCTGGTCCAGCTCCTCGGCCTCGCCGAGGGCGGGCAGGGCGTGCGCATCTTCATCGGCTCGGAGAACAAGCTGTTCTCGCTGTCGGGCTCCTCGCT
>Ga0206103_100663_pt1 | contig 15847 bp, 17 predicted proteins | sample 1B5Ametagenome_FD_148638 | JGI IMG/M metagenome (GOLD analysis project Ga0206103, IMG submission 148638) | Enriched microbial communities from leaf-cutter ant dump, University of Wisconsin, Madison, United States - 1B5A | ecosystem: Environmental > Terrestrial > Nest > Insects nest > Nest dump... | reverse complement strand
GCGGGTCGATGAAGGCCGCCCAGAGGCGTTCGAGGGGTGCGGGGAAGTCGGCGACGACGGTGAGGGTCAGCGCCTCGACGTCGGTGGTGACGGATGTGACGGGCATTGCGGTCTCCTCGGTGCGTGGTGCTGGAGTCGGTTCCGGATGCGGTGCGCGCGGTGCTCAGCCGTCCTCGGCGAGCAGCGCGTCGAGTCGGTCGACGCGCCCGCGCCAGAGTTCGGCGTAGGCGTCGAGAAGTGCCCGCGCGCGGCGCAGCTGCTCGGGGTCGGCGCGCACGATGCGCGTGCGGCCGCGGGGGTGCTTGGTCACGAGTCCTGCCTCCTCGAGCACGGTGATGTGCTTCTGCACGGCGGCGAACGTCATGTCGTAGTCGGCCGCGAGCTCGCTCATCGACTGCTCGGTGGTCAGGGTGCGGCGCACGATGTCGCGGCGCGTGCGGTCGGCGAGGGCGTGGAAGATCCGGTCGACCTCGGCGTCGCTCAACTCCGTTTGTATAACCATTTGGTTGCACGTTAGACCTGCGGTGACCGGATGTCAACGACGAGTTCGGGTGGCCCGCATCTCGGATCGCTCGTGCCCGGATCGCCATCGGATGTGGCGGGTCCGCGCACGCGCGTTCTCAGTTCAGCGCGGCGACGGCATCCGCGATTCGCGACGCCATCACGTTGAGGGAGTGTTCGTCGGCACCGTGGGCGGTGGCACGGCGAGGCAACGTGGCGAGCACGGGCCGGAGGCGTGCGATGTAGGCATCCGCGGCAGCCGTTCGCACGCCGAACAGACCGAGCGCGTCTGCGGTCATGAAGGAGTCGAATGCGAGCTCGTGGCGCCCCAGCAGCGCCAGTTGGTGTCGACCGCCATCGCCCAGAGGAGCGGGATTGACGTCGAACGCGGGAGCGAGAACCCACGCCGGCCCTCGTCGAAGGAAGCCGTGATTTCGCAGATGATCGTCGACGTTGCCGAGGAGGGCTCCCCACACCGCCCGACGCCACAGTTCCGTGGTGTCGGCCCCCGACACCATCGCGAAGTCGACGACATCGACCCAGTCTCCGCCGTCACCATCGGTGGCCTCCAACGCCGTCATCGCGGAGATGTAGGGGATGCGTGCGCCGCCATCGGTGCGGTCGAATCGTCTGAGGAACAGCACGGTGCGCTCGATCCCGTCGACGCGCATCCGCTTCGTGGCGTGCTGAGGGGTGTCGATTCCCACCTCCCGCATGCCGTCGAGCATGGCCGCTTCCCAGGCCATGACGTTCCATTCGTCGCCGATGGGCTTGGGGAACTTCGCCAGCCACAGTTCGGCGCCGATGCGCACGTTCGCTTTCGGTCGTGCACCGCCGAGCGATCCGGTCGCACGGAACAGACGCCGAATCGCGACGTCGTCGATGTTGGTCTCGCCGCGCTCGATCTGATCCGCGACGTGGATGATGTCGGCGAGCTCCGCCTCGACGGGAACCCCGTCGCCCGCCGTGACGGCAACGCCGTCGGCCCAGAACCGTGTCGCCCCTTGGCGGCCCTCGTCGTTCACTCCGAACATCAGAGTGAGTTCGTCGAGCCGTCGACCCGCGGCGCGGTTCTGGATCTTTCGCCCCCAGGAGTCCGGCGCGGAGTCGCTGAAGGGATTCACCGGGAGGAGCGTGTGGGCCCCGGGGTGCAGGCCGAGCGCCGGGGCGAGTGCGAAAGCTTCGCGCCGACGCAGGTAGCCGGAGTCGTATTCGAAGGCGCCGGTGGCTCGCGTGCGGTAGATCCGTCCGGCGAGCACCTCCTCGCGGCCGACGACCGTCGTCACCTCGTACGTCTCAGTCATCGTGGCGTACCCGAACCCGCTCGGGGAGCTTCTCGCCGATCATGAGCCGTCCCCGCTCGGTGGTGAACGGGTCCGTCGCGGTCACGACCGCATCCATCAGGCCGAGCACGCGCATGACGCGCAGCGTGATCTCGAGCGATGTGCCTTCGCCGTTCTCGAGTTTGCTGATCGTCGGCGGCGTCGTGCCGGCACGCTCGGCGACCATCCGCGCAGTGAGGCCGAGGAGTTTCCGTTGCGTCGCGAGGTTCTGCCCGATGGTGCGCAGGGAGCGCTTGACGGGGAGGGGAGTCGACGGCATGTGCCCAATTTAGATTGCCATTGCTTTATCGTCAACGCGTTTCAACAAAGAAAACATAAACTAAAAGTCGAGCCGAGCCGACACTGCCTTGACTCGACAAAGCACTTTGCGCTACAAAGTACATGTGACTCAGCACGACGACTCGCACGACGACGAACTCACCCTCGAGCAGTCGCTCGCCCTCATCGAGGGCGAGACCCGCGGGGTCAAGCGCGCCTTCGGCATCCAGGTGCCCATCTACTACTTCGTATGGGGCACCGCGTGGCTCCTCGGCTACCTGCTGCTGTGGGCCGCGTGGGAGGGTGGGCCGTCGCCCGTGACCGTTCCACTGGCGATCGCGGTGCCCGTGTTCGCGGCGCTGATTCTCGGGGCGGCGGTCACCTCGGCGGTCGTCGGCATCCGCAGCAACCGTGGGGTCAAGGGGCCGAGCGACTTCGTCGGCACCGTGTACGGCATCTCGTGGTCGATCCTCGGCGGCGCGGTTGCGGCGATCGGCTACGCGATGATCAACGCGGGAGCGAGCAACGAGGCCATCTCGATCTACTTCACCTCCGCCTACGCTCTGGTCGTCGCCGCCATGTACCTGGCCGGGGCCATGCTGTGGCACGACGTCGACCTGCTCGTGATCGCCGTGATCATGGCAGCCACCGCCGCCATCACCGGCTTCTTCGGCGCCCCCGGCAACATGCTCGGCACCGCACTCATCGCCGGCTGCACCTTGCTTGTGGGCGGGGTGATCGCCGTGATTCGGTATCGGCGGATGTGATGGACGAACTCGACCCCGTGATCCACGCCTCCGCGCGGCTCCGGATCACCGCCGCGCTCGCCGCACTCGGTGCGGGCGACCGGATCTCGTTCCCGCGGCTGCAGGAGATGCTCGGCATGACCGCAGGCAACCTCTCGACCCATCTGCGCAAGCTCGAAGACGCCGGCTATGTGGATATCGACAAAACCTTTCAGGGCCGCTCGCCCGTGACCTATCTGAACCTCAGCACCACAGGACGCCGCGCGTTCGAGGACTACACCGCCCAATTGAAAGCGCTTCTCGGAGGAACCCCATGACCGCACTCGCCAGCCTCGAGCAGGTGACCCGTCGCTTCGGCGACATCACCGCGCTCGACACCATCGATCTGGAGGTGGGCCGCGCCCAGCTGCTCGGGCTGCTCGGGCCGAACGGCGCGGGCAAGACCACCCTCATCTCGCTGCTGCAGGGGTTGCGACGGCCGACCAGCGGAACCGTGCGCGTCTTCGGCGGGGATCCGCGCGATGCCGCTAACCGCATCCGTCTGGGGTCGACTCCGCAGCAGACGGCACTGCCCGACACCTTGCGCGTGGGTGAGGTGATCGACTTCGTCGGCGCGCACTACCCGAACCGGGTGTCGACAGCCGAGCTCGCGGCCGAGTGGGGGCTCGAGGAGTTTCTGCGTCGCCAGACGGGCGCGCTGTCGGGTGGGCAGCGACGCCGGCTCGCCGTGGCGCTGGCCTTCGTGGGCCGCCCCGAACTGGTGCTGCTCGATGAGCCGACCACCGGGCTTGATGTGGATGGCCGCCGCGCACTGTGGGAGGCGATCCGTCGGCGTCACGCGGAGGGTGCGACCGTCGTCGTCACCAGCCACTACCTGGAGGAGATCGAGGCGCTCGCGGAACGGGTCGTCGTGATCTCGGATGGCCAGGTCGTGGCGGATGACGCGCTCGCCGGAGTGCTCGCCCGCGTCGGTTCACGCTGGGTGCACCTGGCGAGCCCCGAGGCGGAGCGCATCGCTGCGCTGCCGGGGGTGACCGCATCCGTCGCCGACGACACCGGGGTGGCGTTCGCGGTGCAGGACTCGGATGCGTTCGTGCGTGCCCTGGTCGAGTCACGTTTGCCGTTCACCGGTTTGCAGGTGCGCGGTGCCACCCTCGAGGAGGCCTTCCTCGCGCTGACCGAGAGGAGTGCGGCATGAGTGCCACCGCCCAGCCCGGCTTCCTGCGGCTCACCGCCGTGCACACCCGCTACTCGCTGCTCGAGACGCTGCGGGTGCCGATCGCGATCATTGGTTCGCTCGCCTTCCCGGCGCTCGCCTTCCTGTTCTTCGTGGTGCCGCAGCGCACCGTTGCCGACGACCCCGTGCTCGCGACGCAGGCCATCATCCAGATGATGGTGTTCGCGGTCATGGCCAACGCGCTGTTCGGTTTCGGCATCGGCATCTCGCAGGCGCGCGAGACCCCGTGGGACCCGTACCTGCGCACCCTGCCCGCCTCGGGCGCCACCCGCATCCTGGCCCAGCTGTTGGCGACGGGCGCGCTCGGCATCGCGGCCCTCGTGCCGGTGCTCGTGCTCGGTGTGCTGTTGACGAACGCGGATGCGGAGCCGCTCGGCATCCTGCTCGGTGCGCTCGCGCTCGTGGTGTCGTCGCTGCCGTTCCTGCTGGTGGGCGTCGCGATCGGCTACGGGATGCCGATGAAGGCCGCGATCGCCGTCGCCCAGGTGGCGATGTTCGGGCTGGCGTTCGCCGGCGGACTGTTCCTGCCGCCCGTGATGTTCCCCGAGTGGCTCGACGCGCTGTCGAAGTTCCTGCCCGCGCGGCAGGCCCGCGAGGCCGTCATCCACGCGGTGCAGGGTGGCGCGGTGCCGTGGTGGGCGTGGATCGGCATCGTCGTGTGGACGCTCGTGCTCGCGGTGCTCGTGCTCGCGCTCTACCGGCGGGATGAGGGGCGACGGTTCCGGTAGGAGGAGCGGGGGCGGTGCTCAACCTCGGCGGCGGCGGGCCGCCTTGCTCCAGCCGGTCGCCGGCCGCGCGGAATCGGACTGGGTCCGTGAGGCACGACCGTGCGGGCGGAGCATGAGGGTGAGGCCGTCGACATCGACCGGCTCCCAGTGGTGGCCATGGACGCGAAAGCCGAGATGCTGCTCGGTCCGCGCAGAGAAGACCATAATGGCGCGCCCGGTGCGCACCATCGCCACGGTGCGCTCCCACATGAGTTCACGAACTCGCTTCGATACGTGACCGACGAACACGCCCGCTGAGATCTCAAGCAGCCAGCGGGTGAGATACCCGCGGAGGCCCGGCGGGCAGGCGGAGAGGACGATCACGATCATCAGAACGGCAGCTCATAGTTCGCGCCGGCGGCGACAGTACGCCGAGAGCCATCCCAGAGTCGGACGACGTTCTCGCCGAGATCGTGAGCATCGGCGTCGTCGTCAGGAATGAGCAGATGACGAATGTCGTGCACACACCGACTGAGGAAGGCGCCGCCGTGGAAGTGGTCCCGCATCCGGCGTCGCGCCTCAGCACCGATGTCGAGCGGTGCCTCCGCGGCGAGCTCGAAGGCCAACGGTACGGCGAGCTCCACCTTGTAGAGATCTGCGATGTCGTAGACGAAGGAACGGGCGTGCCCGGTGTGGACGAAGCCGAGCCCGGGGGAGCAGCCGAGCGCGACGATTACCGAATGCACGACGCCGTAGAGGCTCGTGTTCGCAGCGGAGAGCGCCTGGTTGACGGGATCGCTGTCCTCGAAGGCGGCGACGTCGTAATCGCGTCCCTTCCAGATGATTCCGGTACGTCGAGCCTCGTCGCGGTACGCCCGGCGTACTCGGGCGCCTTCACGGCCGCGCAATTGCTGGATCGTGAGGCCGTTCGTGTCCTCTCCGGGGAAGCGCATCGCGTACATCTCACGCGCGACCCGCAATCTGCTCGACTGGTTGGTCATGAGCGCCGCCTGCGCCTCGAGCAACTTTGAGCTGTGGGCGAGCGAGCGGCCGTGCGCGTAGTAGCGCACGCCCTCCTCGCCTACCCACACGACCGTCGAGGCGCTCTCGGCCATCAGCACCATCGCCTGTTGGGTGACTGTCGTACCAGGGCCGAGTAACAGCGCGCCGAGGCTGGCGGCGGGGATGTGGATGACGCCGCGCTCGTCAGTCGCGGTGATCGCGTTTGCGTCGCGGTGGATCGCACATTGCTCGAGGTAGATGAACGTGAGTCGATCTTCGGCCCGAACCAGCTCGGGCAGGTCGGGCGGTCTCGCCCCGATGGCCACAGCTCAACCCTCGACGGCCGCGATCGTCATGAGGCCGCATCCGTAACCGCGGGCCCGGCCGAGTCCCATGCACAGCATGGCGCGGAACGCCTCACGATCCGTGACGGTGAGTGTTCCCTCGTAGCTCGCGACACGGAGCGTCACCTGGGTCTCACGGCGGCGGAAGCTGATGAGGCGGCGGTCGAGCACCGTCAGAGCGAGCCCGTCGGATGCGGCTCTCGCAATCTGGAAGCCGGCGCGCTCCTGTCGTGAGACGAGCCACTCCTCCTGCTGCGCCACCGTCACGTGACCATAGGGCTTCCCGCGTTGTCCCCGTGCTTCCTTGGTGTTGCGGACCGGATTGGCGGTCAGTCGGAAGCGGTAGCGCTGCCCGTTCTCGAGGCGGTCGAGAAGCGGGGTGTAGTCCCGCACCTGCCAGGAGTCCTCCAGACTCGGCCAGCCGCCCTGCTCTGCGAGATGAGTGAGGTCGGGTCGCTCGGGCGACACGATGTAGAGCCGTGCTTCGTGCGCCACGTTGTCGAGGCGCCACAGCACACGGCCCGCCGCGGTCGGGGTGGGGTCGGGGAAGCCGGCGAGCACCGCCGCGTGGAGCGCGTGGGGCGAGGCGAGCAGACGCTGGGCGCCCCGGCGCGCCGGGTTGAACTGGAAGCGGGTCAGATACATCTAGAGCTCCTCGTCCGTGAGCAGCGCCTCGGGGTCATGCTCGGTCGGGCTGCCGAGCAGCTCTGCACTGCGGGTCATGGCTCCGCCGCGTGGCGGGGGACCGTCGGAAGCGCGCGGCCCGGGTGGGTCCGGATGCGGCATCGTCGTGGTGATCATCGTCACGTCGCGGAAGCCGTGCCTCCGTCGCCGTGGGTCGAAGCTCTCCGGAACGTCTTGGCGCGTCTCGCCGCTCACCTCATCCCCCTCGAGATCCAGGACGAGCTCGAGAGACACCTCTGCGCGGCGGATAGTTCGCTGATGGCTTGGCTTCGCCTCCCACTTCCACTCGGAGAGAGCCTGACGAAGCGGTGATGCGACGAGGGCGGTCCTGACCGGGCCGTCGGGCGGGAAGGCGCGCCGCCCGAGGAACAGTGGGAAGTAGGGCTGAGTGAGCGCGGCCTGGTAGGCGAGGAGCTCGCCGCGTTCAGCCTCGATCCCGACGAGGAAGACCGCGTCTGCGAGGTAGAAGCGATGGGACAGTGGAAACGACTTACCGTCGAGCGACCGCGTGGTCTGGAAGTCGCGTTCCACGGTCCCCGGCTGATCGATCCGCACACCGAAGCGGATTTTTCCGAAGCGATCCAGGGGAGCCGTACGCTCCATTCCCAGTGCGGCCGCGAGCAGCCCGATCACCCCGCTCTTCGTGGGGGCGAGCTCGGTTGCCCGGGTGGCGAACCTGCTGCGGGAGCCCCACGCCTGCTGGGGCCCCGATAGCACGAGCAGTAGGGTCGGCATCTCAGGCCTCGAGTCGCCCGCGCACGAACTCTCCGACGGCAACCACTGCCTCGTCGAGCGGGACGCGCGTGCCGAGGGCGTCGAGTGCCGAGGTGGATGCGGTCGACCGCACCACCCAGCTCGCGACGGGGGTGGTGTTGAAGGCCTCATCGATCTCCTGTGCCCGCGCGACCAGACGCTCACTCGCGACGGCCAGCCGCGACCCCTCCTCGATCGCCTCCTCGTAGGCGCCGACGAGGTTCACCGGCTGGCTCTCGCGCACGCTGATCACCACGGCATCGGGAAGGGTGCGGTTTGCGAACGAGGTCTGCTTGCCTGACGGGATGCTGCGGGTGAAGGACTGCAGGAACGCCTCGATCGCGCGTCGCGTCGCCTCGGCGTCGCCCAGGTTGTCGCGCAGTCGATCGGCGTCGATCGTCGCATAGCGGTAGAGGGTTGAGGAGTTGAACTCGATCGTGCCGATCATCCCCGCTCCGGCGTCCTCCTCGGCATCCGCAGCCTTGTGGTCGTCGACGGCGGTGTAGTAGTCGAACTCGTTCTCCACCGGGTGCACGCTGATGGCGTGCGCCACCTGCGCGGCGGCGTCAACGTTGAGGTCGCTCGAGTCGGCGACCATGCGCCCGAACAGCGCGAGGTCGATCGAGTTCTTCTCGGCGAGGACGGACTTGGGCTTGGCCTGCCTGAGTGCGGCGGCCGAGTCGTCAGTTCCGTCGGCAGCGATCGCCGCCTCGGCGAGACGGTCGACCTGCCGGGCGCTCAGGAACAGCAGGTAGCCGGACTCCTCGGGAAGCGGGTTCTCCTTCGTCGATCCGCGGGCGCTCGTGAGCTTGATGCCCGCTGCCTCAAAGGTCTGCTTGGCGAGCTCTTGTGCGCGCTCCGGCGTGATCGAGGCGTCCTTCTCGTGGATGCGCTCGCCGAGCATCTCCACGACGCGCTTGGTGCGGGTGCCGAGCTCGTCCGGGTTCAGGAAGTCGCTGAACGCCTCGCGGGTGGCGCGCTTCCAAGCCTGGCTGGAGACGCGGGCGCGCCGCACTCCGCCGAAGGTCGCCGTCTTCGGGCTCCCGGTGTCGTCGCGGTTGATGTTCGACGGCGGGAGTGTCTGGAGGATGCTGATGTCGATGATGGTGCGGGTCATGGCGGTCTCCTTCGGTGGTATTCAGTCGGTGGTTTCAGCGTCGGACGTCGGGGTGCCCTCGGCGTCGTCGTCGGGATGGTGCTGTCGATAGAAGTCGCGGCCCCAGCTCATCCGCACCGAGTCGGCGTAGCGTCCGCGCAACTCGAACAGGTCGCGCGCGAGACGTCCATAGTCGAGCGGGATCCGGTGCTGCCTGAATTGCTGGATGAGCCCGCGAGCATGATGGGCGGTCTCATCCCAGGTGGTCGCGGTGCCGAGCGCCGCGAAGCGGTCCTGCACCGCGCCTCCGTGAACCCTGCGACCGAGGAGCCGCGCGGATCGTCCGAGGGAGTAACCGCGGCGGTGCATCGAGGCGTCCCTCCGCGACTGTTGGTGCAGCGCGTAGAGGGTGATCGCGGTGTAGGCCGCCTGTTCGTCGGCGGTCGGCGCGTCGGGGAGTCCGCGGATGTCGTCGAAGAGCGACTCCTCGGCGCCGGCGAGAGCGAGCCCGAGCAGCTCCAGATCGCTGCCGAAGGCCGAACCCACGCCGCGTCTGAGGCGAGCGAGAGCGGCGACGGCAGGGCTGAGGTTCGCGCGGTAGCCGACCTGCAGCTGTTCGACGCGCGACGTGACATATCGATCGAGCCTTTCGGCGCGCTCGCGATGGCTGGTCATGACACAGTGTCCTCTCCTCGGGGCTGTTCGGTGTCGTTCGCGAAGATCGCGTTGAGCTTTCGAAGGAAGCGGATCTCGGCGCGGGACGTGTTCATGAGCTCGGTGCCGATACGGCTCGTGACCTCCCGTCCGACCCATGCGGTGGGACTCGCGGACCGAACGAGGTCGCCTCCGAGCGCTCGGAGGGTGTTGCGGGCGATCCCACGCCACTCTGCGAGGGCATCAGCGGGAACGCTCTGAGCGTCGAGGCCGGCGAGCCATGCGCGGTAAGGGCCGTCGAGGCTGGAGTAGCCGTGTTCTTCGGCACGCGCGCGAGCACCCTCGCCATCTCCTCCCGCGGCCTGAGCCAGGTTCCCGGCGAGCGTGCGGAGCGCGCGGACACCGTCGTCGGCGAGCTGCACGGCATCCTCCGCAGCCGTGGCCAGCTCCGGATGTGCGGTGCTGAGCAGGGCGAGTGCGAGCGAGATGCGGTCGTCGACCACGTCGTCGACGACCGAGACGCTGTTTCCATAGATCACGCCGATGGCGCGAAGGTGAACATGATGGTTCTCATCGAGATCACCGTTCAGTATCCGCTGGCCCAAGAACTCGATAATGGAGGGAACTTCATTTTGGTCAACGCCGTCGATTTTTCGCGCCGAGGGTGCGCCGGGGAGAATCGCTCCGATTCCGCGCCAAAAAGCACGGTTGGCGGCGTGCTCGCGTGGCATGTAGGTGGTTTTGCGGAGCTTTCGTGTCTGCTCCTTGCTGTGGCGCCAAGCTGTGTGGGGTTCGAATCTCTGGAGGTTCTGAGGTCTCAGGGCGTCGCCGTTGGCGAGCACGCATCCGACGACCGCACGATCTTCCGCCACGAGCCGGACACGCCGTGACTGCCAGGTGAACAACCGGGTTGGTCCGTGTGGGACGAGATCTGGGCGTTCCGCGGCACTGTCTGGGTGTTCGTCCTCCCACGGAGGGAGGTCCGTTGCACCATCCGCTTCGAGGTAGGTGCCCGGCATGACGAAGTTTTGCACGAGTGTCTCGTGCAGATTCCGTCCTTCAACAAGGACGCCCCCGAGAAGACCGGACCAGGCAACGCCGATCGGAGAACCTTTTCCATTCTTGACTCGCGCGTCCCCTACGGCGCCGGACCTGATGCCTGACGGGTCGAAGGCATGTGCATTCACGAGCCACCGCGCGGCTTCGCCCGGGGATAGCCTCAGCGACTCGGCGCCCGCCCGATTTGTGAAGAGACGCATATTGCTTGGCAGATCCATGATGAGTGGGGCGGTGTCCTTCGTGACACCCTTGGCGGTGCGGAGGTCGGCGACCTGGAAGAACGGACGCTCGGGGTGAAACAGATCGAAGCGGTCAGAGAACTCGTCGAGGTAGTCGTCGATGTCGGCGACGGGGAGCCCGCCACGCCACCACGTACCCCAGTCCTCCTCATGCCAGCCAGCCGCATCCGGGTCGTAGGAGGCGCGGTAGATGATCGCGAGCAGGAGCCGTGTGAGGGCGAAGGTCTGGGTCGGTAGTTCGCCGGTGATCTCGCGGATCTCGGCTGCGCGACGGAACGCCGTGCGGATCGAGACCTCGCCTGCGCTGCCGTCGAGGTAACGCACGGGGAGCCATGGCTCCTCGAGCAGATCGAATCGTGCCGGTGCGGATTCGTTCACGGACGGGCCTCGCTTTCGGAGAGGGGGCGGGAGTAGCTGAGCCCGTCTTCCGGGCTGTAGTGGAGTGAGAAGGGGCCGAGGGTGGCACGGCGGTCGGCATCGACGACGAGCACGAGTTCACCGCGCAGGGTGTGGCTCCCATGCCATCCGGGGAACGGGTATGTCTTCTCGAGCATCTCGATATGCCGGTCCAGCAGGGAGCCTCGGCAGATCGCGGCCGGGAGTCGGAGCATGCAGCCGAGGAGGATGTCGGTCAGCGTGCCGTGCGGAAGACCGTTCTCGGGGATCTGGATGCCGCGCTTGTCGTCTTCGAGCCAGTCCGGCGTGCAGAGGATGCCGCCCTCGCCCTTCTGCACGACGATCACCTCGAGTGTGGGGTCGCCGTCGCGCACCGATGCTTGTGCGCGGGACTCGGTGGCGGGGTCCCCAGCATCGCCGTGCACCCATCCGAGCAGGTTCGCCGATCCGGTGCGATTGACCGGAGGAAGGCGGAAGACATCGGCTTCGGATCGCTTCTTCGCCTGCGCGGCAGCCGAGGCCCGCGCCGCGGCTTCGACGGCCGCGGACCAGGCAGTCGGTTCGATATGCTCGGTACTGTAGACGGTTTGCACGAGACCCGGGATGTCATCGGGCAGCACGATCTTGTTGCGATCCTCGAGAGCTGCGAGTGTGCGCAGGAGGATGTGCTCGTCGTACACGACGCGAGAGCCCGCGACCGGTGACGGTGGGGTGCTCTGCCAGTCGGTGCCGGTGAGCACCAGCCGCGGAGCGCGGACGCGGGCCGGGCGGGTTCTCCCCTCGTGGCGATGAAGGCGTCCGGCGCGCTGCAGGAGCAGATCGACGGGGGCCAGATCGCTGACGAGCAGATCGAAGTCGATGTCGAGTGACTGCTCCACCACCTGGGATGCCACGACGATGGCACGATGCGGGCGAAGTGAGCCGTCCTTCCCGAAGAGCGAGACGAGCCGCGCGTCCTTGGTCGCGCGATCCAGGCTGAGGAAGCGGGAGTGGGCGACGGTCACCTCGTCTCCGAACACCCCGCGAAGGTGGGCTGCGGTCTCCTGCACGCGGGCCACGGTGTTGCGGATCACGACTGCGCAGCCGCCTTCCGCGAGGGTCTCGGCGAGCAGCTTCTCGAGTTCGTGGAGGTCGTCCGGTATTCGTTCAAGTGCAACGGTTCGTGGGGTTCCGGTCGCCGTCGGTGTCGTGATCTCGGGTGCGGAGCCCGGCCGCGAGGCGACGATCGAGGGATAACCGATGTCGCCTCCGAGCGTGTCGAGAGTGTTGGGGGCGGGCACGGTCTCGGCCATGGCGCGACGCTCCGCTCGGCTGAGGCGAGGGGCCGCGGTTCTCCTCGCCCGTCCACTCTCGTAGGCCTCCACGAAGGCGCGCCGACGTTCGGCGGGGAGAGTGGCCGACAGCATGATCACGGGTACCCGGTACGCGCCGAGCCAGTGCAGAGCGCGCTCGAGGTAGCGCCCGGAATACGCGTCGTATGCGTGGACCTCGTCGAGGATCACCACCTTTCCGGCGAGTGCCAGATGGCGGAGCATGAGGTGCCTGCTGCGGAGTGCAGCGAAGAGCGCCTGGTCGATCGTGCCGACCACGAGGCTCGCGAGCGGACCACGTTTCGGGTTGCCCAGCCAGCTGTGGGCCACGATGAGTTCATCGGCGCGGCTGTGGCGTCCCGGGTCGCCGATGCTGCGGAAGCGAGCGTCGCGGGCGAGCTGGGCGAATCGGTCGTTCAGGCGGGATCGCCCGTGGGCGAGGAAGACGCTGGTCGGCGCGGTGAGGTCGAGTCTCTCCGCCCAGCTCATGACCCGCGTGAAGAGGCCGTCGGCGGTGGCCTGAGTGGGGAGCCCGACGAAGATGCCACTGCGGTCGAAGCGTGACGCGAGGATCTCGGCTGCCGCGAGAGCCGCCTCCGTCTTGCCGATGCCCATCTCGGCTTCGAGGATCAACAGGGTGGGCTCGGGCATGGTGCGCGCGAGCTCCATCATCGCTGTCTGCACCGGACGTGGGGTCGCACCGTCCGGCAGGTCGAAACGGGTGCGGAAGAGTGCAGCATCGTCGGGCGGGGGAGCTGGCGCCCAGGGGCCGGGGAGGGCGAGATTCTGCCACGCACGCTCGGCACGACTCTCTGCCGACTCCGCGGGCTGCGTGCCGGGGGCGACGAGGGGGAAGTGGTCACTGCTGGCGATCCAGTCGGCCACGATGACGAACGCGCTGAGCAAAGCGAGAACCGGCTGGGTGAGCTCGGCGTCACGCCACCGGGCGACATCCGTGGCGAGTGTGGCGGTGATGGCTTCGAGTAGTTCGAGGCGGGCTACGGCCCAGCGCTCGTCGCCGATGAGCTCGACGTGGCGGCGCGTCCACTGCAGGCGTGCGTCGTCCGGCGGGAGGCCGTGGTGCGCCGAGAGCACGCTCGCGATCTGGTTTGCCTTGGCTGCGTCGAACCCGCGGGATCGAGCCAGCCAGTCGGCTACGGTCAGATGGCTGACGATCTCGTGCCGGGCGAGACGGCGCTGTTCTGTGCCGGCGATCGTGGGCAGGATGCCGAGACCAGCCTGTGTCATCGGATGGGCGAGGGCGGGGACCTGCACGGCGAACGCGGGGCTGAGCTTTCCGCAATCATGAGCAGAACTCAACCAAATCGCGAGTGATCGCGCTTGTTCGAGGCTTCCGACCGATTCCGCGATGAGAGATGCGACGGCCGGCGGCAGCCAGTGGTCCCAGATGAGTGCTGCGACGGCTGCAGTGTCGGTCAGATGCTGGTGAAGCGGCAGCCACCCGACGACCTCGCCCGTAACGAGATCGGCATCCGACTTTGCCCACGCGACACGCACCGCCTCGCTGAGCGAACTCAGCGGCTCACGGCCGGTCTCCGGCTGCATTGTCGAACTCCTGTGAATGTCGGTGGTGCTGTGTTGACTCGACCGTAGGGGTCGGGAGTGCTGGTTGCATCCCCCATTATGAGGGTCAGCGTCCTAAAACTAACAACTAACGCGTTCCCGAATTATTTCTCCCGTGCTTCAGAGGGGAGAACCCCTGCGTGGGCAGGGAACACGCGTGTCCTTAAAATCCCAACAAACGCGGGATCATCCCCGCCAGGCGGGGCATGTGGTCAGACGTGGCGACCATGGATGTTGCATCTATGACAGTATCTTTCGTGCTCGCTGTCGGCAGGCTCGCCGCTCGATGCTGTCGGTGAGCTCGGTCGTCGGGCCTGCGCGTCAGCTGCACGCAGAGAGTCGGCGCCGGAACCGGAGCGCTGATTGGTGGTGCCCCGCAGGCGCTGTCGGCGGGTGCTCGGGCGTGATTCGTGGACTTTGGCCGCGCTTACCGCTCTCGCTGGTTCTGTATTGACAAAACCAGTTTTGTTTTACTAAACTCGTGCGGGTGAGGATCCAGTTCACCCGTTCCGCGCGGAAGCACAAGATCGGCAAGGCCCACGCTCTTGCCGCTCTCGCCGCAGCGGGTGAGCCCACCTGCCAGAGCGACGACAAGCTCCTCTGGGTGGGGTCCGACGACCGCGGTGTCGAACTCGAGATTGTCGGCGTCGTGATCCCTGCCGAGGACCTCATCCTCATCATCCATGTCATGCCTACGAGCTTCTGAGAGGAGAGAACTATGACCGCCGAGGAGCTCAGCCGGTACGTCATCGGCCCCAATACCGAGGTGATCCCCGACGACGCCGACCTGGACGCACACGACTACCGTGACGCTCACGGCGACCGCGTCACCGAGGCCTCCACCCGGGAATACACCGAGGAACGCGCGCGCCGCGCCGGAGGGCGGCCGTCGCTGCATGGCGGCCGGGGCTCCACTCCAACCATCGCGATCCGCATGCCCGCAGACCTCCGTGACCGCCTCGCCGAGGTTGCCGCCGCCGAAGGGCGCAGCGCATCTGCAGTTGCCCGCGATGCCGTCGAGGCGTACATCGCTGAGCACGTCTGAGAACGCGAACTTTGTGTCGCTTACGCCAGCCGAAGATGCCCTGCCGCCGCGCAATTCCTTGAGGCGCAGCAGGGACCATCCCCCGGCAGGCGGGGAGCACGACCCCTTAACGCGCCACGGCCCCGGTGTCGCGGGATCATCCCCGCGCGGGCGGGGAGCACACGGTTCGGTCGTCGAGGCGGTCGAGCTTCTCGGGATCATCCCCGCGCGGGCGGGGAGCACTGCTCGGCGGGCAACCCGGCCATCACCCCCATTGGATCATCCCCGCGCGGGCGGGGAGCACTCCTCGCCGTCGCCATCGCCGCGGGCATTGTGGGGATCATCCCCGCGCGGGCGGGGAGCACCGGAGGATGCCGACACCGTCGAGGATGACCGGGGGATCATCCCCGCGCGGGCGGGGAGCACTCAGCCCGCGTGACGCACCTCGACGGCATCCGGGGATCATCCCCGCGCGGGCGGGGAGCACCGTTCGAGCCGTCGACTTCGAAGGTCGAGCAGGGGATCATCCCCGCGCGGGCGGGGAGCACCGTTCGAGCCGTCGACTTCGAAGGTCGAGCAGGGGATCATCCCCGCGCGGGCGGGGAGCACTGTGGGCTCAGGCATCCTTGACACCGGCCAAGGGGATCATCCCCGCGCGGGCGGGGAGCACCAGATACGCGCGGCGCGGTACGTGCGGTCACTGGGATCATCCCCGCGCGGGCGGGGAGCACGAGTGGTGCCGAGTGTTCCGCTTCCGGGCTGAGGGATCATCCCCGCGCGGGCGGGGAGCACCGGTACACCTTCCCGTCAATGACGGGGTATACGGGATCATCCCCGCGCGGGCGGGGAGCACGGGTTGTGGGTGCCATCGTTCCCTAAGAAGTCGGGATCATCCCCGCGCGGGCGGGGA
>Ga0206103_100662_pt1 | contig 15942 bp, 10 predicted proteins | sample 1B5Ametagenome_FD_148638 | JGI IMG/M metagenome (GOLD analysis project Ga0206103, IMG submission 148638) | Enriched microbial communities from leaf-cutter ant dump, University of Wisconsin, Madison, United States - 1B5A | ecosystem: Environmental > Terrestrial > Nest > Insects nest > Nest dump... | reverse complement strand
AGGACCTGCCCATGCGCGTCAAGGCGTCGGCGGTCGGGCTGCGCGCCGAGGAGTACCGGCACGAGCTCGCCGTCGAGACCGGCTGGACGGGCATGGACGCGCTCGACCTCGCCGAGGACCAGATGGCCCGGCTGTGGGAGCACGAGTCGCTCCCGCTCGCCGACGTCGCGCCGTCACCGTCGCAGCTCGCGGGCGGCCCCGAGCGCAACCCGGGCGACCTGCCGTGCCACACGGGCCTCGTGCTGCACAGCCCGCGCGGATCGGCGCTCGCGCGCGTCACGGCCGACAAGCACCTGCGGCTCGTGCGCGGCGACCAGGACGTGTTCGGCGTGCACGGTCGCTCCGCCGAGCAGCGCGTCGCGATCGACCTCCTGCTCGACGAGGAGATCGGCATCGTGTCCCTCGGCGGCCGCGCGGGGACCGGGAAGTCCGCGCTCGCGCTGTGCGCGGGGCTCGAGGCCGTGCTCGAGCGGCGGCAGCACCGCAAGGTCATGGTGTTCCGGCCGCTGTACGCGGTCGGCGGGCAGGAGCTGGGCTACCTGCCGGGCTCCGAGGCCGAGAAGATGAACCCGTGGGCGCAGGCGGTCTTCGACACGCTCGGGGCGCTCGTCTCGCGCGAGGTCGTCGAGGAGGTCATGGACCGCGACCTGCTCGAGGTGCTGCCGCTCACGCACATCCGCGGCCGCTCGCTGCACGACGCGTTCGTCATCGTCGACGAGGCCCAGTCGCTCGAGCGCAACGTGCTGCTCACGGTCCTGTCCCGCATCGGGCAGTCGTCGCGTGTCGTCCTCACGCACGACGTCGCGCAGCGCGACAACCTGCGCGTCGGGCGGCACGACGGGGTCGCCGCGGTCATCGAGGCGCTCAAGGGGCACCCGCTGTTCGCGCACGTCACGCTCACGCGCTCCGAGCGCTCGCCCGTCGCGGCGCTCGTGACCGAGCTGCTCGAGGGTATCGAGGTCTGACCCGCTCCGCCGCGTGGGGCGGCGTGCGGGTCGCGGGACTGCTCAGTCCTCGACCAGCACGCCGTCCTGCAGGCGGACCACGCGGTCGGCGAGCGCCATCATCACGGGGTCGTGCGTCGCGACGAGCGCGGTCGTGCGCTCGTGCTCGACGACCGCGCGCAGCAGGCCCATGATCGCGACGCCGGTCTGCGAGTCGAGCTGCCCCGTCGGCTCGTCGGCGACGAGCAGGCGCGGCGAGTTCGCGAGCGCGCGCGCGATCGCGACGCGCTGCTGCTGGCCGCCCGAGAGCTCACCCGGTCGCTGGTGGGCGTGGTCGCCCAGGCCGACGAGGTCGAGCAGGAGGCGGACCCGCTCCTCGCGCGCCTTCGGGGCGATCTTGCGCAGCCGCAGCGGCACTCCCACGTTCTCCGCCGCGGAGAGCACCGGGACGAGCCCGAACGTCTGGAACACGAAGCTCACGACGTCGCGGCGCAGCTCGACGAGCCCGCGCTCGGTCAGGCTCGACACCTCGCGGTCGTCGACCACGACCCGCCCCTCGTCCGGCCGGTCGAGCCCGCCGACGAGGTTGAGCAGCGTCGTCTTGCCCGACCCGGACCGACCGACGAGCACGACGAGCTCGCCCGGGTGCACCGCGAGCGACACGTCGCGCAGCGCGTGCACCGCGGCGTCGCCCGACCCGTACGTCCGCGACACGTGCTCGACGCGGACCATCGCCTCGGTCGCGGTGGGGGTGGCCGCCGCGGCCGCCGTCTCGACGCTCATCGGTTCTCCTCGCGGTCCTCGTCGGGTGCGTCCGCAGACGCGCCCGAGGGCTCGGTGGGGTGCTCGCCCGACGGCTGCACGCGCGGTCGGTCGGGCCACACCGAGACGTGCGACGCCTCGAGCGCGAGCCGCACGCGCCCCGACAGCTCGAGCGCCTCACGGTACTCCGCCGGAAGCTGCACGCGGCCCGCGCGGTCGAGCACCGCGAACTCCTCGGCGACGACGTGCTCGGTGCCGTCGTCGCTGGTGTGCGTGCGCCGCACGACCTCGGACGACGTGCGGCCGTCGCGGATCGCGACCGTGCGCTGGACGTGCTCGCTCACGCTCGGGTCGTGCGTCACCACGACGATCGTCGTGCCGAGCTCGCGGTTCACGAGCCGCAGCGACTCGAGCACCTCGTCGGACGTCGTGGTGTCGAGCTCACCCGTGGGCTCGTCGGCGAACACGACCCGCGGCGCGTTGGCGAGCGCGACGCCGATCGCGACGCGCTGCTGCTCGCCGCCCGAGAGCTGGCCGGGCCGCCGGTCCGCGCAGTACCCCACGCCCAGGAGGTCGAGCAACTCGCGGGCGCGCGCGGTGCGCTCACGACGGCCCCGGCCGGCGAGCGCGAGCGGCAGCGCGACGTTCTCGGTCGCGTCCAGGTACGGCACGAGGTTGCGTGCGGTCTGCTGCCAGACGAAGCCGACCATCTCGCGGCGGTACGCGACGCGCTGCGCCGCGGTCATCGACATGAGGTCCCACGGACCGACGCGCACGCGACCCGCGGTCGGCACGTCGAGCCCCGAGAGCACCGAGAGCAGCGTCGACTTGCCCGAGCCCGAGGCACCGACGATCGCCACGAGCTCGCCCTCGTCGACGAGCAGGTCGAGGCCCTGCAGCGCCTGCACCTCGATGCCCTCGGACTGGTAGATGCGCACGAGCGAGTCGCACACGATGAGCGCGTCCTGGCCGAACGCCGCGGTCGTGGCCCGCTGCGTCAGCCGGTCGAGCGTCGTGGTCATCGGCGTGCCTCCTTCGTGGTGGTCATCGTTCCGCCTCCCGGATCCCGAGCGCCAGGTCGTCGCCCCGGCGAGCGCGCGCCTCGATCTCGACCGCCGCCCACAGCCCGACGGCGAGCGCGGCCGCGGCGAGCGCGAACGGCTGCCAGCCGACCGCGACGCGCGTGCCGTCGGGCTCGCCCGTGAGCGCCGTGAGCCCGAGCGACGTCGTCAGCAGCCACGGCACGACGAGCCCGATCGCGCTGCCCGCGACGAGCGCGGTCACGGCGAGCGGCAGGATCTCGCCGGCCGACAGCCGCCGCGCGGTGCCCGCGTCGAGCCCGAGGGTGCGCAGCACGTGCAGCGTGCGCTGCCGGTCCCGTGCGGTCGCGACGACCGTGAGCACGAGCGCCACGACGGCGAGCAGCGCGAGCGTCACCTGCGCGACGAGGAGCAGCGTGCGCAGCCCCGTCGTGAGGGGTGACTCATTCCACGTCTCGAGCCAGTGGTCACGGCTCAGCACGGTCACGCCCGGCAGGGTCGCGACGCCGAGGTCGGCGCTCGCCGCGGCCGCGCCCTCGCCGAGCAGCCACGTGCGGTCCGCGGTCGCGTCGCTCTCCAGCACCGCGTCGAGCGCGGTCCGGTCGACGACGACCACCGGGCGGCCGTCGGTCCCGACGAGGCTCGTCGTGCCGCGCACCTCGAGCGGGACGTACGAGTCCCTGGTCCACACCTGCTGGTCGAAGGCCTCGGCGACGCGCTCGAGCGACGGCGAGACCAGGGCGGGGACCTTGCCCGCCGGGCCGGTCGCGGTGAGCGTGGCGAGCTCCGGCTGGGGTGTGCCCTGCGCGGCGCGCAGGCGCGCGAACGCCTCGGCATCGACGGCGAGCAGGTCGGCGCGGACACCCGAGCCGACGCCGAACGTCCGCGCGACCCACGTGCGCGACCCGACGACCTCGCTGACGCCCGGCTGGGTGCGCAGCTCGTCGAGCACGGCGTCGGAGACGGGACCGTCGATGCGCACGTCACCGCCGACGACGAGGTCCGCGGCACGCTGCTGCCCGCGGTCGACCGTCGACACCGTGATGCCGCTGAACACGACGAGCGCGAGCGCGACCGTGACGGTCAGCAGCGGGACGGCGGTGCGGCTGCCGCGCTCGGCGCGTGCGGTGGCGACCAGCCCCGCGAGCGCGCGGCCGCGCGACGCCGTGGTCCGCAGGCGCCGCAGGAGCGGCGGCAGGACGCGCGCCGCGAGGACCGTGGCCGCGGCGGCGAGCAGGACCGGCGACGCCGCGAGCAGCCAGTCGACGCCGCCCGTGCTGCTCGCGACGAGCCCGCGGGCCCGCACGGACACGAGCGCACCGACGGCGACGGCGAGCAGCGTGAGCTCGGCGACGAGCCGGCGGGACCGCTGCCGGGCCGCGAGCCGGTCGCGGTCGGCGCGGTTCGCGGGCACGCGTCGGCCCGTCCACGACCCGCGGACGAGCCGGCCCGCGAGCACGGCCGTCGCGAGGACGCCGACCGCCGCGACGGCCGCTCCGGGCCACCACGGACCGGCGACGGTCGGCAGCACGAGCGCGAGCCCGCCCACGGCGACCGCGCACGCGAACGTCGTGAGGGGGACGGTCTCGAGCAGGCCGCGCCAGCCCACGGACGCGACCGAGGCCCCGCGAGCACGTTCGAGCCGGTAGCCCGTGGTCCGCCGGTCGACGAGCAGCCGGGCGGCGAGCAGGAGCGTCAGGGCGCCGACGGCGACGATGCCGAGCAGCAGCACGCTCGCCTGCGCGGTCGCGCCGGCCAGGCGCCGGTCGTAGGTGCGCAGCGCGTCGTCGAGGCCCGTGACGATCACGGGCTGGCGCGCGTCGGCGAGGCGCAGGGGCGTCGGGTCGGTGCGCAGCGCCGCGACGGACGCAGCGAGCGTGCGACCGTGCGCCGCCGTCACGTGCTCGGGCAGCGTCTCGAACCGCATGTGCGTCGTGACGGCCGAGGCCTGCATCGCGACCATCAGGTCGGGCAGCGACGCGTCGCTCACGAGGAGTCCCGCGGCCGCGATCGCGGGGCTGCCGGGCGGGGCGTCGGTCGCGCCGACGAGGTCGGGCAGCTCGGTCCACGTCGTGTCGGTGGGGTCGGTGACCTCGTACGTCCCGACGATCACGGCGGTGAGCCGGGAGACCGTGGTCGTCCGCACCTCGACCGTGTCGCCGGGCGCGAGGTCGAGGCGTGCGGCGGCGGCGGTGCTCACCCCGACCTCCACGCTGCGCCGGAGCTGTCCGAGCGGCACGCCCTCGGGCTGCTCGACGTCCGGCAGCAGGGCGGGCGCGCGGCCCGCGACCCAGCGCACGGGAGCGGAGTCGTCGCCCGTCTCGTGGCCCAGCACGTGGGCGAGCCGCATCACGACGGTGCCCGCGGGGATGATCGCGCCCCACGTCGGGGTCGTCGAGACGACGCTCGGGTCGGCGAGGTCGCCGCGCAGGTCCGCGGGCAGGCCGTCGACGACGGTCGCCCGGTCGCGGCGCAGGTCCTCGAGCGCCTGAGCGGGTCGGACGCCCGCGATCGGCGGCACGGTCGCGGTGACGGACACGACGACGTCGGTACCGGGGCGCCCCCGGTCGACGACGTCGCGCGCGCCGTCGTCGGCGACCGTCGACACGAGCCGTGGCGCGAGCAGCGCGACGAGCACGAGCGCCGCGAGCAGGACCGCGGTCGCCGTGAGCATGCCCGCGTCCGTCCGGGCCCGCCGTCGGGCGACGAGCGTCCCGTCCGCGACGACGCTGCGCACCCTCGTCGTGACGTTCATCCCTCGTCCCCCAGACGCAGCAGGGCACCCGACGCGCGGCGCAGCAGCGCGCGCGTGGTGAGCACGACGACGAGCAGCGCCCCGACGGCGACCGCCCCGACCACCGTGGCGAGCGCGGGCCACGGCCACTGCACGACCGTCCCGGGCACGGGGCTGCCGCCGGTCGCGGACACCGTGAGCAGCGGTCCGACGACACGCGCGAGCACCGCACCGACCGCGACCCCCGCGACCGTGCCCACGACGGTGAGCAGGGCGTACTCGCCCACGACCGCGCGGACGAGCGAGCCCGGCGACGCGCCCAGCGCCTGGAGGCGGGCGAGCTCGAGCCGTCGCGTGCGCACGGCCACGGTCGCGCTCAGCGCGACCCCGGCGAGCGCGAGCGCGATCGCCGCGACCGTCACGAGCCACAGCGCCGCGGGGACGCCGACGCGCAGCGGTCCGCCGGTCGCCTCGGCGGCCGCCGCGACGCGCGTCGTCGCGAGCCCCGCTCCGGAGCGGTCGACCGCGGCGGCGACCTGCGCCGCGTCCGCGTCCGTGACGTGCCCCCACCACTCGTCGACCAGCGCCTCGCGCGACCCGTCGACGAGCATCGCGCGCTGCAGCGCGTCGCGGTCCACGAGCACGGCCGCTCCGCGCGGCAGGCCGGGCAGGTACGGCACGACCTCGTCGATCCGCAGCTGCACGTCGACGCCGCCGACGCTGACGACGAGCACGTCGTCCGGGTCGGCCGTGAGCTGGTCCATGAGCTCGGGCGTGACGAGCGCGTGCACGATCGGCTCGCGGTCGAACGCCGTCGAGTACAGCTCGAGGCCCGGCGAGCTCAGACCGAGCGGCGTGGTGGCACCCGTCACGTGCAGCGCACCGTCCTCGACCCAGGTCCCACCGATGCGCGTGGACGGCGGCCCGAAGTCGGACGTGTCGAGCAGCGTCGTGCGCCAGGCCCCGCGCGCGAGGTCGACCGGCGTCGCGTTCCCCGCGGCGTCGAGCGCGCGCATGGTCATGGCGCTCTCGAACGTGAGGAACTCGAACGTGTGGTCGTCGACGGTCGCGAGATCGAGCATGCCGGTCTGCCGGGCGCGCAGGCTCACCCCGACGACCTGCGACGCACCGAGACCCTCCGGCAGGTCGAGCGTCACGTCCGTCGGCGTGACGCCCTCGAGACCCGGGGGCGCGGGGTCGAGCGGGACCGCGGGCAGGTCGATCGTCGTGCGTGCGCCCCGGGAGTCCTGGAGGACGACCGACGCCGTGACCTGGGCGCGTGCCACGTCGTCCTCGAGCCCCGTGCGCAGGCTCAGGACGAGCTGCGTGGTGCCGGCCGGGACGGGTGCACCGTGCACCGGCGACGCGGGGGCGAGACCGCGGGCCGGGACGGACCAGCCGCCGTCGACCCGCCCGCGCAGGAGGTCACCCGCGTGGTTCGCGTCGACCGCGAGCAGCGTCGCGGTGATGCCGGTCGAGCTCGTGCTGGCCCCGGTCGCGATCGCGGTCTGCACGTCGCGCAGCCCCACGGGCGTGACGACCGGGAGCCGGTCGACCGCGCCGAGCGCGGTGGACTGCGCGAGCACCGTGCCGTCGAGGTCGTGCACGCGCAGGTCGGTCCCGAGCTCGAGCTCGGCCTGCTCGCGCTGCGACGTGCGCCACGTGTCGAGCCAGCCCTGCGCGAACGTCCCGGTCGCGACTGCGAGCGTCACGAGCAGCACGGCCGCCGCGGCCCGCCGGGGCCGTCGGCTGAGCTCCCACGCGGTCAGGGGCGCGACGAGCGCGCGGCTGCGGGCCGCGACGACCTCTCCGACGCCCGCGAGCAGCGGCAGGACCCGCCCGGCGAGGACACCGCCGGCGAGCAGCACGAGCGCGGGTGCGGCGACCGGGACGGGGTCGAACCCGCCGTCGAGCACGGGGGAGCCCTGCTGCAGGAGCTGCCACAGCGCGACGCCCGCGACGACGACGACCGCGAGGTCGACGCCCGAGCGCGCCAGCAGCTGGCGGCGGTCCTGGCGGACCTCCTGCTGCTCGGAGTCGACGGCCGAGACGCGCCGGCGCAGCGACGGGGCGAGCAGCACCGCGGCGAGCAGCACCGAGGCGAGCACGCACGTGAACCACAACGAGGCGGGCAGGCCCGGGTCGACGTGCAGCCCCGCGTCGCGCAGCACGCGCACGCTCGTCACGGCGCGGTAGACCAGGCCCGCGAGCCACGGGGCGACGAGCGTCGCGCCGGCCGCGACCCCGAGCGCCTCGAGCGCCGCGAGCGACAGGAGCTGGACGTGCGACGCGCCGCGCGAGGTCAGCAGCGTCTGCTCCGCGGTCCGCCGCTCCGCGAGGAGGCGCGCCGCGAGCAGGAGCACCGTGATCGCGACGACGAGCAGCAGGAGCCCGACGACGAGCACGCCGACGCGCGTGACCGCGAGCGACGCGCGCATCGTGTCGAGCGTCCGGTCGAGCGACGTCGTGAGCGCGGCGTTCGCCGGGATCTGCGCGAGCACGTCCGTGCGCGCCGTGCGCAGCCGGTCGCGGAGCGCGTCGAGGTCCGCCGGCGACGTGTGCTCGACGTCCGGGCGGGCGACGACCCGGAACGTTCCGGGGACGATCTGGGCGGCGTCGTCGGTCGTCGTGCGAGCGACGACGAACGGCCCCCACGCGTCGCTCGTGATGCCGAGGCTGCCGGGAAAGGCCAGGGCCGGGTCGTGCCCGCGTCCGGCGAGCAGGTCGCGGCGCCACGTCGAGCGCGGCGGGTCCGCGCGGTAGACGCCGACGACCCGCACGGTGACGGTGCCGCCCCGCTCGGCCTCGGACGCCGTCAGCTCGTCGTCGACCGACCAGCCGTACGCGTCCGCGGCGCCCTGCGGCACGGCGACGTCGACGACCCTCGTCCCGGCCCCGCCCGGTGCGGTCGGCCAGGCCCCGTCGACGAGCGTCGCGTGCTCGGGGACCACCGGGTAGTCGGCGAGGTACACGAGCGGCGGGCTCGGGGCGTCGTCCTGGTCCTGCACGACGAGCCAGGGGGAGCTCCACCAGGCCTCGACGGCCGCGTCGACGGGTCCCAGGAGGTCGGCGACCGCCTGGCGCGTGCTCGCCACGACGGCCTCCGGCGAGCCGCCGACGCCGACGACCGCGGTCACGTCGATGCTCGTGGCGTCCGCGCGCGTGCGGTCCAGCGCGACCTGCGGCGCGCGCGTCGCGCTCGTGGACAGCAGCAGCGCGAAGGTCCCGAGCAGCGCGGTCGCCACGAGCGTCACCGCGAGCACCGCGAGGATCAGCGTGCTCTGGGCACGCGCGCGGTGCAGCAGCATGCGTGGCATCCACGTCACGGGTGCGTCCCCCCGACCTCGTCGTCCCGGGCTGTGCGCTCGGCAGCCCGAGCGGGTCCGGACCCGGTTCCGGGGCCGTCCGCGCCGACCATAGCGGAACATCCCGTCAGCGCGGGAGCGTTCCCACCCTGAGGTCGTCCGCGCGGGCCGGCAGGCTCGGCGACCGCCGTGTCAGACCTCGGAACTACGCTGCTACGGCGTCCTGCTCCAGCCCGCCGCCCCCGCTCCGAGAGGCACCACCCCCATGACCGACGACTCGTCGTCGACCCCGGCCGCCGTGGCCGGAGCATCGACGTCCACTCCTCCCGTGCGCCCGGGCCCCGGCGGCCCCGCCGCACTCGTCGACCTCCACGGCCGCAGCCCGTGGAGCGTGCTGCCGCCGCTGTGCCTCGGCTTCTTCATGATCATGCTCGACACGACGATCGTGAACATCGCGGTGCCCACGCTCGTGCGGGAGCTCGGCGCGAGCATCGCGGGGGTGGGCTGGGTCAACAGCGCCTACCTGCTGTCGTTCGCGGTGCTCCTGCTCGTGACCGGGCGGCTCGGCGACCGGTTCGGCCCCCGGCCCGTCTTCATCGTCGGCCTGGTCGTGTTCACGGTGACGTCGTTCGCGTGCGGTCTCGCGGGCTCGATCGGCGTGCTCATCGCCGCGCGTGCGGTGCAGGGCGTCGGTGCCGCGCTCATGACGCCGCAGACCATGTCGATGATCACGCGCGTCTTCCCGCCCGCGCGGCGGGGCGCCGCGATGGGCGTGTGGGGCGCGGTCGCGGGCGTCGCGACGATCACGGGTCCCGTCCTCGGCGGCCTCCTCGTCGAGACCGTGGGCTGGGAGTACATCTTCTACATCAACATCCCGGTCGGCCTCGTCGCGCTCTGGTACTCGTTCCGGAACCTGCCGAGCCTGCCGACGCACGCGCGGACCTTCGACCTCGTCGGCGTCGTGCTGTCGGTCGTCGCGATGTTCCTGCTCGTGTTCGGGCTGCAGGAGGGCGAGACCTACGACTGGGGCACCATCACGGGTCCCGTGACGGTGTGGCTCGTGATCGCGGCGGGCGCCGTCGTCCTCGCGGCGTTCGTGTGGTGGCAGCACCGGCTCGGCGACCGCGCGCTGCTCCCGCTGCGGCTGTTCCACGTGCGCAACTTCTCGCTCGCGAACGTCGCGGGCTTCGCGGTGACGTTCGCGATGACCGGGATCTTCTTCCCCTTCACCATCTACCTGCAGCTCGTCCTGGGCCTGTCGCCGCTGCGCGCGGCGCTCGTCGGCGCGGGCGGCTCGCTGCTGTCCGGGGTCGTCGCGCCGATGGCCGGCCGGCTGTCGGACCGGGTGCCCGCGAAGTGGGTCGTGGCGACCGGGTTCGCGGTCGTCGCGGTCGTCGTGTCCTGGTTGGCGATCGTGATCGAGCCCGACGCGGCCGTGTGGGAGCTCGTGCTGCCCATGACGGTGTTCGGTGTCGGGACCGGGTTCCTGTTCTCGCCGCTCGCGTCGGCCGCGACCGCGGGGCTCGACCAGCGCACCGCCGGCGCCGGCGCGGGCGCGTTCAACACGACACGGCAGATCGGCGGGGTCGTCGGTTCGGCGGCGATCGTCGCGATGCTCACGTCGCGCCTGTCGGCGGCCATCCCCGCCGCGGCCCAGGACGCCGCCGCGGGGCTGCCGCAGGAGGCGCGCGAGCCGTTCCTCGACGCGCTCGGCCGGATCGACCCGTCGCAGTTCTCCGGCGGCGCGGGCGCCGAGCTCCCGCTGCCCGACTCGGTCCCGGCGGCGCTCGTCGACCAGGTCCGCGCCGCGGCGCTCGAGGCGGTGCACTCCGGGTTCTCGACCGCGGTCGCGCAGACGATGATCCTCACCGCGGCGGTGCTCGTGGTCGGGCTCGTCTCGGCCCTCGCGATGCGCGCGATCTGGCCGCACCATCACGAGGTCGCGGCTCCCGCGGACGCGCCCAGCGCCGCACCGACGGACGGAGCGACGGCCGCGCGCTGAGCGGCCGGACCTCCGGCAGCGGGCACCGCAACGGCCCAGGGCGCACGAACGTGCGTCCCGGGCCGCTGCGGTCGGGCGGGTCCGGCGGTGTCCAGCCGGTGCCGCAGACGCCGTCCGCGCGTCAGGCGCGGGGCGGGCGCGTCATCGCCAGCACGTCGAGCGCCGCGTCGAGCTGGTCCTGCGTGACCTCGCCGCGCTCGACGTAGCCGAGGTCGACCACGGCCTGCCGGATCGTCAGTCCGTGCTTGACGGCGTGCTTCGCGATCTTCGCGGCGGCCTCGTAGCCGATGACCCGGTTGAGCGGCGTGACGATCGACGGCGACGACTCGGCGTACGCACGCGCCCGCTCCTCGTTGGCCACGAGCCCGGCCACGGTCTTGTCGGCGAGCACGCGGCTCGCGTTGGCGAGCAGGCGGATCGACTCGAGCACGGCGGACGCGATCACGGGGATCTGCACGTTGAGCTCGAACGACCCGGACGCCCCCGCCCACGCGACCGTGGCGTCGTTGCCGACGACGCGCGCGGCGACCATGAGGACGGCCTCGGGGACCACCGGGTTGACCTTGCCCGGCATGATCGACGAGCCGGGCTGCAGGTCGGGGATCGCGATCTCGGACAGCCCGGTGTTCGGGCCCGAACCCATCCAGCGCAGGTCGTTGCAGATCTTCGTCAGCGACACGGCAATCGTGCGCAGCGCGCCCGAGAGCTCGACGAGCCCGTCGCGCGAGGACTGCGCCTCGAAGTGGTCGCGCGCCTCGGTGAGCGGGAGCCCGGTGTCCTCGCGGAGCAGCTCGAGGACGCGCTGCGGGAACCCGGCGGGGGTGTTGATGCCGGTGCCGACGGCGGTCCCGCCGAGCGGCACCTCGGCCGCGCGGGGAAGTGCCGCCTGCAGGCGCTCGACGCCGTAGCGCACGGCGGCGGCGTAGCCGCCGAACTCCTGCCCGAGCGTCACGGGCGTCGCGTCCATGAGGTGCGTGCGCCCGGACTTCACGACGCCGGACCAGGCCTGCGCCTTGGCCGACAGCGCGTCGGCCAGGTGCTCGAGCGCCGGGACGAGGTCGCGCACGACCCCCGCGGTGGCGGCGACGTGCACGCTCGTCGGGAACACGTCGTTGGACGACTGCGACGCGTTGACGTGGTCGTTGGGGTGCACGTCGGCGCCCAGCGCGCGCGTCGCGAGCGTCGCGACGACCTCGTTGGTGTTCATGTTCGAGCTCGTGCCCGACCCGGTCTGGTAGACGTCGACGGGGAAGTGCGCGTCGTGCACGCCCGACGCGACCTCGTCGGCCGCCGCGACGATCGCGTCGGCGACGTCCGCGGGCAGCACGCCGAGCTCGGCGTTGGCGCGCGCGGCGGCCTTCTTGATGCGCGCGAGCGCCTCGATGTGCCCGCGCTCGAGGTGCGAGCCGGAGATGGGGAAGTTCTCGACCGCGCGCTGCGTCTGGGCACGGTAGAGCGCGGTCGCGGGGACGCGCACCTCGCCCATCGTGTCGTGCTCGATCCGGTACTCGACGGCGTCGTCGGAGGCTGCAGAGGTCATGCTGCTCATCCTGCCCCACCTCTCCACCGCGCCCGGCACGGGCGCCGTGCGCGCCGTGGCCGTCGTCGGTGCCGCGTCCGCGGGCGGTCCGCCGCCGCCTGATCCGTCCGTTCCGGGTGCGGCGCGGCGCGCGGGGGTGTAGCCAGGTGCCCAGGACTTCGCGAGCTGGGACGGGGGTCACCGTGCGTCGACGTGCACGTCATCTGGCGGCCCTCGCCGCACTCGCTGTCGCGCTGCCGCTCGCGGCGTGCGGCGCGGACGACGGCACGCCCCGGCTCACGTGGTACATCAACCCGGACAACGGCGGCCAGGTCGAGCTCGCGTCCCGCTGCACGCAGGCCGCGGAGGGTCGGTACCGGATCACGACCGAGGTGCTGCCGCGTGACGCGGCGTCGCAGCGCGAGCAGCTCGCACGCCGGCTCGCGGCGAAGGACTCGTCGATCGACATCATGAGCCTGGACCCGCCGTTCATCCCCGAGCTGTCGGAGCCGGGCTTCCTCGCGCCCATCCCCGACGACGTCGCGGAGCAGGTCACGACGGACGTCGTGCAGGGCGCGATCGACGGCGCGACGTGGAAGGACCGGCTCGTCGCGATCCCGTTCTGGGCGAACACGCAGCTGCTCTGGTACCGCAAGTCGGTCGCGCAGGCGGCGGGGCTCGACCCGTCGTCGACGCCCGTGACGTGGCAGCAGGTCATGGACGCGGCCGCGGACCAGGACAAGTTCCTCGGGGTGCAGGGCGCGAAGGCCGAGTCGCTCACCGTCTGGATCAACGCGCTCGTCGAGTCCGCGGGCGGGCACGTCCTCGAGAACCCCGAGGCCCCGGCCGACGAGCTGCGGCTCGGGCTCGAGTCCGACGCGGGCCGTGCGGCCGCGCAGATCATCGGCACGATCGGGCGCGAGGGGCTGGGCGGTCCCGGTCTTCCGACGGCCGACGAGAACGCCACGATGTCGGTCTTCCAGCGCGACCGCGGCTCGTTCATGGTCAACTGGCCGTTCGTCTGGTCGGCGACGAACGCGGCGGTCGACGACGGGACGCTGCCCGCGTCGCTCGTCGACGACATCGGTTGGGCGATGTACCCGCAGGTCGACGAGGGGACCGACGCCCGGCCGCCGTACGGCGGCATCAACCTCGGCATCGGCGCCTTCTCGCGGCACGTCGACCTCGCGCTCGAGGCCGCGCAGTGCATCGTCACGCCCGAGAACCAGGCGTGGTACTTCGCGACGAACGGCAACCCCCCGTCGTCGACGAAGGCGTACGACGACCCCGACGTCCAGGAGGCGTTCCCGATGGCGGACGTCATCCGGGACTCGCTCGAGCAGGCGGCGCCGCGGCCGCAGACGCCGTACTACAACGAGGTCTCCACGGGCCTGCAGGAGACCTGGCACCCGCCGGCCTCGGTCGACCCCGACACGACGCCGCGCGACTCGACCGACTTCATCACCGCGGTCCTGCGAGGGGAGGCGCTGCTGTGAGCACCCCGACGGGAGGACGAGGCCGCGGTCGTTCGGACCGCGCGCGCGACGAGGCGCGGCTCGGCTGGTGGCTCGCGGGCCCGGCGTTCGTCGTGATGCTCGCGGTCACGGTGTACCCGATCCTGCAGGCCTTCTTCGACTCGCTGTTCTCGTACCGGCTGACCGCGCCGGGGGACAAGGCGTTCAACGGCGGGCGCAACTACGTCGTCGTGCTGAGCGACCCGGTGTTCTGGCGCGCGTTCCTGGTGACGCTCGTCATCACGCTCGTGACGGTGCTCGTCGAGGTGATCCTCGGGTTCTTCCTCGCGCTCGTCATGCACCGCGCGATCCGCTCGCTGCGGGGCGTCCTGCGTACCGCGATCCTCGTGCCCTACGGGATCATCACGGTCGTCTCGGCCTTCGCGTGGTTCTACGCGTTCGACATCAGCTCGGGCTTCGTCAACCACTGGTTCGACTGGGTGCCGGGCATCGACGCGGACCTCAACTGGTTCGCGCACCAGGGCACGAGCCTGTTCGTCATCATGGCGTCGGAGATCTGGAAGACGACCCCGTTCATCTCGTTGCTGCTGCTCGCGGGGCTCTCGCAGGTCCCGGGCGAGCTCGAGGAGGCCGCGCAGGTCGACGGTGCGACGTGGGCGCAGCGCCTGCAGCGCGTCGTCCTGCCGAACATGCGCGCCGCGATCATGGTCGCGGTGCTGTTCCGCGCGCTCGACGCGTTCCGGATCTTCGACAACGTGTTCATCATGACCAACGGGGCGAACGGCACGACCGTGCTGTCGCTGCTCGCGTACCGCACGTCGATCGGGCGGCTCGAGATCGGGCTCGGCTCGGCCATCTCCGTGCTGCTGTTCCTGTGCGTCATCGGGATCTGCTTCGTCGCGATCAAGCTCTTCAAGGTCGACCTGGCGAGCGCGCGAGGGGAGGCGTGATGAAGACGCTGACGACCCGCATGAAGGTCGGCTGGGCGGTGATCACGCTCGTCGTGCTGGTGTGGGCGCTGCTGCCCGTCGTCTCGATCGTCGCGACGTCGTTCAAGCTGCCGAGCCAGCTCGACCTCGGGACGTTCTGGCCGAAGTCGTGGACGACGACGAACTACGAGCAGATCCTCGTCGGCTCGGCGAAGGACCTGTTCCTGCCGGCGCTGCGCAACTCGATCGGCATCTCGCTCGTCGCGACGTTCGTCGCGGTCGTGCTCGCCACGCTCGCCGCGTACGCGATCGCCCGGCTCGACTTCCGCGGCAAGCGGCTCATCCTCACGACCGCGCTCGGCGTCTCGATCTTCCCGGTGATCTCGATCGTCACGCCGCTGTTCAACCTGTGGCGGAACATCGGTCTGTACGACACGTGGCTCGGGCTGATCATCCCGTACCTGTCGCTCACGCTGCCGATCTCGATCTGGACCCTCGCGGCGTTCTTCCGGCAGATCCCGTGGGAGCTCGAGCAGGCCGCGCAGGTCGACGGCGCGACCCCGTGGCAGGCGTTCCGCAAGGCGATCGTCCCGCTCGCCGCGCCCGGCGTGTTCACGACGGCGCTCATCGCGTTCTTCATCGCGTGGAACGACTTCGTGTACGGCATCTCGCTGACCTCGACGTCCGCGGCGCGTCCCGTGCCGGCCGCGCTCGCCTTCTTCACGGGGGCGTCGCAGTTCGAGGAGCCCACGGGCGCGATCTCGGCGGCGGCCGTCGTCGTGACCGTGCCCGTCGTCATCCTGGTGCTGGCGTTCCAGCGCCAGATCGTGTCCGGCCTGACCCAGGGCGCCGTCAAGGGCTGAGCGAAGGAGACTCGATGGCTGCCATCACCCTCACGGACATCGTCAAGCGCTACGGCGACGGCTTCCTCGCCGTCAAGGGCGTGAGCCTCGACATCGCCGACGGCGAGTTCGTCATCCTCGTCGGACCGTCCGGGTGCGGGAAGTCCACTCTCCTGCGCATGATCGTCGGGCTCGAGGACATCACGTCCGGCGAGCTGCGCATCGGCGACCAGGTCGTCAACGACAAGGCGCCGCGCGACCGCCGGCTCGCGATGGTGTTCCAGAACTACGCGCTCTACCCGCACCTCACCGTCTTCGAGAACATCGCGTTCCCGCTGCGCCTCACCAAGGGCGAGCTCAGCGAGGACGAGATCCGCGAGAAGGTCGAGC
>Ga0206103_100661_pt1 | contig 15970 bp, 11 predicted proteins | sample 1B5Ametagenome_FD_148638 | JGI IMG/M metagenome (GOLD analysis project Ga0206103, IMG submission 148638) | Enriched microbial communities from leaf-cutter ant dump, University of Wisconsin, Madison, United States - 1B5A | ecosystem: Environmental > Terrestrial > Nest > Insects nest > Nest dump... | reverse complement strand
GACCGCACGACACCACCCCCGCTGCCGCCCCCTCTCTGCGGCACCCGTCTCTCCCGCGAGTTAGTCGCTCCCACACGAGGTAGTCGGCGATCGTCAACTACCTCATACCTCAGCAACGAACTCGCGGGAGGGAAGCGAGGGGGGAGGGGAGCGGGGGCGGCAGCGGCAGGGTCGGTGGGGCAGGGGCTGGTCGGTGGGGCGGGGCAGGAGGGGGTCGTGGGTGGCGCGTAGGGTTGGCGCGTGGCCAAGAAGACCCAGGAGCTCAAGCCGACGACCGCGGCGGCGAAGCTGGACGTGTACCTCCCGGCGACGCCCGAGGAGTTCCGCACCGGCACCGTGACGCGTGACGAGCTCGCCGAGCTGCAGCGCAACCCGCCGCAGTGGCTCACGGACCTGCGCCGCAACGGGCCGCACCCGCGCAGCGTCGTCGCCGCCCGGCTGCGCGTCTCGACGTCGGGCCTCGCCCGCGCCGGGGTGACCGAGGCGCTCACGACCGCCGAGATCGCCGAGCTCATCGAGAACCCGCCCGAGTGGCTGGTCCGCGAGCGGCAGACGTACGAGGAGGTCCGGCGCGAGGAGCGTCGGCTCGCCGCGCGCGACGCCGACCGTCGGGCTGCGGCGGCCCGCAAGGACCAGCCCCGCTGACCTCAGCCCGGGCTCGTGCTGCGCCAGACGAGGCGGGCGCGCTTGGTGGGCAGGTCCACGACCGGCCCGAGCTCGAAGCCCACGGCCCGCGCGTGGCGCAGGATCGCCGTGTTGGCGGCGTCGGGCTCGCCCACGACCCGTCGCACGCCCGGCAGGGTCGCGACGAGGTCGAAGACGGCCGCGAGCAGCCCCGCGACCGTCCCGCCGGGTGGCCGCGCTCCGACCAGCACGTGCACGCCGAGGTCGCCGGGCTGCACGTCGTACACCTCGCCGAGCGGGTCGAGGCCCGGCTCGTAGACCTGCAGGAGGGCGACCGGCACGCCGTCGGCGCGCACGAGCAGGCCGTGATGGTGCGCGAGCCCGTCGACGTGCGCGTAGGTGTCGCGCAGCTCGTCGGCCGTCAGGTGGCCCAGCCCCCAGAACCCGGTGCCGCGCGCCGTGACCCACGCGTGCAGCACCGCCAGGTCCGCGTCCGGGTCGAGGACCGTGCAGGTCACCCGGCCCACCGCGGTCGCGGCCTCGGCCACGACCGCGCCGCGCGGACCCGCCGCCCAGGCGACGGGCGACGGCCCGGGCACCGTGGACCGTGCCGGCAGGTCCGCGGCGTCGGGCTCGAGCAGGTCCCAGCGCGTCACGACCTCGACGGTGCCGCCTGCCGCCCACACCTCGTGCTGGTCGGTGAAGTGCGGCGCCCCGGGGTCGCCGTCCGCGCCGAAGGGCACGACCCACCGGCTGCGGTCGCGGTCGGCGAGGTCCCACACCCACCGCGCGACCGAGCCGCGGTAGGCGCGGTCCGTGACCCCCGGCACGCTGCCGGTGCACCGCACGGTGTCCTGGTCGCCCCCGAGCGGCAGCGCAGGACAGCTCGGCGCGACGGCGCCCGGGACGTCGTCGAGCACGTGCGCGGGCAGCACCGTGTGCCGAGCTCCCCATGGTCCCGGGGCCGGACCCGCCGCGACGCGCGCGAGCGCGGTCCGCACGTGGGCCTCGGTGTCGACGCCGAGGTCGACGCCGCGCGCGGTGGGGTCGAGGAGCGCGGGGACGACCGTCGCGATGCGCGCCCGCACCCCGAACCAGGGGTCGAGCACCGCACCGCACCCGTGCGGCGCCCCGAGCGCGGCCAGCGCGGGCTCCGCGGCGAGCAGCTCCACGAGGACGGCACGCACCGCGGCGTACGCGCCGGCGTCCGTGCTCGCGGCGGCCATGCGGCGGTCCCATGCGAGGAGCCGGTCGCGCAGGGCCGCGGCGCGGGCGTCGAGGCCGTCGACGCGTGCGACGAGCGCGAGCAGACGGTCGGCCTCGGCGAGGCGCACGTCGCCGTGCAGCGCGGCCAGGTCCGTCGGGGACAGGTCGGTGCGGTCCGCGAGGAGGGCTCGCAGCCGGTCGCCCCGGTCCGGGGCGTACACCGCGCCGTGGTCGCGGGCGGGGTCCGCAGGCCGTTCGTTGGCGTCGACGTGGACGTCGGTGACGGCGCGGGCGGGTGCGAGGCGGCGCCACGCGGGCCGGGCGTGCGCTGGCTCCCACGCGACGAGCGGCACGAGGCGCTGCTCGCGCGGGCGGTCCGCCACGCGGCCCGCGTCGAACGCGAGGACCGTCCCGCCGGTGTCGGCCGCGACGACCCGGTTCACCGGGTCGACCCAGCCGTCGAACGCGGCGTGCACGTCGTGCGCGGTGCGCGCGTGCAGCAGGCGACGGACGGCGGCGATCCCGACGTCGGCCCCGGTGCGCGCCGCGAGCCGCAGCGCGTACGCGTCCTCGTCGCCGGGCTCGTCGTCGCGCGCGTGCGGGACCGCACCCGGCCGGACCGGCCGCCGCACGGGCAGGCCGCGCACGACGAGCGGGCCGCGCGGGGTCTCGACGACCTCGACGTCGACCGGTCGGCCGCCGCGCACGTGGACCTGCGCGACGTCCTGCTCGACGCGCTCCCAGCCGTCCGGGCCCCATGCTCGCCAGGCCCCGTCCGGGTCCCGGCGCAGGCGTTCGTGCAGGACCTCGGTGCTGTGCGCCATCGCGTTGGTGATGCCCCACGCGGCACCGCCGGTGTGCCCGAAGTGCGCGACGCCGGGAACGCCGACGAACGCCAGCCCCACCACGTCGTACGCCGGGCAGGCGAGGCGGACCTGCTGGTACGTGCCGGGCAGGTCGAGCAGGCGGTGCGGGTCGCCCGCGAGCAGCGGCGCGCCGTGGGCCGTGCGCGAGCCGTGCACCGCCCACGCGTTCGACCCGGCGGTCGGTCCGCCCTCGGCCGGGTCGAACAGCGCGAGCAGGCGCAGCGGGTCGAGGCCGGCGAGGGGCGACCCGGGTGGCGCGTCGCGCACCAGGCGCGCGACGTGCGCGTGCCACAGGACCTGCGGAAAGGTCGAGAACAGCACGTGGTACGCGTGCAGCGCGCCGAGCGACGCCCAGGCGGGCCACGGGTCGTCGTCGGTGCCCGCACGGGCCGGCAGGACGCGGTCGAGCTCGCGCTCCTCCGCGGTGCGACCCGCCGTGGCGAGGCCCGTCCGCACCCCCGCCGCGTAGGCGTCGACCCAGGCGCGGTCGTCGTCGGCCAGTGCGTCGTAGGCGCGCACCGCCGTGTCCGCGAGCCGCACCCGGTGCGCGAGCTCGTCCCACGCCAGGCCGGCCGCCCCGAGCAGCGCGGCGCTGCTGCCCGTGACCTGCGCGCGCAGCAGCCGCAGCTGCCACGTCCGGTCGCGCGCCGTGACCCGGCCCTGCGCACGGGCGAGGGCGAGCTCGTCGTCGGCCCGGACGTGCGGGACGCCCCACGCGTCGCGACGCACCTCGGACGCGCCGGAGGGCCGCATCAGCCGGCCACGAGCACGCCGTCGCGGGCCACCGGGTTGGCCAGCGTGCCGGCGTAGACGAACGACCCGGCCTGGTCGGCGAGGTCGACCATCTGCAACGTGTTGCGCAGCTGCAGGCGGTTGAGGCACGAGTGGCGGAACCGGGCGACCCGCACGTCGACGTCCGCGGGCAGGTCGGGGTGGTCGGCCGCGTGCTCGTCGACGCACCGCGCCACGGTGCCCCAGAACTCGTCCTCGGTGAGCACGCCGTCGGTCACGAGGATCGCCGCGAGGTGGCGCAGCACGCCGTCGAGGACGTCGACGAGGATCGCGTCGGCGCGCTCGGCGGGCTCCACGTGCGCGCGGATGCGCTCGACGTCGGGCGGCAGCGGCTGGTCGTCCAGCACCGTGACCTCCTCCCCGATGTCCTTGAGGAACGCGCCGACGGGCACGTGCCCCTCGAGGACGAGGATGACGTTCTCGCCGTGCGGCATGAAGGCCAGCGCGTGCGCCCGCACGCAGTGCACGAGCGGACGCAGGTAGACGCGCAGGTACGCGGCGAGCCAGGCGCCGGGGGCGAGCCCGGACGCACGGACAGCGGCGGTCGCGTACGCCGTGCCGTCGTGGTCCCGGTGCAGCAGCGCGGCCATCGTCGCGGCCCGCTGCCCGGGGCGCAGGTGCGGCACGGGCGACTCGCGCCACAGCGCGGCGAGCATCTTGCGGTGTGCGTTCGGCCGGGGCGTGCCGTGGTAGACGTCGCCGGTGTAGCCGATCGACGCGTGCTCGCGCAGCACGCGCACGCCGCACGCGACGAGCTCCGGGTCGCCGTGCACGACGTCGGCGACCCAGTCGTTGATCGCGGGCGTCGCGCGCATGTAGGCCGGGCTCAGGCCGCGCAGGAACCCCATGTTCTGGATCGCGACGGCCGTCTTCACGTAGTCGCGGCCCGGCGTGGTGACGTTGAGGAACGTGCGGATCGACTGCTGCGGGCGGTACGCGTCGTGCGACTCCCCGAGCAGGACGAGGTCGCGGCGCGCGACGTCCGGCGCGAACGTCACGGCGACCTTGTGCTCCCACTGCCAGGGGTGGACCGGCAGGTACCGGTAGTCCGCGGGGTCCAGGCCGAGCGCGCGCAGGCGTGCCGCGAGCTCGGCGAGCCCGGCGGGACCGAGCTCGCGGGAATAGAGCGTCTCCTCGTCGAGGTCCGCGCCGAGCGCGAGGTGGGTGTGCTCGCGCCGCGCCCCGAGCCACACGAGCCGCACGTCGCGCGCGGCCTCGGGGGAGTAGAGGTCGTGCTCGCGCACGCCGAAGCCGATGCGCCCGCTGTTGGCGACGAACCCCGGGTGCCCCTCGGTCATCGCCGCCTCGACGGTCGCGAGGTCCGCCTCGAGCAGCTCTGCGACCGTGGGCCCGGGCCGGTGGCGGCGGTACGCGGACGACGCGAGCGTCGCCGAGAGCTCCTCCAGGTACAGGGGCAGCAGGTCGTCGGGGATGCGCAGCAGCGGCTGCAGCTCGAGCACGAGCGCAAGGACGTCGAGCCCGGCCGGGGTGCCCGCGCGCTCGCGGACGACCGTGGCGGCGTCGATGGCCCAGTGCTCGAGCGCGAGGCGGCGGGCGCGGAACCGGTAGGTCACGGGTCCGTCGTCCGCGTCGAGCGTGACGACGTACGCGTCGGGACCGGCGCCCCGGTCGCGCGACGGCGCGATCAGGCGCTCGTGCGCGAACTCCGCGAGCGCCTTGGTGACGAGGTGACGCTGCGCGGCGTCGAGGAGCTCGGGCGTGAGGTGGTCGGCGGGGTGCGGTCCCGGGAGCGCGGGTGCAGGGACGGTCGTCATCGGGGGTCCTCCGGTCGGGCGGGGTGCGGTGCGGCGCCGAGGCGGCTCGCGGCGAAGTCGGAGCGTGAGCAGACCGACAGCGCGGCGCGCTTGCCCGGCAGCTCGACCTCGCGCAGCACCCGGAAGCCCGCGGCCGCGTTCTTGGCGGCGATCGCCGTGTTGCGCACGTCGGGCTCGACGACGACGCGCTCGGCCCGCACGGTCTCGAAGCAGAAGCGCAGCGTGGCGGCCATGACGGCGTCGGTCAGCCCGCTCACGCGGGTGCGCGCGGGCGGCGCGACGAGCAGGTGCATGCCGACGTCGCCCGGCTGCGCGTCGTGCACGTCCCCGAGCAGCACGTGCGCGGGGTCGTAGGTCTCGACGAGGAACGTGGCCGCGCCGTCGACGAGACCCAGCCAGGCGTGCTCGTGCGGCGACCGCTCGATCCGCTGCTCGTAGGCGAGCACCTCGGCGGGCGTCAGGTGCCCCATGCCCCAGAAGTGCGACGCCGGGTGCGTGAGCCACGCGTGCAGGAGCACGGCGTCACGCTCGGGCACGACACGCTCGAGGCGCACCGGTCCGAGCGTCCGCCACGGGGCGGGCGCGGGCGCGGACATCAGCGCGCTCCGTGCGGCACGCCGAAGTCCTGGAACGCGATGCGCTCCTCGCGCGGGTACACCTCGCGCCCGCAGATCGCCGCGAGGATGGCCGACGAGCGCCACGCGCCGAACCCGAGGTCGGGTGCCGTCAGCCCGTGCGTGTGCTCCTCGCCGTTCTGGACGAAGACGCGCCGTCGTCCGCCGTCGACCGAGTAGTCGCGCGCGACGGCCAGCCGACCGCGTGCGTCCCAGTCGAGCCGGTCCGCGACGCCGCGCAGGGCGTCCGGCACGGCGGCGGCGTACCCCGTCGCGAGGACGAGCGCCGCGGTCGTCCGGGTGTGCTCGACGCCGGTGTGCCCGTGCCGCAGGTGCAGCGTGTAGGTGCGGGCGTCGTCGTCCCACGTCGCCCCGGTGACCTCGGTGTCCGTCAGCAGCGTGGTCGGCACGGGTGCGGTCGCGCTGCGGCGGTAGAGCGTGTCGTAGATCGTGTCGACGAGGTCGCCGCTGATGCCCTTGTAGAGGCTGCGCTGCTCGCGCGTGAGCCGGTCGCGCACGTCCATCGGCAGCGCGTGGAAGTGGTCGGTGTACTCGGGCGACGTCATCTCGAGCGTGAGCTTCGTGTACTCCATCGGGAAGAACCGCGGCGAGCGCGTCACCCAGTCCAGGCGTCCGGCCGCGCCGTCGAGCTCCTCGAGCAGGTCGCGGTAGATCTCCGCGGCGGACTGCCCCGAGCCGACGACCGTCACCGACGGCGCACGCCGCAGCGCGTCGCGGTGCGTGAGGTAGTCCGCGGAGTGCAGCACGGGCCCGCCGAGCCCGCGCAGGGCAGGGGGCACGACCGGCTGCGTCCCGACGCCCAGCACGACGTGCCGGGTGCGGTACGTCTCGGCACCGTCGCTCGTGCGCGCGTGCACGACGTACAGCTCGTCGTCGTGCGGGTCGACCTCGACGGCCGTCACGTCCCGGCCCCAGCGCAGCGTCGGCAGCTGCGCCGCGACCCACCGGCAGTACGCGTCGTACTCGCTGCGCAGCGGGTAGAAGCTCTCGCGGATGTAGAACGGGTAGAGCCGTCCGGTGGCCTTGAGCCAGGCGAGGAACGAGTACCGGCTGGTCGGGTCGGCCATCGTGACGAGGTCGGCGAGGAACGGGACCTGGATGGTCGCCCCCTCGAGCATCATCCCGGGGTGCCAGCGGAACTCCGGGGCGCGGTCGAGGAAGACGGTGTCCAGCTCGAGCGGCGCCGCGAGCGCCGCGAGGCCCAGGTTGAACGGGCCGATCCCGATGCCGACGACGTCGTGCACGTGCCCCGCGCGGGCGGGCGCGCTCATCGCAGCGGCGCCGTCGCGACGAGGGCGTGCTCCGCGACGAGCGCGACCGCCGTCTGCCGCACGAGCTCGAGCACGTGGCGCACGTCCTCGAGCGTCGTGCCGGGGTTGAGCAGCGTGAGCTTGAGGCACGGCCGGCCGTCGAGCGTGGTGCGCGCGACGAGCGCGCGGCCCGACCCGAACAGCGTGCTGCGCACCTGCCCGACGAGCGTGTCGGCGAGCTCGTCGGGCACGTCGTCGGGCTGGAAGCGGAACAGGACGGTCGACAGGTCGGTGCGGGCCAGGAGCTGCAGGTCGGGGTCGTCCTCGACGACACGGTGCACGGCCGCGGCGAGGTCGATGGTCGCGTCGACGAGCTCCCCGATGCGGCGGGCCCCGAGCGCGCGCAGCGTCACCCACAGCTTGAGGGCGTCGAACCGGCGTGTCGTCTGCAGCGACACGTCGACCTGGTTGGGCTCGTCCTCGTGCTCCGGGTTGAGGTAGTCGGCGTGGTGCGTCACGAGCCGCAGGTCGGTCGCGTGCCGTACGACGAGCGCGGACGACGACACGGGCTGGAAGAACGACTTGTGGAAGTCGACCGTGACCGAGCGCGCCCGCTCGATGCCGTCCAGCAGGTGGCGGCGCGTGGGGCTGACCAGCAGCCCGCACCCGTACGCGGCGTCGACGTGCAGCCACACGTCGGCGGCGTCGCACACGTCCGCGACCGCGGCGAGCGGGTCGATGCAGCCCCGGTCGGTCGTGCCCGCGGTCGCGACGACGGCCATCGCGTGCCGCGCGTCGCGCTCCACGTGCCGCAGCGCGATCGCGAGCGCGTCGGGCCGCATGCGGCCGCGCTCGTCGACCGGCACGAGGCGCACGGCGTCCGCGGGTAGCCCGAGCAGCCGCGTCGCGCGCTGGACCGAGAAGTGGCTGGCGCCCGTCGCGAGCACGACGAGGTCGCGCACCTGGGCGCGGGGGGTCGTCGCGAGCGCGCGCTCGCGTGCCACGAGCAGGGCCTGCAGGTTCGACTGCGTGCCGCCCGACGTGAAGACGCCGTCGCCCGCGGGGAACCCGATGCGCCCGGCGGTCCACGCGACGAGCCGACGTTCCATGAGCGTGCCGACGGTCGACTGGTCGTACGTGTCGACGCTCGGGTTGACCGCCGCGAGCACGGCCTCGGCGGCGACCGCGGGCAGCGCGACGGGGCAGTTGAGGTGCGCCGCGTAGGCCGGGTCGTGGAACCACACGGCGTGCCGCGCGAACAGGTCGTCGACCTCGCGCAGCGCGCTCGCGGTGCCCTGCGCGGGTCCGTCGAGGTCGATCGCGTCGACGAGGGCCTGCAGGTGCTCGCGGCTCGCGCCGGAGAACGGCTGGGTGGTGGTCCGGAACCGGTCCGCGACCCGGTCGATCGTGCCGTGCATGGCGTCGACGTAGGCGTCGGCGCTCGCGGCGGACAACAGCTCGTGCATGCGCGTGCTCCCCCTGGATGTGTGCGCCGCGCGGCGCGTAGTGAGGCTTGCCTAAGTGAGGCGTGCCTAACTTACGCGAATCGGGCAGTTCGTCAAGGGTACGTCTCAGCGCCGACGCTTCCCGCCCGAGCGTCCCGACGAGCCCCCGCCGGACTGCCGCCCGCGTCGCCGTGCGCCCGCAGCGCCGCGGGCGGCCCCGCTCGTCGGGGCTGCGGCCCGGGTCCGGGAGCCGCCGGGCGCGCTCGCCGTCGAGCGCTCCTGCGCCGCGCCCCGGCCGCGCGACGAGGCCGCCGTGCGGCCGCGCACGATGCCGATCAGCTCCTCGACGAGGTCGTCGTACGCGGCCGTGAGCCACGCGAGCCCCACGGCGGAGCCGGGCGCGTCGGTCACGGGCCGGGTCGTCAGGCCGCGTCGCAGGTGGAGGCGGGCGACGGAGTGCGGTGCGACGAGCACGGCGTGCCCGGCGGCGACGAGGTCGAGCGCGTCGCCGGTGGTCGCGACGGCGCCGGCGAACCGGTCGCCGGGCGCGTCGGCCCAGCCGAGCACGTCGTCGTCGGGCACGACGAGCGTCTCGTCGGCCAGGTCGGCGGCCGTGATCTCCTCCGCAGCGGTGAACAGGTGGTCCTTGGGCACGACGACCACGGTCGCCTCGGTGTACATCGGGATGCAGTCGAGGCCGTCGCGGTCGACGGGCAGGCGCAGCAGGCCGGCCGCGACGTCGCGCGAGCGGATCGCGCGCTCGGCGTCGGCCGCGGCGACGGGCACGAGCTCGAGCGGGACGTCGCGGAGGCGCTCCGCCCAGACCCGCGCCCAGCGGCCGGGGTTGACGCCGGGCACCATCCCGAGCCGGAAGGGCGTCGGCCCGGCCGCGGGACCCTGGTCGGCACCCGCGCGCTCGTCGGGCGTCGCGGTCATGCGCGCCGCCGGGCGATGACGTCGGTCGACGCGCGTCCGGTCGCGAGCGCGCGGGACTCGAACTTGGTGACCGGTCGGTGCGCGGGCCGCGGGACGGGTCCCTGCGAGTCGAGGCCCGGGTCGGCCGCGAGCACCTCGACCATCTGCTCGGCGTACGGCGCCCAGTCCGTCGCGACGTGCAGCGTCCCGCCCGGGCGCAGGCGCGAGCGCAACAGCGCGACGTGCTCGGGCTGCACCAGGCGGCGCTTGTGGTGGCGGGCCTTCGGCCACGGGTCGGGGAAGAACGCGTGCACCGCGTCGAGGCTGTCGGGTGCGACGGACGTGCGCAGCAGGTCGAGCGCGTCACCGTGCGCGACGCGCAGGTTCGTCAGGCCGAGGCGTTCGACGAGCAGGAGCAGGTTCGCGAGGCCCGGCAGGTGGACCTCGACGGCGAGGTAGTCGCGGTCCGGGTCGGCCTGCGCCATGGCCGCGGTCGTCTCGCCCATGCCCGGCCCGATCTCGAGGACGAGCGGCGCGCGGCGGCCGAACAGGGCGGTGGCGTCGAGCTGCCCGTCCGCGCCGCGCGGGAACGGCGCACCCTCGTCGTGCACGGAGAAGCCGAACCGGGGGAACAGGCGCGCGAGCGCGTCCTGCCGGTCCGCCCCCAGCGCGGCGCGGCGCGGGTGGTAGGTGCGCAACGGCTCGTGCGGTCGCGCGGCGACGTGGCGGAACGCGTCCGACGGGGTGCTCACGTCGCCAGCCTACGGACCTCCCACCCGTGCGCCGCCCGACCCCACGGCCTCGTCGCCGCTCGCGGGTGGAGTTCGTCGCCGCAGGGGAGACGAACCCCACCCGTCACGGCAGGCGCGCGGCGAGGAATGCGGTGAGCTCCGACAGGTAGCGCGTGCGGGCCGGCTCCGGGGAGAGCGCCAGGTCGTGCGCGCCGCCCTCGACCCTCACGAGCGTGACGTCCCGGCCGAGCAGCGGTGCTCGGGCGGCCATCTGCGCCACGTCGAGCACCGAGTCGGTCGTGAGCAGCGCGTCGTGGTCGCGGTCGTCGGGACCCGTGGCGTCCGACGTGAGCACGAGCACGGGCGCCGGGATGTCGAGACCGCGCGCGACGCGGGCGTGGCCCGCACGGACCGTGGCGATGAACGACGCGCGCACCGGGAATCCCTCGTGGGGCTTCCACGCGAGGTCGTAGTCCCACTCGCCGCCCGTGCCGACGTGCAGCGCCCGTCCGTAGTGCGGCGCGATGCGGCCGACGACGACGTCCGGCGCGACCCGCGCGAGCACGCGCAGCAGCCGCGTGAGCACCACACGGTCGAACCACGGCTTGCGCAGGTCGAGCCACGGCGAGTTGAGCACGAGCGCGTCGACCGCACCCTGCCGGGCGTGCGCCCACAGCGCCGCCACGAGCCCGCCCGTCGAGTGGCCGAGGAGCGCGACGTGGTCGTGGTCGGTGCGCACGAGGGCGACCGCGGCGTCGAGCTCCTGCGCGTAGCCCGTGAGCTCGGGCGTGTGGTCGGCCCGCCGCCCCGGGCGGATCGAGCGCCCGTGGTCGCGCAGGTCGAGCGCGTAGAGGTCCCAGCCCGCGGCGTCGAGCGCGTCGGCGACGTGCGGGTGGAAGAAGTAGTCGACGAAGCCGTGCACGTACAGCACGGCCCGACGATGGCGCGGCGGCCGGTGCACGATCGTCGCGACGGGGTCGACGCCCTCGCGCGCCTGTTCCGCGTCGGGTGGCAGGCGCAGCGTGCGGGCGCGCCACGGATCACCGAGCACGTCGACCTGCTCGTCGTCCCACCCGCTGCGCACGCCGTCGTCACTCACGCCCGGCATGCTCCCACCCCGCACCCGCCCGCGGGTGGACCTCGTCGCCTCGGCGACGACGATGTCCACCCGCGGCGGGCTCGGGGGTCAGGCGGCCGGGACGAGGGGGCGGGCCGGGCGGGCGGCGAGGGGGCCCTGGTGGGCGACGTCGTCGGCCAGGGTGGTGATGCGGGCGCCGGACGCGTCGACCTCGACCCGCGTGACCGACGCGTTGGGCAGCGCGACGAGGCCGATCGGCTCGAGCGACGCCAGGTACGCGCCGAGCGCGAGCCCGTGGCCGACGACGAGCACGTGCGCGTCGGACGCGAGGTGCCGCTCGACGAGGCGGTCGAACACGCGCGTCGTGCGCGCCAGGAACTCCGCCGCCGACTCGCCGCCGGGCAGGCCGGGGTGCGTGCCCGCGAGGATCTGTCCGACGAGCGTCGGCCACGCCACCACGGCATCGAGCACCGACTCGGGCTGCCGCTCGTAGCTGCCGAAGTGGTACTCGCGCAGGTCGGCGTCGGTGCGCAGGCGCACGTCCTCGTGGTGGCGCAGCAGCTCGACCGCGGTCGCGACGGCCCGTCCGGACGGGGACGACCACGCGGCCGTGAACGGGGTCGTCGCGAGGTGCCGCGCGGTGGCGCGGACGCCGTCGCGACCGTCGCGCGTGAGGGGGGAGTCGCAGCGGCCCTGCAGCACGCGGCGGGCGTTGAGGTGGGTGCGCCCGTGGCGCACGAGCGTCAGCGTGAGGGTCATCGTCGCCCTTTCGTCGGTGTCGGTCACCCGCGACGCTAGGACCGGCCGGTGAGCGACCGGTGCCCTCCACGTGACGCGCCGACGACGCGCGCACGACGATCCGATGGCCGCCAGAGGGTGTGCGCAGCGGTCGACACCACCGGAATGCGGCGAAGTTGAGCGGAATAGGCTCAAGTCTGAGACGTTGAGGACGTCAGATCGGTTGCGATCCGCCAGGATCGTGACCAGACCGGTCACCATGGACGCGACACAGGAGGTCACGTGGACGCGAAGTTCACCACCCGCTCGCAGGAGGCGCTCGGCAGCGCGTTCCAGTCCGCGAGCGCCGCCGGCAACCCCCAGCTCGAGCCGGCGCACATCCTCGACGCGCTGCTCCAGCAGGAGGGCGGCGTCGCGAACGGGCTGCTCGACGCAGTCGGTGCGGACCGCGGCGCGCTGGGTCGCGCCGTGCGCGGCATCCTCGTGAACCTCCCGTCGTCGTCGGGCTCGACCGTGGCGCAGCCGCCCGCGTCCCGCGCGACGACCGCCGCGCTCCTCGCCGCGAACGACGAGGCCCGCACGCTCGGCGACGACTACGTCTCGACCGAGCACCTGCTCATCGGCCTCGCGGCGGGGCAGTCGGGCGTCGCGGACGCGCTGCGCGGCGCCGGGGCCTCGCGCGAGGCGCTCGGCGCCGCGCTGCCGAGCGTGCGCGGCAACGCGCGCGTCACGAACCCGAACCCGGAGGGCACCTACAAGGCGCTCGAGAAGTACGGTCTCGACCTCACGCAGCGTGCGGCCGACGGCAAGCTCGACCCGGTGATCGGCCGCGACGCGGAGATCCGGCGCGTCGTGCAGGTGCTCTCCCGCCGCACCAAGAACAACCCCGTGCTCATCGGCGAGCCGGGCGTCGGCAAGACCGCGGTCGTCGAAGGGCTCGCGCAGCGCATCGTCGCGGGCGACGTGCCCGAGTCGCTGCGCGGCAAGAAGCTCGTCGCGCTGGACCTCGCGTCGATGGTCGCGGGCGCGAAGTACCGCGGCGAGTTCGAGGAGCGGCTCAAGGCCGTGCTCGAGGAGATCGAGGGCTCCGACGGCCAGGTCGTCACGTTCATCGACGAGCTGCACACGGTCGTCGGTGCGGGCGCCGGCGGCGAGGGTGCGATGGACGCGGGCAACATGCTCAAGCCCATGCTCGCGCGCGGCGAGCTGCGGCTCGTCGGCGCCACGACGCTCGACGAGTACCGCGAGCACATCGAGAAGGACCCGGCGCTCGAGCGGCGGTTCCAGCAGGTGTTCGTCGGCGAGCCCTCGGTGCAGGACTCGGTCGCGATCCTGCGCGGGCTCAAGGAGCGCTACGAGGCGCACCACAAGGTGACGATCTCGGACGCCGCGCTCGTCGCCGCCGCGACGCTGTCCGACCGCTACATCACGGGCCGCCAGCTCCCCGACAAGGCGATCGACCTCGTCGACGAGGCCGCGTCGCGCCTGCGCATGGAGCTCGACTCGTCGCCGATCGAGATCGACGAGCTGCAGCGCGCGGTCACGCGCCTCGAGATGGAGGAGGTCGTGCTCGCGGAGTCCGACGACCCCGCGTCGCTCGACCGCCTCGAACGCCTGCGCGCCGACCTCGCGGACCGGCGCGAGGAGCTCGCCGCGCTCAACGCCCGGTGGGAGAAGGAGAAGGCCGGCCACAACCTCGTCGGCGACCTCAAGGCTCGGCTCGACACGCTGCGCTCCGACGCCGAGCGCCTCCAGCGCGAGGGCGACCTCGAGAAGGCCGCGCGCATCCTCTACGGCGAGATCCCCGGCCTCGAGCGGCAGATCGCCGACGCCGAGGCGAGCGAGCAGGCCGTGGACGTCGTCGACGGTCCGCCGATGATCGCGGAGAAGGTCGGCCCGGACGAGATCGCCGAGGTCGTCTCGGCGTGGACCGGGATCCCCGCGGGCCGCATGCTCGAGGGCGAGACGGCCAAGCTCCTGCGGATGGAGGAGGTGCTCGGCGAGCGGCTCATCGGTCAGTCCGCCGCGGTGAGCGCCGTGTCGGACGCGGTGCGTCGCGCGCGCGCCGGCATCTCCGACCCCGACCGGCCGACCGGCTCGTTCCTGTTCCTCGGGCCCACGGGCGTCGGCAAGACCGAGCTCGCCAAGGCGCTCGCGGACTTCCTGTTCGACGACGAGCGCGCGATGGTGCGCATCGACATGTCCGAGTACGCCGAGAAGCACTCGGTCGCGCGGCTCGTCGGTGCGCCCCCCGGGTACGTCGGCTACGAAGAGGGCGGTCAGCTCACCGAGGCCGTGCGCCGTCGGCCGTACTCCGTGGTGCTGCTCGACGAGGTCGAGAAGGCCCACCCCGAGGTGTTCGACGTGCTGCTGCAGGTGCTCGACGACGGTCGGCTCACCGACGGTCAGGGCCGCACGGTCGACTTCCGCAACGTCATCCTCGTGCTGACCTCGAACCTCGGCTCGCAGTTCCTCGTGGACCCGATGCTGTCCGACTCCGACAAGCGCGAGGCCGTCATGGGCGCCGTGCGGTCGTCGTTCAAGCCGGAGTTCCTCAACCGCCTCGACGACGTCGTGCTGTTCGACCCGCTGTCGCTCGAGGAGATCGGGCACATCGTGGACCTGCAGGTGGACGCGCTCGCCCGGCGCCTGCAGGACCGTCGGCTCACGCTCGACGTCACGCCCGCCGCGCGCGAGTGGCTCGCGATCGAGGGCTACGACCCGGCGTACGGGGCTCGTCCGCTGCGCCGCCTGGTCCAGCGGCAGATCGGCGACAACCTGGCGCGTGCGCTCCTGGCGGGTCAGGTCAAGGACGGGCAGCACGTGCGCGTCGACCGCGGCGAGACGGGGCTGGCGATCACGTCCGAGGCCTGAGCGTCGTGCGCGGGCGCACGGATGGGAGAGTGTGCGGGTGATCACGCTGCCCGCGCCTCGCTTCCCCGACCCGTCCGACGCGCCCGCGCTGCGGTGGGGGGTGCTCGCGCCGGGGTGGATCGCCGGGAACTTCGTGCGGGCGCTGCACCGGCACACCGGGCAGCGGGTCGTCGCGGTCGCGAGCCGGGACCCGCGCCGCGCGCAGGCGTTCGCCGACGAGCACGGGGTCGCGCGCGCGTGCTCGTCGTACGACGAGCTCGTGGCCGACCCGCAGGTCGACGTCGTGTACGTCGCGAGCCCGCACCCGCAGCACCCCGAGCAGGCGCTCGCGGCGATCGCGGCGGGCAAGCACGTGCTCGTCGAGAAGCCGCTCGCCCGCAACGCCGCCGAGGCGCGGCAGGTGGTCGACGCCGCGCGGGCCGCGGGCGTGCTCGTCATGGAGGCGATGTGGACGCGGTACCTGCCGCACACCGACGTCGTGCGGCAGGTGGTCGCGGACGGGCTGATCGGGGCGCCGCGGTGGGTCACGGGTGCGTTCTCGAGCCGCTCCGAGGTGCCCGACGACCATCGGCTCCTGGACCCCGCGCTCGCGGGCGGGGTGCTGCTGGACATCGGCGTGTACCCGCTGTCGTTCGCGTCGTTCGTCGCGACGACCGCGGGCCTGCCGCCGGTGCCGACGGACCTGCAGGTGGTGGGGTCGCTCGCGCGCACCGGTGTCGACGCGCAGGTCGCGCTGCAGCTCGCGTACGGGGGGCTGCACGCGCAGCTCTTCACGTCGATGCTCACGCCCGCGGACAACGACGTGCGGGTGCACGGCGAGGCGGGCTGGCTCGCGACCGGTCCGCGGTTCTACGCGCCGACGAGCGTGACGGTGCACGTCGGCGACGAGTCGGTGACGTGGGACGACAACCGCATCCACGGCCTCGACGGCCTGTGCTTCCAGGCGGCGGCGCTCGCGCGGTACGTGGCCGCGGGCCTGACGCAGTCGCCGCTGCACCCGCTCGACGAGGTGCTCGCGACGCTCGACACGGCCGACGAGGT
>Ga0206103_100655_pt1 | contig 16062 bp, 13 predicted proteins | sample 1B5Ametagenome_FD_148638 | JGI IMG/M metagenome (GOLD analysis project Ga0206103, IMG submission 148638) | Enriched microbial communities from leaf-cutter ant dump, University of Wisconsin, Madison, United States - 1B5A | ecosystem: Environmental > Terrestrial > Nest > Insects nest > Nest dump... | reverse complement strand
CAGGCCGGACGCCGACGCAAACGGCAATCCCGGATTCCGCTGACGCTGCATCCGGGCTACGGGGGCTCCGCCGCCCGCGCGGTTCGACGTAGCCCGGATGGAGCCGCGAAGCGGCGGGAATCCGGGACTGCACTTGACCCGCCCCCAAGCCGGACGCCGACGCAAACGGCAATCCCGGATTCCGCTGCGCTGCATCCGGGCTACGGGGCTCCGCTGCCCGCGCGATTCCTCGTAGCCCGGATGGAGCCGCGAAGCGGCGGGAATCCGGGACTGCACTTGACCCGCACCCAGGCCGGACGCCGATGCAAGCTCGCCGCGCCGGCCGGTTCACGCCACCTCGGCGTAGACGGCGACGGTTTCGTCCACGCAGCGCGACCACGAAAACGCTTCGGCGCGGGCGAGGCCGCGCGGAATGACGGCGCTGCGCCAGGACTCGTCCTCGAGCAGGCGCGCGAGGCCGGCAGCGAGCGCCTCCTCGTCGCGGGGATCGACCAGCAGCGCGATGTCGCCGTCCGCATCGCGGGCGATCTCGGCCAGCGACGAGCCATCGGAGGTCAGCACCGGCACGCCGCTGGCCATGGCTTCGAGCACCGGCAGGCCGAAACCCTCGTAAAGCGAGGGAAACGCGAAACCGTGCGCGCCGGCATAGATGCAAGGCAGGTCGTCCTCGGCCACGTAGCCCAGGCGACGCACCGAACCGGCTGCTTCCAGGGGCGCCAGGGTCCGTTCCAGTTCGCCGTTCAGCCAGCCGCGCGCGCCGACGATCACCAGCGGATGCCGCGCGCGCAGGCCGGCCGGCAGGCGCGCATAGGCGCGGACAAGGCGGGCCAGGTTCTTGCGCGGCTCCTGGGTGGCGACGACCAGCAGATAGCCGCCATCGGCCAGTCCGTGGCGCGCCAGCACATCGCCGCAGTCGGCCTGTGCGCGCGGACGGTAACGGTCATCCACGCCGAGCGGGATGACGCGGATCTTCGCGCGCGGCACGCCAAGGCGGGCGGTGATCTCGTCGGCGATGAACTCCGAATCGGTCAGCACCCGCGCCGCCCGTTCCAGGGTACGCGGCAGGTGGCGATCGAGGAAACGCACGCGTTCGACCGGATGCGCCTCGGGATAGTTGAGCCAGGACAGGTCGTGCACGGTGGTCAGCGACGGCCCGTCGAAGGGCATCAGCACGTAGTTCGGCGTGTGCAGCAACCAGCCGCGCATGCGGCGGGTGTGCAGGCGGAACAGCGTCGAACGCAGGTGCGTATAGGCCTCCAGCGCCACGCTCTTGAACGGCACGTGGCGGCGCACCGCGGCGATGGTGCGGTTGGCGTGGAGCGCGTGACCGGGGTCATCCACCCACTGGTAGGCCGAATACAGGCGCAGCGCCTCCACGTCGCGATGCTGCGCCAGCCCGCGGGCCAGCTCCAGCGCATAGCGTCCGATGCCGGTCAGCGGCGCGGTGATGGCATCGACATTGAGGACGACCTTCATGCGGCGCGTTCGCGGGCAAGGTCGGCCTCGACCATGCGTCGGGCGAGGCCATCGAGATCGAGACTCGGCACGAAGCCGAGTTCGCGTCGGGCCTTCGCCGCGTCGCCGACCAGCAGCGGCGCGTCGAACGGGCGCAGCAGCGCGGCGTCCACGCGCACACGCACGCGGTCCGTTCCGCGCTCGACGCCGATCTCGTCGGCGCCGCTGCCGGACCAGTCCAGCGCGATGCCGACGGCAGCGAAGGCGGCCGAGGCGAACTCGCGCACGCTGGCGCCGACTCCGGTCGCAAGCACGTAATCGTCGGCCGCTCCGTGCAGCGCCATCGCCACCATCGCGGCAACGTGATCCGGCGCGTAGCCGAAATCGCGCCGGGCGTCGAGGTTGCCGAGCGCGACACATTCCTCCCGGCCCAGCGCGATGCGGGCGACCGCGCGGCACAGTTTGCGGGTCAGGAATGCCTCGTCGCGCCATTCCGACTCATGGTTGAAGAGGATCGCGCTCGACGCATGCAGGCCGTAGCTCGCGCGCCACGCGCCCACCGCGGCATGCGCGAGCAGCTTGGACACGCCGTAGGGCGTGCGCGCAGCGAGCGGCGTCGCTTCGTCCTGGGGCGCATGCGCGGGCGCGCCGAAGATCTCGGCGCTCGAGGCGAGCACGAAGCGCGAATGCGGTGCGTGCGCGCGCAGCGCCTCGAGCAGGTTCAGCGTGCTGGTGCCGTTCGCATCGACGGAGCCGCGCGGATCGCGGAACGACTCCGCCACGCGCGACTGGCCGGCCAGATGGAACACCGCGTCAGGCTGCAGCCCGGCGACGAGCGCGGCGCACGCGGCGGCGTCCGTCGGATCGAGTTCGACGAATTCCAGGTTTTCATGTGCCGCGATGCCCAGTCCCTGCAAACGCCACGCATCGAGCGCGCGACCGGGGCGGTGCGTGCCGGTGACGGCGGCGCCGCGTGCCAGAAGATGCGCGGCCAGCAGCGCGCCATCCTGGCCGCTGACGCCGGTGACGAGTGTGCGTCGCAGATGGAAACTCATGCATCCTCCGGAAAACTGCGCAGCGCGCGTTCGACGCCCGCGAACGCTTCGCGCGCGGTAGGCGCGAACGGTGTCGCCACCTCGAAGATCGGAATGTCGAGCAGGCGGCAGAGGATTTCGGCCACCGACTCCTTGCGCTCGACGACGACGAGACGCTCGATCGCGAACACCTGCAGCCAGTCCCACAGGGCACGGTACGAGGTTTCGGGGTCGTCCGCCTGCCAGGTATTCGCGGCGACGACCTCGCCATCGAGGACGAGCTCGTTCTCGCTGCCGTTCACCCGCAGGTTCCAGACCTCGGCATCCGGCCACGCCGGTGCGCCGGTCCCGACCCAGAGCAGGCGCGGCTTCGGCGTGGCGGTGCGCGCGAATGCGCGGCGCACGCGCCAGTCGAGCACGCGGCGCTCGAACGAGAACAGCGTGCGGCCCACATCGGCTTCGTAGTCCGGCCAGCGCTCGCGCAGCACGGCCATGCCGGCGGCGCCGAGCGCAGCGCGCCGCTCCGCGCCGAAGCTCGCGCTGCGCGCGTGGCCGACGTAGACGTTTCCGGCAATCACGTGGCACAGGCCGCGTTGCGCGGCACGCTGGCAGAAATCGTTCTCCTCGCCGTAGCCCTGCGGGAAGGCCGCCTCGTCGAGCAGGCCGATGGCGTCGGCCACGCTGCGCCGGATGTACAGGCAGAAACCGTTGCCGGTCGGCAGCTGCGGATAGGCCAGCCCGGCCTGCTGCGCCAGCGCGCGCGCCGCGTCGTCGAACGACCACGCGGCGGGCCACGCGTTGCCGCGCTCGAGTTCCGGCACCGAGAACGCACCCGCGTTGTCGGACACCGCGGTCGCGGTGGCCACCGGCATGCCGGCATAAGCGGCGCGGCGCAGGCCCTGCAGCCAGTTCGGTCCGACCTGCGTATCGGCGTTGAGCAGCACGACATCGGCGGTGCCGGCTTCCGTGATGCCGTGGTTCGCAGTCGCCGTGAAGCCGCGGTTGGCCTCGTGCCGCAGCACCCGTACGCGCGGTCGCCGCGCGTAACGCGCGAGCAGCGGCGTGATCGCCGCGTCGGTGCTCGCATCGTCGATGACGATGAGGCGGGCGTTGCCGAAGGTGTGCGCGAGCACGCTGTCGAGGCAGCGCTGGACGAGTTCCGGCGCATTGAACACGGGCACCACGATGGCGACTTCGGGCGCGGCGGCATCGGTGCCGAACGGCGTCGGCTGCGCACCGGCGGTGATCCATCGCGGCGACAGCTCGCGGGTGGCCGCCGGTTCCAGCCGCGTGCGATCCGGCTGCAGGCGCAGCGGCATATCCGCGAGCGGCGCGCCACCGCGGGCGGTGCGTGGCATCGCATCGACCCCGGCACGGCCATTGGGCGCAAACGCGAACTCGAAGCGCGCGATGCCTTCGCCGTCGCAGGGCTGCTCGGCGAAGTAGCTGCCGTCCAGATCGAGCGCGATGCGCGGCGTACCGGCTTGCGCATGCAGCGTCAGCGTGCTGCCGTCCCATCCGGCATCCAGCAATGGCGCGACGAACGAGACCTTCGGTTTGCGGCGCAGAAAGCCGAACATCAGGCGGCTCCGCGCAGCACGGACCCGCCCTGCGCGTCGAGGATGCTGCGATCGGCGATCGCCTGCTGCAGGGCGCGCTGCGCCGGCGTCATCAGCGCGGCGAACGAAGAAGGCGTGCGGGACTGCGGCTCGATCCAGTCGAGGACCACCGCCTCGCCGGGCCAGGCGAGGCCCTCGAGACCGAGTGCCTGCAACTCGTCGAACACGGCGCGCGCGACGCGCAGCGGTTCGGCACACAGTGCATCGTAATCGACGAGCACGCGCGGCCAGCCCGCGCTCGCGGCAAAGGCGTCGCGTGTGTAGCGTTCCCAGAGCGCGAGCGCGGCAGCCGGGTCCATGCCGTCGCGCGCGGCCAGCGAGGCGGCGACGGCATCCACGTCGCGTACGACATGCACGAACACCGGACGCGTCAGCAGCGGCAGCAGTTCCCGTGCGACCAGGCACAGGCGCGGCTCCTTCACCAGCCATGGCCGCTGCAGGTCGAACTCCCCGACGAGTGCACCGACCTCGCGGCGGAACGCGTCGACCGCGGCGGCGGGCGCGTGCGTGGGCGGATGGCGCCAGTCGCCGCCGGCATCGGCGAGGCGGCGCAGGCAGGCGCCGTGCAGGCGCCCGGATTCGTAGTGGCCTTTCGGATTGTCGGGGCCGACGAGCAGATCGTCAGCCGGGCCGACATGCATGCCGAAACGCGCGAGCAGGCCGGCAACGCTCGAGGTACCGGAACGGTGCATGCCGAGCACCACGACCTGGCCGGATGGCGTGCGCGCGAGATCGACCGGACGATGCGGCGCGGGCCGCGCACGCGGCGGCGCGAGCGCGGCGAGTTCGCCGATGCGCGTGGCGAGGGTGTCGGCGCCGGCTTCGATGTCGTGCAGGCGCGCGAAGTGCGTGGCGGCCTCTTCGACGTCCCGCGCCGGGCGCTGGCGCGCGCGCGCTTCGCACAGGGCGTGGACGAGGGCGTCGAATTCCGGTTCGGCCCAGGGCAGCCCGCTGCGCGGGTCGTCGGCGCGACGGGTGGCGACGGAAATCCCGTACTCGCGGGCCAGCAGGCCCGTGCTGCCGGAATCGCCGGCGACGAGTTGCAGCCCGCAGGCGAGCGCGTCGGCGGCGAACGGGTCGCAGCCGCCACCGCGCCGCGCGGCGACGTAGGCATCGCCACTGCGCAGGAACCGCGCACGCTGGTGCCACGGATACGTCCAGTCGGCGAGAAGGCGGATGCGCTCGTCGCCGTCACGCCGCGCCACGAGCGATTGCGCGGTAGCGTACGTGTCGGCGCCGGAACGCACGTGGATCAGCAGCGCGACGTCATCGTCCCGCGCGAACGCGGCGCGGAATGCGTCGACCAGCAGGTCGGGGGCATCGCGAACGAAGTCGTCGACGACGGCGAGGAACGTGAAGCGACCCGGCGGATCGCGCGGGGCAGGCACGCGTGGATGGCAGTAGTCGGCATCGACGCCGAATGGCAGCACTTCGACCGGCGTGCGCACGCCGGCGGCAAGGAAGGCGTCGCGCTGGAACGCATCCGGCACGAGCAGCAGGTCGAGTGCGTTCGCACCGTCGATCCACGCGGCCGGCGCACGCGACCAGTCGCTGAAGCCCAGGCCGATGCGGTGCCGGGTGCGCGCCCGCGCGAAATGGGCCCCATCGGCGCAGACGATCGCCGCGTCGCCGGGCGGCGGCCAGCGGCGGCGCGCAGCGAGGTCGAGGCGGAAATCCTGCGCGTCGGCGAGTTCGTCGACGACCGGCTCGAAGCTCATGCGCAGGCCGCGCGCATCGAGCCTGCGCACGAACATGCGAGCCAGGTGTGCGTGCACGGGAGAGGCACGGGTGACGCCCTGCCAGAGCACATTGCCGCGTTGCTCCGCGTGCAGCCGCGCTTGCCAGCGTGCGGCAAACGCAGCGCGGCTGGCCGTCCAAAGGCGCTGCCGGAAACCGCCGTCATCCTGCGTCGAACCGTGCTGCTCGTGGCGCAGCGTGACCGCCCCCGCGTTGACCGTCGCGAGGCCGGCGTCGGCGGCGCGCAGGCAATAGTCGGTATCCTCGAAATAACTGTGGAAGATCTCGTCGAGGCCGCCGATGCGGTCGATGCAATCGCGCCGGATGTAGGCCAGCGCGAAGGCGACCTGCTGCACGGGACGCGTGGTCGTGTATTGCGCGACATCGAGTTCGAGCGTTCCGGATTCGGTCTGCTGGCCCCACAGCTCGCCGGCTTCGATGAACCCGCCCGCGGCATAAAGCAGCGGCGGTTCCTGCGGACCACGCTGGCGACATCCGACGACCCCGTTCTCCGGCCGCGCGTAGGCGGCGTCGCGCAGGCGTTCGAGCCAGTCGACCTGCTCGAACAGCAGGTCGTTGTTGAGCAGCACGATGTCGTCGTCCGGCCGCGCGGCGGCGATGCCGGCGTTCATGCCGCGCACGAAACCGAGGTTGTCGGGCAGGGTGACGACGCGCACGCGGTCGGCGTAGTCGCGCAGGGCCTGTGGCGTTTCATCGCTGCTGCCGTTGTCCACCACGATGATCTGCGTGGCGAACGGGGCGGTCGCGAGCAGCGAATCGAGGCAGCGGCGCGTGGTCGGCCACTGGTTCCAGGCGAGCACGATGAGCGCGGCGCCGCGCATCTCAGGTTCCCGCCGCGCGGGCGTGCTTCCAGAGCAGGGCAAGCGCCGGTTCGATGTTGTCGACGGCGAAACCACCGGGACCGAGCACCAGCAGTGCCGCCGCTTCGCGGGTTTCGCGAGGCGCGGCGCGCAGCCGCGCGATCTCGCCATCGAGTCGCGCGGCATCGAGGGGAGCCCCGGGTTGTGCGGCGATGCGCCCCGCGAGCGCGAGCAGGTCGCGTGGCGCCAGCGCGAGACCCGCCGCGAGTGCGCCGACGCGGGTGGCGTCCAACGTCGCCTCGTTCATGCCGCCTCCGGCGGATGCAGGTCGCGCTGGTAGGCCGCGAACACCTCGTCGCGGCCGCCATCCAGCACGCTGCGGCCGTGCTCGATCCACAGCACGCGGTCGCAGCGGCGCCGGATCTGCTCCTCGTCGTGACTGACGAGGACGACGGTATGCCCCTCGCGCATGCGCTCGCGCAGCGCGGCGCCGGACTTCTCCTGGAATTCGCTGTCGCCGACCGAAAGCACTTCGTCGATCAGCAGCACGTCGGGCTCGACCTGCATCGCGACCGCGAACGCGAGGCGCATGCCCATGCCAGCCGAATACGTGGCGATCGGCTGGTCGAAGAAATCGCCGAGTTCGGAGAATTCGCGGATCGCCGGCAGGCGCGCGACGATCTCGCGTCGGCGCAGGCCGAGCAGCAGCCCCGACAGCACCGCGTTGTCGCGGCCGGACAGGTGCGGCACGAAACCGAGCGAGAGCGACATCAGCTGGCAGGAAATGCCGCCACGGCGCAGGCGCCCGCGATCCGGCTTGAGGATGCCGGCAAGCACGCGCAGCAAGGTGCTCTTGCCGGCGCCGTTGCGTCCGATCACGCCGAGTCGCTCACCGCGGCGCAGTTGCAGGCTCACGTCCTCGAGCGCCCAGTAGCGCCCGCCGCCGATGCTGTGCTGCGAATGGAACGCAACGCCGACGTGTTCGAGCTCGATGACGACGTCGCCCATCTCAGTTCGCCAGCTTCGGGAAGCGCGGCGCGAGAGCGCGCACGCTTGCGACGCCGATCGCGCAGACCACGATCGAGATCGCGTAGACCTTCCACAGCCCGACCCAGTTCGGCAGCGCGCCGTGCATCAGGATGGCGCGCGCGTCGTCCATCACCACCGCGACCGGATTGAGCACCATCAGCCACTTCAGGTGCTCGGGGACCTGGTTGAGCGGGAAGATCACGCCGGACAGGAACATCACCACCATCAGCACCTGCTCGATGACGAAGCGCAGGTCCGGGACCAGCGGCACCAGCGCCGCGACGACGAAGCCGGCGCCCGCGGCGGCGAGGAATATCGCCAGGAACAGGATCGGCAACGCCCAGTACGCCGCATTGGGTGGATAGCCGAGCGCCCACAGCACGGCCACGAGCAGCGCGAAGATGAAGAAGAACTTGACCGTGTCCGACAGCATCGCGATGAGCGGAAACACCAGCGGCGGCAACTGCACCTGGCGCACCATCGGCAGGCTCGACCAGATCGCGTATCCGCCGTGCGTGATGCACGACTTCATCCACTGCCACAGAGCCATGCCGATGAGCAGGAACGGGATGTAGTCCGGGCCGCCGGTCTTGAGGATGACATCGAAGACGAGCCAGAAGGCGAACATCATCATCGCCGGTTCCAGCACCCACCAGACCAGGCCGAGATAGCTGCGCGCGGCCTCGGCGCGCAATTCGGCGTAGGTGCTGAACAGGACAAGTTCGATCAGGTGGCGGCGCATCGCAGGGCTAACCGGGGAGCCGCGGCGAGAATACCGGATTCCGCACGCACGCTGGGCGGAACGCGGGTTCCGCCCGGGATTCCGCGCCAGCCCTCCGTGCGCCGGATGCGGACCTGTCCGCCATCCGCCTCAGACCCCGCACAGGCCATCCAGTGCCGCCGGCGCGAAGGCCAGGAACAGCAGCAGCCCCGCCAGCAGCGTGCCGCACGCCAGCCGCGGCGGCGTGCAGGCGAGGCCGGCATCCACCCGCCGCGGCGCGACCACGCGCGCCAGCACGTCGCCAGCCAACCCGCACAGGAACGGCAGCATCGGCAGCAGGAAGCGCGCCTTGACATGGATGAGCGCGAACAGCGCCAGCTGGTAGGCGAGGAACAGCGCGACAACGAGATGGAGCATGCCGGTGCGACGGCGCCAGCACGCCAGGCCGAACGCGGCGGCGGCGAGGATCAGCGCGTGCGTCGCGTCGTTGGCGAAGACCAGCGTGCGCGCCAGCCATGGACTGGCGTGGTAGCTCGACAGGTGGCCGGCGCAGGCCGGCCCCGGCAATTGCGAGACGAGCAGCGTCTTGGCGTTGAACAGGCGGAAGTACTGGCGCTCGAACTGCGCGGCCAGCACGTTCGCGATGCCGTCCTCCGCGACATGCGCGCGCACCTTGTCGAGATAGGCCGCGTTGCGCTCGCGCGGCGTGTCTCCGCTGGCGAGGAAGGCCGGCAGTTCCACGCCGCCCATGTCACCGACATAGTCGCTGCGCCAACGGTCGGTCAGGCCGATCCAGAGGTTGTAGACCGAGCTGTCGGCGATCATCGGCGTGCCGTAGCTGCGCCAGCCGTGCCAAAGCGCCGGTGCGGTGACGATGCCGAGTGCAAGCGCGAGCGCGGCGGCGCCACGCCACGCGAACCATGGCCGCCGGCGCCGGGCAAAGGCCAGCAGGAACAGCGGCCAGAATGCCGACAGCAGGCTCTTCGCGAGCAATGCGAGGCCGATGCCGGCGCCGGCCAGCGCGGCGGGCACAAGCAGCGCCGCGCCACCATCCACACCATCGCCCGTGAGCGCGCGGCGCGCGCGCGCGAGCAGGCGGAATATCGCCAGCAGCAGGAACAGGTGCGGTATTTCCGGCCACAGCCAGTGCGCGTAACCGGCAATCTCCGGCGCGAGCAGGAACACCGCCGCCGCCCAGTTCGCCGCGGCCACGCTGCCGCCGAGGTCGCGCCACAGTCCGCGCAACAGCACGGCGCAGGCGATGAACAGCAGGGTCTGGGCGATCTGCGCGACCAGCACGTGCACGCCGAACACGGCGTACAACGCAGCGAGCATCAGCGGCTGCAGCGGCGGCCAGATCGAACCGGGCATCCATGCGCCGCCGGCAAGGATCGACAGCGCGGTGTCCTGGTAGGCCTGCTCGTCGCCGATCAGCGTCTTGGCGCCGTGGGCGTAGTACGCGAACCAGAGCAGCGCCTGCGACAGCGCGAACACCGCGGTGAAGGCGATCCCCGCGGCGCGGCGGCGCGAAGGGCGATTCACGACGGGATCGCGGCGATGCGGAGGCACCGCGGAAGCCTCATGGCCCCGCTTCGCGCCCGTCACGGACCGGCGCGGCGACGGCGCCGGTCCGTGACGGACGCGCGGCGCCGTCCGCGGATGGCATCAGCCCTGCGGCGCCGCCGCCGGTTCGGCCGGTTGCGCCTGGGCCGGTTGCGGCGCATCGACCGGCGCCGAACCGCGCGCGCGCACCTTCGCCGGGGCATGGAAGGTCGGCGTGAACTTCTCGCGCGTGCCGTTGGTGGAAACGCCCTCGACGTAGTACCAGTAGTCCTGGCACGGATCGATGCTGTCGTCCCGGTACTCGTACTTGTGCGTCTCGTCGGACGTGCCGGCGCCGAGGATCGGCTCCGGGGTGAGCTTGGTGAACGGACCCTTCTCGCCGTCGGCGCGGTAGACGTCGAAGCCGAAGTTGTCCTGCTCGCTGGCGGTGGTCCAGCGCGCGGTGTTGGCGATGCGCTGGTCGGCCGGCAGCGCGGACTGGTCACCGCAGTCGCCTTCGGGCACTTCCCTGGCCGGTGTGGCGGCGGGCTCCGGCGCCGGCGCCTGGGCGACCGGCTCGGCGGGCGTGGCCGGCGCGGGCGCGGGCGCGGTTTCCGGCGTCGCCTCGGGCGTGGACGGGGCACACGCGCACAGCGTGCAGGCAATCAGGGCCGCAAGAACGTGGGTACGCATTCGAAAATCCCCGTGGACAAGGAACTGGAGTGGCTGGACTGGACAGCGATTGCTGCGGCCAACGATAGTCGGCCGATGCGCGTCCACGCAACCGCTTTCTCGGCAATCGCGCGCCGCCTGTGGCACGTGGCGGCATGCCTGCTGCTGGCCGTGGCGTGCGTGCCGGCAGCACAGGCCTTCGACTGGCAGGTCGAGGTGACGCCGGCCGGCGAACTGTTTCCCGCACTGGAATGGTCGCAGCGCCCCGGCGGCGCGGGTGGCGACGGCCTGGTCGCGATCACCGTCACGGGCGTTGCGGCAGGAGCCGGCGTGCAGGCGCGGGTGGACACGCCCGGCCTGCGCGCGCCGGCCATCATCGATGCCGTCGGCGACGGCAGCCGACTCGTGCTGCGGCCACGCCTGGCCTGGAGCGCCGCGCGGCTCGCCTCGCTGCAGGCGCCCCGCCCGCAGCGCCTGAGGGTCGCGCTCCAGGTGGACGGGCGGCACGAGGTGCGCGAGATCGATGTACGCCTGCACCCGCTCGACGAGGCGGCCTACTTCGTGCGCGACGGTTCCGCGCACGTGGATCTTTCGTGGATCTTCGCCAGTTACGTCGACCCGTTCGCGCCGGCCGTCGATGCGCTGCTCGCCGATGCGCGCCGGCTCGAACCCGCCTTCGACGTCGTCGACGCGGATGCCGGGCGCATGGCGCATCGGCGCCTGCGCGCGGCGTGGCGGGCGCTGGCGGAGCGCGGCGTACGCTACGACGCCACCGATCCCGCGCTGGCGCGCGGCCCGTCGGTATGGAGCCAGCGCGTGCGCTCGCCGGCGCAGGTGCTGCGCGAACAGCGCGCGAACTGCATCGACGGCAGTGTGCTGATCGCCGCCGTGATGGAGCGGCTTGGCCTGCGCGCGCGCATCGCGCTGGTGCCGCGGCATGCCTTCGTAGGCTACCGCACGCCGGATTCCGGTGACCTGGCGTGGCTGGAGACGACCCTGCTCGGCGCGACCGACTTCGATGCCGCGCGACGCGCGGGTGACGCACGCTGGCGCGACTCCGCACCGCGCCTGGACGGCCGCCACGCGCCCGATTACACGCTCATCGACCTCGGCACCGCACGCGCCTATGGCATCATCCCGATTGGCGCCGCGCTGCGCGCCGCCGACCCGTCCCCCGAATCCGCCGCGGCTTCCGCCACGGCCCGGTGACCCGCGCGAACCGTGAGCGAACACAATACAGACAAGGGCGAGGCGCTGGTCGAGCGCGCGCGAGCCGAAATCCGCGCGCAGGCGGCGGCGCTGCGCGATCGCCCGCTGCTCGACCGCGCGACGCCGCCCGTCGCGGGCGATGCCTCCGGCGCGCGCGTCGAGCGCGCGCGGCTCCACTATCGCATCGGCGAGCTCACCGACGCGCACCATCACGCCTTCGTCGAGCAGGCGTTCCAGGCCCTGCTCAAGCGCGCGCCGTCGGCGGCGGAAGGCGACACGCAACTCGCGCTGCTGGCCGCCGGCGCCACCAAGGCCGAAGTGCTGGGCAACCTGCGCTGGTCACCCGAAGGGCGTGCGGTCGGCGTCCGTGTCGCCGGCCTTGCGCCGCGCTACGCGATGGCCAAGCTGCGCCGCGTGCCGCTGCTCGGCTATCTCGTCGACATCCCGCTCAACCTTGCCGCGCTGCCGGCGCTGGCGCGGCACCAGCGCGCCAGCGATGCGATGTCCGCGGCGGGCGATGCCGCTGCCGCGCAGGCCACGCGCACCCTCGCGGCGCAGGTCGGGACGATATCCCGCGATACCGCGCGCGCGCACCAGCGCCTCGACGATCTGCATGCCTTCGCGCACGAGCTCGATCTCGCCCGCGACGAGCTGGCCCGGCGATTCGACGCAGTCGATTCGCAGCTGCGCGCACGCATCCATGCGCTGGAGGATGCGACCGGCACGCTCACGGGCCGCTTCGACGAGTTCGAGTTCATCCGCCAGCGCTTCTACGCGATCAATCACTGGATGCACCAGTTGACCGGGGCGTTCGCGCGCATCGAAAGCGCGGCGACGCAGGGCGAGCATGAGCGACGCCGCGAAGCGTGGCCGGTCGCGCAGGCCTGCATCGACGCCGATCCGGCGCGTGCGGCGCGCAACGCCGCCTGGGCCGACGCGCTGCGTGCGCGGTCGGGGCCGGACGCGCTGGTGCTCACGGGCGCCTGCGGTGCGGACTGGGTCGCCTCGATCGCCGCACGGGAGCTGCGCGTGGTCTTCGCCGACGCCGATGCACCCTTCGCCGCGATCGAACGCACGGATCGCATCGACGTCGAGGCGGTCGACACCTTCGACGCCCTGCGCCGCTGCGCGGACGCCAGCCTCGACGGCGCCGCATTCATCGCCATGTCCAGCGCGCTGCGCGCGCGCCCGCTGCTCGACTGGCTGCTGGAAGCCCGGCGGGCGCTCAAACCCGGCACGCCGTTGCTGCTCGGCGCGGCACACGAGCCCGGCGCCATCGTCGATGCGCTGACCCGGCCGCAGCCGTCCATCGCCGTCGACCTGTCGTCGTGGCCGGGATCGCTGTTCGCGGCGGCCGGCTTCGTCGAAGCGCAGCGCATCGACGCGGCCGATGGAACACCCGCCTGGCTCATGCGACGGGCGACGGCATGAGGATCGCCATCCTCGTTGCCGTGCTCGGCGAGCACGACGCGGTCGGCACCGACGCGCGGGAGATGGCCGCCGCGCTGGACCGCCGCGGCCATGACGTGCGCATGTTCGCGACGTCGGGCCGCGATGTCGAATCGCCGGAAGCGCTCGACGAAGTGATCGCCGACCCGCAGGCGCTGCTGATCTACCACTTCGCCTTCGGCTGGCCGCCCGGCGTCGATGCGCTGCGCCGCGCGCGCTGCCGCCGCATCGTGCGCTACCACAACGTGACACCGCCCGAATTCTTCGCGCCCTGGTCCGATGAGTACGAGCGCAGTTGCCGCGCCGGCCGCGACGAGATCGCGACGATCGCCGCGCTCGGCTGCGAGTCGTACCTGTGCGACTCGCCGTTCAACGCCGGGGACTTCCTCTCCGCCGGCGTGCCCCGCGAACGCATCGCGGTGCTTGCGCCCTTCAACCGGCTCGACCGCCTGATCGAAGCACCGGCGGAGCTGTCCCTGCTCGACGAGGGCGGCCGCGGCGCAACGTGGCTCGCGGTCGGGCGTCTTGCGCCGAACAAGGCGCACCTGGATCTGTTCGAAGCATTCGCGTGCCATCTCGACCGCTGCCAGGCCGACGCGCGGCTGCTCATCGTCGGCAGCGAGGATGCGCGGCTCGAGCGCTACAACGCGGCCGTGCGCGAGCGCATCCATGTGCTGCGCCTGGAACCGCACATCCACTGGCTGCGCGACGTTGACGAAGGCACGCTGAAGGCCGCCTATCTTGTCGCCGACGCGCTTGTTTCATTGAGCCGGCACGAGGGCTTCTGCGTGCCGCTGGCCGAGGCGATGGCGCTCGGCGTGCCGGTCGTCGCACTGGATGCCGGCGCGCAGGCGTGGACGCTCGGTGGCGCGGGCCTGGTCTGGGACAGCGCCGATCCGGCGCTGATCGCCGCCTCCGTCGAGCGCCTGCACGCGGACGCCGCGCTGCGCAGCGAACTGCGCGAACGCGGCTTCGCGCGCGTGGCGCGCGGATTCTCGCCGCAGCGCCTCGACCAGGGGCTTGCCGACGTGGTCGAGGCCCTGCGATGAAGCGCATCGCCATCGTCGTGCAGCGCTGCCACGAGTCGGTGGTCGGCGGCTCCGAGGCTCTGGCATGGCAGTACGCACGCCTGCTTTCGGACCTTTACGAAGTCGAGGTGCTCACGTCGACGGCCACCGAGCACGTGCGCTGGGAGAACACGCTTCCTGCGGGTGAGGAACGACGTGACGGCATCGTCATCCGCCGCTTTCCGGTCGTGCTCGGGCGCACGCCGTACTGGAACGCGCTGTACCAGCGCATGGCCGGCGAAGCGGAGGCCTTGCGCGCCGGCACGAGCCGCTGGCGCGAGGCGCTGCAGGACGAGTTCATCCGCATGCAGGGGCCGTATTGCCCCGCGCTGTGCGACTGGTTGCGCGGGCACGACTACGCCGCGGTGGTCTTCTGCACCTATCTGTATCCGACGACGTATTCCGGCATCCGCGCGGTGGCGCCGGAGCGGACGATCCTGGTACCCACCCTGCATGACGAGATACCGGCGTACTTCCCCGCGTTCCGCGAGTTGTACGCACGTCATCCCAACCGCATCTGGCTGACCGATGCCGAGCGCAGGACCGCGCAGGCGGTCTGGGGCCAGTCCGGCGGCGAAGTGATCGGCATGGCCGTCGAGCAGCTTGCCGGCGAATCACCCGAAGTCCGCGACAGGCCGTACTTCCTGTATTGCGGCCGCATCGAGGCGGGCAAGGGCTGCGACGATCTGCTGCGTGCATTCGAGCGCTTGCCGCGGAAGGGCGAGGTGCAACTGGTCCTCACCGGAACCGACGTCATCGGCCTGCCGGATTCACCGGACATCGAGTTCCTCGGCTTCGTCGACGATGCGCGCAAGCGCGCACTCATGGCCGGTGCGCTGGCCTTCGTGCTGCCGTCACGCCACGAGAGCTTCAGCATCGTCACGCTCGAAGCGATGGCACAGCGCACTCCGGTACTGGTCAACGCCGACAGCGAGGTCATGTGCGATCACATCGGGCACTCCGGCGGCGGGCTCGCGTACCGCGGCATCGACGATCTCGTCGCCAGGCTCGAGCACCTGTGCACCTTGCCGGCGCACGAGCGTGAGCGCATGGGCAACGCCGGCCGCGATTACGTGCTCGCGCGCTACAGCGCGGATACGATCCATCGCCGGCTCCACGACTACGTTGCGCAGGTCATCGCGCATGCGGAGCACTGAACGATGGCGCGCATCTACATCGACCTGACCACCAGCGTACGTTGGCGTCGGCCGCCGGTCGGCATCGTGCGTGTCGAACGCGAGTTCGCGCGGCATTGCCTCGAGCACGAACCGGGCACGGTGTTCTGCGAGATCGACGCGGCCGGGGCCTATCGCGCGATGGCGCCCCGGCGCGTGCGTGCCGTGCTCGACGAGGCGTGGTGCCGGGCCGAACCGACTGCCGCGGTGAGCGCGCAGGCCGTGCCGTCCGCGCCGCCGTCGCGTACGCGCATGCAGCGCGCGTTCGACTGGGCCGCGGCGTGGGGACCGAAAGTCGTGCCGGCGGCGGCCTATCCGTTGCTGCGCGACCTCGGCCGCGTGCTCGTCGACCACCATGGCGCATGGCTGCGCCATCGTGAAAGCCGACGGGCTTCGCGCGCACAGGCCCCTGCCCCGGCGCCGCTGCCCTCGGCGCCTGTCGCCACCACGCCGGGCGACGCACCGATCGAACCGACGCGCGACGATGTGTTCGTCTCCATCGGCCTGCAGTGGCACCACGGTGCGATCCACG
>Ga0206103_100652_pt1 | contig 16102 bp, 12 predicted proteins | sample 1B5Ametagenome_FD_148638 | JGI IMG/M metagenome (GOLD analysis project Ga0206103, IMG submission 148638) | Enriched microbial communities from leaf-cutter ant dump, University of Wisconsin, Madison, United States - 1B5A | ecosystem: Environmental > Terrestrial > Nest > Insects nest > Nest dump... | reverse complement strand
CCTGCTCGTCGGACCCGCTGTCCTGCGGACGCACGTGTCCTCGCTTCTCTACCGGGAGGTGCGGGCGGGCGCGCTCGACGAGCGCTCGGCGCGCGACCAGCTCGAGGGCGTCGCGACGCTCAGGGTCCGGCTGCTCGGCGACCGGGTGTCGCGCGCGACGGCGTGGCGGCTCGCGCACGAGCTCGGCTGGGACGACACCGAACCCGCCGAGTACCTGGCGGTCGCGACGCTGCAGGCCGACGCGCTCGTCGCGGGTGACGCCCGCCTCGCCGCTGCCGCGACGGGCGTCGTACCCCTGGCGACGTACGACGACCTGGTCAGCTGACCCGCCGCGAGCGCCACACATCGGTCGCGAGCGCACCCCGAGGATGCGTGGCGCTCGGCGTCGATGTGTGGCGCTCGCGGTGGGGGTGGGGGCGGGGCATCATGGGGGTGTGGTGGGGGTCGGGCGGGTGTATGACGAGCGGGACGGTGAGAGTCGTCGCGTGCTCGTCGACCGGCTGTGGCCGCGGGGGATGCGCAAGGACGACGCGCGGATCGACGAGTGGCTGCCGGCGGTCGCGCCGAGCAGCGAGCTGCGGCGGTGGTACGCGCACCGGGCGGAGGTGTACGACGAGTTCGTGCACCGGTACGAGGCGGAGCTCGAGCAGGGGGAGCAGGCGGACGCGTTCGCGCGGCTCGCGGCGGTCGTCGAGCACGAGCCGACGACGCTGGTGACGTCGACGCGGGAGGTCGCGCTGAGCCACCTGCCGGTCCTCGCCCGGCTGCTCGACGAGGGATCCGCGTGATCCTGCGGGCGTCGTGCGGCGCGTGCTCACGGCCTGGACGTAGGTCACTTGCCGAGCGTGGGTGGCCTATGTTGTCCGCGTGACAGCACCCCTTCCTCCCCGTGAACAACGGCGTGGCGTCGCGCGTCACGAGGTCCCCGAGCCCCTGCGCAACGACGTGCGCGTCCTGGGCGAGTTCCTGGGCCGCGTCCTGCGCGAGTCGGTCGGTGACGACCTGCTCGACGACGTCGAACGGCTGCGCGAGCTCGCGATCGCGGCGCACGCGGAACCGGACAGCGACGCGCTCGCCCGTGCGGAGGAGCTCGTCGAGAGCTTCTCGCTCGAACGTGCGGAGCAGGTCGCGCGGGCGTTCACGTGCTACTTCCACCTCGCCAACACGGCCGAGGAGTACCACCGCGTGCGCGTGCTGCGCGAGCGTGAGGCGCAGGCGGACCCGCACGCGCTGACGCCCGACGACTCCCTGCAGGCGGCCGTGGCGCAGCTCGCGTCGGAGGTCGGCGACGACGAGGCGCGGCGGCGGCTGCGCGAGGTCGAGTTCCGGCCCGTGCTCACGGCGCACCCGACCGAGGCGCGGCGGCGCGCGGTGTCGCGCTCGATCCGGCGCATCGCGGAGCTCGTCGCCGAGCGCGACGTGCGCTCGACGGGCGGCGTCTCGCTCGCGGAGAACGACCGGCGGCTGCTCGCGGAGATCGACACGCTGTGGCGCACCGCGCCGCTGCGGCAGGCGAAGCCGACCGTGCTCGACGAGGTCCGCACCGTCCTGAGCGTGTTCGAGTCGACGTTCGCCGAGATCCTGCCCGCCGTCTACCGGCGGCTCGACGACTGGCTGCAGGACGGCGAGGCGGGGGCGAGCGCGCCCGTCGTGAAGCCGTTCGCGCACGTCGGTACGTGGATCGCGGGGGACCGCGACGGCAACCCGAACGTCACGGCCGAGGTCACCCGCGCGGCGGCACAGCTCGCGTCCGAGCAGGTGCTGCTCGAGCTCGAGCGGTCCGCGCAGCGCGCGGCGGCCGGGCTCACGCTCGACGCGGTCGGCACGCCGGCGTCGTCGGAGCTCAACGCCCTGTGGCAGCGGCAGCGCTCGCTCGCGGAGCAGATCGCGACGCGCGTCGCCGCGGACTCGCCGAACGAGCCGCACCGCCGCGCCGTGCTGCTGATCGCCGAGCGCATCGCCGCGACGCGCGGCCGCAACGCCGACCTCGCGTACGAGTCGTCGGCCGAGCTCGAGGCGGACCTGCTCGTCGTGCAGCGCTCGCTCGTCGACGCCGGGGCGACGCGGCAGGCGTACGGGGACCTGCAGCGCCTCGTGTGGCAGGTGCAGACGTTCGGCTTCCACCTCGCGGAGCTCGAGCTGCGCCAGCACTCGCAGGTGCACGCGGCGGCGCTCGCGGACATCGCCGCGAAGGGCATCGACGGCGACCTCGAGCCGCGCACGGTCGAGGTGCTCGACACGTTCCGCACGATCGGCACGATCCAGAAGCGGTTCGGCCCGGACGCGGCGCGGCGGTACATCGTGTCGTTCACGCAGTCGGCCGAGCACCTCGCGGCGGTGTACCAGCTCGCGGAGCTCGCGTACGGCGGCGCGGAGAACGTGCCGGTCATCGACGCGATCCCGCTGTTCGAGACCTTCGCGGACCTGCGCGCGAGCGTGCCGATCCTGCAGGAGGCGCTGCAGCTCCCGCAGGTCCAGCGCAGGCTCGCCGAGAACGGTCGACGCGTCGAGGTCATGCTCGGCTACTCGGACTCGTCGAAGGACGTCGGCCCGCTCTCGGCGACGCTCGCGCTCGACGAGGCGCAGCGCGAGATCACGCAGTGGGCGCGCGAGAACGACATCGTGCTGACGCTGTTCCACGGTCGCGGTGGCGCGCTCGGTCGTGGCGGCGGCCCCGCCAACCGGGCCGTGCTCGCGCAGCCCCCGGGCTCGGTCGACGGCCGGTTCAAGCTCACCGAGCAGGGCGAGGTCATCTTCGCGCGGTACGGCGACCCGATCATCGCGGCGCGGCACATCGAGCAGGTCGTCGCGGCGACGCTGCTCGCGGGCGCCCCGAGCGTCGAGGCGCGCAACGCCGAGGCCGCGGACCGGTTCCGCTCGCTCGCGGAGCGGCTCGACGAGGCGTCGCGCACGCACTTCCACCGGCTCGTGCGTGCCGAGGGCTTCCCGCAGTGGTTCGCGGAGGTCACGCCGCTCGAGGAGGTCGGTCTGCTGCCGATCGGCTCGCGCCCGGCGCGGCGCGGCCTGTCCGTCGAGAGCCTCGAGGACCTGCGGGCCATCCCGTGGGTGTTCTCCTGGTCGCAGGCGCGCATCAACCTCGCGGGGTGGTACGGGCTGGGGACCGCGCTGGAGACGGTCGACGACCTCGACGAGCTGCGGGCGGCGTACGCGAGCTGGCCGCTGTTCGCGACGATCATCGACAACGTCGAGATGTCGCTCGCGAAGACCGACGCACGCATCGCGGCGCGGTACCTCGCGCTCGGCGACCGCCCCGACCTCGCGGAGCTCGTGCTCGAGGAGATGGCGCGCACGATCCGCTGGGTCGTCGCGATCACCGACTCGGACGCGATCCTGGGCCGCCGCCGGATCCTCGGCCGCGCGGTCCAGCTGCGCAGCCCCTACGTCGACGCGCTGTCGCTGCTCCAGTTGCGTGCGCTGCGCGGGCTGCGCACGGGTGCGGCTCCCGAGCGCGACGACGACCTGCGGCGGCTGCTGCTGCTCACCGTCAACGGTGTCGCGGCGGGCGTCCAGAACACGGGCTGAGCCCGCACGCACCATGACGACGAGAGGGTCCGCCGGCGCGCAGCCGTGCGGGCCCTCTCGTCGTACCGGCGCACCCGGGGCGTCGCGCGCGGGGCGTCAGGACGGCAGCGACAGCACGGCGGGCAGCGGACCGCCCGCGGCGAGCGCGTCGAGCACGAGGCGTTCGTGCGGCACGACGTCGGGCAGGCCGCCGAGCGGGAACCAGCGCATGGCGGCGCACTTGTCGGGTTCCTGGATGCTCGGCTCGCCCTGCCACGCCCGCACGACGAAGAACGCGTCGAGCCGCTGCTCGACCTGCGGCCCTGAGCGCTCGAACCGGTGCAGCGCGGTGAGCGGCACGAGGTCGTCGGGCCGGACCTCGATGCCCGCCTCCTCCGTGGCCTCGCGCACGGCGGCCTCGTGCACCGACTCGCCCGGGTCGACGTGACCGGCGAGCGTCGCCCAGCGGCCGTCCATGTACCCCGTGCCGGAGCGCAGCTGCAGCAGCACCTCGTCGTCGCGCAGCAGCACGACGTACGCGGCCGCGACGAGGAGCGTGCGGTGGCCGAGGTGGTCGTCGGGACGGTAACTCTCGAGGTAACGCTCGGGGTCGGCAGTCACCCGGTGATTCTCACCCGAACGGGCCGACGAGCGTGCCGTGTCGCCCTTTCGGTGGCTGACGCACGGCGGGGAGACCGGGTCGTGATGCAACCGAGACCGGGACGTTACTCACCGGTAAGACGCGTCTGAACATCTGTCCACCTCTGTGCTACACAATCGTTCAACACGTGAACGCCGGGCTCCAGCCGGCCCCAACGGAATGAGGTGACGGATGACCTCCGCACGCACCCGTCGTCGCCTTGTCGCGACGGCAGCAGGTCTCTCGGTCGGAGCGCTCGTGCTCACGGCCTGCTCGAGCAACGACGACGGCGCCAAGGACGACGCCTCGAACGGCGGCGACAAGGGCAGCGCCAGCACCCTGACGATCGGCACGACCGACAAGATCACGACGATCGACCCGGCCGGCTCGTACGACAACGGCTCGTTCGCCGTCATGAACCAGATCTACCCGTTCCTCATGAACACGCCGTACGGCAGCCCGGACGTCGAGCCGGACATCGCCGAGTCGGCCGAGTTCACCGCGCCGACGGAGTACACCGTCACGCTCAAGGCGGGCCTCACGTGGGCCAACGGTCACGACCTGACGTCCTCGGACGTCAAGTTCTCGTTCGACCGTCAGCTCGCGATCGCCGACGAGAACGGCCCGTCGTCGCTGCTCTACAACCTGGACAGCGTGGACGCGCCGGACGACACGACGGTCGTCTTCCACCTCAAGAGCGAGAACGACCAGGTCTTCCCGCAGATCCTGTCGAGCCCCGCGGGCCCGATCGTCGACGAGGAGGTCTTCGCGGCCGACGCGCTGACCCCTGACGCCGACATCGTCGCCGGCAAGGCGTTCGCCGGGCAGTACGAGATCACGAGCTACGACTTCAACAACCTGATCTCGTACCAGGCCTTCGAGGGCTACCAGGGTGTCCTGGGCGCCGCGAAGACCGCCGAGGTCAACGTGAAGTACTACGCGGACTCGTCGAACCTCAAGCTGGACGTCCAGCAGGGCAACATCGACGTCGCGTTCCGCAGCCTCACGGCCACCGACATCGCGGACCTGCGCGGTGACGACAAGGTCAAGGTCGTCGACGGCCCCGGTGGCGAGATCCGCTACATCACGTTCAACTTCGACACGCAGCCGTTCGGCGCGAAGCAGGCCGACGCCGACCCGGCGAAGGCGCTCGCGGTGCGCGAGGCCGTGGCGGACCTCCTCGACCGCGACGCGATCGCCGAGCAGGTCTACCAGGGCACGTACACGCCGCTGTACTCCTTCGTCCCCGCGGGTCTGACGGGCGCCACCGAGGTGCTCAAGGACCTCTACGGCGACGGTTCGGGTGGTCCGTCGGTCGACAAGGCCAAGGAGACCCTCGAGGCCGCCGGTGTCACGACGCCGGTCGCGCTCGGCCTGCAGTACTCGAACGACCACTACGGCCCGTCCTCGGCCGACGAGTACGCGATGATCAAGGACCAGCTCGAGGCTGACGGCCTGTTCTCGGTCGACCTGCAGACCACGGAGTGGGTGCAGTACTCGAAGGACCGCGTCGCCGACGTCTACCCGGCCTACCAGCTCGGCTGGTTCCCGGACTACTCGGACGCCGACAACTACCTGACGCCGTTCTTCCTCACTGAGAACTTCCTGGCGAACCACTACGACAACCAGGAGGTCAACGACCTCATCCTGAAGCAGGCGGTGACGACGGACGCCGACGAGCGCACGTCGCTCATCGAGGAGATCCAGGACAAGGTCGCCGCCGACCTGTCGACCGTCCCGTACCTGCAGGGTGCGCAGGTCGCGGTCGTCGGCAAGGACGTCCAGGGCGCCTCGGACACGCTCGACGCCTCCTTCAAGTTCCGGTACGCCGCGCTGTCCAAGTGAGCTGACGACGGCCCGCCACCGCCCTGCCGGGCGGGGGCGGGCCGTCGCCCGTCACCCCATCTGAACGCACCACCCCGGGACACCCCATGACCACCACCACGCAGGAGGTCGCGGGCAGCACGCCCGAGTCGACCTCCACACCCGGGCGACGACGCTCGGGTGGTGGGCTCGGCAGCTATCTGCTGGTCCGCTTCCTGCTCATCTTCCCGACGATCCTCATCCTCGTGACGACCGTGTTCGTCATGATGCGGGCGACGGGCGACCCCATCACCGCCGCCCAGGGCGGCCGGCTCACGCCGGCCCAGCTCGCCGAGCGGATCCACGACGCCGGCTACGACCGGCCGCTGATCGTGCAGTACCTCGAGTACCTCGGCGGCATCGTCCGCGGGGACTTCGGGACGACGATCTCCGACCACCGTCCCGTGACCGAGGTGCTGATCACCTACGGTGCCGCGACGCTCGAGCTCGCGGTGTACGCGCTCGTCGTCGCGTTCGCGGTCGGCATCCCGCTCGGTCGGCTCGCGGCCGCCAAGCGGGACCGCGGCGTCGACGCGACGCTGCGCGTCTCGGCGGTGCTCGTCTACGCGACGCCCGTGTTCTTCGCGGGCATGCTGCTCAAGCTGATCTTCGCGGTCGGCTTCGACTGGCTGCCCGTCGCGGGCCGCGCGTCGACCGGCTCCGAGATCCAGATGCAGCGCGAAGGAGCCGGGACCGGCATCTACCTCGTCGACGCGATCTCCACGGGCGACGGCGCGGTCGTCGTCGACGTGCTCCGGCACGCGATCCTCCCGGCCGTCGCGCTCGGGCTCCTGACCGCGGGCGTGTTCCTGCGGCTCGTGCGCACCAACGTCATCGGCACGCTCACGACCGGCTACGTCGAGGCCGCGCGCTCGCGCGGCGTCGCGGAGCGGCGCCTGCTGCGCAAGCACGCGTGGCGGCCCGCGCTCGTGCCGATCATCACGGTGATCGGCCTGCAGATCGCGCTGCTGCTGGCGGGTGCGGTGCTGACCGAGACGACGTTCGAGTGGAAGGGGCTGGGCTTCCAGCTCGTCCAGTACCTGCTCTCGCGCGACTACGTCGCGGTGCAGGGCCTGGTCGCGATGCTCGCCGTGATCGTCGCGGTCACCAACTTCGTCGTCGATGTGATCGCGGCGCTCGTCGACCCCCGGGTGAGGTACTGACATGGCCATCGAGACCCCTGCCGAGGCCGCGCCCGCGACCCCGGAGCACGTCACGGGCTGGCGTCGGCTGCCCGTGATCCACCAGCTGCGCACGAGCGTCGGCCTGCAGCGCGGGATGCTCGTGGCGGGCCTCGTGCTGACGGTCGTCTTCGTGCTCGCGGCGGTCTTCGCGCCGCTGCTCGCACCGTACGGGTGGGCCCAGCTGCGCGCCGACGGCGAGCTGTTCGGCGCCCACCTGAGCCCGGGCGGCGACCACCTGCTCGGCACCACCGTGGCGGGCTACGACGTGCTCTCGCGCGTCATCTGGGGCGCGCGCACCGCGCTCTACACGATCATCATCGGTGTCGTGCTGTCGTTCGTCGTCGGCGTGATCCTGGGCCTCGTGTCCGGGTACTTCGGCGGCTGGCTCGACCGCGTGCTCGTCGTGGTCGCGGACGCGATCTACGCGTTCCCGTCGCTGCTGCTCGCGATCCTCGCGGCGATCGTCATCTCGGGCGGTCAGTCGTCGATGTGGGGCGGCGTCATGGCGACCGCGATCTCGATCACCGTCGTGTTCATCCCGCAGTACTTCCGTGTGGTGCGCGCCGAGGTCGTGCGCGTCAAGAGCGAGGCGTTCGTCGAGTCGGCGCGCGTCGTCGGCTCGGGCCACGTCCGGATCATGGTGCGGCACGTGCTGCGCAACGCGACCCGGACGCTCCCGCTCATCATCACGCTCAACGCGTGCGAGGCCGTCCTCACGCTCGCGGGCCTGGGCTTCCTGGGCTTCGGCATCGAGCCGACGGCCGCCGGCGACTGGGGCTACGACCTGCACAAGGCGCTCGCCGACGTCACGAGCGGCATCTGGTGGACGGCGATCCCGCCCGGCGTGGCGATCGTGCTGACCGCGCTCGGCGTGACGCTCGTCGGTGAGTCGCTCAACGACCTCGCCGACCCGCGCCTGCGGACGCGACGCCGTGCGGCGGTCGTCGCGGGCGAGGTCGGCACGACGACCGCGGTGCCCGGTGGCGTCCTCGCGGCCGGCCCGGAGGGGGTCGCGGGCGTCGACGCGCTCGAGGGTCCGCCGCCCGAGGCCGTCCCCGAGCCGCACGACTCCCAGCAGCCCACGGCACCCGAGGAGGGCCGATGAGCACGCCCGTCGTCGACATCCGCGACCTGCGGATCACGTTCGACACCGATGCCGGCGCCGTCGAGGCGGTCAAGGGCGTGAGCCTGCAGGTCGCACCGGGGGAGGTGCTCGCCGTCGTCGGCGAGTCCGGCTCCGGCAAGACCGTCACAGCCCGCTCGATCCTGGGGCTCCTGCCGTCGACCGCGCGCACGCGTGGTGCGGTCGTGCTCTCGGGCCGCGACGACGACCACGCGCAGGACGTCACGAAGGCGTCGCCGTCGCAGCTGCGGCGCCTGCGCGGCCGTGACGCGGCCATGGTGTTCCAGGAGCCCTCGTCGGTGCTCAACCCGGTGTACCCGGTCGGCTGGCAGATCGCCGAGGGCCTGCGGGCCCATGCGCGCCTGACCCGCGCCGAGGCGCGCGCGAAGGCGATCGACGTGCTCGACCGGGTCGGCATCCCCGACGCGGCCACGCGCGTCGACCACTACCCGCACCAGTTCTCGGGCGGGCAGAAGCAGCGCATCGTCATCGCGCAGGCCCTCGTGCTGAACCCGGGCCTGGTCATCGCCGACGAGCCGACGACCGCGCTCGACGTCACGGTGCAGGCCGAGATCCTCGACCTGCTGCGGATCCTGCCGCGCGAGTTCGGTGCCGCGATCGTCCTCATCACGCACAACATGGGCGTGGTGGCGGACCTCGCGGACCGCGTCGCCGTCATGTACGACGGCGAGATCGTCGAGCAGGCCGACGTGCGGACGCTGTTCAGCGCGCCGCAGCACGAGTACACGCGCAGCCTGCTCGACGCGGTGCCGCGCATCGGCAGCGGTCGGCTGCGGCAGGTCGCCGAGCCGCGCACCGCGGCGGGTCCGGCGCGCTCGTCGGACACTCCCGCGGGTCCGGTCGTCCGGGCGCGTGCGCTCGAGATCACCTACCCGGGCCGGCTGCGTCGTCCGGGCTTCCGGGCCGTGGACGGCGTCGACCTGCACATCGCCCCCGGCGAGGTGCTGGGGCTCGTCGGCGAGTCCGGTTCGGGCAAGACGACGATCGGGCGCGCGATCGCGGGCCTCACGCACGTCACGGGCGGGTCGCTCGAGGTGCTGGGCGTCGAGATGAACGGCGTGCGCGAGCGCTCGTTCCGGCCGGTGCGCAAGCGCATCGGGTTCGTCTTCCAGGACCCGGCGACGAGCTTCAACCCGCTCCTGACGATCGCGCAGTGCGTCGCCGAGCCGCTCGTCGTGCACGGGGTCGCGAGCTCGCCGCAGGACGCTCGCCCGCGCGTCGACGAGCTCCTCGAGGCCGTGCAGCTGCCGCGCGCGTTCGGCGACCGGTTCCCGCACGAGCTCTCGGGCGGGCAGCGTCAGCGCGCGTCGCTCGCGCGGGCGCTCGCGCTCGACCCGGAGCTGCTCATCGCGGACGAGCCGACGTCGGCGCTCGACGTGTCGGTCCAGGCCAAGGTGCTCGACCTGTTCGCACGGCTGCAGGCCGAGCTCGGGTTCGCGTGCCTGTTCATCAGCCACGACCTCGCGGTCGTGGACCTGCTCGCGGACCGGATCGCGGTGCTGCACCGCGGGTCGCTCGTCGAGGAGGGCACGGGCGACCAGGTGCTCGGGTCGCCGCAGCACCCGTACACGCAGCGGCTGCTCGCGTCGCTGCCCGTGCCGGACCCGGTCGAGCAGGCCGAGCGCCGCGCCCGGTGGCAGGAGCTGCGCGGCGCCTGACGCGCGGCGGCACAGCACGACGAGAGCGCGGTGGTCGACCCCGGTCCGGGGACCGGCCACCGCGCTCTCGTCGTCGGCCGCGCCCTCGTCAGGCGACCGACTCCTCGCGTCCCACGACCTCGCGCAGCACGTCGGTGTCGGCGTCCGTCCACGCGTCGGGCGGCGCGATCGCGGACCAGCCGTCGGCGTACTCGGTGTGGTAGTTGTGCCCGTGGCCCGCGGGGGCGCCGCCCGCGACGAACAGGTCGATCGTCGTCTGCCAGAACGTCACGACCGGGACCCACCGCGTGGACGGCAGCACGTCGGTCCCGCGCGGCTCGGACAGCCAGTCGGGGCGGTTGAGGACGAGGTGCGGGGACCACCACACGACGCCGTCGGACGCGTGCTGGTCGTAGACGACGCGCGGGCGCTCCCACGTGCCGCCGAGCGCCCAGAGCTGGCGGTCCGCACCGTGGACGGGGCGGCTCGCCCACCGCACGGTGCGACCGCCGTCGTAGACGGGAGCGATCTGCCGCGAGCCCGGGTCGCGGCGCGCGGTGAGGTCGCCCCACAGCTCGGTGAACCCGGGCGTGCCCATCCACAGCGCACCGTCGGTGCGGGCCTCGACGTCCTGCAGCGACGAGAACGCGCCCTGGCTGCCGTACGAGCCGAGCGAGATCCCCGCGGCGTACAGCAGCGGCCGGTCGTCCTCGGGAAGCTGCTCCCAGCGGGCGTAGACCGCCTCGAACAGCGCCTTGCCGGCCGCGGGCGGGGTCGACCGGTCGCCGACGAAGCTCACCCACGACGGCAGGTACGAGTACTGCATCGACGCGATCGCGGTGTCGCCGCCCCACAGCAGCTCGAGCGCGTCGGCCATCGACGGGTCGACCCAGCCCGTGCCCGTCGCGGTGACGACCGCGAGCACCGAGCGGTCCCACGCGTGCGTGCGGTCGAGCTCCGCGACGACGACCTGCGCGACGTCGTCGAGCGAGTCGCCCGACGCCAGGCCCGCGTACACCCGGATCGGGTCCTGGACCGCCGCGGTGGCGCCCGTGCGGTCCGCGACCTCCTGGAGCTCCTCGGGCGAGCGTCCGCCCGCGACGAACGTGCGGCCCTGCAGCCCGAGCTCGTCCCACGCGGCGAGCGAGTCGGGCGACCCGCTGCGCAGCGGGTCGGTCGGCTGCACGACGTCGTCGGCCGTGCCCCTGTCCGCCGCCGCGTACACGTCGTTGAGCGCCGCGAGCCCGCCGCGCACCACTGTCCCGTCCAGCACCACGACGACGAGCCACGCGACGAGCCCGATCGCGACGAGCCGCGCGAGCGGCGCGGGCACCCACCGACCGAGCCGCCGCAGCTGCCGCGCGACCCAGCGCGTCAGGCGCCGCAGCCCGCGGGCGGCCGCCAGGAGCAGCAGCGCGAGCACGAGCGCGAGCAGCAGCACGACGAACGAGTGCGACGACCGCGCGGGCGGCTCGCCGAACAGCGCGAGCAGGTCGTTCTGCCAGACCTTGTTCCACACGAGCGCCGCGGGCACCACGACGATCGTCGCGACGAGCAGCACGCGCCGGAACCACGTCGACCACGCGGCCGACCACCGCACACCCGTGCGGCGCAGCACCCACGCGAGCACCGCACCGGCGCCGTACCCGATCGCCGCGCAGACGCCCGCGACCGCGCCCTGGTAGAACGCCGCGCGCGGGACGAGCGCGGGCCCGAGCGAGACCGCGAACAGCACGAGCGCGCCCGCGAGCCCGGGGGCGCTGAGCCGCCGGGCCCAGCGCGTCGCCGCGCGCACGGTGCGACCGAGCGTCCGCCGCCACCGCGCGGTCGTCGGGCTCGCGAGGTCCGGTGCGGCGCTCGTCATGCGGTCTCCCCGTGGTCCGCGGCGCGGCACCGACCGTGCGCACCCGTCGTGACCCTAGCGTGGGGCACGTGAGCGACACCGGCTACGGCGACTTCGAGTTCGAACGACGGTTCTGGGTCCGGGACCTGCCCGTCGACCTCCTCGACGAGACGCCCACGACGATCGTGCAGTCCTACTTCGTCGCCGACGAGGGCTACGCGCTGCGCGTGCGGGTCCAGACGTCGGGCGGCGCGCCCGTGCTCGACCCGGCGCTCGCACCGCTCGAGGTGCTCGACGCGTACGAGGACCGGTTCGACTTCTGCGCCGTGACCGTCAAGGGCCCGATGAACTCGGGCACCCGCTACGAGGCCGAGCGCGAGCTGGACGTCGCGGTGGGCCTGCAGCTCGTGCGCCGCGGCGGGCTGCGCATCGCGAAGACCCGGCACTCGGTGTGGCTCGGCGACGACGGCTGGGTGGTCGACGTGTTCGCGGGGGCCAACGCGCCGCTCGTCGTGGCCGAGGTCGAGCGCGGCGGACCCGTCACGGACCTCGTCGTCCCCGCGTTCTGCGTGACCGAGGTGACCGACGACCCGCGGTTCGGCAACGACGGCCTGGCGCGCACGCCGTACGGCACCTGGGCGCACGACTTCGAGCGTGAGCTCGCGGCGACCGGTCCCCAGTTCCTGACCGGTCTCGGTCGCACGCGCCGCGCGGACCCCTAGCCGATCGGTGCCGCGTGCTCCGCGGGCACCTCCTCGCCCGCGGCGACCGGGCCCGGGGGTGTGCCGTCGCCGAACGGCCGCCCGCCGAGCTGCTCGCGCGCGTGCGGGGTCCACCAGCCCGACAGGTCCGGGCCCGCGGGCACGATCCCGCTCGGGTTCAGGTCGCGGTGCACGAGGTAGTAGTGCGCCTTGATGTGCGTGAAGTCGACCGTGTCGCCGAAGCCGGGGGTCTGGAACAGGTCGCGCGCGTACGCCCACAGCACCGGCATCGCGGTGAGCGTGCTGCGGTTCGTCTTGAAGTGGCCGTGGTAGACGGCGTCGAACCGCACGAGCGTCGTGAACAGCCGCACGTCCGCCTCGGTGATCGTGTCGCCGACGAGGTAGCGCTGCGTCGCGAGCCGCTCGGAGAGCCAGTCGAGCCGGTCGAACAGCCGGTGGTACGCGCGGTCGTAGGACTCCTGCGTGCCGGCGAACCCGCACCGGTACACGCCGTTGTTGACGTCGCGGTACACGAGTTGCGCGACCTCGTCGATCTCGTCGCGCAGCCGGTCCGGGTAGAGCTCGGGCGCACCGGGGCGGTGGTACGCGGTCCACTGCGTCGACAGGTCGAGGGTGAGCTGCGCGAAGTCGTTCGTGACCACCTCACCCGTCGGGACGTCGACGATCGCCGGGACCGTGATGCCGCGCGGGTAGTCGGGGAAGCGCGCGAGGTACGCGTCGCGGATGCGCTCGATCCCGAGCACCGGGTCGACGCCGCCCGGGTCGAGGTCGAACGTCCACGAGCGCTCGTCGTGCGTCGGTCCGCACACACCCATCGACAGCACGGGCTCCAGGCCGAGCAGGCGGCGCACGATGATCGCGCGGTTCGCCCACGGGCACGCGCGCGCGACGACGAGCCGGTAGCGACCGGGCTCCACGGGGTAGCCGTCGCGGCCGTCGGCCGTGATGCGCGTCGTGATGTATCGGGTGTCGCGCGAGTACTCCGTCCCGGGCTGGGAGTACACGCCGGGTCGGTCGTGGGCGTCCTGGGGTGCGAGGCTCATACGACGATCATGCCCTCGATCCCCGGCACCGACCCGGCACGTAGAGTGTCCGGGCCGTGGCACCGACCGGAAGGGGAGCACGTGCGACGAGGACGGCGTTCGCTGCCGTGGATCGTGACCGCCGGGGTCGCCGTGCTGCTCGTGGCGGTCGTGGCGCTCGTCGTGCGGCCCGACGACGCTGCGGTGCGGCCCGGCGCGTCGTCGCACCCGGCGACGACCGCGCCGTCACCTCGTCCGTCGCCGTCGCCGTCGCCGTCGCCCGTGCGCCTGCGCGCCGAGGTCCGTGCCCCGCACGCGACGACGGTCCTGGCGGCGACCGATCCCGTGACCGCGGCGGTCGAGGCGTCCGCAGCCGTGTTCGCCGCCGCACCCGTCGTCGTGCTCGCACCCGCGCACGACGAGGCCGCCGGGCTGACCGGGGCGTCGGCCGCCGTCGCGCTCGGGGCACCGCTCCTGCTGACGCCCGGGCCCACGCCCCCGGACGAGCCTGATCCGGAGTCCACGCCCGAGCCCACGTCCCAGCCCACGTCCGAGCGCACGTCCCAGCCCACGCCCGAGCAGAGCCAGGTCGTCGACGAGCTCGCGCGCCTGGCGCCGTCCTGGGTCGTCGCCGTCGGCGACGCCGTCGTCCCGGCCGCTCACGGCGCGCACGTCGTCGCGGTCGCGCCGGGCGCCGACGCCGAGGAGCTGAGCGAGGTGCTCGGCGAGCGGCTCCCGCCGACGGCCCGGCCCGCCGCGGTCGACGGTCTCGTTGCGCTCGCGGGTGCGGGCGGGGACACCCCGGCGGCGCTCGCGACGCTGCGTGCCGCGCGGATCCCGGTCGTCGCGGTGCCCGGTGGTGACCCGCGGGCGTCGACCGCCACGGTCGAGGCCGTAGCGGTGGCCGCACCTGCGCACGTCGTCGCGCTCGGGTCGGCGTTCGGCCCGGCTGACCGGCTGGACCGCCGGATCGCGGCCGCCGCGACCGGTGTGCTCGCACCCGGCGGCGGGCAGCTCGTGTTCCCGGACGTCGACGGGGTGCCGCACAAGCGGTACGTCGCGCTCTACGGCACGCCGGGCTCGTCGGCGCTGGGACTGCTGGGCGAGCAGGACGTCCCCGCGACGATCGCGCGCGCCCAGAAGACCGCGCGCCAGTTCCGGCCGTGGACGGACGCGTCGGTCGTGCCCGCGGTGGAGATCATCGCGACGATCGCGTCGGGCGGGCCGGAGCAGGACGGCAGCTACTCGAGGCGGCGGTCGGTCGCCGACCTGCGCCCTCTCGTCGACGCGGCGCACGACGCGGGGCTCGCGGTCGTGCTCGACCTGCAGCCCGGACGCGACGACTTCCTCAGCCAGGCGAAGGAGTACGCCGAGCTGCTCGAGCTGCCGAACGTCGGGCTCGCGCTCGACCCCGAGTGGCGGCTCGGCCCCGACCAGGTGCACCTCGAGCAGATCGGGTCCGTGGACGTCGCCGAGATCAATGCCGTGGGGGACTGGCTCGCCGCGCTCACGGCCGAGCACCACCTGCCGCAGAAGCTGTTCGTGCTGCACCAGTTCTCGCTGCGGATGATCCACGACCGCGAGGCCCTCGACACGTCGCACGACGAGCTCGCGACGCTCATCCACGTCGACGGTCAGGGCACGCAGCCCGCGAAGCGCGGGACGTGGAACACGCTGCGCGCCGGTGCGCCGCCCGTGCACTGGGGCTGGAAGAACTTCGTCGACGAGGACTCGCCCATGCTCACGCCCGAGCAGACCATGGCGATCGAGCCCGTCCCGGACCTCGTCACCTACCAGTGAGGTGATGGGCGAGCCCCCGCTCGCCCGCGCGCATCACCGCGGCGTGGGACGCCGCCGCGGCACGTCGCACGAGCGGTCGGCACGCCGCGTGCGCGGACGGGCGGGCGGCCCACCCGTCGACGACCGTGACCCGCCACCGCACCGCGACGAGCGTGCCGCCGGGCCGGGCCCCACGCGCAGGGGCATCGGCGAGCCGGACGTCCGCCGCGCCGCGCAGGTCACCGTCGGCGGTCAGCCGCGCCGACCACGGTGCGAGCACGTGCTCGACCCGCAGCCGGACGCGCACGGACGCCCCCAGCGGACCGCGGAACGTCACGAGCGCCGAGCTCCCGACGATTCCCACGGTCGCGTGCACGTCGTCGGCCGTCACGCCGGGCCACCACCGCGGCCACGTGAACGCGGGATCGGCGAGCACGTCCCAGCACCGCTCGACGGGCGCCGGGAGCCACCAGGTCGAGCACAGCACGAGCGGGCCAGGCACGCCGCGAGCGTACGGCCGCCGCTGCACCCCCACGAGCCGAGCCCAGGTCGCCCAGCGGGTCCCGCGCGCAGCTTGCAGCCAGTAGCAGGCGAGGCAGGCGGGTGCACGCACCGCCGGAGGCGCCGCGATGGCCGCGACGGCCGTCGTGACCCGTGGCGCGATGACCGCCGCGGAACGACTGACGGCGCGGCTCGAGCGGATCATGGCCGAGTTCGACGGGCACGCCGTCGTCAACGAGACCTCT
>Ga0206103_100650_pt1 | contig 16260 bp, 18 predicted proteins | sample 1B5Ametagenome_FD_148638 | JGI IMG/M metagenome (GOLD analysis project Ga0206103, IMG submission 148638) | Enriched microbial communities from leaf-cutter ant dump, University of Wisconsin, Madison, United States - 1B5A | ecosystem: Environmental > Terrestrial > Nest > Insects nest > Nest dump... | reverse complement strand
GGTCTTGGAACGGACCCGGCCGCGGTGTTCTTAGAGCGTGGCCGCGTTGCCTTCAACCCCGGCGCCACCTTTGGTACCGGCGGCGAGGGGCATGTGCGCATCAACATTGCCACGCATCCGGACATCCTCACTGAGGCCGTTCACCGCATGGTGGCTGCGCTCGGCTGACGGCTAGGCCTCGTTGCGCGGGCGGTTCCATTCGATCGTGTAGCGCCACAGCACGCGGTTCTTGTACAGCGCACCGGGAAGGACCTCCGCCACCGCACGCTCCACCTCGGTGAAGGTGTGCGGCGGCGGCCACACCGTGGGGCAACCGTGCTCCCAACGGCCCTTCACGAGCGCGAAGGCCTTGTCAGCAATCGAGCCCGCAAACTCCCGGGGGAGGTCGCGCCAGGTTGCGCGCGCCGCACCCACCACGTACAACCGGCCGCCCGGAGCGACCCACGACTTCAAGCGCTCGAGTCCCTCACGAATGTCCAGGTGGTGAAGCAGCGCACCCGAGTACACAACGTCGGCCGGCTCCAACTCGGTGGTGAGCACGTCTCCCACCACGTACGTGATGTTGTCCGACCACTGCGCACGGGCTCGCTCAATGCTCGGCTCGTCCGCATCGATTCCCGTCACCGTCAGGCCGGCTCGGGCGAGGGTGCGCGCCGCGAGCCCCTCACCGCAACCGGCGTCAATCGCCGTCTTCGCATGCTCGGGGAGTTCAGCAAGCAGCATCGACTGATACCGAATCGTGTGATTGAAGCGCTTGTTGTCGGGGATGTCCGCAGTCATGCCCCCAAGTGTGCCTGCAGAATTCATCAGTGCGCGACGCGCACGCGGCCCGTACGCTGTCGCTGTGAGCAAAGACGCCACACCTGTGGCCGAGGTCAGCATTGACGCGGCACTCGTGAGCGCGCTCGTGCGCGCTCAACATCCCCAGTTCGCTGACATCCCTCTTGGCGAGTGCTACGAGGGGTGGGACAACACGATCTTGCGGCTCGGTGCGGAGTGGGCGGTGCGGCTGCCCCGGAGGGCGACGAGCGCGCGGCTCATTGCCCATGAGTGTGCGTGGCTCCCGCGCATGAGCGAGAACTGGACCTTTGCGGCGTCCATTCCGCTTGCACACGGTAGACCCGGCGAAGGCTTCCCGTGGGAGTGGGCGATCGTGCCGTGGATCGAGGGCTCGGTCGCCTACGACGTGCCGCTCCACGCCCTCGGTGCACGCCAGTTAGGCCGGGCACTTGCTGAGATCCACCAGCCCGTCGATGCGAGTGCACCGCGCAACCCTTATCGCTCGACGCCGCTTGGGGAACGTGCGGAGCGGCTCGACATGCGCCTGGGGCTCCTTGAGCGCGAGTACGGCACGCTCGTTGACTGCGAGCACGCGCGCCAGGTGTATGCCCTCGGTGCGCGTGAGCGCCCCAGCGTGCTCACGTGGGCCCACCTTGATCTCCATGGCGGCAACGTCCTCACCACCGAAGGCGACCTCGCGGGCATCATCGACTGGGGAGATGCCGCCGCAGGTGACCCCGCGACCGACCTTGGGCACGTGCTCGCCCTTGTGGGGCGCCGACGCTTCCGTGACGTGGTGCGTGGCTATGCCGACGCTGGTGGTGCGGCGGCGGCACGGTCGGGTTTGTCGGAACAGACAGCGCGCCGGGTTGAGGCGGAAGCGGTGGGCTATGCGGTGACGCTCGCGAGCATCTCCGATTCCGAGCACTGTGCAGCAGGGTGGAGGGCACTGACCGATTTGGGCTTTGCCACGTGCGTGCCCGATAACGTCCTTGCCGAGGCCGGGCTCACCGCCGCGCAAGGCGCGGCGTAGCGGAGCTCTTTAGAAGCCGAAGGCCCTCATGAGCGGCTCGGCCTCAATCCAGTTCTCTTCATCGCTACGGTCCTCGCGCCACACGGACATGTAGCGCTCACGCTGCTCATCGCTCAGGCCGTTCCACACGGACATGATGCGATCATGCTCGGCGTGCCAGTAGCCCACGATGCGCAGTGCCGAGGTGGGTAGACCAAACTCGCCGCGTGCATAGGTGCGGATGCGGCGAGACATCGCGGACTCGCACGCGACCCACAGGTATGGCTCCGACTCGGTGGATGCGAGCAGGCGCTTGACGGCATCCAGGAGCACGGAGGGACCGATGCCGTTGCCGCCGATGCGCCACTCGAGGTCAACGTCGGCAAGGCTCGTGAGACTGCGGGAGTCGGCCATCGTGGCCACCTCGATGACAACCCGGAAGCGTTCTTCTGGGCGAGCCTCCTCGAGGATGCGAGCAATGGCGGGGATCGCCGTCGCATCGCCAATGAGCAGTCGCGTCACGCTTGCGTCGGGTGCGCGGTAGTAGCCCTTGGGCTCGGAGATGAGCACGGCGTCACCCGGAAGGACTGACTCACCCCACGCGGCACCTGGCCCATGGCCATGCGTGGCAATCTCCATCTCGATGCCATCCGGCAGTACCCGCGAGATCGTGTAGTGGCGTGCCGTGTGGCCATGCGCAACATCGGCTTCCTCAGCCCCCAGTTCCACGTGCACAAACTCATCGGGGTCGCCCGAGGTGGTCCATGCACCGGGCGCAGTGGCGAGTGCCACCCGGACGAATCCGGGTGACACTCGCTCAACCTCGGTGACAACCGCGCGGATGGTCGATTCCATCGTTACGCTGCCGCCTCGTTGCCGGGAACCTCGGTGGCCGGGTCGCCATCGAGCGCGGCCTCCAGCTGCGGCACCACGGTGTCGAGCACGTAGGCCTGCGACAGCGGCGAAGCGAAGGAGAACGCACCCTCAAAGACCGCGTCAGTGGACCAGACGTGGCCACCCGTCTTGGTGATGTTGAGGTTGGGGTACGAGGGGATCGCCTCCACGAGCGAGCGCGTGTCAGGCGAGAGCGCCGTCAACCACACGATCGTGTCGAAGTCGAGCAGGTCAAGACGCTCGGGGCTCACGGTGAGGAAGAAGTCGGTGCTCGGGTCACCAATGGAATCGGGAGCGGTGACGTCAAGGCCAAGGCGGCCGAGGAATGCGGCACGGGGGTCGTACGAGAAGTACACGCCCGGCTGACCTTCGTACACGAAGCCGACGGCTGCGGTCTTGCCTTCCCACTCGGGGTGCTCGGCACGCACTGCCTCGAAGCGGGCCTCGAGGTCGGAGATCAGCTTCTCACCCTCGTCGACCTTGCCCAAGGCCTTCGCGATCATGCGGGTCTCTTCCTCGAACGGCATGCCGTAGTCCTCCCATTCGCCGCCTTGCGCAACGACGGGAGCGATCTGGGACAGGAGGTCGTACTGCTCCTGGGTGATACCGGACCACGTGGCAACAATGAGGTCCGGCTCCAAAGCGGCGACCTGCTCGATGTTGATTTCGCCGCCGGGGAGAACCTCGGGCTCAGCGCCCACCGCGATGCGCGCCTCATCGGCCCACGGCCACGTCGCGTAGTCGTAGCCGTTGTACCACTCGCGCACGGCAACAGGGGCGACGCCAAGGGCGTACAGCCAGTCCTGCTCGTGGAAGCCCACGCTCACCACGCGCTGCGGCTCGGACTCGATAGTGGTGGAGCCGAACTTGTGCTCCAGGGTGACGGGGAAGGCGCCATCGGTGCTCGTGACGGGCGCACCCGACTCGCTCGGTCCGGCTTCGTTGTCACTGTCGCTGCTCGAGCATGCCGTGAGCACCAGCAGTGCCGCTGCAGCAACCGCAACTCCAAGACGTCGCAGGGTGGGGGTCATCGTGTCCTCTCAAGTGAGTTACTGGAGGCGTAGGCCACCTCCGTCATGTCGACGCTGTCCTCAGCGTCGGTGGGGTTGGCCGCTCCGGCTCCCGGTGGGGCCGCAGACGGAACAATGAGGGGGGTGCCGGTCACAGGGTCGGGCACCACGGTGACACGCAAGCCAAAGGCCGCACCGACGCGCTGCGCGGTCAGCACCTCCTTGGGCGAGCCACTGGCGAGCACGAGTCCGGCAGACATCAGCACCAGGTGGTCCGCGTAGCGCGCGGCCTGAGCGAGATCGTGCAGGACCGCGATGACGGTGCGGCCTTCGGCAGCGAGTCGGTGGACGAGGTCAAGCACGTCGTACTGATGCGCGATGTCGAGGAAGGTGGTCGGCTCGTCGAGCAGGAGCAGTTCGGTCTGCTGCGCGAGGGCGAGGGCGATCCATGCACGCTGACGCTGGCCACCGGACAAGGAGTCGACGGGCCGGTCGGCAAGCCCTGCGAGGCCGGTGGCGTGAATGGCCTCGTTGACAGCGTCGGTATCGCGCTGAGACCACGCCGAGAACGGGCCCAGGTGCGGCGTGCGGCCCCGCGCGATGAGGTCGCGCACGGTGATTCCTGCCGGAGCGGTGGGGGCCTGCGGCAGCAGGCCCACCTCGCGCGCCACATCCCGCGTGGGCAAGGAGTGGATGTCCGCGCCATCAAGCAGCACGGAACCGAGCTGGGGCTTGTGCAGGCGAGACAGTGCGCGCAAGAGCGTGGACTTGCCGCATCCATTCGGGCCGATGATCGCGGTGAACGCACCGGGAGGGGCCTCAAAGGACAAGTCATGAACCACGCGAGCATTGCCATAGGCAAGCGACACGTGCGACGCCGCTAAGCGAGTGCCTGCACCGGGAGTTGCTGCGGGTATGCCAACGTCCCCGGTTGCACGGGCGCGCGCGGTGGCGTCAGCATTCATGAGGCTCCCGAATGGGTGTGGGCCGCGGACGTTGCGGCGAAGTAAGGCAACCCTAACTGCCAATTACGCAAGTAGTCAATTGCGTAAATCACATGGCACCTACCAGGGGCGTTGCTGTGGGCCCCGACCGTTCCGCGACGGCGAATGTCTAGACCGACCCGCGCAAACGGGTGAGCAGCAAAAGCAAGTACGGCGCCCCGATGGCGGCCGTGAGGAGCCCAATGGGCAACTGGGTGGGTGACAACGCTTCCCGTGCGAGGAGATCGGCAAGCGATGTGAGGCAGGCACCCATGAGTGCGGAGGCGCCCAGGGCGATTCCTCCGGAGGCTGAGAGGCGCCGGGCGATTGCGGGCGCCACGAGCGCCACAAAGCCAATGGGACCCGTCACTGCTGTCGCAAGGCCGGCAGCAATTCCTGACAGCGCCACCGCACCGAGCCGTACCCGCACAAGATTGACGCCAAGCGCGGCCGCGAGGTCATCGCCCATCTCCATCACTCGCAAGCGGCGCTGGTACCACGCGGCCGCCGGGATGATGACGGCGAGCGCGATCGCCGAGATCACCACGTGCCTCCACACCCGCGCATTCGTTGAGCCAACGGTCCATAGATAGGCCGATCCGGCGACCTTCTCGGGCAACTTCGTCAACAAGTAGGTGACGATGGACACGGCCACAAAGCCCACGCCAATGCCCGCGAGCACCATGCGCATCGGCTGAATTCCCCCGCGCCATCCAAGTGCCGTGATGAGGGCCGCGGTGATGAGCGATCCCGCAACGGCCCACGGCGCAATGGCAAGCGAATCGGCCGTCCCCATCACCGTGATCGCCGCCACCGCAGCTGCGGAACCGCCCGCCGTGACGCCGAGTAGATCGGGGGATGCGAGCGGGTTGCGTGCGACGGATTGCATGAGCGCGCCCGAGACGCCGAGCAATGCACCCACCAAGGCGGACGTGTAGGCGCGGGGCGCGCGCAATTGGCCCACCACAAAGTCGGCGCCATCGGAGGAGATGCCGACGCCTGCCTTCAGTACCTCGGGCAGCGGCAGGTGGATTTGGCCCATGGCAAGCGACGTGACGACGCTGATGAGCAGGACCACCGCAAGGGCACTAGCCACGAGGACGGGCCGCTGGGAGCGCAGCCGACGGCGCAGTGAGCCGCGCGTGCGCGCGGGCTGAATGGTGCTCATAGCGCCACCACCCGCAATCGACGCGCGAGCGCCGCGAGGAGCACCCCGCCTCCCAGGGCAGTGGCGATGCCCACCGACACCTCGCCGGGACGAGCCACCAGCCTGCCGGCCACATCGGCCACCAACATGACAACGCCACCTGCGGGGATGCTCATGGCGATGAGCCAACCCACACGCGGTCCCGTCACAGCGCGAACCAGGTGCGGCACGGCAAGGCCCACAAAGGCAATCGGCCCGGCGAGGGCGGTCGACACCGCAGCAAGGCAGACCACAAGCGCCATCACCCCTGCGCGCGTGCGTGCCACGTGAATGCCTAGGGCGGCCGCAGCGTCGTCCCCTAGCGCGACTGCCTGAAGCGGGCGCACAAAGACCGTGACGAGAGCGAGCAGCACGGCGATCACCACGAGCATCGGCAGGATGGGAATTCCTGCACGACCGGTGAGCGAGCCCGCGAGCCAGTAGCGCAACACGTTGAGAGCCGTCTGGTCGTACACGACGATCGCAGTGGTGAGGGCGGTGAGGAGCGCAGTGACGGCGGCACCGGCAAGCGCCAGGCGGATGGGTGCCGAGGCTCCCCCGCCACTGCCCACGCCATAGACGATGAGGCCAGCAGCGGTAGCCCCCACGAGCGCGAGACCCACCTGCGGCAGCACCGTGGCAACGCCACCAAACACACTGCCAATGACGATCGCCAATGCCGCTCCCGCATTGAGACCAAGCAGTCCTGGATCTGCCAGCGGGTTGCGCGTGAGCGACTGGGCGAGAGCACCGGAGACGGCGAGGGCAGCTCCGGCCGCGAGGCCAATGAGGGTGCGGTCCCAGCGCAGCGTACGGACGATGCCGTGGTCCTCATTGAGCGGATCAGCGTTCCAGATCGCGTCCCAGACGGTGGCGAGCGGAATCGATTTGGCTCCGAGCGCAAGCGATGCGGCGATCGCCGCGATGAAGAGGATGACGGTGATGATGAACGCCGTGCGAGGGGTGACCCATTGACCCCAATGCCATACGGGCCGGATTCGCGTGCGCACAGCCGGGGCGGCGTTGGGGCTGCTAGGCGGCACGGATCCTCACATCAGGTGGGGCGGGTGCGGGACCCGCTCAGGCGTCAAACCCGTCAAGTATTACGCAACCTGCGGGGTTCGTAAATCTGCGCCCGCAGGGACAACGCCAAGATAGCGCCGGGACTACGCGGCGACTAGACCGGAGACGGCGGCCAGACCATCACATACCGGACCACGCCGTCGGCCGTATCGCCGCGTTCGTTGTCCGCAAGTTCCGCCACAAAACCTTCGCGTCGCAAGAAGCCGCGCGAGCGCACATCCTCACTCTCAACCACCGTGTGGAAGAGGGATGCCCCGGCCTGGCGAACGTGGTCAATGGCGCGCCGCAAAAGCGTCTGCCCAATGCCCTTGCCCTGGACGGTGTTGAACACCTGCACCGTGATGAGCTCAGCGGCGCCGGCCTCATCCGGCTCGCGCACCGCTGCAATACCCTGAACCGCGCCATCGCTCGCCTCGTAAGCGAAGACGGTGAGGCGATCGGCATCGCGCGCAAAAAGGGTCTCCATCAGATCGTGGAGCATGCGCACTGAGTGGCGGCCTTCGTCATCCGTGCGGTGAGCGACCATTGCGGTGAAGAACTCGAGGATCGCACTTTCATCACTGGAGGACGCGATCCGAATCCCTCGTGCCATGCCGACAGCCTAGGGGTTAGCGCTCACCCTTTTTCACTAACGATTCTCAGTTTCGCGGAAAGAACCGGTTCACAAATTGCCATCGCGCCTGCATCGCTCCTGATAACTGGCCTGACTCGCGCCATGCGACGCGAAAGGACCATACTCGTCCCATGAACATGCAAAGGATGTCCCTCATGACGTTGCCCGTCGACGACCTCGGCGCGGCCATCGATTTCTACGGACGTTCCTTGGGCTGGGAGTTGCGGGTGCGCTTTGGCGACGACATCGCTTATGTCCAGATGAACGGCTTCGTTGCCGCGCTCTGGTCGCGGCAATCGTGGGCCGACGAAGGGCTCGATTTTGACCCGCCCGGTTACACCTCCTTTGCGATCAACTTCACCCGGCCACCCGAGGTTGACGAGGTTGCCCAGCGGTGGGCCGACGCTGGCGGCGAGATCGTCAAGCAGCCCGGCCTCGCCTATTGGGGCGGCTACTCCGGCTACGTGCGCGATCCGTGGGGCAACCTCATCGAGCTCGCTGTCAACGACGCCTTCGAGATCACGGAGGATGGCCGCACCGTCATGCGTCCGGATTGAGTCCGCCGCGCGTGGCACGATGAACGCATGAGCGAGGCCGCCCGCATCCGTCCAGCCACAGCAGCCGACGCCGCCGCACTCGCAGCGATCTACAACCACTACGTTCGCCACAGCGTCGTCACCTTTGAAACGGATGTTGTCACGGAGGCGCACATGCGCGCCCGCCTCGCCCACCTCGCCACAGCCGGGCTGCCCTGGCTCGTGGCCGTCGAGCCGCAGGATCATGACGCCGACGCCGTGGTTGGCTACGCCTACGCGAGCACCTTCAAAGAGCGCGCCGCGTGGCGTCACTGCCTCGAGACCTCCGTGTACGTGGCGCATGATGCCCACGGACGCGGCCTGGGGCGGGCGCTGTACACCGAGTTGTTCGCGCAGCTTGCGGCGCTCAGTGCCGAGCAGTCGCCACACGCCCCCATCCACACCCTCATCGCCGGCATTGCGCTGCCCAATCCAGCTTCTGTGGCCTTGCATGAGGCGATGGGGATGGAGCCGGTGGGCGTGGTGCGCCAAGGAGGGCGCAAGTTCGATCACTGGATTGATGTCGGATACTGGCAGCTGGTGATGACGGAGGAGGGTGAGTGAGCGGCGAGGTGCAGGCGGCTCGGGCGCAGGCAGTTGAGGTATCGCGTCGGCGTCGCTTTGGGGTGCGTGAGATCATCGCGAGCATTGCCATCGCGGGCGTCATCGCAGGCATCGCCGTGCCTCTTGCCATCGATCAGGCCAAGAATGGCGTCGATGCGCAGGTGCGGGCAGACATCACCGCCGTCCACACCGCGATCTCCGAATGGGTGCTCGCACATGACCGAGTACCGGTACTCACCACCGACGGCACCGCAGTGCTGCTCAACGGGGTTGAGGTGGCGCAGGTCCACTCCGGCACCACCGTGAGCGAGATCGTAGGACTCAGCCCCACCTCGTGGTGCGTGACCGCATCAAATCCTGCCGGAAAGCACGCCGACCCACCCGGCTACCGCTTCAAGGCCGAGGCAGAAAAGCCCGACACCGGCAAGTGCTGAGCGTCGAGCGCTCACGCACACGCAAACGGGGCGGGTGCCCGGCTGGTGCAGAATCACCGGCCAGGGACCCGCCCCGTCATGCGTCTGGCTAGCGAACCGCCGCAGTGGCGTCGATGAGGTTCTTGAGGCTCGCCGTGGTCTCGGCGTAACCGCGCGTCTTCAAACCGCAGTCAGGGTTCACCCACAGCTGCGTGCCGGGGATGGATTCCTTGGCCAAGGTGAGCAGTTCGGTGATCTCTTCGGTCGAGGGCACACGCGGCGAGTGAATGTCCCACACGCCAGGGCCGATGCCGCGGGCGAAGCCGTGGTCACGGATGGCCGGCAGCACCTCCATGCGCGAACGGGCGGCCTCGATCGAGGTGACATCGGCATCGAGGCCATCGATGGCGTCGATGATCTCGCCAAACTCCGAGTAGCACAGGTGCGTGTGGATCTGGGTGTCATCGCGCGCACCCGCCGTGGCGAGCTTGAACGAGTTGACCGACCACTCGAGGTACGCCGCCTTGTCGCGGTCCTTCAGCGGGAGAAGCTCGCGCAGGGCCGGCTCATCCACCTGGATGATGCCGATGCCTGCCTCTTCCAGATCGGCGATCTCGCCGCGCAAGGCGAGAGCCACCTGGTTCGCGGTGACACCCAGCGGCTGGTCGTCACGCACAAAGGACCACGCGAGGATCGTGACGGGACCGGTGAGCATGCCCTTGACCGGCTTGTTGGACAGCGACTGTGCGTATGCCGCCCACTTGACGGTCATCGGCTCGGGACGAGCAACATCACCCCACAGGATCGAGGGGCGCGTGCAGCGCGAGCCGTAGGACTGCACCCAGCCGTTGACGGTGACGTCAAAGCCATCGAGCAGTTCCGCAAAGTACTGCACCATGTCATTGCGTTCGGCCTCACCGTGGACGAGCACATCCAGGCCGAGCTCTTCCTGAAGCGAAACCACGGAGGCGATCTCCGCCTTCATCGCCTCTTCGTAACCGGCATCGCTCAACTGGCCCTTGGCCCACGCGGCGCGTGCCTTGCGGATCTCCGGGGTCTGCGGGAACGAACCGATCGTCGTGGTCGCGAGCTCGGGCAACGCAAAGCGGTTGGCCTGCGCGGCGGCACGGATCGAGTAGTCCGAGCGAGCGAAGTCGGCAGGTTTGACGGCGTCCAAAGCGGCACGAACGTCGGCGCGGTTGGTGCCGGGGTGAGCTGCACGTGACGCAAGCGCGGTGCGCGCCGCCGTCAGCGCCTCTGCCACTGCGTCCACTCCGTCGCGGCGCGCTGCCGCAAGGGTGACAACCTCGCCGATCTTCTCGTCTGCGAAGGCGAGCCACGAGACGAGCTCGTCGCTCAGGTGGTCTTCACCAACGAGCGTGTGAGGCACGTGGAACAGCGACGTCGAGGTGGACACGGCAACGGTGGCACCGAGCGCCGCAACGGCGTCGAGCGTCGTGAGCGCCTTGTCGAGGTCGGTGCGCCAGATGTTGTGACCGTCAATGACGCCGGCCGCAATCGTCACGCCGGTGAGGTCAATGCCCGTAGGCAGGCCGCCGCGCACCAGGTCGATGCCGATCGCCTCAATGGGTGCGGCGGCGAGCACCGGGAGGGCGTCGTCGAGCGAACCCATGGGCGCCGCAACAAAGAGCTGCGGGCGCTCCGCCTGGTTGCCGAGGAACTCGTAAGCGCGCGTCGCGTTGGCGAGCACATCCGTACGGTCTGCGTGGATGTCGGCCACGAGCACGGGCTCGTCAATCTGCACCCACTCAGCACCTGCAGCCTTGAAGGCGGCGAGCAGCTCGGCGTAAACCGGGAGCAGGTCGCCCAGGCGAGAGAGCGGGTCAAAGCCCTCGGGAGCGTCGTCCGATGCCTTGGCGAGGTAGAGGAAGGTGAGCGGACCGGTGATGACGGGACGCGTGATGAAGCCGGCGTTCTTGGCCTCAACGAACTCGTCGACCCAGCGCGTCGATGACAACGCAAAGGTGGTCTCGGGGCCGATCTCAGGAACCAGGTAGTGGTAGTTCGAGTCGAACCACTTGGTCATCTCGAGCGGCGCCTTGTCACCTTCACCGCGTGCAATGACGGAGTAGCCAGCGAGATCGACGGCGCCGTTGGCGTCACGCAAGTGCGCGAAACGCGTGGGCACGGCGCCAAAGGTGACGGCGGCGTCGAGCACGTGGTCGTAGAACGAGAAGTTGGACGGGATCGACGAATCTGTGCGGCCGAGTCCCAGCACGGACATTCGTTCACGCGTGGTGGAGCGCAGGTCAGCGGCGGTCGCTTCAAGGTCAGCCTGGGAGGTGGTGCCCTTCCAGAATGACTCGAGGGCCTTCTTCAGCTCGCGGCCCGGGCCGATGCGCGGGTAGCCGAGGATGGTGCCGGTGGGAAAGGTCGAGGGGGTTGCGTCAGACATAATTCCTCAAATGGGTGCTGCGCGGCGGGCTCGCCATTGCGCTTGGTCGACGCGTCGATTGCGCCGAGATAGCGCCACACACTCTAGCGGGATGCGCCCGCCCGGACCAACGCGAGCTGGCACCTTTTACTGAGGCTTTTGAACCAATTGCACCGGCGTCCCCGCCTCAACCGTGCGGGACACCGTGCATTCGCGCTCGTGCGAGGCCGTAAGCGCGGCACCAATGCGCGCCCGTGCCCTGTCCCCTTCCTCACCCTCAGGGAACTGCAGGTCGAAGGTGACGCGGATGTTCTCGAGGATGTTGCCCGTGGCGTCATCTTTCACATAATCGGCCTGCGCAACCACCTCGAAGCCGGATGGCTCCGCGCGGCGCGACGTCATGAAGTCAACGTCCACACTTGAGCACCCTGCAATCGCGGCGAGCAGCAACTCCACGGGGGAAAGGAGACCGTCACCACGGCCAAACTGAAGGCTCGCACCCTCGGCATTTGTGGCGGTATAAACGCCAACGCTGTCACGGCTCAGGGTCACGGTGCGGGAACTCACATTGCGGGCCATCCCCCCATCCTCGCACCCCGAAGTCGCAACTCGTTAGCGCCAGCGCGTTAGTGGTAGCTGGCCTCTTGAAATCGGCCAGCAACGGGGTCCTAGTGGTAACTGGCCTCTTCCAACCAGGCGCGACCCAGCGTCGGCCGCTACCCAGCGTCGGCCGCTATGCCCCGGGGTGAGGAAGCCCGAGCGCGTCGACGAGCGCGAGCGCCGCCTCGTGGCGGTTGAAGGTGATGATGTGGATGCCGGGCGCGCCTGCGTCGAGCAGGTTCTGCGACAGCCGTGACGCGTGGGCAACGCCAGCGGCGAGCGCCGCGTCGTCATCAGCGGCAGCCTCGAGCGCGAGAACGAGCTCCTCCGGCGTGGGGACGCCGGTCAGTTCGGCGGCGCGGTAGGCGCGACGTGCCGAGACGAGCGGCATCACTTCCGGCACGATCGGCAGGCCGATGCCCTGCGCCGCGGCATCGCGCACAAGGTCCGTGTAATGGTCCACCTCGTAGAACACCTGGGTGATCGCAAAGTCAGCGCCCGCGTCTTGTTTGGCCTTCAGCACATCAAGGCCCTGCTGGCGCCATTGCTCCACCGCGTGTTGGGCGGGGAACGCGGTGACGCCAATGCAGATGTCAACGCCGTGGGCCGCAGCGACCTCCCGCAACAACTCAACAAGTTGCGAGGCGTAAAGCAAGCCCTCCGGGTGCGGACGCCAATTGACCTGCCCCTTTGGCGGATCGCCGCGCAGTGCGAGAAAGTCGCGCACACCGTCGGCCAAATACTCCTCGATCACCGTGACGAGATCGGCGCGTGACTGGTCAACGCACGTGAGGTGGGCGAGAGGAGGGATCGTGTGCGCAACCGCGAGGTTGTGGACCACTCCGCGGCTTGTCCCGCGCGTGCTGCCCGAGGCTCCATACGTGATCGACATGAAATCGGGGCCCGTGGCGGCAAGCAATGACATCGTGGCGCTGAGCTGTTGCTCTGCGGCAGGGCTGCGCGGCGGAAATAGCTCATAGGAGAGCGTGGGAAGGCCGACGCCAAAGAGGTCACGGATGGTCATGGCGGTGGACAGACTACGCGGACGCGACGTAGCGGACCAGTTGACGCCTGCAGCATGTGCCCCCAAGAACGTCACGCTCGGTTATCCACATCTGCCAAAAAAGCCCTCGCGCGTGTCAGTGTTCAAGGCCAAACTTGTCGCATGATCACAGAAACGAGCGACATGGTGCGATGTTTCGGCAACGGCGACCCTGTCTACGAGCGGTATCACGATGAGGAATGGGGCGTCCCCGTGCACGGCGATGCCGCGATCTACGAGCGCATCGTGCTCGAAGGTATGCAATCCGGCCTCTCCTGGGCGACGATCCTGCGCAAACGCGAGTCATTTCGCGAGGCATTTGAGGGTTTCGATCCCGTTCGCGTTGCATCCTTTGGGGCCGACGCTGTGGAGCGTTTGATGGAGGACGCTCGCATTGTGCGAAATCGCCAAAAGATCGAGTCCGCCATCACGAATGCCCGCGCAGTGGTTGCATTGCAGGAATCGGGCATCTCGCTCGATGAACTGTTCTGGTCCCATGCCCCAACGCCGCGCACGGTGCGGGCGACTAAATGGGAGGACGTGCCAAGCTCAACGCCTGAATCGCTCGCACTCGCGAAGGCGCTCAAAATGGCGGGCTTCGTCTTTATCGGTCCAGTGACGATGTACGCGGCGATGCAGGCCTGCGGGCTTGTCGACAATCATCTTGAAGGATGCATCGCCATCACGTGACGCACCACCCTCAACAGGCTCCGCTCCGATTGCGCCGGATCGCATCGTCGATCAGCGCGGCGACAATCGGCTCATCCGCAACAAGCCAGGTGACACCGTCGCGCCACCCGCCCGGTTCGAGCCATGCGACGGCGTCATGATCCTCAAGCGGGGCCGGCTCAGGCGAACCCGCAGCGAGTTCGCACCAGAACACCCGCATCACAAGGCGCACGGGCGAGGGCGGCACATCGGGGGCTGGCACCGACCCGATGGCGCGGATCTCCCAGACGGCATCACCCGTGACTGAGGACGTGTCCGGCCCGATGAGTTCGTCACCCACCACCACCTCAACGCCGAGCTCCTCACGGAGCTCCCGCCGCAAGGCATCCTCAACCGTCTCGCCGCTCTCGACCTTGCCTCCGGCAAACTCCCATTGGCCCCGCGCCCACAACGGCAGGGTCCGGCGAGCGCTCAGGAGCCGACGCGGCAATGCAAGGGAGTCGGTCAACGCACCGGCCACAATGAGCAGCTCAGGCGCAACCTGCGGCCCGGGAGCCATCCCGGGACCGTGCGCGTCAGGCATTACGACACGTGGTCGGCGTAAGAATCGGCGTCCATGAGGTCGGCGTCCTCGGAGACCTCAACCTTGAGAATCCAACCCGCCGTGTAGGGGTCGTCATTGATGGTGCCCGGTGCGCCCTCGAGCGCCTCGTTGATGGCGGTGACGGTGCCGGTCACGGGCGAATACAACTCGCTCACGGCCTTCGTCGACTCAAGCTCACCGCACACCTCTCCAGCAGTGACCTTGTCGCCCACACTCGGCAGTTCGACGTACACCACATCGCCAAGCGCCTTGGCCGCGTAGTCAGTGATGCCCACGGTCACCACGGAGCCGGGCTCGGCGTCGCCCGCCACCCACTCGTGTTCGGCGGAGTACAGCAGATCAGCAGGAATGGAGGACATGAGCCAACCCTTTCGCGCGCAGTGGTAAGACGTGGCGGCGCATCACTGCGAGGCTCGCCGGTACAAAGGTAGCGCGGCAACCGTCATGGTTTCGCGGCGGCCACGCACGTCAATCTCAACGACTGTTCCCTCGGCAGCGGCACGCGGATGCACCATCGCCATTGCAATCGGCTTGCCAAGCGTGGGCGAGGGAGCGCCCGATGACACCACGCCCATGTGCTCGCCGTCGATCAGCACCTCATAGCCCGCGCGCGCCACACGGCCCGATTGGCCGACGAGGCCCACGAGGACGCGTTGCGCTTCAGGTGCCGACGCTGGTTCGGCGAGGGCAGCGTCGTACGCCTCCTTCGCCGCGGCTAGTGCATCGCGCCCCACAAAGTCGCCGCGCGGTTGCTTCTCGTCGCTCATTTTCACGGCGCCGTCCACGCCGGGCCGCACGAGAACGCGCGCCGCGCCCGTCTGGACCACACGACCGAGGCCTACGTCGTAGGGCGTGGTCGCGAGCGTCAACTCGTGCCCATACAGCGGCATACCCGCCTCGAGGCGCAGCGAATCCCGCGCCGCAAGCCCACACGGAAGCATGCCGTGAGGCTCGCCGTGCTTCAGCGCAAGGCGCCACACGGCCACGGCGTCGTCCGGGACCACAAAGAGCTCGAAGCCGTCCTCGCCCGTGTAGCCGGTGCGCGCGACCATCGCGTGAATGTCGCCCTCGAGCAAGACGGTGCACCAGGTGTACGGCGCAAGCGCACGAATGTCATCGGCGCCAAAGGTGCACATGGTCGCGACGATCTCTTCGGCGCGCGGGCCCTGGACAGCGATGAGCGCAACGTCCAAGGTCTGATCCGTCACGGTCGCCTCGAAGGGTGCGAGCCGGCTGGTCAGTTCCGTCACCACGGTCGCCACGTTGGCGGCGTTCGCCACCACAATGAAGTGATCCCAGTCGCGGCGGTAGACGATGAGGTCGTCAATGACGCCGCCCGAGGCCGTGCACAGCATCGTGTACTTCGCTTTGCCGATCGCGAGGCGCTCCATACCGGAGACCACCGCGTAGTCGAGGCCGGTCGCGGCTTGCGGCCCGCGCACCACCACCTCGCCCATGTGGGAGATGTCGAACAGCCCGGCGGCCTCACGCACGGCACGATGCTCAGCCAGGTCCGAGCTGTAACGCACGGGCATGTCCCAGCCAGCAAAATCGATGAGGGTGGCGCCGAGCGCCTCGTGCTCATGATGCAAAGGCGAACGCGTCATGCCGCCAGCGTAGCCCCGGCGGGCCGGGACCTCGGCCTTGTGGCGCGGCCTTGCGGCGTCGGCCTGTACGCGGGTCTGTGCGCGGGTCTGTGCGCGAGACGGCCGCTAGTCCGCGAAGGCCTCCACCGGCGGGCACGAGCACACGACGTGCCGGTCGCCATAGGCGTTATCAATCCGACGCACGGGCGGGAAGTACTTGTCCCGCCGCAGGCCTGGTGCAGGGAAGGCTG
>Ga0206103_100647_pt1 | contig 16334 bp, 15 predicted proteins | sample 1B5Ametagenome_FD_148638 | JGI IMG/M metagenome (GOLD analysis project Ga0206103, IMG submission 148638) | Enriched microbial communities from leaf-cutter ant dump, University of Wisconsin, Madison, United States - 1B5A | ecosystem: Environmental > Terrestrial > Nest > Insects nest > Nest dump... | reverse complement strand
TTGCGGTTCGGCTGACGCGATGGAGACCGCCATAGCGGGTATGCCGTGGGCGGCTGCCGAGAGTGCCGCCCCCACCGTGCCCGAGTGGAGCACAGCGCGGCCAGTGTTGGCGCCCAGATTGATGCCGGACAAGACAAGGTTGGGGGTGAAGCCGAAGGCACCGGACTGCGCAACAAAGCCAATGAGCCCGGGCGCTGCCTTGACAGCAAAAGCACGCACGCTGGGGTCGAGGCCGGGTGGGCGGGCGTCCACAAAGACGAGTTGGCCATCCGATTCGTGGGACATGAGCGCCGCGGAGGAGCCTGAGTACTCGTGGTGAGGCGCGACCACCGTGACCTCATAGCCTGCGGCGAGGGCAGCGTCGGCCAGCACCGTGAGACCTGGGGACGCAATGCCGTCGTCATTGGTAATGAGTGCGTGCATGGGTGCTCCTGTCACGTGCGCTCGGGGAGCTCATCGATGGTGATCTGGGCTGCGAGGCGTTCGATCTGTTCGCGGCGGCCGGAGCCAAGCCCGCGGCGCGCCACGTTGAGGGTGCCAGCGGCGGCGCCAAGGCGGATCGCGTCCTCGATGTCGAGGCCACGGGCGAGGCCCACAGCGATTCCGGCCGTCATCGAGTCGCCCGCGCCGTGATGGACAACCGGGCGGATTGCCGGGCCGGAGACAAGGCGTGCGCCGTTCGCGGTGACGAGCAGTGCGGGCTTTGCGGCGCGGGAGATGATGACGGCGTCGATGCCGCCGCTCACAAGCTTCGCGGCTGCGGTGCGGAGGGGATCGAGGTGGTCCGTGTCCGCAAGGCCAACCGCGAGCACCTCCTCATGGCTCATCTTCAGCACGGTGGGGGACTCGGCGATCGCGGCCAGCGCTGCCGCACCCGAGAGGTCCGCAACCACCGGCACCCCGGCGGCCCGAACGTCGGCCACAAGCCTCCCAAAGAAATCCGGGGGCACGAGCGTGGGTGGATCAACTCCTGTCACCACCGCGGCCTGTGACTCGAGGGCGTCCACGAGCACCATGCCGTAGAGGTCATCGAGCTCGTGGCGGTCGAGCGGCGGCGGGTGCATGGCCGCCACCGTGACGCGGTCCCCGCTGCGCAGGTCAACAACAGAGGCGCCCGTCCCGGCGCCCATGCCCACGGCCATGACGGTGATGCCTTCCGCGCTGAGCAAATGACGCATCGGCTCCCCGAGTTCGCCGCCCAGGGGTGCGCACAGCGTCACCCGCGCCCCGAGTGCGGCCGCCATTGTTGCCACCCACGCACCCTGGCCGCCTGGGTGCATGTGGATGGTGGGTGCGGTCTGGTTGCCGTGGCCCGTTGCGTCCGCTGTGATCTCCACGACTACTTGCGGCGAAGGGGCGAGCACACATACGCGGGGGCCGCCCTCGCCTGTGCCTTGGTCAGGGCTGGCGGGGGGCATCGCGGCCGACGCTGCACCCGCAGGGCGTGAAGGAGTCACTTTGTCCACATTACGTCGGGTTTGCCCGGTTCGCCACAGCGGGGGCGGGGGTCGACGCCGCCGCCGGCCGAGCGTCGGCCCTGCCCCAAAACCGGGCTGGCCTCGCCCCCCAAAACCGCGCTGGCCTCGCCCCCCAAAACCGGGCTGGCAGGGCGTACGGGTCGATCCCTCGCCCATTTTCGACCCATACGCCCTGCCAGGAGGCGCGGTGCAGGTGTTCCGTGAGACCCTCGTGCCGGTGGCGACCCTGGTCGCACCACGTCGACTCACTCCTCGCACGCCTCACCACTACCGAATGAGAGAACTCCCCATGGCCAGTTCCACGCCTTCCGTCCTCTTTGTGTGCGTGCACAACGCGGGTCGCTCGCAAATGGCAGCCGGATTCCTGCGCCACCTGGCGGGGGAGCGCATCGAGGTCCGGTCTGCGGGCTCCATGCCGGCCGAACAGATCAACCCCGTTGCCGTCGAGGCGATGCGCGAGGTGGGCATTGACATCGCGGCGGAACAGCCGAAGGTGCTCGCTACGGAGACCGTGCAGACGTCCGACGTCATTGTCACCATGGGCTGTGGCGACGCCTGCCCGTACTTCCCGGGTAAGCGCTACGAGGACTGGAAGCTTGACGATCCGGCCGGGCAGGGGATCGACGCCGTGCGGCCGATTCGCGACGAGATCAAGCGCCGGGTTGAGGAACTGATCGCGTCGCTCGGGGTGTAGCTGCGCGCTCCCGGCGTCGGTGCCCCGCACCCCGCCATTTCACGCGCTGGCAGGGCGTACGGGTCGATTATGTGCCGCAAATCAACCCATACGCCCTGCTAGCGTGCATAGGGGGCGGGAAGGCCGAGGTGCGGACGCCCGGCGTCAGCGTCGGCAGGCCTTAAGGCAGAACCAGGTGGTTGCAAGAAGCCCCACGATCACAAGCGGGAGGATCTGCGGACTCGTTGCATTGGCTGTTGTGCATCTGTGAGCGGCAGCGTCTGCACAACTGCCGGATGTCAACCCGAGGCATCCGATCGTCACGACTAGCGCCAGCGCTGCGGCGGCAAGCCATCGCCATTGAACGGGGCCCCTCTTCGCCATGGAGCCAGCCTAAGCCGCCATCACGCACTGCCTCATGTCCGACGCCGGTGGGATGATGTCGGCAACGCCTGTGGCGGCAGGAGGTGTGGCATGCGGGGCGAGGCAACGGTTCTGCATGCGGACCTCGACGCCTTCTACGCATCGGTAGAACAGCGTGATTCACCCGAGCTGCGGGGGCGTCCCCTCATTGTGGGCAGTGGCGTGGTGGCGGCCGCGAGTTACGAGGCAAAGGCCCGGGGCGTCCGCACTGCGATGGGGACGGCGAAGGCACTTGCCTTGTGTCCCGACGCCGTGGTGGTGCGGCCGCGAATGGAGGCCTATGCGGCGGCGAGCCGTGCGGTGTTCGACATTTTTCACGACACGACGCCCCACGTTGAGGGTCTGTCGATTGACGAGGCATTCCTGGAGGTGGGTGGACTACGTCGCATCGCGGGAACCCCCGAACAAATCGCCGTGCGGCTGCGCGAACGCGTGCGCGCGGAGTTGGGGCTAGCGATCTCCATCGGGGTAGCGCGTACAAAGTTCCTCGCCAAGATCGCAAGTGCCGTGAGCAAGCCTGACGGGTTGCTGGTGGTGGAGCCAGACCAAGAGGAGACCTTCCTTCACCCGCTACCCATTGAGCGGCTGTGGGGCGTGGGCAAGGTCACCGCAGAGAAGTTGCACTCGCGCGGCATCCACACGGTGGGGCAACTAGCGGAGCTGGAAGCGGCGACCGCTGAGCACTTTCTGGGCAAGGCGGCGGGCGCGCATCTGCATGCACTTGCGCGACTTCGCGACCCGCGTCCCGTCGAACCCACTCAGCGGCGCGTCTCGATTGGGTCCCAACGTGCACTGGGCAACCGTCCGCGCACCCATGATGAACTTGCGCTCATCCTCACTCAGCTTGTCGACCCCCTCGCAAAGCGACTCCGGGAGCGAGGCTCGTCCTGCTCAACGGTGGTGTTGCGAGTGCGCTACGGCGACTACACAAGGGCGACGCGCTCGCGCACACTCGGCGCCCCCACCGATCGCACCGACGTGCTCCTCGACACCGCACATGCCTTGCTGGCGAGCGTTGCCCGCGAACTCTCCGAGCGTGGCGTCACGCTCGTGGGCATTTCGCTCACAAACCTGGTTCGCAGCGATGCGGTGCAGACGCAGCTCGAGTTCGACTGGGAGGACGGCACCCGTATCGATTCGGCACTCGACGCGGTGCGCAACCGCTTTGGAGCGAAGGCCGTCACCCGCGCTGCGCTGATAGGCCGTGACCCTGGCTGGAGTCCACCTCAACTCCCGGAGCACGAGTAACGCCACGAGCCAAGCACCGCGGAACGATGTCATGAGACATCACAAGGTGGGCCCCGTGGGGCTCGAACCCACGACCCGCGGATTAAAAGTCCGCTGCTCTACCAACTGAGCTAGAGGCCCGCCCCAGCATCCTAATGCCGGACGGTCCGTGCCGTGACGGCCGCAACGGGACGCTGCCACACCCCCACGAACGTCAGGCAGCGTCGTCAGCAACCAGCCCCGGGCGTCGGCCGCGCACACGGCGCACCACCCACCGCACCACCCGCACTACGAGAATCACCACGGCCGCGACCACCGCGCCCAGCAAGGCCCCGGCGCCATTCAAAATGACGTCGTCAATGTCGGCCACGCGGTGCAGGGTCAACTGGGTGAGCTCGATCGCCACCGACAGGCCTGCGCCAGCAATGGTTGCCATGAGGATCCGCGCCAGCAGCGGCGATGTCCACAGCCACATCAGCAGCACGCCAATGGGGACAAACATTGCGATGTTGCCCCACACGTTGGCCGCCACCACCTCGCTCGCGCCACCGCGCAGCCCACGCCGAATCTCCTCGAAGGGGGTGAGGTTGATGCCAGAGCGCCCCTCGCCATCCCCCACCGAGAAGCCGAGCGTGGCGACCAGCACCCCCGTCACCGCCATGGCCAGCAGCACGTACGGGGCAAGCGCAAGCGCGCGCCGCATGCCGCCCCACGCCGCCACCACGATGACGAGCACAGCAAGAGCGAGCACCACCGCCACGCCCACTAGGGCGCCGGTGGTGACGCCAAAATACTCCCAGGCCCTCATGCCGTGTCTCCCCGCCGGCGCCGCACGGAGTGCGCGGCATCAGCCGACGTAGCGAGGGTACCCGGCCCGCGCAAGCCCCGGCCGACGCTCCGCTCACCCCTCGTACAACCCCCCGGCCGACGCTCCGCTCACCCCTCGTACAACCCCCCGGCCGACGCTGCCGTCACCGGTAGTACGAGGCCACCAGGTCGTCACCGAGTTGGTGAACGGTGAAGGGCATCCCGAACACGTCGCCAAGCGCGGACGGCGTGATGACGTCCTGCGGCGCACCGTCATGCACCACCACACCGTCGCGCATCGCAATGATGCGGTCGGAGTGCGCGCTCGCGTAGTTGATGTCGTGCAACACGAGCACAATCGACTTGTCGCGTTCGTCGGCAAGGCGGCGCAGCAAGCGCATGATGCCCGTGGCATGCGCCATGTCGAGGTTGTTGAGCGGCTCGTCGAGCAGCACGTAATGCGTGTCCTGCGCGAGCACCATCGCCACAAACGCCCGCTGGCGTTGACCGCCACTGAGCTCATGCAGGCTCCGCCCGGCGAGCGCCTGCAGGTCGCAATAGTCGAGCGCAGATTCCACGGCCGCGCGGCACGCTTCCCCCAACCGCCCGCCTGAATGCGGGAACCGCCCAAACTCCACAAGCTCCCGCACCGTGATGCGCGCCGTCATGTGCGTGTCCTGACGCAACACTGACAACAGCTTGGCCACGGCCTTACCGGGGGACGAGAACACGTCGAGCCCGTCCACCGTAGCCGTCCCAGCGTCGGCCCCCAGCGTGCGCGCCACCATCGACAGCAGCGTCGATTTCCCCGCCCCGTTAGGCCCGATGATCGAGGTGACCCCCGTGTCAGGCAACGTCAGCGTCACATGGTCAACCACGGTGGTGGGGCCGTATGACTTGGTGAGGCCGTCGATGGCGATCATGCGCGCGACTCCTTAAGAATCAGCAAAATGAAGTACACCCCGCCCACCAAGTTGATGATGGACCCGAGCGTGGCGTTGAAATGGAGCACATGCTGCAGCAGCGCTTGGCCCAAGATGAGCGCAATGGCGGCCAGCAAAATGGCGGCGGTGAACGTGACCACGTGGCGGCTACTCCGCGTCACCTGGTAAGCGAGGTTCGCCACCAAGAGCCCAAGGAACGTGACTGGCCCCACGAGCGCGGTGGCGACCGCCACGAGCAACGCCACCAAGATGAGCAGCCACGTGACGGCGCGGCGGTAGTTGACGCCCAGCCCGATGGCGCGTTCCCGGCCAAGCGAGAGCACATCGAGTGTGCGCGCCACTCGGTAGGCGGCCACAGTGCCCCCCACCATCACAATGCCCGCAAGCGACAACACATCAGTCTCAAGCGCGCCAAAGGACGGCAGCAACTGATTGAGCAGCGTGTCGTACTCATTGGGGTCCATCACGCGCACCATGAAGTTCTGGATGGATGTGAACAGCGTCCCCGCAATCACGCCCATCAACACAAGCGTGTAAAGGCCGCGCGAACCATCCCCGATCATCCACCGGTACAGCGCGGTGGCGGCCACCATGAGCAACACGGTGGTCGAGGAGAACATCACCCACGGGTTGAGGGTGTCCACCCTGGTAGCGCCAAAGAAGAACACCAAAACGGTGGCAAAGAGCGCATAGAGCGCGTCAAATCCCATGATGGATGGCGTGAGGATGCGGTTGGTGGTGAGGGTTTGAAACACCACGGTGGATACGGCGATTGCCGCTCCCACCACCACGAGCGCCACCACCTGCTCGGCTCGCCGTGGAAGCGCGTAGTCCCAGTGGCCGTTCACGCCCCACGTGAGGAATACAGCGGCCGACGCTACAGCGAGGGCGCCCAGCACCACCAGGGTGCGCACGTGGCGGGCCGGGCGCGCGCTCGCGTCCGCGGGCACCGCCGCCTCAGTGGTGGCAACAGCCTCAGTCAGTGACATAGCGGTTCCGCTTTCTGAGGACGAGCGCCGCAAAGACGACGGCGCCAAGCACGCCAACAATGGAGCCAACGGGCACCTCGTACGGGAAGATGAGGATGCGCGCGAGCAGGTCGCAGGCAAGCGTGAGCGCGGCCCCGGCGAGCGCCGTCACAGGTAGAGCCCGACGCAGGTTGTCACCAATGATCATGGTGACGAGGTTGGGCACAATGAGGCCAAGGAACGGAATGGCGCCCACGGTGACCACCACCACGGCCGTAGTAAAGGCGGCAATGGCGAGGCCGATCGCGGTGATGCGCTTGACGTTGACGCCAATGCCAGTGGCGAAGTCATGCCCCATCGCGGTGGCAGAAAATTGGTGGGCAAAGGCATACGCCGCAATGGCCGCGATGCCAGCAAGCCAGAGCGTCTCATAACGGCCCTGGATGACGCCGGAGAAGTCACCGTTCATCCAGATGGCAAGGCTTTGGGTGAGATTCTCGCGGTACGCAAAGAACTCCGCGATCGCGCGGTAGACCCCACCCAGCAGCAGGCCAATGAGTGGGATGAACACGATGTCCTTGAAGTGGACGCGCTGGATCACCACCACAAACACAGCCGTGCCGGCAAGGGCAAAGAGCGTGGAGATCACCACCTTGCCCATGACGGGGGCGCTTGCGAACAGCAAGAGCGAGACGAGCACACCGAGCGCGGCGGCGTCCACGGTGCCTGCGGTCGAGGGAGCAACAAAGCGGTTGCGCGTCAGCTGTTGCATGACGAGCCCGGACACCGCAAGCGCACCGCCCGCAAGAATGAGCGCGGCCGTGCGCGGCGCACGGGACAACGTGAGCAGGCCGTGCTCGTCGGAGAGGCTAAACAAGTCAGCAAGTCGCACGTCGGCCGCCCCTACAACCAACGAGGCGATGGACAGCAACACGACGACCGCGAGCGCCACCCACAGGGCGACGCTCGCGGTCGTGATGCGTTGACGCATAGTGACGGTCACTCCACCAAGGCAGCGATCTCGTCGTATACAGCGGACGTGGCGGTGAGGCCACCGAATGCGAGGTACCAGTACTCGGGCACCACATACGCGATGCGGCCAGCCGTTGCGGCCGTCGTCGCGGCCACAAGGTCGTTGTCGAGCAGCTGCTGAGCGCTTTCGCCCTCGGCACCAATGGCCGCGTCACGGTCGATCACCACGAGCCAGTCGGGGTCGGTCTGGGCGAGGAACTCATAGCTGATCGAGTCGCCGTGCGAGTCGATGGTGCCCTGGTCGGTCGCCGCGCCAAGGCCCAGCGTGTTGTAGACGAAGTCGTAACGACCCTCGGCAGCCGGGCCGTAGGCACTCAACTGACCACCTGAGGTGAGGACGATGAGGCCGTCACCAGCGTCGGCCGCCGCTGCTGCGACATCCGCCGCCTGCGTGTTGATCGCCTCGATTGCTGCTTCTGCCTCGTCCGGCGCACCAAAGATCGCGCCAATGGCACGAGTGTTGCGCTCAAAGGAGTCAACAAACGCGTCCGATCCCCATGCGAAAGAGAGGTCAATCGTGGGCGCGATCTCCGCCATCTGGTCAAACGTGGCGGCCGAGCGTCCGCCCACGATGATGAGGTCGGGATCGGCAGCGTTCACCGCTTCGAAGTCGGGCTCAAAGAGTGTGCCACCGTTGGCCGTGGTGGTGGTGAAGTCGTTGAGGTAGGACGGAATGACGTGGTGAGGAACCACCACAACGGCGTCGCCAAAGCCCAGGGTGTCAATGGTGTCGAGGATGCCGTGTTCAAACACGACCACCTTGGTGGGGTTGGTCGCGAGCGTCACCTCACCGCGCGCGGTGTCGATCGTGACCTCGGCAGGGGTGGTCGTGGTGGTGTCGGTCGGGGACGCCGCGGCCGACGCTGGGCTGGTGGTCGAATTGCCGTCGCTCGATGCGCACGCAGTGAGCGCGAGCGCGGTGAGGGCCGCCGTGACGACGGCGAGCACGGGTCGGGTTGCGTGCATGGTTCTCCTAAGAAGTGGAAGGGAAAATCGACGTCGTCGTCGAGGTAAGGCATGCCTTACCTAGGGGCCCGGAATTACGCTACACGGACCTTGTGTAAATGCAAAATGCTTCGTGGGAGAGGGCACGTCGCGGCGTCAGGCGCGCCAGCGTCGGCCGGTGTGTATTGCATGCGGCGAGCGCGCGCGAAAGGACGACACGCTCCTATCTTGTGCCGTCGATTTTGTTGGGAACAGAAAATCCACCCACATCGTTGACAAACTACGTACCCGCCGGAGCGCGAGGCTCACGGGGAGACGTAGGCTGAGACCAGAGCGCCCGGCCCCTTTCCCCCCCTCAGGGGTCGGGCGCTCGCTCACCTCGCACCTCCGTGGGTCTCGCACTGTGGCGGGTACGTTCGCATCTGACGCCGAGCCCGTTACCGTGGGCTCAGAAGGAGAGACGATGTCGCCGAACAAAATCGTGAAGACCGACGCTGAATGGCGCGCCCAACTGGGGGACTTTGAGTACAAGGTGCTCCGGGAGGCAGCAACCGAACGCCCGTGGACGGGTGAGTTGCTGGAGGAGAAGCGCCAAGGCGTGTTCCGGTGCAGGGGATGTGGCGCGCAGCTGTTCAGTTCGGACACCAAGTTTGACTCCCACTGCGGCTGGCCGTCGTTCTACGAAGCGGAAGAAGGCGCGGTGAACTTCACCGAGGACCTCTCGCTTGGAATGGTGCGCGTTGAGGTGACCTGTGCGAACTGTGACTCCCACTTGGGTCACGTGTTCCCGGACGCTCCGCAGACCCCCACGGGTGATCGCTTCTGCATCAACTCGGTCTCCCTGACCTTTGACGCGAACGGCGCCGAGGCCAAATAGGTGGTTGAGCAACGCCGATTCCGTCGGCCTGCCATGCTCGACATGGACGAGGCCGAACTCATTGAAGGCGATATTGACCCACTAGACCGTGCGCTCGTTGCGCATGAGTCTGCCGCTGCCTTGGTCAATCAAGCCCGCGCGAGCCGCGACCCCGAACTTGTCGCCCGCCTTGTGCACCTTGTGGAAGAAGAGGGCATCGACACCGTCGCCATGATGTGGTCAAAGGCGGAACCCCACACCCTCCCCGGCGCCCTGTGGCGCATCTACATGCTGCGTGAGTGGGTGCGCCTGAGCCCCGACCAGGTGGCGCGCTCGTATCACGAGGGCGTGGCGGCGGCCCAGGTGAGGCACGCGATCGCGGGCGTAGAGGATCCGCCCGGCCCAGAAGAGGTGAAGCGCCTCGCCGATCAGATCCTCTCGGGTGTTTTCAGCGGGGACCTCGCACTCGCCTTGTTCCGTGCCGGCGCCTTTTGCCGGGTGGTGGCGACGGGGGCCGCTTTCGAGGCCCAGACGGACGAGGGCCACGCCGACGCTCGGGCTCACAAGGCCACATTGCGCGCCGCCCAGTTGCTCCGCACCGGCGAAGAACTTGAGCGGTGTGCAGCGCTGTGGAAAGACGGCGAGCTCGAATAGTCGCAACACCTGTGCTGGCGCCACCTGAGGGCGTCACCACGAGTGTCGATTTTGTCACCGGGACCGCGCGCACAAGGCACTCCGTCACGTATCCTTGAAGTGGCGTCGGACCGTGGTAGCCCCGGGCTCCAACACCAGCCGCCAAGAGCGGCCTTTGCGCCGACTGGCGCTCCCGGTCCGGCGTCGTTTTCATGCCCGCGCGCGTAAGCGGGCGCACCAGCGTCGGCTTATGTGCGCCGTGGTTTGAGGAAGTGCGTCTCGACCGCCACGATCTCCGGCGCGGTCGCGCCGTTGATGAGATGGAGCACCAGCACTCCACCTGCAGGCAAGAACGGCATCTTGTGGGGGAGTGACCCCTTGGTCCGCTCCGTGACAAAGCGACCGAGCACCGCCATGAGCGCGGGCAAGGTGGGGCGGTGGACGCACACCACACGGCTACGCCGCTTGCGCACCAACTCCTCGAAGGTGGCAATGGTGGACTCGGGCTTGTCCGCGAAGGCCTTCTCCCGCAACGTGCCATAGCCGCGCACCGGAATCCCCGCAGCCTCCGCATACGGGTGGACCGTCTGGACGCAGCGAAGTGCCGTTGATGACGCCACCCGCGTGATGCCAAACGCCGCGAACAATCCAACCAGCTGCATCGCGCGCCCATAACCGCCCTTAGTGATGGGACGGCGCACGTCCTTGCCAAGCCAGCCCTTGCGGCGCTTGGCCCGAGCATGGCGAGCCACAATGAACGTGCGAGTGTCGAGCCGCCCCTGCTCGTACATCGTCACCAGGCGCTTGAGGGGGCGCAGGTCATCGGCAAAGGTAATGAGTTCCTTCGCCTCCGCGACCGTCAGCCACCGCACCTCGTCGATCTCGGACTTCGAGGCGCGCTTGACCTTGGCGCGCGCGGTGACGGGAACCGAGTCCTTATCAAGGACGCGCGCTGACCAATACGTCACCACCTTGGTACGCCCGCTGGCCACGGGGTAGCGCAGGGTGGGCAGCGGCGGGCCGAGCTCAACGTGAACTCGCGTCTCTTCCGCCACTTCGCGCACCGCACACGCAGGCAACGTCTCGCCCTTGTCGAGCTTGCCTTTGGGCCACGACCAGTCGTTGTAACGCGGCCGGTGAACGGCAAGCACCTCAAGCCCACGTGACTCGCTGACGCGCCACACGAGGGCGCCGGCCGCGAGGACGACGTCCTTTTCGCCACCCTTCACGAGCGTCGGGCCCTGCGCTTTGGCTGACGTTCGATGTAGATGCTCTGGAGGTCACGCAGGCGCTCGCCGTCGGGGCCAATGGTGGAACGGTTCCACTCGCCCTCCGCATCGAGCTCCCACGCGGACACGTCACTTTGCATCGCAAGGTCGATGTTCTCAAGCAGGTGCTCCACTTGGTTGCCTGCCGGGATCGAAATAAGCGCCTCAATGCGGCGGTCAAGATTGCGGTGCATGAGGTCAGCAGAGCCGATGAACACCACAGGCTCATCCTCGCCGCGGAACGCGTAAATGCGTGAGTGCTCAAGGAAGCGGCCAAGCACGGAACGGACCCGGATGTTCTCGCTGAGGCCCGGCACACCAGGGCGCAGCGCACAGATGCCGCGCACCAGCATGTCGATCTTCACCCCCGCTTGTGAGGCGCGGTACAGCGCGTCGATCGTGCGCTCATCGACCACCGAGTTCACCTTGATCTTGATCCACGCCTCGCCGCCAGCCCGGGCACGGTCAGCCTCGGCATCAATGAGATCGATGAGACCCGCGCGCACCGAGGTGGGGGCCACGAGGAGGCGGCGGAACTTTGCCTTCGGTGCATAGCCGGACAGCTGATTGAACAGTTTGGTGAGGTCCGCACCCACATCCGGATCCTTTGTGAGGAGTCCGTAGTCCTCATACATGCGGGCCGTACGCGGGTGGTAGTTACCCGTACCAATGTGGCAGTACCGGTGCAGGCCGTCGTCTTCTTGACGCACCACCAGCAGCAGCTTGCAGTGCGTCTTGAGGCCCACGAGTCCGTACACCACGTGAACGCCCGCTTGCTCAAGTTTGCGGGCCCACGAGATGTTGCGCTTCTCATCAAAGCGCGCCTTGATCTCAACAAGCGCAAGCACCTGCTTGCCGTTGCGCGCCGCCTCGATGAGGGCGTCCACGATGGGGCTGTCACCCGAGGTGCGGTACAGCGTCTGCTTGATCGCGAGCACCTGCGGATCGTTCGCCGCCTGGGTGAGCAACGCCTGCACAGACGTGGAGAACGAGTCGTAGGGGTGATGGAGCAAAACGTCTGAGCGCGAGATCGCCTGGAACAGATCCTGCTCCTCGGCCGTCTCCACCGGCGCCAGCTTGTGGTGGGTGGTGGGACGGAAAGCCGGGTACTGGAGGCGTGGGCGGTCAAGGTCGGCAACCACCTCAAGCCCCCGCAGGTCAAGCGGAGCAGGCAAGTGATAGACGTCCGCCTCCGAGATCCCGAGCTCCCTCACAAGGAACTCCCTCACCCGCGGGCTGAGGTCTTCCGCCACCTCAAGGCGCACGGCAGGGCCAAAGCGGCGCCGCAGCAGCTCCTTCTCCATCGCCTTGAGGAGGTTTTCGGCGTCGTCCTCTTCCACCTCCACGTCCTCGTTGCGCGTGACCCGGAACGTGTAGTGGTTGACCACATCCATGCCGGGGAACAGGTAGTCGAGGTGGGCGGCGATGACGTCCTCAATGGGCACAAAGCTGCGCGGTTCATCGCTCAGGGCCGACGCGTCGGTCACCTGGGAGGCCTTGCCCTGGGCGTCGACGCTCATGAAGCGGGGAAGAGTCTCCGGCACCTTCACACGCGCAAAGTAGTCCTTGCCCGTGTCCGGGTCGCGGATCTCGACGGCCAGATTGAGCGACAGTCCCGAGATGTAGGGGAATGGGTGTGCAGGGTCGACGGCGAGCGGGGTGAGCACCGGGAAGATGTCGGAGCGGAAGAGCTTGCGCAGGCGGTTCTGTTCCTCATCGCCCAACTCATCGAGGCGCACCAGGTGAATGCCCTCATCCGCGAGCGCCGGGCGCACAACGTCATGGAACACGTCGGCATGGCGATCCATGAGCTCATGCGCGCGTTCAATGAGGGTGTCAATGAGGCGGGTGGCGCTCATGCCCGTTGCGCTTGGCACCGCAAAACCGGCCGCCAGGCGACGCTTGAGACCCGCCACCCTCACCATGAAGAACTCATCAAGGTTCGACGCAAAAATCGCAAGGAAGCGCGCGCGCTCAAGCAGCGGCGTCCCATCGTCCTCCGCAAGTTCCAGCACCCGCTCGTTGAACGCAAGCCAACTGAGCTCACGGTCAAGGAAGCGATCGTCGGGAAGTCCCTCGGGAGCGTCGTGCTCTGGCTCGCTCGGTAGGGGCAGCGTCGGCACGGGGAAGGTCTCTTCCGAGGTCGCTGTGGAGATCGCTTCCGTGATGGGCTCCGCCGCGCCAATGCCCGTACGACCGAACGACTCATGCACCTCTTCAAGCCGGATCTGCGACTCGTCTACAGGAGGCACCACAATCGCGTCATCCACAGACGAATCGGGCTCATGCCGGTAGGCGGTGTGGTCGTGGTCGGACATGTGCCCATGGTGTCACGGCAGGCCGGTCAAGGCGACCCAGTTTTTGCTGCGACACCTCATGCTGCGGCACCGGCCACGTAGCCTTGCGTCATGACAGGCGACGCGCTCAGGGAGTCGTTGCCGCCTGTGGTGCGGGCCATCGCGCCGGGCATCCTCATCACGGTCGCCGGAATCCTCGCGTTCGCGGGGGTGGTCGATCAGGTCCTCGAGCGCGATGACCTCTACGTGGTCGACCAGCCCGTGGTTGAGTTCCTCGCGGGCGCACGCGCCCCCTGGCTCACCACGCTTCTCACCTGGGTGACCCACGCCTTTGGCCCGGTCATCCTCCCTGCCATCATCAGCGTCGGCTGTATTGCCTGGTATTTAGGCAAACGTGAGGTGCGCGACCCGGCGCTGATCGCCGGTGCCATGGTGATGTCAACGGCGCTTGCGGCGCTCGTCAAGATGATCGTTGAACGGCCCCGTCCGGACGAATCGCTCCAGGTGGTGCCCGGTTTTGAGACCTCGTTCTCGTTTCCCTCGGGGCACACAGCGGGCGCGGCAACGCTCGTCATGGTGGTGGCGTACCTCGTATGGCGCCGACGCGGTGGCTGGCGCGCGCTCGCCGTGTGGGCAGGCGTCGCGCTCGTGGTCATCGTGGTGGTGGGAGGGTCACGCCTGTACCTCGGCTACCACTTTGCCACCGACGTGCTCGCCGGTGCGTGCCTCGGCTTTGTCACGCTTGGCGCGGTCGTCGCAGTATCGAGATGGCTCGACCTGCGCGCGACCGCAACCAGCGCGACTGGCGCTTAAATGACGCCGAAGGCGAGCATCGCGTCGGCCACACGAATGAAGCCCGCGATGTTCGCGCCCGCAACGTAGTCGCCGGGGGTGCCGTACTCGTCGGCAACCGAGACGCACGTGTCGTGAATGTGAGACATCGCCTCGTGGAGACGCTGGTCCGTGTACTCGAAGGTCCACGAGTCACGCGACGCGTTTTGCTGCATCTCAAGCGCGGAGGTGACAACACCACCCGCGTTCGCCGCCTTGCCGGGAGCAAAGAGCACGCCCGCGTCGCGGAACACGCGCACCGCCTCCGGGGTGGACGGCATGTTGGCGCCCTCAGCGACCGCGCGCACGCCCATGCGGACCATGTTCTCGGCGCGCTTCTTGTCGATCTCGTTCTGCGTGGCACAGGGGAGCGCAACGTCCGCGTTGACATCCCACACCGAACCTTCGGTGACGTACGTGGCTCCCGTGAGACGCGCGTACTCGTCGAGGCGCGCACGCTTCTCGAACTTCAGCTCCTTGAGCAGGTCAATATCCACGCCGGCCTCATGCACGATGTAGCCGCTTGAATCGGACACCGCAACCACGTTGGCACCAAGCTCCTGGGCCTTCTGTGCGGCGTGCACCGCCACGTTGCCGGAACCGGAGACCACCACGCGGCGGCCATCGAGACTCTCGCCAACCCGGGCGAGCATGCGCTCCACAAAGTAGACGGTGCCAAAGCCGGTGGCCTCGGTGCGCACCTGCGAGCCACCCCAGCCCACGCCCTTACCGGTGAGCACGCCGGACTCGTAGCGGTTGGTGATGCGCTTGTACTGGCCAAAGAGGTAGCCAAGTTCGCGGCCACCCACACCGGTGTCACCAGCGGGAACGTCGGTGTACTCACCGAGGTTGCGGTACAGCTCCGTCATGAACGACTGGCAGAAGCGCATCACCTCAGCGTCGGACTTGCCGCGGGGGTCAAAGTCCGATCCACCCTTACCGCCACCAATGGGCATGCCGGTGAGGGAGTTCTTGAAGATCTGCTCAAAGCCAAGGAACTTCACAATGCCCAAGTACACGCTCGGGTGGAAGCGAAGGCCACCCTTGTACGGGCCGAGCACCGAACTGAACTCAACGCGGAAGCCGCGGTTGATGCGGACCTGACCAGCGTCGTCCACCCACGGCACGCGGAAGATGATCTGCCGCTCGGGCTCGCAGAGGCGACGAATTACCTCGGCCTCTGCGTACTGGGGGTGCTTGTCCACCACGGGCGTGAGGCTTTCGAGCACCTCGCGAACGGCTTGGTGGAATTCTGGTTCCGCAGGGTTGCGTCGAACGACTTCGTCGAAGACGGGAACGAGTCGCGGATCCAAGGTATCCATTGTTGTCCTTTCCAGGCTCGAGCCAGGAAGGACGGCCGGTGATGAGCCGGTCGCTCCCGGCTCGTAAGCGTTACGAGACCGGGCGGGCCTCTATGACTGTTAATCGCCGGTCCCCGCGCGGTGCGCTGAAAACGGTCTGATCCCCCACATTGATGCCATTGATGGCGGCACCGAGGGGTGAACTGGGTGAATACACCGGTACGTCGAGGGAATCGTCGAGCGTCAACAGCACGCGATCACCGAGAACGAAGGTGAGTTCGGAGCCGTCGTCATCGAAGCGCACTGTCACGAGCATTCCGGGCTCAACAAGCCCGTCGTCGGGCATTTGGCCCGTCTGCGCACGGCTCAAGAGGTCGCGGAGCTCGACCGCCCGGCTGAGGGCAGCGTCGTCCGCGGTCGCGCCAGCGGCCGTAAGCTCTCCCAGCTCGGCTTGAAGTCGCTCATAGGCCCCGACCGTCATCCACACTCTGTCTTGCGACACGATGCATCAGTCCTTGATCGAGAGGCCTGGTACGTTCCAGGCATTCTGAAGATCGTACACATAACTATGCGAAACACCGACTGACATCGGCCCCTTGCATACCCCCACCTACTTGTACGTGACGACCTCTTCGTACATTACGGCCTCTC
>Ga0206103_100646_pt1 | contig 16335 bp, 12 predicted proteins | sample 1B5Ametagenome_FD_148638 | JGI IMG/M metagenome (GOLD analysis project Ga0206103, IMG submission 148638) | Enriched microbial communities from leaf-cutter ant dump, University of Wisconsin, Madison, United States - 1B5A | ecosystem: Environmental > Terrestrial > Nest > Insects nest > Nest dump... | reverse complement strand
GTGGTCCGCGGGGTGCTGCTGGGGCACGTGCGCGAGGCGCTCGGCGGCGGCGTACTGCGCGTTGCGCGCGGCGATCGAGGCGAAGTAGGCCTGCCGGCGCCGCTCGGCGACACCGTCGGGGCGCTCGGGGGCCGCGACCAGCTCGGGGTCGAGGTGCGTGTTGAGGCCGTCGCGCAGCAGGCCGAGGGCCTCGGTGCGCAGCTGGCTGATCCGCGACTGCGTGACGCCGAGCTCGTCGGCGAGCTCCGCGACGGACCGGTCCTCGAGGAAGATGCCGCGCACGACGACCTGCAGCCGCTCGGGCAGCGTGTCGACCGCGGAGCGCAGCCAGCGCAGCCGCTCGGTCGCGATCGCGGCCTGCTCGGGGGTCTGGCCGCCGTCGACGATCGTGTCGACGATGCCGACGCCGTCGGTCGCGTCGATCGACAGCACGCGACGCTCGGCGTCGTGGCGGATCTCGTCGACCGTCTCGACGCGCGTGCCGAGCGCGGACGCCAGCTCCTCACGCGTCGGGCGGCGGCCGAGGGCGCCCGTGAGGCGCTCGGTGGTGTCGGTCAGCTCCCGGACACGGGCCCGCGCACCGCGCGACGCCCAGTCCATGGACCGCAGCTCGTCGACGAGCGCGCCCCGGATCCGCAGCGACGCGTAGCGCGCGAACGGCACGCCGGTCGACGGGTCGTAGGCCCGCGCGGCGAGGACGAGCGCGAGGCTCCCGGCGGAGGCCAGGTCGTCGCGCGAGACCGACGCGGGGACGCGGCGGAGCATCTCGGAGACGGCGTAGCCGACGAGCGGGAGGTTCGCGACGACGAGGTCGTCCACGTGTGCTGGCTGAGTCACGCAAGAAGTCTCGGCCACGACGCAAGGATTCTTGAAGGCCGAAAAACAAACCTGCTTGTTAGCGCTCTCATCGGCTCTCGGAACGATTCGGACAGACCTCCCGACCGACTTACGTCGCCACCTGCAGAAAGACAAGAATCGGCGGGACCAGGGTCCTGGCACCCACGGCGGGCGAGTGTGACGTAGATCACAAACACGATCCGGACAATCGGAACCTCGGACGATCGTCCAGGTGAGGGCAGGTTTCTGGGACCTTCGGTATCACCTACGGTCCTGGCCTCCGACGTGCCCACGGAGGACAATCCGGCACATCGCCGCACGGTTTCGCTCAACCCCCTGAGGTCGCTGCCGATCGAGGGGTCAAGCCGGGCGCCTCCCCTGTCCACCGCGTCCCGGCCGCGAAGGAGAACACGATGGCGCTCGACGCCCTGTCCGAGGTGCTGTGGCACGAACGGACGCTCCTCGAGCTCCTGCTGTTCAAGCTCGAGGAGGAGCAGCTGATCCTCACGAGCGGGCGCAGCCGCTGGCTCTCGCACGCCACACGCGAGGTCGAGTCCGTGCTCGCCCAGATCCGCGACGCGGAGCTCGGCCGCTCGGTCGAGGCGACCGCGGCGTGCGCCGAGCTCGGCCTGACCGACGGCGCGAGCCTCGCCGAGATGGCCGACGCCGCACCCGCGCCGTGGGACGACCTGCTGCGCCAGCACCGCACCGCGTTCGCCCAGCTGACCTCCGAGATCTCCCAGCTCGCCGACGGCAACCGCGAGCTCCTCGCGATGTCGCACCGCGCGACGCAGGAGACGCTCGCGTCGCTGCACGACGTCCACACCTACGACGGCACGGGCAACAGCACGGGCGGCGACGCCGGCGCGCTGCTCGTCGACCGCACGCTCTGACCGCACGCTCCGACCACACACCGACCGCACCCGCCCAGCCGTCACCCCAGGAGGCCCGAACGTGAGCACCTTCTCCGGGCTCAGCACCGCACTGAGCTCGCTGATCGCGCAGCGCCAGGCGCTCGACGTCTCGGCGCAGAACATCGCGAACGCCAACACCGTCGGCTACACGCGCCAGCGTGCGGGCTTCACATCGGTCTCGTCGGTCGAGGTCCCGTCGATGTTCTCGAACGGTCTGACGACCGGTCAGGGCACGCGCATCAGCAGCGTGGACCGGCTCGCCGACGTCTTCCTCGACGCGAAGGTCCGCGTCGCCACGTCGTCGTCGACGTTCCTCGGCGTGCGTGCGGACGCGTACTCGGCGCTCGAGACGTCGCTCGGCGAGCCCGGCAAGACGGGCCTCGCGACGCAGCTCTCCGACATGTGGGCCGCGTGGCAGGAGGTCGGCAACTACCCCGACAAGTCGTCGAGCCGCGCGGTGCTGCTGGAGAACTCGCGTGCCGTGGCCGAGCGGCTGGGTACGCAGTACGCGACCGTGCGCACGCAGTGGGCGCAGACGCGTGAGAGCGCGATCGCCGAGATCGACCAGGTCAACTCGGCGGCCGCGAGCATCGCGGACCTCAACGACCGGATCGCCCAGATCACGGCGTCGGGCGCCACCGCGCACGAGCTCGAGGACCGGCGCGACCTGCTCGTCACGCAGCTGTCCGAGCTCGTCGGTGCGTCCTCGCAGGTCCGTTCCGACGGCACGATCGACGTCATGGTCGGCGGCAACGCGCTCGTGCGCGGCACGCACGTCAGCACGCTGACGGTCGCGGGCGCCACGTCGTTCGACCAGGTCACGGCCGTCCCGCCGCAGGGCGTCACGGTCGTGTGGACCGACCGGCCGACCCAGGACGCCGCGCTCACGGGCGGGTCCGTCGCCGGGCGGCTGTCCGTGCTCGCCCCGGCCGACGGCACGGGAGCGGGTGGCCCGCTCGCCGAGACCGCCGCACGTCTCGACGAGCTCGCGACGAGCATCGCCGCCCAGGTCAACGCGCTGCACGCGACCGCGCTGCGCCCCGACGGCAGCGCGGGCGGCGACTTCTTCACGTTCACCGCGGGCCTCCCGCCCGCGCTCGGCCTCACGGTCGCGATCACGGACCCCGACGACGTCGCGGTCGCCGCAGCGGGCGCGGGCGCGCTCGACGGCTCGATCGGCGACGCGATCGGTGCGATCGGCACGTCGGCGGGCAGCCCCGACAGCCAGTGGAGCGCGGTCGTCGTCGACCTCGGGGTCCGCTCGGCGAGCGCCACGTCGCGCGCGCAGGTCGCGGAGGCGGCGCGGTCGACGGCCGAGCAGCAGCAGCTCGCGCAGGCCTCGGTCGACACCGACGAGGAGACCGTCAACATGCTCGCGTTCCAGCGCGCGTACGAGGGCGCGGCCCGCGTGCTCACCGCGATGGACGAGATGCTCGACACCCTGATCAACCGCACCGGCGTCGTCGGACGATGAGGAGACAGCGATGATCGCGCGCGTCACCCACCAGACCATGCAGCGTTCGACGCTCGCGAACCTGCAGACCAACCTCGCCGCGATGGCGGACCTGCAGAACCGCATGTCGAGCGGCAAGAAGGTCAACGTCCCCTCCGACGACCCCGCGGCCGCGTCCGACCTGCTGCGCCTGCGCAGCGAGCAGCGTGCCGACACCCAGCACGCGCGCAACGCGACCGACGCGGGCTCGTGGCTGCAGACCGTCGACACCGCGATCACCTCCGCCGTGTCGTCGCTGCGCGAGGCGCGCGACCGCACCGTGCAGGGTGGCAACGGCGCGCTGGGCATCACCTCGAAGGCCGCGCTGGCCGACGAGATCGACTCGCTGCGCGACACGCTCCTCGCACAGGCCAACACCACGTACGTGGGTCGTTCGGTGTTCGCCGGGACGTCCGACAGCCCGACGGCGTTCGACCCGACCGACTACTCCTACTCGGGCACGGGCTCGCCGGTCGAGCGCCGCCTGTCGAGCACCGCGACCGTGCGGGTCGACGGCGACGGTGCGGCGGTCTTCGGCACGGGCACCGACTCGGTGTTCGCGCTCCTCGACCGCATCTCCGCGACGCTGCGCGCGGACGGCGACCCGACGAACGAGCTCGCCGCGATCGACGACCGCCTCGACTCGATGCTCACGGAGCTGTCGAGCGTCGGCGCGCGGCACAAGAACGTGCTCACGACGCAGGACACGATGGCGGCGAAGAACGTCGAGACGTCCTCGCGCCTGTCGGACATCGAGGACGTCGACCTCGCGTCGATCATCCTCGAGCTGCAGTCGCAGGAGGTCGCGTACAAGGGTGCGCTCGGCGCGTCGGCCAAGGTTCTGCAGCCGACTCTGCTGGACTTCCTGCGATGACGACTGCGACGGTCGAGGTCGGCGGGGCACGGGTCCCGGCCGAGCTCCAGGTGCCCGACGAGCTGCCCGGCCTGCCCGGACGCTCGTCGTACCGGCTCGACACCGTCCCGGACGCCGAGGGCCTGTTCACGCTGCGCTCGCTCGACGGACCGGAGACGCGCCTGTTCGTCGTCGACCCCGCGGTGTACCTGCCGGCCTACGAGCCGCAGCTCCCGGCGGACCCGTCAGGTGCGGAGCACCGCACGCTCGTCGTGGTGCACCCGCCCGCGGGCGACGAGCCCGCGACCGCCAACCTGCTCGCGCCGATCGTCGTCGACGTCGCGACGGGGGTCGCGGTGCAGACGGTCCTCGACGGCGACTGGCCGCTGCGCGCGCCGCTCGGCTGAGGTTCCGCCCCACCGGCGAGCGGGTGTGAGGCGCACGACATCGTTGAATCGGTTCGACGGAATGCTCAAGCCGGGCGCCGACGTGTCGATGAGAGGTGCGTCCACCGTTGCGTCTGAAGGAGCTTCGATGCCCGCCGCCGTGGTTCAGCGCCAGGCTCTCGTCCACGCCGACGGGTCGCTGTTCGGCTACGCCGTGCACGCCCGCGTCGACGACTCCGCCGCACTCCTGACGCCGACCGCCGAGGATCGCGTCGTCACCGACGCGTACGCCAAGGTCGACCTCGCGTCGCTCGTCGGCGACCGCGCGGTCCTGCTGCGCGCACCCGGCCCGATGCTGCGCGGCGAGGTCGCGCTGCCCGAGGCTCCCCGCAGCCTCGTCGTCGAGGTGCCGACGAACTGGGTGCACGAGGAGTACGCGGAGGACGCGCTCGTCGCGATGCGTGAGCTCGGGTTCGGCGTCGCGCTCTCGTCGTTCACGGGGACGCTCGCCGAGCGCGCGCTCCTGCCGCTCGTCGACATGGCGCGCATCGACCTGCGCCGCACCGAGAAGGACCTGCACGCGCGCGTCGCCCAGCTCAAGGACGCCGGCGCCTGGGTCGTCGCGTCGCACGCGGACACCGCCGAGCGTGCGGCGCTCGCCCGCGACCTCGAGGCCGAGCTCGTCCAGGCGCCGCTCGTGCGCCGCCAGGAGGCCGGGACCGGCCGCGAGGTCACCGCGGGCGAGGCGCTGCACCTGCAGCTCGTGCGCCTGCTCTCGCAGGAGATGCCCGACCACGCGCAGGTGGTCCGCGCGGTCGCGATCGACCCCGAGCTCTCGATGCGCGTGCTGCGGTCCGTCAACGCGTCCGCGCTCGGCCTGCGCCACCACGTCGACTCGCTGTCGCACGCGGTCGCGCTGCTCGGCCCGCACCGGCTCGCCGCGCTCGTCTCGTCGGTCGTCCTCGGCGCGCAGGCCGCGTCGGTCGACGTGCTGTGGACCATCATCACGCGCGCGCTCGCGACGTGGGCGCTCGCCGGCGACGAGGTCGGCTACACCGTGGGCCTGCTGTCCGGGGTGTCGGCCGCGATCGACGCGTCCGTCGACTCGGTCGTCGCCCGCTCGGGCGTGTCCGACCACGTGGCCGCCGCGCTGCGCGGCGAGGGCGGGCCGTTCGGTCCCGCGCTCGAGGCTGCGCTCGCGCACGAGGCCGACGACGACGACGCGCTCCGGGCCACGGGCTTCGACCCGAGCGAGGTCGCCCGCGTCTACCTGCGCGTCATCCCCGAGGCCCTCGCGCACGCCTCCCGCCTCTCGGCCCCCCTCGCCGCCGCCTGACCCCACCCAGCCCCGCCCACCCCGGCCCCAGCCCCGGCCCCGGACGGATCCTTCGAAGTTCTGGCCGCTGTCAGCGACCAGAACTTCGCACGATCGCGCCGCGCTCGGGGAGGTCAGGTCAGGTCAGGTCAGGTCGCGCGGACATCGCAGCGATGTCGGCGTGTGTTGACACCGCTGCAGTGTCCGCGTGCGCGGACATCATGTCGGACGCACCACTGCTCCCGGCGCTCGACCGGCTGGGCGGCGCCTAGGCTGCACGCATGCCCTCGCACCAGCCGCCCCCGCCCGTGCAGGTCGACCTCGCGCGCGTCACGCTCGTCGGGTCCGCGCTGTGGCTCGTGGGGCTCGTCGTGACGCTCGTGCTCGCCGCGACGCGCACGACCGCGTGGACCCCGGTCGCGGTGTGCGTCGCCGGGCTCGCGCTCGGCGCGCTGGGCCACCGCTGGGCGGTCCGCCACCGCTGACCCGACGACCGCGTCAGGGCAGCGCGTCCAGGGCGGCGTCGAGCAGGAGCTCGGGGGCGCGCGCCGGGTCGAGCAGCACCGCCTCGAGCGCGTGGCGCAGGGACCACCGGCCGCACGCCTGCGCGAGCGCCGCTGCGAGACCCGCGATCGTCGTCGCGTGCACGCGCACCCGGTCCTCGACCGTGTCGACCCACCACTCGACCGCGACGTGGTCCACGCGCAGGTCCTCGTGCTCGCACCAGTGCGCGGGCGCACCCGGGACCAGCGCACGCACCTGCGCGGGCAGCGGGACGTCGCGCCCGTCGTCGCGCGTCACCAGCCCGCGCGCGAGCTCGGAGACGCGCGGGAGGTCGAGCGCGTGCGACAGGCGCAGCGCCTCGGCCGCGTCGTGCGCCGGGACCAGGGCCGCGACGTCCGTGCGCTGCCACCACATGGGGCTCGGCGCGACTGCCGCGTCGTGCGCCGGGACGACGAGCACGCGCCCGCCGTCGACGAGCGCCGGGACCCGGTCCGCGGGCTCGTCGGGCTGCGCGTAGCGCCACACGGCCGCGGCCGCGTGCACCTCGACCTGGCTGCCCACGGGCCATGCGTCCAGGAGGTCCGCCCACGCGTCGGGCGGGACCTCGGCGGGGTGCGCGACGCCGCCGAGCGCCCGCAGCAGCGGTGCGTCGAGGTGGCCGACCGCGTCCGGCGCGGGCGGCAGCAGCGCGACGAGCGCGTCGTGCGCGGCCCCGTCGGGCGCACCGGTCGCCGCCACCGGGACGACGAACGGCTCCCCGAGCCCCAGCGGCGCTCGCTCACGCAGCCACCACGCGGTGTACGACGACGCCGCCCGACCAGCACCGCCGACGACCTCGCCGCGCACCGGCCCGAGCACCGCGGCGCGCAGCGCGGCGTCGCCCGCCAGCAGCTCGAGCACCTCGGGCCACGCGTCGGTCGCCACCGCGTCGAGGTCGGCGACCGCGACGACGTCCCCGACGAGCACCCCCGCACCGAGGACGTCCGCGAGGTGGTCGACGTACTCCGGCCAGCCGTCGAGCGCCTGCGCGGTCAGCGCGCCCGGCGCGTCGTCGAGCGGCTCCTCGTCCGTCACGACGTCGGGGACCGTGACGGTCACGAGCACCTCGCGCACGCCGGCCGCGACGAGCGTCGCCGCACCCCACCGCTCGACCTCGTCGGCGGCGACCGCGGTGAGCACCCGCTCGTCGAGCACGCGGTGTGCGGCCGACCCCGGGAGCACGAGCCCGTCCGCGGGCGCCCGCTCGCCCGTCGCCGCACCGACCGGCAGGAGCGCGAGCCACTCGCGCACGTCGTCGGGCAGGGCGTCCGCCGCACCCGTGGTCGCGGACCAGCGGGCGGGGTCCCGCGCGGGCAGGCACGCCGCGACGAGCGTGAGCACGGTCGTCGTGACGTCGGCGCGGTGCGGGCGGTCGCCGTCCGGGACCGGGTCGTCTGCGTCGGCGGCGTCGGGAGCGTCGGGAGCGTCGGCTGGGTCCGCGTCGTCGTCCCAGGCCAGGACCGCGGCGCGCACGGCCGGCAGCCGCAGGAGGCCCAGCGCGTCGGGGGCCTGCGCGCCGAGCCGCTCGAGCAGCGGGTGCGCGGCGCGCTCGTCGACGACCCGCACGCCCCACGCCGCGAGCGTGCCCACGACCGACGGGTCCGCGGCGACCCCGCCCGAGACGAGCACCGCCCCCCGCGCACCGCGCACGACCCGACCGTCGGCGAGCGGCACCGGGAGGTTCGCGAGCGCCTCGTTCCCGACCGGGTCGTGCGACGCGAGCTCGTCGAGCGCGTCGTACAGGTCCCGCCAGTCGTCGTCGGCGGGCAGCTCCTCGACGACGTCGGCGAGCGAGCGGACCTCGACCCCGAGCAGCCGCGCCTGCGCACCGCGTCCGGGCGGGACGACGACGAGCGCGGGGACCCGACGACCGAGCGCCGCGAGCGCGTGCGCGCTCCCCGCCCCGACGAGCGCGACCGCGTGCCGCGCGGGCACCGGCTCACGGTCGCCGGCGCGCGTGAGCAGCCGCGCCGACGCGAGCGCGTCGAGGAGCAGGGGCCGCACCGCCGTGTCGAGCGGACCGGCGGGCAGGCTCGTCGGGACGAGGGCCAGCGCGTCGGCGACCGCCGGGCCGGGCCCGGCACCCCGCTCCCCCGCCACGAGCTCCGCGAGCCGGGCGTACGTGCTCGCGGCGCGACGCAGGAGCGCGTCGGTCAGGCGTCCGGTCGCCACGTGCCGCCGCGTCGCGTCGAGCGGGAGCGTCGCGACGAGCAGCGCGGGCAGGTCCAGCGGCTCGTCCGTCGGCGTCGGCGCGTGCACGACGCGCGGCACCGAGGGTCGTGCGGCGTCCGGCGCGTCGCCCGACGAACGGGGCAGGGCCCACGTCACGCGCCACCGGGTCGCGTCGCGCTCCTCGACCGGCCGGTCGGTCAGCAGGTCGCGCGGCAGGTCGCCCTCGTCGGTCGCGACCCACCACCGCTCGTGCACGTCCGCGAGCCGCCGCACCCCGCCGGGCGACGTCTCGTCCTCGACCAGCACCTCGGTGAGCGCGGGCAGCGCGAGCAGCAGCGCGTCGTCGAGCGCCGCGAGCAGCGTGCGCACCTCGTCGGCCGCGACCTCGTCGCGCAGCACGAGCACCACCGCGGTGTCGAAGCCCTCCGGCGGGCGGCCCTCGGCCGCGAACGGCAGCCGCAGCGCGGGCAGCGACCCGTCGCGGCGGACCACCTCCTGCGCGAGCGCGTCGTCGCGTGCCGCGAGGTCCGCGAGCGTGTCCGCCGTGTCGCGCAGCGAGAACCGCACCCCGCCCGACGACGAGAGCACCGAGACCTCGTCGGACACCGCGCGCACCGCCGCGAAGCCCACGCCGTAGCGTCCGACGATCCCCGGCGCACCGCCGCGCTTGGCCGACGCCCGCATCGACGCGAGCGCCGCGACCCCCGCGGCGTCGAGCGGTTCGCCCGTGCTCGCCGCGACGAGCGTCGTGCCCTCGTCCGTCCGCGCGAGCCGCAGCAGCAGCCGCCCCGGGACGCCCGCCCGGACGGCCGCGTCCGCGGCGTTCTGCGCGAGCTCGACGACCACGCGGTCGCGGTAGTGGCCGCGCGCGTGGTCCTCCTCGACGTTGGCGTCCTCACGCAGCCGCGCGGGCGACGCGCGCCAGGCCGTCAGGACCGCCGAGCGGAGCGCGGCGGTGCCGAACGGGTCGGGCGTCACTGCCCCGCGGTGGGCTCGCCGGTCTCCTCGGTGCCCGGGTCGGCCCCCTCGGCCCCGGCACTCTCGTCAACGACAGCCTCGGCACGCGACGGCTCATCGCCGACCGGCTCAGGACCAACCTGCTCAGGACCAACCGGCTCATCGCCGGCGGGCTCGTCGACGGCGTCGGCACCAGCAGGCTCGTCGGCAGCAGGCTCGTCGGCGGCGTCGGCACCCGCAGGCTCGTCGGCAGGCTCGTCGGCCGCAGGCTCGTCGGTCGCACGCACGTCCTCGACCGGCGCCGCCGGGGCGCCGAGCGTCACCGGGTCGACGCGCAGCTCGTCGATGAGCGGGTCGGGCGCGGGCCAGTCGGTCGGCGTCGCCTCGACGTCCGTCTCCGAGTGCGCACCGCACCCGTGGTCGAGGGACACGACGCGGCCGTCGTCGGGCGACCACTCGTTCGCGCACACGCCGAACACCGTGCCGAGCGACCCCTGCAACGGCAGCAGGAACCCGCACGACGCGCACGGCGCCGACGACGCGACGGCCCCCGCGCTCGTCGGACCGCGCGACCCGCGGTACCAGCGGTCGGCCGCCTCGTCCCGCCCCTGCGGCGACAGCACCCGCACGCGCGCGAGCGCGAGCTCGTCGATCGCGACCGCGTCGAGCTCGGGGTCGCCCGAGGGCGTCCAGCCCGGCTCGAGACGCGGGTCGTCCGCGCGGAACGGCAGGACGTCGCCCGGACCGATGTCGCCGGGACGCAGCCGCTCCGACCACGGCACCCAGGCCTGGCCGAGGATCGCCTCGTCACCGGGCAGCAGCTCGGCCTCGCAGACGGTCGCGGTGCGGCCGCGCGGCACGCGCGCGACCGTGACGGTCCACTCCCAGCCGCGGTACCCGCGCGCGAGGCACGCGAACCGGTGCGAGACGAGCCGCTCACCCTCGACGACGACGCCGAGGTGCTCACCGACGTCCGACGGGTCCGTCGCAAGCTCGACCGCGACCTCGCGCGCAAGGTCGACGGCGGAGCCCAGGACCGCATCCTTGGTCCGGGCGGCACGCGTGGCCGTGGCGGTGGCCATCGTCAGCCCTCGAGCTCGTCGGCGACGGCCCGCAGCGCCTGCGCGTACGCCTTGGCGCGCGCCGGGTCGGGGTACCGACCGCGACGCAGGTCACCGCCCACGCGGTCCATGACCTTGATGAGGTCCTCGACGACGACCACCATCTCGTCCGGCTTGCGGCGCTGCGCCTTGGCGACGGACGGCACCGGGTCGAGGAGCTTCACGGACAGGGCCTGCGGGCCGCGCTTGCCGTCGGCGACGCCGAAGTCGACCTTGGCGCCCGGCTTCGGCGCCGTGACGCCCGCGGGCAGCGCGGAGGCGTGCAGGAACACCTCGCCGCCGTCGTCGGAGGCGATGAACCCGAACCCGCGCTCGGTGTCGAACCACTTGACCTTGCCGGTAGGCACGGCAGACCCCTGTCGTGAGAAGAAGAACAGTCGGTCCCAGGCTACCGGCCCGCGCACGCCCTTTCGTGCCCGGACCACCCGTCCGCCACAGCGGCGTCCGGCCGGCTCACCCCTCGGCGAGCCGGTCCAGCGCGAGCGCCGCGAGCAGCGACGCGCTCGTCGCGAGCGACGCGTCGTCGAACCGGGCCTGCGGCGAGTGGTTGTACGGCGCGGTCGCGGGGTCGGCGTCGGGCGGCAGCGCGCTCACGAAGACGAACGAGCCCGGCACCTCCTGCAGCACGTACGAGAAGTCCTCGCCGCCCGCGAGCGGCTGCGGCATCTCGACCCACGCCGCGTCGCCGAGCAGCGCGCGCGTCACGCGCGCCGTGCGCTCGAGCTCGTGCGGGTCGTTGCGCGTCACGGGGTAGCCGCGCTCGTACGCGACGTCCGCGGTCATGCCGTGCGCGGCCGCGACGTGCTCGCACACCTCGCGCAGCAGCTCGGGCGCGGCGTTCCACGTCGCGTCGGAGAACGTGCGGACCGTGATCTCGAGCGTCGCGGTCGCCGGGATGATGTTGTTCGCCGTCCCCGCGTGGATCGCGCCGACCGTCACCACGACCGGGTCGAACACGTCGAACCGCCGGGTCACCATGGCCTGCAGCGCGAGCACGATCTGCGCCGCGACCGGCACCGGGTCGAGCGCGCGGTGCGGCGCCGAACCGTGACCGCCCGCGCCCTGCACCGTGACGCGCACGGAGTCCGGCGCCGCCATGGCCGTGCCCGGCCGCCCCGACACCACGCCGTGCGGCAGCATCCCCGACGAGACGTGCACGCCGTACGCCGCGACCACCCGGTCGCCCGCGGCGTCGAGGACGCCCTCGCGGATCATGATCTCCGCGCCGCCGTCCCCCTCCTCGCCGGGCTGGAACATGAAGACGACCGAGCCGGCGATCTCGTCGCGCCGGCTCGCGAGCAGGCGCGCGGCCCCGACGAGCCCCGCGACGTGCAGGTCGTGCCCGCACGCGTGCATGAGGCCCTCGTGCTCGGACGAGAACGGCTCGCCCGTGAGCTCCGTGACGGGCAGCGCGTCCATGTCGCCGCGCAGCAGCACCGCCGGACCCGGCCGTGCGCCGCGCAGCACCGCGACCACCGAGCTGAGCCCCACGCCGCGCGTGACCTCGAGCCCCAGCCCCTCGAGCGCCTCGAGCACGAGCGCCTGCGTCTTCGGCAGGTCCAGCGCGAGCTCGGGGACCCGGTGCAGCGCGTGCCGCAGCTCCGCGAGCTCCGGCAGCATCCGCAGCGCCTCGTCGTGCAGCCCGACCACGTCTCCCACAGCCCCGCCTCTCGTCGACCCGCTCGTCGCGCCACGCCGTCGGCGCCCGCCACCGCCGACGCTACCCGGTGCGCCCGCACGCGCCGCGGGCGTTGACGATCCCGGCGTCCCGTGCCAGCGTGTGGCGCACCGTACGGTGACCACAGGGGGACACATGCCGCACGACGGCCCGGACGCGTCTGCGCCCGTCGACGACGCACGCTTCCTCACCGAGCTCGGCTGGTTCGTGCTCGGTGCGTCCGCGATCGTCGGCCTCGTCCTGGACCGGGGCCACCTCGCCGCTCAGGTCGTGCGCGCCGCGGCGGCACTGATCCTGCTCGGCGCGCTGCTCGTCGCGGCCCGCCGTCGGCAGCGGCGGCGCGCGCTCGTCGCGGGCGCCGGGATCGCGGTCGCGCTCGTCGTGCACCTGAGCGCCTCGTGAGGCGGCGGGCGCACGCCCGGTGACCTGACGGACCACGCGCCGCGCAGCGGGCGGCACGTATCGTGGTGCGGATGCCCACGTTCACCGAGTTCCTGCGGTCGTCGTCCGACGAGCGCCTCGCCGCGCTCCTCGCGCGGCGGCCGGACCTCGCGTCGCCGTCACCGGGCAACCTGACCTCGCTCGCGGTCCGTGCGACCGGACGAGCGAGCCTCGAGCGGGCGCTGGCAGCGGTCGACGCGGTCGTCGTGCAGGTCCTCGAGGCGACGCTCGCGCTGGGCGGCGCGACCCCGGCCGGGCTGCAGGCGGCGATCGCGGGCGCCCCGGACCCGGACGTCGTGCGCGCCACGGCGGACGCTCTCGACCTGGCTCTCCTCTACCCCGGCGCCGCCGACGGATCGGGCGCAGAACCGGTCACGGATCACGACCAGGACCTCGAACGCGCGAGCGGTGGGACGCTCCGGCTCGCGCCGGGAGTCGCCGAGCTGCTGGGGGCGCACCCTGCGGGGCTCGCCGTCGACGTCGTCGCGCGCGGGTCGCTCGCGGACCTGTCCGACGAGGACGCGCTCGCGGGCGCCGCGCGGGCCGTGCTCGACGCGCTCGCGTGGGGGCCGCCGGTGGGGCTCGCACCCGCGCCGGGCAGCCCGCCCGGCGACGCGGTCGCGCTGCTGGTCGACCTCGGGCTGCTCGTGCGCGGGGCCGGTCGGCACGTGCTGCTGCCCGCGTCGGTCGCGCTCGAGCTGCGCGGCGGGCGTACGCACCGCGGTCCGGCGCGCGCACCGGACCTGGCGGACGTCCCGCACCGACCGACGACGACCGTGGCGGTCGAGTCCGCGAGCGCGGGCGAACGGTGCGTGCGGCTCGTCGGACGTCTGCTGCGGCACTGGGAGCACGAGCCGCCCGGCGTGCTGCGCGCGGGCGGGCTCGCGGTGCGCGAGCTGCGGCGCACGGCCCAGCTCCTCGAGGTCGACGAGGTCGAGGCCGCGTTCGTCGTCGAGCTCGCGTACGCGGCGGGGCTCCTCGCGGCCGACGACGACGAGCCTGCGGCGTTCGTCCCGACGACCGACGCCGACCCGTGGTGGGCGCTCGACCTCCCGGAGCGCTGGACCCTGCTCGCATCGGCGTGGTTCGCCACGACGCGCACGCCGTGGCTCGTCGGGACGCGCGACGACCGCGGCTCGCTCATCGCCGCGCTCGACCCCGAGCTCGCGCGGCCGTGGGCACCCCGCCTGCGCCGCAGCGTGCTCGACGTGCTCGCGCCGTCGCCCGGTGCGGCTCCCGACGCCGACCGGGTGGTGGAGGTGCTCGGCTGGGCGACGCCACGCTCGGTGCCGCCGCGCACCGCGGTCGAGGCCGTGCTGCGCGAGGCCGCACTGCTGGGCGTGACGGGTGCGGGAGCGCTCGGGGAGCCCGCCCGCGCGCTGGCCGAGGGCGACGCCGCACGCGCGGGGGCGCTGTTCTCGGAGGGGCTCGCGCCCGAGGTGTCCGACCTGCTCGTGCAGGGCGACCTGACGGGCATCGTCCCGGGGCGTCCTTCACCCGCGCTCGAGACGCTGCTCGACCAGGCGACCGACGTCGAGTCGCGCGGTGGCGCGCTGACCGTGCGCTTCACGCCCGGCTCGGTGCGCCGCGCGCTCGACGACGGGCTCACGGCCGACGAGCTGCTCGACCAGGTCCGCGCGTTCGCGCTCGGGCCGCTCCCGCAGGCGCTCGAGTACCTCGTGCGGGACGCCGCGCGGCGGCACGGTCGGCTGCGGGCGGGGGCCGCGTCGTCGTACGTGCGGGCCGACGACCCCGCGCTGCTCGCCGGGCTCGCCGACGACCCGCGGCTCGCCGAGCTCGGGCTCGTCCAGCTCGCGCCGACGGTCCTCGCCGCGCAGGCCAGCACGCACGAGGTCGTCGAGGCGCTGCGCGCGCACGGGCTCTCACCCGTCGCCGAGACCCCCGACGGCCAGGTCCTGCACCTCGAACGCACCGTCCGACGAGCGCGTCGACGCGGCTCGCGACGCGCCCCGACCCCGCACGTCGCGCGGCCGACCGACACGTCGGCACTGGTCCGTCGGCTGCGCACCGCCGAGCAGCGACCGTCGGGCACGGCGACGGCCGCGCCGGACGTCGGGGACGGCCCCGGGCACGCACCGCGGACCGGCGCTACCGCCGCGAGCCCGCCGACGCGCTCGTCGGACGGCGGAACAGACGACCCCGCCGCCGCGTTGGCCCTCCTGCGCGAGGCCGCAGCCGCGCGCGAGGACGTCTGGGTCGAGCTCGTCGGACCCAGCGGGACCCCCGAGCGGCGGCTGCTGCGCCCGCTGCGCGTCGACGGCGGACGGCTGCGGGCCGCCGACCCGGGACGCGAGTCCGAGCTCACGGTCGCGGTGCACCGCATCGCGCACGTGCAGCGCGCCGAGCCCACGCGCGACGAGGTCCACGAACAGGAGATCAGGTGACCGGTCCGCTCATCGTCCAGAGCGACAAGACGCTGCTGCTCGAGGTCGACCACGACCAGGCCGACGCGTGCCGCCGCGCCATCGCGCCGTTCGCCGAGCTCGAGCGCGCCCCCGAGCACGTCCACACCTACCGGCTCACCCCGCTCGGGCTGTGGAACGCGCGCGCCGCGGGCCACGACGCCGAGCAGGTCGTCGACGTGCTGCTCGAGTACAGCCGCTACCCGGTCCCGCACGCGCTGCTCGTCGACGTCGCCGAGACGATGGCCCGGTACGGACGGCTGCAGCTCGTGCAGCACCCCGTGCACGGGCTGGTCCTGCACGCGCTCGACGCCGCGGTGCTCGCGGAGGTCACGCGCTCCAAGCGCACGGCCGGCCTGCTCGGGGCGCGCATCGACGCGACCGACGTCGTCGTGCACCCCTCCGAGCGCGGGCACCTCAAGCAGGTCCTGCTCAAGCTCGGCTGGCCCGCCGAGGACCTCGCCGGGTACGTCGACGGCGAGGCCCACCCCATCGCGCTGCAGACCGACGGCTGGGCCATGCGGCCGTACCAGGAGCAGGCCGTGGAGGGGTTCTTCCACGGCGGGTCCGGCGTGGTCGTGCTGCCGTGCGGTGCGGGCAAGACGATCGTCGGCGCGGGGGCCATGGCGAAGTCGTCGACGACCACGCTCATCCTCGTCACCAACACCGTCTCCGCGCGGCAGTGGCGCGACGAGCTCGTGCGCCGCACGTCCCTGACCGAGGACGAGATCGGCGAGTATTCCGGTGCGCGCAAGGAGATCCGCCCCGTCACGATCGCGACCTACCAGGTGCTCACGACCAAGCGGAAGGGTGTCTACACGCACCTCGAGCTGCTCGACGCGCGCGACTGGGGGCTCGTCGTGTACGACGAGGTGCACCTGCTGCCCGCGCCGATCTTCCGCATGACCGCGGACCTGCAGGCCCGGCGGCGGCTCGGGCTCACCGCGACGCTCGTGCGCGAGGACGGCCGCGAGGACGAGGTGTTCTCGCTCATCGGCCCCAAGCGGTTCGACGCGCCCTGGAAGGACATCGAGGCGCAGGGGTACATCGCGCCCGCGGAGTGCATCGAGGTCCGGCTCACGCTGCCCGACTCCGACCGCATGGCGTACGCGACCGCCGAGCCCGAGGAGAAGTACCGGCTCGCGGCGACCGCCACGGGCAAGAACCGGGTCGTCGAGCAGCTCGTCGCGAAGCACGCCGGCG